>OLQA01000872.1_pt1 | contig 28746 bp, 28 predicted proteins | sample 1673151 | NCBI WGS metagenome assembly OLQA01 (sample SAMEA3136760, study PRJEB25190) | human gut metagenome | biome: human gut; feature: human-associated habitat; material: faeces | place: Austria | collected 2013
TTGACAACTCTGGTGATTCCACCTTCTCATGCCTCAAAGGTAAAGCACACAAGGAAAGAGCGTCCTGCAAAGGGCGCTCTTTTACTATGCCAGAAAAGGAGGGGCCGGAGAAAACGGGGGTGCCTGGAAAAAATAGGGGGGTGCCTCGGAAAAACAGGGGATGCCTGAAACACAAAAAGAGAAAGGAAGTCGACGTCATGGCCCGTGACTTTGCCAAGGCTTTTTACAACTCACAACGATGGCGCACGTGTGCCAAGGCATACGCAGCGTCGAAGCTCTATATCTGTGAGCGATGCCACAACAAGTTTGTCCGGCATGACGGAAAACGGCAGCGGTGGATTGTACATCACAAGATACCGTTGACGCCGGACAACATCAACGATCCACGCATCGCCTACGGGTGGGACAACCTACAGTTCTTATGCATTGAGTGTCACAACCAGCTGCACAGCAAGCACCACGCAGGACGACGATGTCAGTTCGATGCCGACGGCAACCTTTTATATTTTAAGTGATGAAGCTTTGACACCCCCCACCTTTAAGCCGCCACTTAAAGCTGGATGACGCCGGGGGCGGGCTTTTCTTTAATACAAACCCCGCGCCCGAGGGGGGTGTAGTCCATATATACGCGTAAGAAGATTTAGCAAAAAGAGGAGAGGAGGGATGATATGGCAAAACTTCAACCCAAAACGATACTGAATCGTCGAATTAAGGAATTGAAAGAGATTTTTTCCGCCGTCGATTCGGACAAAATGAAGGTCATCGAACCGTCACTGATCCAGGCGGCCAAGATGGAACTGTACATCGTCGACCTGGCACGTCAGCTCGATGATGCGGGCTTTGTAGAGACATACCAGAACGGAGAAAACCAGACTGGGAAAAAAGAATCGACCGAGTCCAGGGCCTACAGCACTATGGTCAAGAACTACAACGCCGTCATCCGGACCCTGCTCGGCTGCTTGCCCGAAAGCGAACAGAAAGGCGCAGAAGACGAAATGCTGGCCTTTTTGAAATCTCGGACGCGTAAATGAACTACATCGAAAGCTACTACGGCGCCATCGAAAGCGGCAAGGTCGTCACATCGGAAAAGATTAGACGGACTTACAAGCACCTGGTGGCCAAGATGCACGACCCGGACAGCGCGTATATATATGACGACGACAAAGCCAACTTTGCCATTGATTTCATCCAGACCTTTTGCAAACACAGCAAAGGCAAATGGGGCGGAAAGCCCTTAGTCCTGGAGCTGTGGCAGAAGGCGGCGACGGCGGCTCTCTTCGGCTTCGTCGATAAACGGACGGGCTTGCGGGAATATCGGCAGATGATCCTTATCGTGGCCCGTAAAAACGGGAAATCGACATGGGCCGCCGGCATGGCTCTATACCTGCTGGTCGCCGACGGCGAAGCGGGGCCGGAAATCTATTCCGCGGCTACGAAGCGGGACCAGGCAAAGATCATATGGACCGAAGTGCGCCGGATGATTAAGAAATCGCCGGCTCTCAACAAGCATCTCAAATGCCTGGTAGGCAGTATCCGTTGCCGATTTAACGACGGCGTATTTGAACCACTGGGGTCTGACAGTGACAAACTTGACGGCCTGAATGTTCATGGCGCCCTTATCGACGAACTGCACGCTATCAAGGACAAGAACATCTATGACGTCCTCATCGACGGCATGACAGCCCGTGAACAGCCGGTATGCATCATCACGACGACAGCCGGCACCGTCCGGGACAACATTTTCGACCTGAAATATGACGAATGTGCCCGGATCGTGGCAGGATATGGCGACCCGGAAGGCTATCACGACGAAACCATCCTGCCCCTGGTCTACGAGCTGGACAAGCGGGAAGAATGGACGGACCCGGCCGCCTGGGCAAAAGCAAACCCGGCCCTGGGCAGTGTCAAGGACAAAGAGCAGCTGGCCCATAAGGTCTATCAGGCGCAGCACAATCCGCTGCTGGTCAAGAACCTGCTCTGCAAAGACTTCAACGTCCGCGAAACAGCGACGGAAGCCTTCTTGACGTTCGAGCAGCTGAACAACGAAGCCACCTTTGACCTGGATGCCCTGCATCCGCGGTACGCCATCGGCGGCGTCGACTTGTCAGCGACGACCGACTTGACGTGCGCGACGGTCCTATTCAAAGTGCCGGAAGACGACGTCAATTTCTACGTCCATCAATGCTACTGGATACCGGAAGACCTGCTGGAAAAGCGGGTGCGCGAAGACCGCGTACCCTATGACATCTGGAAAAAGCGTGGCTTTGTCCGCACCAGCCCAGGGAACAGCATTGATTACCGGCTTATCGTCCAGTGGTTTGAAGAGATGCAGAAAGAGCATGACATTTACCTGTACAAAGTCGGCTATGACGCCTGGTCAGCCAAGTATTTCGTCCAGAACATGGAAGAAATATTCGGCGAGCCGGTCATGGAAGCGGTCATACAGGGCAAGAAGACGTTGAGCGGGCCGATGAAGAGCCTGGCCGCTGAATTGGATGCCAAGCACATCATTTACAACAACAACCCGGTACTCAAATGGTGCATGGCCAACACGTCCGTAGACGTGGACCGCAACGGCAACATCCAGCCGTGTAAGCTCCAAAACGCCAAGCAGCGTATTGACGGCATGGCGTCCCTGCTGGATGCCTACGTCGTCTATGAGCGCAACCGGGAAGAATATGACAACCTGCGATAGGAGGTGAGACGATGCAATTACGCAGTATATTTCAGAAAATTTTCGGATCCGAAAAAAGTTATGCCGGCGCCGGCACGCTGAAACTGCTCAACAGCTACAACAACGTGTACACGCCGTGGGACGGCAACGCATACGACGACTCGACCGTCCGGGACTGCATCGACACCATCGCCAGGCACTTCGGCAAGATGCGGATACGGCATATCCGCCGGAGCGACGGAAAAATCGTAGAGACGGTACAAGACAAGCTCAATTACCTGCTGAGTACCAAGCCTAACGACTTCATGACAAGCAGTGAGTTCCTGGAGAAATTCATTGCCCAGTATTACAGCTACAACAACGCCTTCATTTATATCCAGCGCGACGTAAATGGGGGCGTTGTTGCGTTATGGCCGTTGGATTTCTCCCTGGTGGAACTGCTACAGAAGGGCAGTGACATCTTTTGCCGGTTTACCTTCGGCGGCGGGAAGCGGACGACCGTACCGTATACCGATATCGTGCATGTCCGCCGGCACTATAACCGGGACGACTTTTTCGGCGACGATAATTGCCGGGTCATCAAAGAGGATCTGACAACACTACGGGCCTGCAAGGCATCTATCATCAACGCCGTGAAAAACTTCGGCGCCTTGCGGGGCATCATCAAGTGGGCGCAGGTATTGCGACCGGAAGACGAAAAGGCGGCCTGGCAGCGCTTCGTAGAAACGTATGCCTCGGGAAAGAACGGCAGCGGTATCGGGTCACTCGATAAAAAGGCCGATTTCCAGCAAATCAACACGACGGTCACGACATTCGACGCCAACCAGATGCAGTACACGAAAGAAACCATCTATGAGCACTACGGGCTGAATGCGAACATCGTCAAAGGCAATTACAAGGAAGACGAATACATTGCCTTCTACGAATCGGTCCTTGAACCGGTCGCCGTGAAGCTGTCCCAGGAACTGACAGACAAGCTCTTTACTGAGCGGGAACAGGGATGGGGCAACGAAATCATCATGGAAACGAACCGGCTCAGTTATATGAGTGTCGCATCTAAAATCAAGGTCTGCCAGGCCCTGACGCCTATCGGCTGCATCACGATCAACGAAGTCCGCGAAATGTTTGGCTATGCCGGCGTAGAAGGCGGCGACAAGCGACAGGTTAGCTTGAATTACGTCAATGCTGACGATCAAAGTTTGTACCAGACCGGGAAAAACGGCGACAGCAGCAGTGATGATAATGACGACGATGCGGAAGGAGGTGACGACGATGCAGGAACGAGTAAAACGAATCATGACAGTAAGGGCGGCACTGCCGAATGACGATGCGGCCGGCGACGAAAGAATGATTGTCGAAGGCTATGCAGCCGTCTTCAACAGCCCTACGGTCCTATGGAAATCCAGCTGGTCGGGCATAACGTATATGGAACAGATTGACCCCAATGCCTTCGCGGAAACGAATATGAACGACACTATTTTTAATTACAATCACGGCGACACGGCGTTAATCCTGGCCAGTGCCAGGAGCAGGACCCTGACCATGGAAACCGACGCCAAGGGGCTGAAAATCCGGGCTGAAATCGCTGATACGAGTGTCGGCCGGGATATTTACACGCTCATCAAACGGGGCGACCTGGACAAAATGAGTTTTGCTTTTGACATTACCAGCCAGACCATCGAAGAAGACAACGAAGAAAACACATGCCTGCGTAAAATCACGGGGATTGGAAATCTGTATGACGTCTCCGTTGTCAATTTCCCGGCCTATGACGATACGTCTATCATGGCCAGGGCAAAAAATTATTTTGAAGAGCGGGAGGCGAAATTAAGGGAACGCCGTCACCGCCTGGAATTACTCACATTATAGGAGGAAAAACATGAACAGATTAGCAGAAATCCGCAAGAGAAAAGCCGAAATCAGACAGACACTCCAGGACGATACACAGCAGAATATTGACCTCGACGCACTGGAAAAGGAATTGCGAGCATTGAACGAAGAAGAAGCGGCACTGGAACGCCGCCAGGACATGGCCAATAACATCAATACGGGCGAAACGACAGCAACCGTCATCGAAGCCCCGCAGACGCCGGCACACCGGGCCGAAAATCTCTACGACTCCGTAGCATATCGCACGGCATTCATGCATTATATCACCCGCAACGAAGCCATCCCGGCCGAGTTCCGCAACGATGCCAATACGACGACCGATGACATCGGCGCTGTCGTACCGCCGGTCACACTCAATAAGATCGTCGAAAAAATCGAAGCCTACGGCATGATTTTGCCGCTTGTAACCCGCACGGCCTATAAAACAGGCATGAACATCCCTGTTGCATCGGTCAAACCGGTAGCCAGCTGGGTAGCTGAAGGCGCTGGTAGTGACAAGCAGAAAGAAGACCTCGATGCGTCTATCACCTTCGGTCATTTCAAGCTTCGTTGCGCCGTCAGTGTATCTCTGGAAGTCGACAACATGGCACTGTCGGCCTTTGAAACGCGACTGGTAGCGTCTATCTCCGAAGCCATGGCCAAAGCCATCGAACAGGCCATCTTGACCGGTACAGGCAAGGGACAGCCGACGGGCATCCTGAAAGATACGACGAAAGGCGAAAGCATCGCCGTCAAAGCCATCGACTACAAGACGCTCGTCAGCGCAGAAGCAGCTTTGCCCATGGAATACGAAAACGGCGCCGTCTGGGTCATGAGCAAAAAGACGTTTATGGAATTTGTCGGCATGACGGACACCAACGGTCAGCCGATTGCCCGCGTCAACTACGGCATGGGCGGCACACCGGAACGGACCTTGCTCGGCCGCCGCGTCGTACTCACAAACTACCTGCCGGCATACGCCAGCACACTCAAGACGACGGACGTCTTTGCCATGCTCTATGATTTCAGCGACTACACGTTGAACACGAACTTCGAGGTAGGCATGAAGGTATACGAAGACAATGACACCGACGACATCGTCCGCAAGAGCATCATGGTCTGCGACGGCAAGCCGATTCTGAGCGCATCCCTTGTCAAACTGACCGGGTCCGCCGCGTAGGAGGTGACACGAGATGGTAGAGCTGACAGACTTGAAAGAATACCTGCGCATTGATGCAGATATTACCGAAGACGATGTATTGATTGCATCGCTCGGAGAAGCCGCCGTCTCGTACCTCGAACAGACGACGGGGAAAGCTTACAACGATGAAAGCGCCTTGATGCGGATGGCCGTTTGCCAGCTGGTTTTGCTGTGGTACGAAAACCGTACGCCCTTCACGACCAAGACCAACGTCAACGACCTGCCAAATAGCCTGAACGCTATCATCAAGCATATTGCCCTGGCGCAGGCGTACCCGAGTAAGGAGGATGCGGCGACATGATAAACATGGACGAAATCGGCCTGCTCAATCGTCGCATCCGCCTCTTACAGTACGTAGAGACCGAAGACGAGTACGGCTTGACGCACCAAGAGCTAAAAGATGCCATCGGTCATCCTGTATGGGCTAGGATAGAACCGGCACGGGGAAAGACGTACTATGAACAGATGCGCGACAAGGTCGAATTGATTACGAAAATAACCATCCGCTATAGACCAGACATTGATGAAAACATGCTGGTCAAGTACGGAAAGAAAACGTATAAGATCACCTCTGTCGTAGATCCATACGAAGCTCATATCAAACTCGAACTCATGTGCAACCTCAAGAAAGCAGGTGAATCCGGTGACGATTGACGAATTTAACGCCAAATTAGACCAGTTTGCCAAGGAATACCCGGCCGACGCCAGCGATGCCCTGCAAAAAGGGGCGCGCAAAATGGTCCGGGAACTAAAAGCGGCTACGCCGATTGGCCGGACGAATCATAAGAAAAAACTAGCTAAGAGCTGGAAAATTAAGATGAAAGACCGCTATGGCCGGGAACCGGAAGCGGATATAAGGAACGCCGCCCCGCACTACCACCTGGTAGAACGAGGCGTACAGAATCCGAAAGACCCGCATGGGCAACCAAAGCCGGAATGGAAAGCATCTTTGAATAAACATGTTGGATTTACCGAAAAGGCAGTACAAAGTAACTGGCCTAAAGTAAAAGAAAGCATGTCAAAGAATTTCTATAAAAAGGTGCGTGATCATTTTGGCTGAGATTGTCCGCCAGGCCGACGTACTGAAACATATCATCGCCATGCTGACGGCTGAATTTAAGTGCAAGGTTTATGCCGACGAAGTCCGTGAAGATTTCCGCAAACCTTGCTTTTTTATTGCCGCCACGTCGGTCATGACGCCGAAGACGATAAGCTGGATGCAGAAAGAATTGACCGTACATCTGGTGTATTACCCCAAAGACGCAGAAAAGAACGAAATCACCTATATGGACGTAGTGGACCGGGTACAGATGCTTTTCCCTGTCGGCATACAGACCAGTGACCGCTTCCTGAAAATCGAGTCCATCGAAGACGACCGCGTCGGCGAAGAAGACGACATCCTGGCTATGACTATCGTCATCCCGTACATCGAACGGAACAACGTCAGCCAGGGCAGCGGCGACATGATGGAAGAAGTCAACATGAACGTTATCGACAGCAAAGAAAATAAATTCCCGGACACCATCACTAAAGAAGAAACAGGAGGATAAGCAATGGCAAAATTAGGTATGCCCTCGATTAACATCTCATTCATCGAAGCGGGCATCGAAGCGATTAACCGTAGTCAGCGCGGCATTGTAGCCTTGCTGCTGGAAGAACCGCAAGCAACAATCACGAACTTGCTGAAGGACCACGAAGTCACGAGCGGGGAAACGACAACGACGGTCAAGGCCATCAAGAACCCCTTTACCGTCTATACGACCGATGATATCCCGAGCGAATTGACCGAAGAAAATAAAGACTACATCACCAAGACCCTCATCGGCTATGTCAAAGCGCCGTACCGGGTCAAAGTCTATCTCATGGCCCAGGATGAAACGGCCGACTCTAAAGAGGACAAGTTTGCCAACGCCCTGAAAGGACTGGCTACGGACCGCTGGGACTACCTGGCTATTCCGACCATTACGACGGCCCAGTGCGAAAGCGTCGCCACCTGGATGAAGACCAACCGCGACAATAAGCACAAGCGCTCGAAAGTCATCCTGCCAGGCTATGCCGGCGACTATGAAGGCATCATTAATTTTTCCAACACGACCATCGTCACAGCCAGCAAGACCTATACCGGCGCTCAGTACATCCCGCGTATTGCCGGGCTGATTGCCGGCACGCCGCTGACTATTTCGGCGACCTATGCGCCGCTGTCGGAAGTCATCGACTGCGACAAATACACGCTCGATGAAAACGACGAAAAAGTCAATAAAGGCGAGCTCTTCGTCTGGTATGACGGCGAAAAGTTCAAAATGTCCCGCGCCATGAACAGCCTTGTCACGACGACCCAGGGGAAACAGGAAGCCTATCAGACAATCAAGAGCGTAGACATTATGGACGCCATCTATGACGACCTGCGCAAGACCACAGAAGACTCGTACATTGGCAAATATACAAACGACTACGACAATAAGCAGATTCTGATTACAGCCATCTACGGCTATTTCAAGGAATTGGAAGACGGCCGGCTGCTGGAAAAAGGCTACTCGAACGTAGACATCAACGTGGAAGCGGTCAAAAACTACCAGCTCCAGCACGGCTTATACACCAAAGAACAGCTGGCCGACATGGATGATCTGACCATCAAGAAGCTGGACACGAAAAAGAAAGTATTCTTGACGGCCAATATTAAGATCCTTGATGCTATGGAAGATTTCGATTTCCCCATCAATATTTAGGAGGTGACGCGCAATGGATTCGATGAAAGCACAACAGGTTATGTCCGGCACCGAAGGTGAACTGTGGATTGACGGCACCAAAATGGCCCAGGTAGAGCAGTTCAAGGCCGAAGTTAACCTCAATAAGCAGGAAGTCAAACAGGTAAAGAAGCGCAGTAAACAGTATAAGGTCACAGGCTGGGAAGGGAAAGGATCGCTCAAGATGAATCACGTATCGTCGTTTTTTATCGACAAAATGAGCGACAACATCAAAGAAGGGCATCAGACCGTATGCACGCTTATCGGCAAATTGTCCGACCCGGATGCTATCGGCGACGAAAGGGTAGTCATCTATGACGCGACGTTCGACAAGCTGACGTTGATGGACTGGGAAGCCCAGAAGCTGACCGAAGACAGCTACGATTTTACCTTTACTGACTTTGATATCCTCGATTCGGCGAGTGAATAAGGAGAGAAACAATGAATTTAGCAGATGCATTACTGGCAGCAGATGCCGGGAAAATCACCAAGAAAGAACATAAGTCGTATGAAGTGAAGCGGCTGTCGGCTATCATGGGCGAGCCCTTTGTTTTAGATCTTCGACAGATTCCGAATAAGCGGGTACGCGAAATCCAGGACGATAGCATGAAAATTGAAGGCGGGAAAACGTCGGTCGACCAGTACAAGTTGACCATGGGGCTGCTCTGTGACGGCATTGCCAACAAAGATTTTGACAACCGCGACGTACTGAAACACTACGGCGCAGCTACGAGAAAAGACCTGTTCGACACGCTTTTAAACGCCGGCGAAATCCAGGACATTGCCAATATCATCAGCGAGCTGTGCGGCTTTGACAGCAAAAAGACGGAAGAGCAGGTTGACGCTGTAAAAAACTAATCAGTTCTGACGGAGAGGTGCAGGAAATGTACTGGCATTACGTCAGGCATAACCTGCGTCCGTCAGACTACTATGCAGCAGGACAAGGGGAACGCATCGTTTTGCGGGCCTTCATGCTTAAAGAGATAGAAGAAGAAAAACAGATGAAGAAAGAAATTGAAGACAAGACGAAGGGAGGGCGCTGACCATGGCAGAAATTATTGACGTCGTCATGAGACTGACCGATAACGTGACCGATGGGCTACGAAAAATACGCAGTGAAATGGAACAGACGTCTAAAGCCAACCAGGGCATGGGCCGGAACCTGAACAGCATCGGCAAGGGCGTCGGCAACCTGGCCAGCAGTATGATGCCATTGGCCGCTGGCATCGCCGGGGCTGGGGCGATTGGCGTCAAGACCTTCATGGACTTCGATTCTGTCATCACCGGGGCTGGCGTTAAAGCCGGGGCCACGGCCGAAGAGATGCAGAAAATGAAAGACGCCGCGGCCCAGATGGGGGCCAAATTCCCGACGACGGCCCGCGAGGTCGCCGAAGGCATGGACCGCCTAGCAGCAGGCGGCTTTGATGCGGAACAGACCATCGGGGCCATGCCGGGCATCATCGAAGCCTCTATCGCATCAGGCGAAGACATGGCGACGACATCAGACGTCGTCACGTCAGCCCTGTCTATATGGAACATGAAAAACGGCGACATCGCCGCCAGTACGACCCACGTAGCCGACGTTGTCCAGGCCGCTGCCAATGCCTCTAAATTAGGCATGGCAGATTTTGGTCTGGCTATGCAGTACGCCGGCGCGCCGGCCGCAGCTCTGGGCATCAACATCGAAGAACTGGGTACGGCCATGGGCATCATGAGCAACAACGGTATCGAGGCATCGACCATCGGGACGTCGTTACGCGCGACATTATCACGATTAGCCGACCCACCTAAGACGACGGCGATGGCGTTTGACCAATTAGGTATATCCATGTCGGACCTGCAAAAAGGCGACGGAAGCTTTATTGGATTGACTGGCGCTGTTGATTTACTGCGCAGTAAAATGGCCGGATTGAGCGATACACAGCAAGTCGCGATTGCCAAGGCCATCGCTGGCGAAGACGCTTACAGTGGATTGCTGGCACTGATTAAGACCAGCCCGGAAGCTTATCAGCAAATGTCTGACGCCATTACCAACAGCGCCGGCAGTTCCCACGAAGCGTATTTAAAAATGCAGGATACCTTGAAAGGGTCTGTCGATGCCCTGAAAAGTTCCCTGGAGGCCCTGGGCATCTCTTTCGGGTCGGCCATGGCACCAAGTATACGGAGTGCCGCGGCGGCGATCAAAACCGTAGCTGACGCATTTACCAACATGTCGCCGGCGATGAAAAGTATCATCATCGGCATCGGCGAGGCTATCGTAGGCTTTACGGGGCTGGCGTTTGCTACGTCGAAAGTGCTGACCATATCCGGTACGATAGTAAAAACGTACGGCGATATTGGAGCTGTCCTACACGGCAACACCATCCGAAATAAGGCACTGCAAGCCGCCGTTACGGGGACGCTGAAAGCCTTCCGGCTGTTACGTGTCGCCGGCGTGGCCTTGATGGGGCCGCTTGGCCTGGTGGTCCTGGCCATTGCCGGGGCGGCTTATCTGATCTATCGCAACTGGAACAAAATCGGGCCGTTTTTCGCGAAGCTCTGGGAAACTATCAAAGGGGTTTTTATGGGCGTCGTCAACGCCATTATGCCGACCATCCAGCGCCTGCAAACGGCCTGGAACACGATGACCGCCGCGTTTAACCGAGGCGGCGGGACACTGTTCGGCGTTTTAAACGCCTTGTCCGATTTAATCGTCGGCGTCCTGGGTGGCGTAGCCTATGCAGCCATTGTAGCCCTGGCCAGCGTGCTGACGGGCGCACTGACGACGGCACTGGAAATCGTCGGGGCTGCCGTCAATACCGCTATCGGCGTATTCACCGGATTAATTGAGTTTATCACCGGCGTCTTTACAGGAGATTGGAGCCTGGCATGGCAGGGGGTTGTAGACGTATTCAGCAGCATATTTGGCGGCCTGAGAGGCATTGTTATGGCCGTATTTGATGGCATCCGCGCGGAAATCAATTCCGTTATTGACGGCATCAACAGCATCAACGTCGATATTCCGGACTGGGTGCCGGGCGTTGGCGGGAAGCACATCGGCTTTAACATTTCCCACCTATACACCGGCACGATGGACTGGACCGGCGGCCCGGCCGTCATCAACGACCGATATGGCGGCGAAATCGTCGACCTGCCAAGTGGTACGCGCGTCATCCCGCATGATCAGAGCATCAACCAGGCGTACAACATGGGCCGCGCCGGAAGCGGCACCGGTGGCGCTAAAATCACCATCAACATTGGAACCGCCAACATGGGTAGTAATCAGGACATCCGACAGCAGGCCCGGATGCTGGCCGAACAAATCCTTTTCGAGCTCGAAACACGAGCCATTAACCAGAACGTGGGGGCGATATAATGGCCGATTTCTTGAGTTATTTAGATTCGCTGGCCACGGTTTTCGGCGGCGATGGATTCGGCGGCGAAGAAATCCTTTTCACCCTGTCTTGTGGCTTCGACAGCGTCACTTTCCCGGTCAACCCGTCGAGCTATGCGATAAAGAACCCGCGCAACAACTCGACGCTGACTATCAACGCCCTGGGCGAAATGAACATGCTCGGGAAAGCCGGCTTGCGGACGTTGGAAATTTCCTCTTTCTTCCCGGCGGAGGCTTACGGATGGGAAGTGTCGTACCCGTCACAGGACCCATATGGCTACGTATCGACAATTAAAGGCTTCCAGGAAGAAGCGGAGCCGTGCAGCCTGACTGTATCCGGGACGGACGTCAGCATGAAATGCAGCATCGAAGACTTTACGTACGGTGAAACTGACGGGACTGGGGACGTATATTTTTCCCTGTCCTTGAAAGAGTACCGGGATTTTCCGCCGGCTACACAGCTACAGGCGGACACGGCAAACGGTACGGGTATCATTACCAGCGATTACAGCAAATTTAGCAGTAAGACCTATGCCAGCGGCCTGTACCCGAGGACGTCGGTAGAGCAGTTTGAAAAGCAAGTGACGGCCATGCCGAAACAGATGGACCGTATCGATATGGCAGCTAAAGCCGTCCGGCGGACTGTAGGGATTGCCAGGCAGAGCATACGGCGCGTAAAAATGGCCAAGGCCCTGCTGAAAGGCGGCCCCATCAAAGGCGGGACGGTCATGCACGTCCTCAAAGCCGGCGTCCGCTATAAAGATGGCAAGTGGCTGACAAAATGGTAATGCAGCGGAGGTGATAACGTGGGACTGCAAGTATTTTATTCCGACCCGCCACAGACAGAGGCGGAAAAGAAAGCCGCCGAAGAGGACAAAAAGAACGGCAAGAGCGTAGCAGACCCCGTCTCTATGCTGGACATTACGAACTACATCCCAAGCGTCGAATGGAGTGGGGACCTGGATAGCGCCGCGCGTAAGATTACGTTTAAAATCGCTTACAATACGGCGGCCAATGATAGTACGTTCCAGGCCGTACTGCTCAAGCTCGGAGGCTTCATCTATGCCTACTATGACGGCCAGCAGATTTTCAGCGGCCGGATCTTCTACGTCAAGCGCAACACAAACGACTATACCTTTGATTATGTCGCTTACGACGACATGATTTTTTTAGCCAAGTCTCAGGTCTATCTAAAATTCAGCGACGTTGCCATCACAGACGTCATCAAACAGACATGCGCCGAAATCGGCATCCCTGTCGCCGACGACATCCCGAAGATGGATGCCAAAGTCTCTTTTATCGCCGACGGCAAGAGCTGTACAGAAGTCTTCCAGATGCTAAAAGGCGAGTCGCGAAAAAAGACGCTGTCGAAAACGACGACCGGCACCGGGACACACGGAGCCTATGAAGGAAACAAGTTTTGCGTGGCCATCATCGACGCAGCGCGTCAAAACGGCATCGACCCGCATATCGCCCTGGGCATGGCGGCACGAGAAACAGGCGGCGACGACATCAACAATATCTATATGGACCGACAGAACGGCGGTCTGATGCAGATAACGGAAGGAACCGCCGCCGACTATGGCGTCGACTCGCTGTATCCAAAATGGCGGACCAGCTACAAGCAGAACGCCCAGGCCGGCATGTACATCCTCAAGCGCAAAATCGACGAACAAAACGGAGACGTATGGGAAGGCGTACGGGCCTACAATGGCGCCGGACCGGCGGCCGAACGATACAAAGAACTCGTCCGAAGCAATTCCCAGACCATCCCGCAAGACACGGGCGACGGCGATACCACAACCAGTCAGACAAACGAAGCGAATTTCATCGAAGGCATGGCGTGCATCGGCGGCGCAGGCTGCCTGACCCACGGTGAGAAGTAAAAGATATAAAAATAAAGGCAACCGAGCAGTAAGATTTAAGTCTTACTGCTCGGTTTATTAATTGCTGGAATGTCTGGTCAGAGAGTTTATCAATGACTTTTCTTCGCTTTTATCACGCCTTTGACGGTCTCGAATGCGTGGAGCGAGCCGACGAGCGGATGGTAGAGCATGATCCGCGGACCGGAGTAGCGCATGACGGCTCTTATCTTTTCGCGCATGGCGGGCTTATAGCAATGGCACGGGCATTGGGAGCAGAAATTTTTTTCATTCCCCCAACGGCAGTGGTCGAGCCTGTAAAGCGCATAGTCGCACAGCTCCCGGCACTCGGGGCAAAGTTCTCCCCTTTTTGTCTTGTGCACGCCGTGACAGTAGATTTTCACCATCTCTGGCAGCATCTCTTTTTCGCGGGTTATTCTGTCTTTTGTCTCTTTCTTGCTCATGATAATCTGCCTCTGTAAACCGTATAAGCCTTGTCGGCTATTCTCGAAGTTGATTTTCTGTGGGAGACGAGCACTATGCTCTTGCCCTTCTTTGCCTCGTTTATCGAGCGCAGGATATGACCCTCGTTGAGGCTGTCAAGGTTACTCGTAGGCTCGTCAAGCATAATCATCGGCGCGTCGCTGAGGAACGCCCTGGCGAGACCTATTCTCTGCTTCTCGCCGTCGGAGAGCAGATCTCCGAGCTCGCCGACATTTGTGTCATAGCCCTTGGGCAGAGTCATGATGAAATCATGGATAGAAGCTTTCTTCGCCGCTTCAACGACCTGCTCATGCGTGGCGTTGTAATCGGCTATTTTTATATTGGACTCTATCGAATCGTTGAAAAGCTGCGTCTCCTGACTGACAAGGCTCTGGTTGCTTCTGAGGCACGAGGTCTTTATATCTCTGATATCCTCGCCGCTCATCTTTATGCTGCCCTGCTGAACATCCCAGAAGCGCATCATGAGCTTGAGCGCGGTGGACTTGCCCGAACCGCTCGGGCCCGTGATACTGATTATCTTGTCCGGCTCGACAGTCATATTGAAGCCGTCAAGAATTTTTTCATCGCCGTAAGCAAATCCGACATCTTCGTTTTCCATGCCGTCGAAAGCAACTGTTTTTCCGTCTGTGTTTTCTTCAACCACTGGGGTCTCATCGAGTATGCCGAGAACTCTTTCGCCCGCCGCGAGAGTGTGGGTAAGATTGCCAGCAAGTCCCGAGAGCGCGGCGACGGGGCCGAACGAGCTCATCATCGAAACGGTAGAAACTATCATTCCGTCGAAACCGATAACGCCTTTTTGATAGAGGGCGATACCCGTGAGCAGCATTGCAACGGAGAAGAAGATTATTGCGATATCCGTAACGGCGCCCGTGTGTCCCTCTATCTTCTTGAGCCTGTCCTGAAGCGAGTTCAACTCGTCGGTCTTTTTATCCATCTCTTCGAGACGCTTGTCGGTGCTGTTATATCTTATCGACTCAAGCAGTCCGCGCATACTGTCGAGCACAAAGCCCGAGAGCGCGCCGGAGCCGTCTCTGTAGGTCATGCCTACATTCTTGTTGACCCTCGAGGACACCAAAGGAATCACCGCGCCGACCGTTATATAGGCGGCGAGCGCAACGAACGAGAGCCAAATGCTGTAGCGCCCGATAAAAATAAGCATAATAAGGCAGGTCAGTATCGCAATGCAGGTCGGCGATATCGTGTGCGCATAGAACACTTCAAGCAGTTCGATGTCGCTCGTTATGACCGAGACAAGGTTGCCTTTGTCTTTACCCTCGAGCTTCGCGGGAGAAAGCCGGCGCATGGCTTTGAACACCTTGTCGCGGATAAGAGCCAAAAGCTTGAATGCTATATAATGGTTGCACGCCTGCTCGCCGTAGTGCAGAAATCCCCTGAGAACGGCAAAAATTATGATGCAGATACAGCCGGTCTTTATTGCGATTCCGCCGCTTATTTTTGCGGCGGTGAGCAGGGTCAGCGAACCCGCGACGGTTATCTGAATGGCGCAAAGGAATCCGAGCACGCCGAGCAAAACCGCAAGACACATAAAGCCGGAAAGCGGCTTGACGAGGACTATGAGTCTGCTCATTATACGCAGACCGCTCTGTTTTCTTTTCATACCGCTGCCGCCTCCTTTGAATATTTTTCAAGCTGAGCCTGAGTCGAATACATTGTATAATACTTGCCCTTTTCTTGCATAAGGCGCGAATGTGTGCCGCTCTCCGCGATGCATCCGCCGTCAAGCAGTAGAATCATATCGGAGGTGACGACATTTTCGAGCCTGTGGGAGATAAGCAGAACCGTCTTTGTCTTTGCCATTTCGCGGATAACTTCCATGATGTCATTTTCGCTCTCGACATCGATGTTCGAAGTGACCTCATCGAAGATATACACAGGTGTGTCATGCAAAAGCGCGCGGGCTATCGCGAGGCGCTGGCGCTGACCGCCGGAGAAATTGCTGCCCTGCTGAGAGAGAGCCGTATCAAGCCCATCCTGCGAGGAGAGGAACTCCCAGAGATTCACTTTTTCGAGCGCGTCTATGAGTTCGTCGTCGGAAGCATTCGGGCAAGCCATGAGCAGGTTGTCCCTAACCGTCCCAGCGAAGATATAGCTGTTGAAATTGACGGCGGTTATGTTATCCATGAGCGCTTTTTCGTCGATGTCTCTTATCTCAACGCCGTCTATCTTTATGCTCCCTTTGTAGCCTTTTGTTGTGCCGCAGATAAGAGAAGCTATTGTGCTCTTTCCGCAGCCGGACTCGCCGACGACGGACACAAGGCTGTTCTTCGGGATATCTGCCGAGATGCCGTTGAGCACGGTCTTTTCGCCATCATAAGAGAAGGTCACGTTTTCGAGCTTTATATCGCTATCGAAGTTCTCGGGAATCTGCGTTCCCTGCTCGTCTGCTGGAGTATCGAGGAGCTTAAAGAGCTTGTCACTCGCCGCCATACCGTTCATCGCAACATGGAAGAACGAGCCGAGCAGACGCAGGGGCAGGAAGAAATCCGCGGCAAGCATAATGATAAGAAACGCCTGCGGGAGCGTTATCGTGCCGTTTGCCACCTGACATACTGCGATGACAACGCCGACCGCGCTGCCCGCATATGCGACGATATCCATGACGCTGACGGAGTTCAATTGCATGGTAAGCACCTTCATGGTGATACGCCTGAACTCCTCCGCCTTTTCGTTCATCTCGACGTTCTTTCTCTCATCGGCCTGATAAACTTTGAGGGTCGTGAGTCCCTGAATATTCTCAAGGAACGTGTCGCCGAGGTTGACATACACTCCCCAGTATTTGCTCAGCAGCCGTTTTGCTATCTTCTGCACCGCGACTATCGAAAGCGGAATCAGCGGCACGCAGACGAGAAGCACGAGCGAGGCTTTCCAGCTGACAAAAGAGAGCACGGAGAAAAGCGTAATCGGCGCGAGCATCGCGAAGAAGAACTGCGGCAGATACTTGCCGAAATAAAGCTCAAGCTGATCGACACCCTCGACAAAAACCTGGAGCACCTCGGAGGTTGAAACCTTCTCATGATACGACGCACCCATGCGGGTAAGCTTTTTGTACATCTTCCCGCGCAGGACTTTTTTCACCTGAGCCGACGCCAAAAAAGATGTCTTTGAGCTGCACACTCCGCAGACATAGCGCACTGTCATAACTGCGGAGATGCCTATAATATAAGGCAGAAGCACGCTAACCGTCATGGTCGCGCCGCCCAAAATAAGCTCAAGAATATGTGAGAAAATAAACATCATCACGATATTCGCGCAAAGCCTTATCCACTGCGCGAGCACCGTAAGGGCAATGTACTTCTTGGAGGAAGGCACCTGCCCTATGAGTCTTGTTTTTATCATCTAATCACTCCCCAATGATTTTGAACTGTTTATTGAGATAGCTGTCGGCGAGATTTCTGTCCCCGTGTTCGGCTATTTTTCCGTTGCCCATTATGAGCGCCCTGTCTGCCATAGCGGCGGCGCACCTGCGGTCGTGAGTAACGGTGACGACCGTACAGCCGTTTTCGCGGTTCAACTTATTGACAGCCGAGACTATTCGCTCAAGATTATTATAATCCTGTCCAACAGTAGGCTCGTCGAGGAACAGCACTTCCGGCTCGCCCGCGCATATCGCAGCGAGACCCGCGCGGCGTTTCTGTCCCTCCGAAAGGGACTGCGGATGCCTATTTTCAAGCCCCGAGAGGCCGAACGCCTCGATCATCTCCCTTGCTTTCTGCTCCGATGATGCCCTGAAAGAGGCCTCGGCGAGCAGTGTCGGCATGAAGAGCTGATATGTTGGATTCTGATAGACAAAGCCAACCTTTTTGAACCACGCGGCGTTGGGCTTTCTTCGCCCCGGCTTTTGAACTATATTTTGTTCGAGCGTGCCTGATGTGAGCTTGTTGAGCCTTGCGAGAGTCCGCATGAGCGTAGTCTTGCCGCAGCCATTCGCACCGAGCAGAACAAGGCGTTCACCTTTATACACATCGATATCGAGCGAGTCGAGGATATTTTTGCCTCCCGCGCCAAAAACCAAGCTGCGCCCGCTTATAACGGGCGAGCCGACTGTGTGCGGTCTGCTCTCCGGCTCTATAACCCGTTCGCAGCGGAGGACGGCATCCTTGTCGGCGCTCATTGTGACATTTTTATCTTTTATCCACATGACCTTGTTGACATAGGGTCTGACAACATCGAGCCTGTGCTCAACGAGCAGCACCGCATAACCGCTCTTTGAAAGCGAACGAAGCGCGCCAAGCAGGATATGCGCGCCCTCTGTGTCAAGGTTTGCAAGAGGCTCATCGAGAATTATGATTTTCTGCTTCATCGCAAGCGTTGAAGCGGTAATAAGCCTCTGCTTCTGCCCGCCCGACATAGTCCGCGTCTTTGCGTCTGGCGATATCTTCATCATATTTGTGCTCGCCGCTATCCTAAAATCTATCTTTTCGACCGGGACATCTAAGTTTTCGCACCCGAAAGCTATTTCGTCGCGGACGGTATCATAGACTATCTGCTCGTCTGCATTCTGGAGCACCGTGCCTATGAGCTTCGCGCGCTCGCTGACTCTGACGGCAGTAACATCCTCGGAATTTATATAAATTTTTCCCTCAAGCTTTCCCGGCGTTATAAACGGAATCATGCCGTTGATTATTGAGAGCAGAGTGCTCTTGCCCTCGCCTGATACGCCGGAGAGAAGCACAAAGTCCCCGTATTCGAGAGTAAAATTGACATTGTCAAATATTTTCTCTGAGCCGTTATATGAAAAGCTGATATTTTCAAGCCTCAACGCATCCACGCCGCCACCCCCGGACCCGCGCAGGAAATAATCACTGCGACGAGAAATATTATGTCGCGCGCACGAAGCTCGACCTTACCGTAGACGGTTGCGGGAGAATTATCGAGCGCGAACGCCCTTGTCTCAAGCGAAAGAGAAAGCGTATCGGAAATACCGATAATGCGCATGACAAGCGGAATGAAAAAAGCTCTGTAGAGGCAGTCAGGGCGATACCATTTGACATTCGCGCCGCGCACCCTCATCGCCTCCCATATGCGCCTTATCTCGGTGACAAGTATCGGGATGAAGCGGAGGGTGACCAGCATTCCGAGCGTTATTATCCGCGGACAATGCAGCTGATTCATGCAGCGCGTGAGATCCGCAGGCGGTATTGTTATCATCGGCACGGCGCATATCCCGAGCAGGAGTGCACGCACGACGGTCTGCCAAAAGGCGTCGAAATTGCGATTAGTTATAAAAGCCAATCCACCTATCACGAGCCCGAATGCGAGCATTGCGGCGCTCATTTTCCATGCGCCGCGAAACAGCCCGAAGCAGCAGCAGAGCAAAAACAGCACTCCGGCAAACGCAAACGCCCAAAGGCTCTTCGAAAGCAGCATTCCGCACACGAGCATACACAGCGACGAGAAGAAGGCTACAAGCGGATAAATCGGTTTTTTTACACTGAACGCATCAAGCATTTCCGTCTTCTCCGTCGGGCTTGAGCTTGCCCGCCTTTTGCAGCTCTGCGGCTATTTTCATGCCGATTGCCGCGCCTATGAACCCGAGCGCCACAGTACCGAGCGAGGTGAATATCGAAGCTGTCGGGCGCGCAAGCAGCTGCTCATAGCTCTGTCCGTTGAGCCAAATGCTGAAAAGCACCGAAATCGGCAGAGAGAGCGGCATATATATTCCCGCCGTGAAAAGCACGGAGCCTTTATTTTTATAGCCTCTGAAGAACAGCAGCATCAACAGCTCCGCTATCACGGCCGCCACGAGGTTGTTGAAGAACATAACGGTTGAAAAGAACGCGAGCGGAGCGCCGGAAAACAGACCGATTACAGTCAGCGCGCCGGGCTTTCTGACTTTCATCATACCTATCGCGCAGAAGAGCGCATATATCGGAGCTGCCGCCATATTGCGAAGTCCGAACAGAGTCGTGTGCATAACGAGCGGCATGGTTATTCCGCCGCAGAGCGTCATCGCCGCCGAAAGAATTGCAAGGAAAACGAAATCCTTGACCTGAAATTTTTTGAAGCATTTGTTCATTCCGGTTACTCCTTTATTGCTTTTCTCTTTATCACCGTTGCAACTATGAGCACAACTATAACGACCGCCGCAAAGACAGATCCGATTATCGCCGCAGTCTTTTTGCTTCCGCTGTTATTTGAAGTCGTCTCGGAAACGGATTCGGCAACAGATTCAGAGACAGTTGAAGCCTCATTTTCCGAGATGCTCTCCCCTGTTACCGTCTCGCCGGCAGAATCGGTTTCGGCAGGTGCAGAAGCCGTTGTATCAACCGAAGCTTCGCCTTTTGCGCTTTCAGTCGGCTTCGCGAGAGTCACCGCATTCGGAGCAGTAACAGCGGCGGAGCCGATATCAGCAACTTTTTTAGCGCTTGCATAGTCGATATGTATTCTCGCGGAGGGCGACATCGGCATAACGGGTGCGGCGAACTTCACGCCGACGAACTCGCCGTTTCCGACTATCGGAAACTCAAACGCGGACTGATATGTCGTGCCCGCTATCTTAACGCTCCCTGCGGGCTTGACTTCGACCGTGTCGCCCTCAACTCCGCCGTTTTTGTAGTACCAGAACTGCATACCCGAGACGCTCTCGGGCGTTGCTATAGTCAAAGTCTTGCTGCCGTTTTTCACGGTCAGCAGTGCGGTATGAACAAGGTATTTGTCGCCCATAGAGGTCTTGTCCTTCTGAGCGTGGTACATCTTAACGCTGACTTCATACACGCCGTTCTGAGTCGGAGCCAAAGCCGCAAAAGCCGGCAGAGCCGCGCATATAATTACCGCAAGCATCAAAACAACTGCGGCAACAGCCGATATTTTTCTGTTCATGTTTCTCCTCCATTCAATTAGCTTTTGCTAACTGCAACACAAAAAGCAAACGCCGTTTCGGCGTCACAGTACTTTTTCTCGATTAGCATTAGCTAACTATAAATCTTAAAGTCAACCGGTTAGCCATTGCTATCCGGTTCGATAATATTCTACCAATCATTCGGCTTTATGTCAATATCATCGGCAAAATTCCGTATATCTGCCCTTTTTCGCGCTGAGTCAAACGCAAAAATTATGTAAAGTGGAGATTAATTGGGTCTGCTGTTAGTGCGGCAGACTCGGTATTTGAGTCGGTAGGTAAAGTAAAACAGAGCAGAAAGATTCTAGTCTTACTGCTCTGTTAGTTAAATAAAATTCACTTAGTACAATGATTTTTTAATAAATGAAGTGTTTGCTCCGCAAACATGAAGCGACAACTTCGTTGTCATGAAGCGTTCGCTATGCTCGCATGAAGTAACGCACCTCTTGTTTTTTATGCGGTTTGACCGCACTTCATTAGCGAAGCGACTTCATTTTTCATGCACCGAAGGTGCGCTTAATTGAAAAAGCACTTGCAAATGCAAGTGCTTTTTCCTGGCTCCCCCTGTTGGACTCGAACCAACGACCCTTTCGGTCAGAAACATAGTCGCATTGCTCGCTTGGAGCGCTTCGCAACGCTCGTTGTTTCTTCCTGCTCGGAGCACCACTTCATCTGCCGCAGGCAGCGCGGTGCTCCGAGCCAGTTAACAGTGGTTGTGACGCGAATATCAAACAGTATCATTCGATTCCATGCAGTGTAGAACCGTGATTTTACCTATATAACGCAATTAATAAACGGTTCGCGTGGTGCGAAAAATCGCTAAATAATAATGGTGTTAGACAATTGTTAGACGGTTTGCTTGCTGTTGTTTTAAAATATTGCGGTGGAGCATCTGGTAGCTCGTTAGGCTCATAACCCAGAAGGCGCAGGTTCAAGTCCTGCCTCCGCAACCATACGGAAAGGACTTGCGTTTGCAGGTGCTTTTTATATGAAATAGCATCGAGTGCTCGCAAGGGCTTTTCCTCGTGAGCACTCGATTTTTCTGTTTTATGTGCAGAGGTATACACAAATGCCTGACTTAGCCATCTATAGAGATCCACATCGCGGGGCGAACGGCATCGGCACCACTGTAGGCACTGCCGCCGTTCTCGAAGACGTCGCCGCCAACTTCGACATCGGCTGCATTATACAGATTGAAGCCGGGCGACCGCAGCCACCACCAGCAGGTGGCTTTGCCACCTTTGGTATAGCTGTCACTTGTATATGCTCCGTTTGATATGGCATATTCGGTAGGCACACACTTTCTCGCTTCATCGGAAGTGAAATATTTTTCTGCTTCGACAATGCTCAGGAGAAATACTCTGTCTTTGGTCGCATTCCCGGGGTAGGTGTCATATTCCGGATTCTTGTCTGCCGATACCGTTACCGTAGGAATCTTAGCCCTTTCCTCGGCAGAAAATGCAGCGTTAATAAAATCGTTGTTCAGCCATTTGCGAAGTGTACAAGTCTCCCAAGTTACACTTGTTTTAGATGAATTGTACTTCTGATAGTCGAGTGCCTTATCGCTTATAACAAGAACCCTGTTGTTTTCTTTTGCCAAAACAAGCCACTCAATATTCTCTTTGCCGTTGGTAGTATCGTTATCCTGCTCGTAAGTGCCGAAATATACAATATCTCCAACCTTTGCATTCTTTATTAATGCTTGCTTTGCACTTTGAAGCCTTTCAGCACTGTCTTTATATGAAAGACCGTCCAAGAGCATATATGCCGCCTTGTAATCGCCGGAATCAATTAGCTGCGTTGCTTTATTAAGTTTATATTGCGGTATAATGACGGTTTTCAGCAAAATAAGAAAAACAATTAAAACGCAGACGATCGGTGCTGTGATGGTGATGATTTTCTTTATCTTCTTCTTTGCTTTCTCGGCAGCAATGCGGTGTTTTTCCTCTATGCGTTCGCGCTCCAAACGGTCGGCTTCCTGTTTTGCCTTGAGTTCTTCTATCTTCTTTTGGCAAGCGTAAATCTGCTCGTCGGCATCTTTCCAGCCGGGGATGCTTTCAAGCATTCTGATTGCCGATTCGTAACTGCTTATCGTGTTTTGGTTCATCTGAGAACGAGCCGAATTGTAAAGAGCGTCTTTGCGGCAAGTCTCCGCATTATCAAGACATTTTTCAACAAGAGAATCCGCGTCCTTGAAGCCGGGAACCGTTTTGAATATCTCCGCTGCGGCTTTATACCCATTCTCGCTGTTTGCTTCGTTCATCGCGCTGACCGCTCTGTTATAGATCCCCGTTAAGCGGGCATTTTCGTTGCGATCGTTGATATGGGTGATATAGCCTTTCAATGTTTCAATCAGCTTCGGCTCGGCAAAGCGCAGGATTTTATTATAGTTGCCGCTGCCGTCAAACGGTTGTCTGCAATTTTGCAAGTCCTCCATGCGGCACGCACGGCACTCCGCCATGAGCTTGCCGAGATACGCCCTCGCGTTCTTCGGATCCTGATCCAGCACCTTTTCGCAGTATTCGTTCGCCTCGCCCCAGTCGCCGTCCTCGAGGAACATGAAAGCTCGCTCCAAAAGCGGCTCTACGTTTACATTGCCGCCGACAGCAACCGTCTCTTTGACCTCCACCTTGGGCGCACCGGCAGAAACAATCTTCTTAATCCGCGGATAAGATCCTGCATAAAGCCGAGCTTTGACATATCCTGCGCCTGCAGGTGCGAAAATTCCTCCGGCAGGTCGTAGGGATCCATGTCCTTATATGCGGGAATGAGCATCTTTTTGCCGTTGCTGTTTTTGACGAGCGAAAGATATCTCGACCACTCGTTTTTCACCCACACGGCGTTGAAATACTCGGGCTTTGTGCCGAGCACCACCATGACCTTGGCGCTGTTGAGAGCGGCGAATATGTAAGGCTCGTAGGCCGTGCCGAGCTTGTCCTCAAGCGTGATGCGCGAGAAGAACACCTTGAAGCCCTCCTGCGTCAACTGATGATAAAGGTCATTTGCAAGGACACTGTCCTGTGTTCTTCTGCCGCTGTTATCGGTCTCTTTGTAGCAGATAAACACATCGAAAGGCTCTTCTTTTTGCGAAATCGCAAGAATCCCCTTTTGAATCTCGTTTATCGCCTTAGCCTCATCCTCATAAAGCTCTTTTTGATAGCCGTCGGCATAGTGCAGAGCGGACTTATAGTTATCGTCATCGAAAATCGATGTGAACTGAGCACGATTCACGGTGGGAATGCGCTTGCGGCTCTGCGGGTCTTCCACATATTCGATTCCGTAGTGGCAGAGAACGAGCGACCAATACGCCTCGGCGTCGGTGTTGTCCTCGTTGAGTATCTGCTCATAGATTCCCGCCGCCTTGTCGAAATCGTTGTTGCGGCGAAAATGGTTCGCGCGGTCATAGAGATTCGCTTTTCTGTCGTCGTCCAGACGGGGCAGGGTCTGCTTTGTGCCGCACGAGTCGCACACACCGACGGTATCCCCGGGGTTAAATTCTATTGTGCCGCCGCACATTTTACATTTGAAGATTGACATGGTTAATTATACTCCTTTTATCACTTTCTCCAAAAAATTAAAAGCTATCTTAGCATATCCACCAAACGGTAATAATTCAATGACAGACAGTATCACTTCTTTGCTGGCATTCATCAAAAAATTCTTTAAACCGTCTTTTGTAAAATCATTCAAAAAAGACTGTATATTACTGTCCGATTTAGCAATATTTTTAACATTTCTTTTTGCTTCTGAGGAAAAAGTGTCGGCTAATGATTTGTCATCAACACAAATTTCGACAAAACAATCAAGTGGCAATCGAAATAGTTTCTTGTTAAGCGAACACTCATCATACCACCCTTTTTCTTCAATAAAGTGACGAGCTTCGTTCAAAACATTAACATCTTGAATTATTATTTTTACATAATGATCCGATTCATCATATTTTGCGTTCTTTACGGAATCCGCAAATGATACCCTCCAGTCGAAGCCTTCGTGTGGATATTTTAGCTCTTTTCGTTCTTTCAATGTTCTAACTCTTGACTGTGTTATTCCTAATTGCTTTGATAATGTATAGTCGTCATACGGTTTACCTGCGCCGATACAATGTTCAATGTATTCGGAAAAAAGCAGAACTTCTAAATCGGCTTTTGATGTACTTCCAAAATTTTTGCAGAAGTATAATTCCGATATTTTATCAAAGCAAGACTGTTTTTCTTTGTTTGAAAAGCTCACAGGTCCCGCCTCACTTTAACGTCCTACACTTCTTGTTTCTGTCGCCGACAAGGATAACCAATTCGTCCGCGATTTCTTTCGCTTTCGCTGCATCATCGGCACCGACGGCAGAGGACAGCTCATCCATTTTCACTGTAATTTTTGCCTCAATCACGGAAAGAGCGTCATTTGACATCGGGTCGGAATAACGAACGGCTTCATATACCTTTTTGCATTCCGTTTTCACAGCATCGCTTTTGGCGCGGTCGAGTAAACTCTCGGCGTCAACAGTCAGAAGCTTTATGAACTGCGTCTGCGTTTTCACTTTTTCGTGTACCTCGCCGACAGCGTCGCCCGCCCAGTCCGCTTTTACGACGGCTATCACAGTACATGCGGCGGCAACCGCGCAGACAACGGCGGCAATCCACACCGGGCAGTTGGGAATCAGCATCAGTGCGCCGCCCAAAACGAGCATGGCTATAAGACCGGCATAGCTGACGGTAATCAGCGGCACCTTGTAAAACAGCTTTTCAAGGTTCTCCGCCTTAAACGCCTTGTTTGCGCAAAGAAGATTGGCCGCAAACGAGGCTATTATAAACACCCACGCGATCCAGAATCGCACGTCATAACTGACAACATATCCCGGGATAACGGGACGCGCCAAAAATACAACAATATTAAATACCGCGAACAAAACAGCCCAGATAATCGCATATGATTTGAAATTCTTTTTCATTTTTCAGTCCCCCGTTACAGAATGTTCTTGAGAAGCTCCGCTCTCATGGCGGCAAACTCCTCTTCGGTTATCAGCCCGGCCTCTTTCATCATACCGAGCTTTTCCACTTTCGCCTTGAACGCCGCCATATCATCGGTCGTCTGAGCAGGCTGAACGGGCTGAGCAGGCTCGGATGCAGCCTGCAGCGCACCGCCTACCGCATTGCCCACAACGCCGCCTACCGCGCCGCCGACACCCGCCATGGTGCCGAGTCCGACACCCATATTGGTGAACTGACCGACCGCCTCGTTCTGAGCCACTTTTTCCGCAACATCAAAGCCGCGCTCCTGCGCATATGTATAGCCCTCCTGGGCTCGCTTTGTGGCCTGAGCCTGAGAATCGATGACCACCTTCTGCGCCTCTGTCTGCGCATAGATGAGATCCGTCTTCTGGCGGAGCGTCGCCTCAGCAATATCGGCATACTGGCGGAAATGCAGCTCCTTGAACTTCTCATACTGTCTGTCGCCGTCCGGCTTGACAATATTCGTAACAAAGAAGCGCTCTAAAGCAATACCGTAATCGGCAAAATCCGGAATAAGCAGTTTATGTATATTCTCGGAGAATGCCGTCAGATTTTCGTCGATTTCAAAGATGTTGATGGCATTCGCTTTAATCACCTGGGCAATGTAGGTCTTGACCCTGGTCATTAAAAATGCGCGGAAAAAGCCGATAAGCTGCTGCTGACCGAGATAGTTTTCCGTTCCCACAAGCTTAACGAGAAGCTTGCGGCTGTCCTCCGCGCGAAGGCTCATTTCGCCTGATGCACCGATGGAAATCGGGAATCCGTAAGTGGGATCGACATACTGCACCTTCGAGTCCGTGCCCCACTTGATAGCCATCTGCTCGGCTTTGTTGATAAAATAGACCTCGCAATGGAACGGGGTTTTGTCGCCGGTCGTTCTGTTGAGAACCTTTCCGATTTTCGGGATATTCTCGGTTTCCAGTGTATAACGACCGGGTCCGAACAGATCCAGCGCCTGACCGTTCATGAAGAAAATCGCTTCCTGCGACTCGTGAACGATGAGCTGTGTCAGGCTGTTAAAATCCTCGCAGGGATGCTTCCAAATGAAGGTGCTGTTGTCACCCTCGTACTTGATAATTTCAGCAATGTTACTCATAAAGTAATCATCTCTCCTTTTTGTGATTTTTCAATGTGTCTTTTTACGAATGTCATATACCTATATACTGTCCGTTTTTTGTCTCTTTGATTGCTCGACAGACCCGGCAATAAATCGCCTCTGCGAAGTACCGTTACGCCCTCCCTAATGTCATAATCATTATTATGTTGTAAAAAAATCCGACATAGGCTTATAGCAAGCCCAACTTTACCATAATCATAGCAAGAAAAATCCAAAAAAGCAAGTCGTTTTAACGGATAGTGCAAAATCGTTCGGAAAATTGTCGACTTGAAAATTGTCGACTTTAAAGCATATAAATCCAAGCCCATTTTAAAATTTTAGAATGAGCTTGTGTCGGTCTGCACTTTTATATGTTCCCGCAAGCAAAAAAATCCGCGAATGTTCTCGAGAGACTTAACCGACAAAGCGTATCCGCATTTTCTTACAACATAATAATGATTATGTCTCATCCGCCGTCTCGAGTGGTTTTTATATTATTAGGTGCATATTTTCCATGCGGCGGCGATGCTCGGTGCCGGTAGATATAATATAAATTCGCGTCGTATCAATGCTGCTGTGCCCGAGGATGCCGGCTCAGGTTTCGCTGTTTTACGAAAATCATTACGAATATCCGTACCAGATAGCACTGTCTGCCTTATTAGCTCATTAGACATTATAATAAGTACATTGGGTTGTAAATAGTCGATTAGTTTATTATGTATTAAAAGATTAATCTCTTAGAGCGTGAAATATTCATATTGAAACATTAAAAAGTGTTAGACAGATGTTAGACAAAATGTTAGACACATGGGAATTTCGAGCTATTTTAGAAAATGAAAAAGCCCTGAACCCGTTGAGGCTCAAGGCTTCTGAGATGGCTCCCCCTGTTGGACTCGAACCAACGACCCTTTCGGTCAGAAACATAGTCGCCTTGCTCGCTTGGAGCGCTTCGCAATGCTCGTTGTTTCTTCCTGCTCAGAGCACCGCTTCATCTGCCGCAGGCAGCGCGGTGCTCTGAGCCAATTAACAGCCGGTGCGGCTGTGTGTGACAGGGTCGACGGTTTGGGTCAGCAAGTAAAGTGAAAAAGAGCAGGAAGACTGGTGTCTCCCTGCTCTTTTTGGCTCCCCCTGTTGGACTCGAACCAACGACCCTGCGGTTAACAGCCGCATGCTCTACCGACTGAGCTAAGGAGGAATGTTACTACCGCCCAGTATTAGTGGGCGGTAATTTATGTCGGCGTCGACTTATCTTCCCGGGAGGCTGCCCTCCGAGTATTGTCAGCACGAGTGAGCTTAACTACCGTGTTCGGAATGGGAACGGGTGGACCCTCATCGTTATAGGCACCGACTCTATCTTTAACGCTTTTAACGTTAAATCCATATATATTCTACATCGCTTTCGCGCTGTTTTCTTTGGTGACCCGTACGGGATTCGAACCCATGTTGCCGGCGTGAGAGGCCGGAGTCTTAGGCCACTTGACCAACGGGCCGTATGGTACACCTTCAGGGACTCGAACCCTGGACACCCTGATTAAGAGTCAGGTGCTCTACCAGCTGA
>OLQA01000877.1_pt1 | contig 28479 bp, 21 predicted proteins | sample 1673151 | NCBI WGS metagenome assembly OLQA01 (sample SAMEA3136760, study PRJEB25190) | human gut metagenome | biome: human gut; feature: human-associated habitat; material: faeces | place: Austria | collected 2013
GAATTTTTTATTCTCCACGTGGGCATTTCGAAATATCCACGTGGAAATCACTTTTTCCCAATACTATCCCGTGTCGAAGTGTAGTCGGATCTAAATTATTGTTGCGGGTCGGCATTGAATTTCCTCAGCCAAGGATGTTGCTTCATAATCGCTCAGTCAGGAGCTACACATGATCAACAAGCGAAGAGTAAAGAGCAGATAAACTCATTGTATACGATGCGTCAGACCTAGATAAAAAGAAGAGCCAACTCCTCAGGTTCTTACTGCAAACGCAGTATATAGCCTTCAACTTTAAAGGCAGGCTGAGTGAATTAGCTCTTTCTTAGGAGTGACGAACGGCGGGGCACAAGCCCGATCTCTTACCGAACCTCACATCGCAAAGGTAATGACAATGTCTGAGATGAGCAAAACAACGACCTAGACCTTGCGAGTCTCACATGGGGTGCTTCTCTTGTAGCGGACTACACGTAAATCTGCTAAGTAGATTTGCAATGAGAGTCGCAGAGTCTATGACAATAAACGAAACGACCTAGCATCTACAGACAACAAAAGAGGGGCTTCTGAACGCTCGCTCCCTGCTCCACGGCCCTGGGAAAGACTGATATCAGAAACTCCTCCTTCTTGCCACAAAGGTAGTGACAATATCTCAGATGAGCAACTCGCCATGAGATAGAAATCTACGGCGTCCCCCCTCTGTAAACGAAAAAGAGCAATTAGCTGGTGCTTCCCTTTATAACGCTCTATAACGTACGGAAGACTTCCAACCAATTGCTCTCTGCCTGCAGAGATACTATTTATAATTCAAACAACAAGCCTTCCTGCAGAACAATAAGGGTCGCGAACTAGTAGCATAGAAGAAGCCGAGCTCAGCCCGGCTTCTAAACAATCAGGGAAGTGGCAGCTTGACATTACTCGCGCACATCGCCTAAATAACTTCCCCTCTTGTATTACAAAGGTAGTCACCGTATCTGAAACGACTCGCTTACCAGCAAAGCAAGACGCAAGGTGACTTGCCAAGGCGCAAAAAAAGCCCAAGTAATCCACTTGGGCCTGGAGCAAGGGGCGTTCCTCCACAACTAGAGGAGAATTAAACGACACCCTCGCACTACAAAGGTAGTAATTATATTTGAAATGACAGACTTATCAAAGATGTAATAAGTGTCGTCGTGACTTCGCTTAGCAAAAGAGCCTCTGTCCTCCTGTAAAAAAGGACGTACACCCCAAACGCCCTTACCTCGTTCCCGACGTTTAGGTGAGACTCACATTGGGATGTACGTCGTTTCTTGCCTTTACAGCAAGCGTGATGGGTAAACCTCAATTCGTTCCATTACAGAATATAGCCTTCAATTAAAGGAGGCTCGAGTGTTTACCTCTTCTACCGCAAAGATACGGTTTATATTCCAAAGGGAAAAGAGGAAGCTCCCCGGGTTCGTACTGCAAACGCAGTATATAGCCTATAATTAAAGGCAGGCCGAGTGAACCTGCTCTTTCTTGCCACAAAGGTAGCAACTATCTTTGAATCTGACAAGCTCTTCTTTATGGAGTGTTGAGACGCTTGGTGATTACAGAGCGACGTTGAGGGCACAAGAGTTCAGTCGCAAGGGGCTCTTTTATTACCTTTGCACTCTCTATCAATGAAACCTTGACAGGGTGGTCGCTGAAGAGCTATCGATCATGCTCAACGAGTGATGCCTAGAGCACAGAAGGCTCAACCGCATCGCTGCGACTGAGCCTTCTCGTTGTTTTTGTTCTGCTGACTAGTGGATCAGCAGCCTCAGCTATGATTACTTGCGCTTAGGAGCGTTCTTGAGGATCGCTACGAGGTGACGCCAGAACATCTCCACCGTTTGGACCTCCATGCGCTCTGCGGGTGAGTGTACGTCACGCATCGTCGGACCGAAGGATACCATGTCAAGGTAAGGATACTTCGCTAGGAAGAGTCCGCACTCAAGACCTGCGTGGATAGCCTTGACCTTTGGCTCCTTGCCGAAGAGCTCGCGATAGGTACTCTCAGCGACCTTTAGGATCTCAGAGTCGGGGTTAGGAGCCCAACCGGGATAGCCGTCACGTACCTCTGTGCGTGCACCTGCTAGCTCGAAGAGAGCAAGGAGCATATTGCCTACATCCTCCTTGAGCGACTCGGTAGAGCTGCGCTGGCTCGTCTCGATGCTGATCACATTGCCCTCTTTCATCTTGACACTGGCTAGGTTGGTAGAGGTCTCTACGAGCCCCTCCAGTGAGTGGCTCATGCCCATCACGCCGTGAGGACAAGCGTAGAGTGTACGGATGACCGTGTCAGCCGTCTTCTTGTCGACAACCTCCTTAGGGGTTGTGGTTGTCTCCACACGGAGGTTGACATTAGGATCGACCTTCTTGAGCTCGTTGCGGAACTCAGCGTCCATCTCGTTTGCCCAGATAGCTAGATTCTCCTTGCGATTGGCAGGGATCGTGATGACAGCCTTAGCCTCACGAGCGATAGCGTTGTGTAGGTTACCACCATCGATCGTAGCTAGGCGCATCTCGGGTACCTCCTTAAGTACCTTATATAGGTAGCGCACGAGGAGCTTATTGGCATTGCCTAGACCGACATGGATGTCACCACCGCTGTGTCCACCCTTGAGACCACTCACCTTCACCTCGAGAGCTATCTGCCCAGCAGGCGTAGCCTCTGTGGTGTAGTCAAAGAATGCCATCGTACCCATACCACCAGCGCAACCGATGAACATCTCGCCCTCATCCTCACTATCGAGGTTGATGAGGATGCGTCCCTGGACGAAGCCTGGCTCGATACCCATGGCACCGGTCAGACCAGTCTCCTCATCTACTGTGAAGAGGCACTCGACGGGTCCATGCTCTACGGTGGGGTCTGTCAAGACCGCTAGCCCTGCTGCGACACCAATACCGTTGTCAGCTCCTAGGGTCGTACCCTCAGCGTGAATCCATCCGTCGGTGATCTGCGTCTTGATAGGATCTTTGTAGAAGTCATGCTCTACGTCACTATTCTTCTCGCAGACCATATCTACGTGACCCTGGAGGATGATGGTCTCGCGGTCCTCCATGCCAGGCGTAGCACCCTTGCGGATGACGATGTTGCCTGTCTTATCCTGCGCATAGTCTAGGTTATGCTCCTCGGCAAACTTCTTAAGGAAAGCCAGTATCTGCTCCTCGTGCTTGGAGGGACGAGGGATCTTGGTAATTTCGTAGAAGTGCTGCCAGATGGGCATGTGAGTTAGATCTGTTATTTGCATCGTTTATTGCTTTGAAAAGTTAGAATATAAGTGCGTTAACTACCGCACGATATCAGTTTGTCACCTCAAATGCGTGCGTAAGTCCGACAAAAGGTATACCTTTGTCTACCTGAGAGCTGTAGCACCGTGCTACTCTCCCTCTGCAAATATACTAAGAAAAACTATGAAACTCATCATCATATCCATTATCCTCATCGGACTTGCCGTAGTCCTACTCGCCTTGCGACTGATCGTCAAGGGCGACAAGAGCCCTCAGAGTTCGCATATAGAGGATAGTAAAGCACTTAAGAAGAGAGGTATAGGATGCGCCAACAAGCAGATGGCGGAGCTAGCCTCACGGCAAAACCTAGCCGACCGTCTAGCCGATGACCCGCAATAATCCTCTCTCCTATCCTACTCGTCAATCAACACTACAACTTATATGAATCAGAAATCAATCCTTCTACTCTCCTTACTCGTTGCGTCTCTCCTATTCGGTAGCTGCCAGAAGAAGCAGTCCGATGGGCAGACTGCTACTTCAGAGGCACTCACTGAGAATGCATCTACTGGCGATCATACGCTCAAGATAGGCGTCGTATCTCTCGACTCGCTCTACAAGAACTACGAGTACTATGTCGATGCAAACAAGCAGATAGAGGCCCAGCTCAAGCGCAATCAGCAGACTCTCGCTAACAAGATGCAACAGGCTCAAAAAGCCTATGCAAGCTATATGGAGAAGGCTCAGAAGGGTCTCTTCACCTCTCAGGCTCAGGTCGATGCCGAGGAGAAGCGCATCACCGCTATGCAGCAAGAGGGTGCTCAACTGGAGCAACGCTATGCCGAGGAGGCTATGAAAGCACAAACTGATGCACAGAAGGCGCTACACGATGAGGTAACCGCTCAGCTCAAAGCTTTCAACGCAGATAAGAAGTATGACCTAATCCTCACCTCCGTAGGTCTGGAGGGGGTTATGTACGCTGGCGAAGGCTTTGACATTACCCAAGAAGTCCTAGACTTCCTCAACGCTGCTTACCAAGCTAAGTCTAAGGAGACTAAGGAAGCTAAGAAGTAAAAAACCTACACTACGTGTGCTGTGAGGAGATATATCGCTCCTCACGCACACTGGCTTATCAAACCGCTACTAACTACTATGAAAATCGCTATACTCGGATACGGACGCATGGGGCACATGATCGAAGAGGTCGCCACCCAGCGCGGACATCAGGTGGTCGCTCGTATAGATAAGGCTGACGCTGCCCTACTGGAGGATGGTTCTCTGCGAGAGGCCGACGTCGCCATTGAGTTTTCCACCCCTGAGAGTGGCTACCAGCTTTGCCAGGCTGCCCTAAAGGCGGGATTACCCGTGGTCACGGGCAGTACGGGCTGGAAGGAGCAACTAGAGAAGCTCAAGACAGAGGTGCAAAGCTCTAGCCGTGGGGGACTCTTTGCTGCGTCCAACTTTAGCCTCGGGATGAATCTGATGATGATCCTCAATGAGCAACTCGCACAGCTCATGGCTCCCTATCCCGAGTACACGCCACGCATTCAGGAGACGCATCACATACACAAGCTTGATGCGCCGAGCGGCACTGCGATCACACTGGCCGAGGGGCTGATCGAGCAGACCCCCTCGCTACACGACTGGCATCTAGGCGTAGAGACGCACGATGGTTCTCTCGGCATCGAGGCAATCCGTGAGGGCGAGGTGCCTGGCATCCACACCATCATCTACCACTCTGATATCGATGAGATAACGCTACGCCACGAGGCTTATAGCCGTCGGGGCTTTGCGCTAGGAGCCACTCTCGCCGCTGAGTATCTCCTACAGCACCCCGTAGGCGTCTGGTCTATGCGTGACCTCATCCTACACAAATAGTCCTACCCACACAGACCCTTCACGCTATGAAAATCAAGCTTCACTGGCAAGAGAAGACCCTCTTTCAGAAGATTGTAGCCATCGTCATACCGATCCTCTACCTCCTCTTCTGCATACTCTGGGCGGGGCCCTTTTGGTTGGTCTTCCTCCCCTTTATCCTGGACTATTACTTTACCAAGCTCATCAATTGGTCTTGGTATCGCAACATCAAGAACAAGACGTTGCGGGGCTTCGTCTCGCTACTGGCAGACCTCCTCTGGGCGGTCATCGGCGTGCATCTGCTCAGCATCTTCTTCATTCAGAATTTCGCTATCCCCACCTCTTCACTGGAGAAGACGCTCCTCGTGGGTGACTACCTCTTTGTGGACAAAGTGACCTACGGCCCCCGTATGCCGATGACTCCGCTGCAGGTGCCACTAACGCAAAACCGCTTCCTCGGCCGTGAGTCTTACCTTAGCAAACCTCAGCTCTCCTACAAGCGACTCAAAGGCATCCGAAAGGTACAGCGTGGCGACCTGGTCGTCTTTAACTTCCCCACGGGCGACACTGTCACGACCAAGGTGACTAACCCCGACTACTACTACCTCAAGCAGATGTATGGCGGACGGGCTGCGCTGGAGGCTCAGCCAGAGGTCTTTGGCAAGATCGTCTACCGCCCCGTGGATCGTCGTGACCACTATGTGAAGCGCTGTGTGGGACTACCGGGCGACCTCATCGAGATACGCAACAACGACATCTATATAGACGGCAAACTACAAGCGCGCCCCGAGCAGATGCAGCTCAACTACTGGGTCTGCACCCGTGGAGGACGCTTCTCCGCTGAGGAGCTTAAGCACTTAGGCATTAGCCTCGACGACCAGCATGTGGTCTCCGCATCACAGCTCACGACAACCGATCTAGAGGAGATGGGCTTAGCCGGTGTCGACCCTAGCGATCTGCAGGCACTCTACTTGCTGCCTCTTACGGAGACTATGCGTCAGCAACTAGCCAGTGATAGCCGTGTCGCTAAGATCGTTGTGTCGCAAGACCCCAATACCAATCTCTACCCCGTAGGCTACAACCTCGGCTGGACCCGTGACAACTACGGCCCACTACAGATACCACGCAAGGGGCTCACCATCGAGTTAACGCCCGAAGCCTTAGCACTCTACAGCCGGTGCATACACAATTACGAGGGGCACGCCCTCGAGCAGCGTCCCGACGGCACCATCCTCATTGACGGTCAGCCCGCCACGCACTACACCTTCGGGATGGACTACTACTATATGATGGGTGACAACCGCCACAACTCGGCCGATAGTCGCTACTGGGGCTTCGTCCCTGAGGATCATATCGTAGGGCGTCCCGCTTTCCTCTGGCTCTCGCTAGACAAGGATCTAGGTCTCTGGGGCGGCAAGATACGCTGGAGACGTATGATGCACACGATACATGGCCAGCCACTCTGACATAGCGACGAAGAGACGAGCCACCTGGCTACGCTGGGTACTTCCGACGATCATGGTAGGACTCATCATCGTCGGACGTCTCTTCTTCTTTGTCTATCGCCAGCCCACACCCAGCGGTACCAGCTATCACCTGATGAGCTGCATCGCACAGCCACATCGAGGCGACAATGTGCTCCTCACGCTAACAGCCGACAGCTTAGCTGGGAGCAAACTCATGCTACGAGTTGTGGGCGAGCCAAGCGATACCCTGCGCTTTACCGAGGGCAAGCTCCTGGTCCTGGGCAAGCGTGGCCGGCAAACCTTTATTATGCCACTCCCCCAGCCTTTACAGCAAAGCACTTACGAAGTGGTCTTGGCTCCAGATGAATACTGGCTTCTAGCCAAGCCCCCGCTCACGGCAGAGACGATAGACTCGCGCCACCTCGGACCGATCCACCGCTCAGAGATCACAGCAACAGTAATATGGTAGTGCTCCCCACGGCATACGCTCCCTCGGTCGCCTATATGAGCTATCTACTGGACAGCTCCACGCTTATAGAGGCACACGAGTATTATCAGAAGCAGACCTACCGCAATCGCTGCGCCATCGTAGGTGCCGAGGGGGTGATGAAGCTCTCTATCCCCGTCCTAGCGGGCTCCTCACAGCAGTGCCCTATCCAGTCGGTGCAGATCGCGGAGCATGACAACTGGCGACACAAGCACTGGTACACCATAGAGACCTGCTATGGGGCGTCACCTTACTACGAGTACTACGCTCCCGACCTAGTGCCACTCTACCTCGACAAAGCGCACCGATCCACATCGCTCTATCAGCACAACCAACGGCTCATCACGCGCATCTGCCAACTCATCCACCTGCCCTACCAGTGGCAAGAGACGGAGCAATATGTCGGCACCTCAGCTGACGTGTGCTCACAGCTCCTGCCGCCCATCTCCACAGCCAGCACAGCCACCGAAGAGGCTATCGCCTCCGTTCCGTACTACCAAGTCTTCGCAGGGTCGCTCGGCTTCGTTGCCAATCTCAGTATCTTCGACCTGCTCTTCAATATGGGACCCGAGTCGCTCCTCGTCTTGCGACAGCTCCACAATCAGCTATCAGACAACTCGCTTCTCTAGAGATTAGCGTAGATCGACCATAGCAGCCGTCATAAAGACGCCGAAGATTAGGACGAAGATTATAAGCCAAAAGAAAGAGATACAAGCTCCCGCAATGGCTAAACCTCGTGGCTTACGAAAGATGCCAATAGTAGAGAAGATGGCTCCTAGAACCCACACAATCCAGCCTACGACGGGGAACCAGCCTACGACTAGAGCGACCAGCGACAAGGTGAAGCCTGCAGTACCTAGAGAATTCTTGTTCTGATTCGGTACCACATTCTGAACGTATACATTTGTAACGGGTTTGTCCTGTTGCTCCTTATTTCGGTTTTCATAGGGAGGAGGAGTATTTACTTCCATAGGAAACTAGTTGATAATGTTTTGCTGTACCAAATGTACGAAAAGCTATCAATAGAGACTCCATAACTCTACGACATGGGGGGATCCTTAGTACTAGATTGCACCCGTAGTAACAGTCCCTTCACATCATCAGCATACCTTTGTCTCCGCAACTGCTCTAGTGGGCAGTACCTTGTGGTGCGCTCTAGATAGAGACTGCGCATCATCAAGCCTGATCATCATAAACCTTATCACTTTACTATGAGACAAAGACTTTACCTCTTCACCTTACTACTCCTAGGACTACTGAGCTCCTCACACGCTCAGAGCAATCCCTACGGAGTAGATCCGACAGCCACCCCTATCGCCTGCACGACGATAGATCTAGACTTCGAAGATGGGCAACTCCCTACTGACTGGCTCAATGTATCTCTAGAGGGATCACGCCAGTGGGTCCTTAAGACCTTTGACGAGAATACGGCTCTACGTATGACAGCTTACCAATCGGGGAGCAAGTGTACCACAGCTTTCGTATCCCCTCTGATTGAGTTCCCTGCGAATGAGGGGCGGGGCTATCAGCTAAACTTCTGGAGTCATACAGGCTATGCCAATGGAGCAAAGCTCGTGACGAAACTACTCGATCGCAATGGCAATGTGGTACAAGTCCTCGAGGAGTTCATCAAAGAAAGTCATCCAGACTGGGCTCCCTTTTGGGATGAGCACACACTCTACCTACCTGACACGACAGAGCCAGGCTATATATGCTTTGAGTACATCGGCAATGACGACAACACGCAAGGACCTATCATGACCACAACCTACGAGATCGATGACATCGTCATAGAGCCTGCCAACGCTGAGCAAGAGCTCACCGCCTCCGTAAGTAGCTACGACTTCTATAGTCGTGCGATCAACGAGGATCACACCTACACTATCACCTTCCTCGGGCGCAACCTCCCTGAGGACATACAGCTCTCACTCACTGACAGCAGCAAAGTATTTACCCTGAGCACCACCACCCTACCTAAGGAGGGTGGTGAGCTGGTCATCACTTATCATCCCACAGAGGGCGGCAGTCACTCAGCCTCTCTCTCCGCAACGGCTGGAGATCTTTATGAGGGGATTATGCTCTACGGACGTGGTTTGGACCCCTCTAATCCCTACAATGTGAACGTCACTATGACTCCGCAAGCTCTCGATGAGGACTTTGAGCCATACGGATGGGACGACTCTGGCTACAATCTACCCAAGGGATGGAGTCAGATTCCTCTCAAAGGTCGTTTAGCGTGGGAGGTTCGAGATTACAACAATAATATGTTCCTACAGATCAATCCCTTTGGTCTAGGTGTAGAGGTCGAGACGGCCGTAACGACACCTCTGATCGATATGGATCCGACAAAGAGCTACACGCTATCCTTCGACTACAACTGGGGCTTTGCCAATGGAGCTGAGCTATCTGTCCTACTTTTAGACAAGGCGGGCAAGGTTGTCAAGGAGCTCACGACACTCTCCCACACCGACAATGTACTGTGGAGGGATGACTTCACTCCAATGGAGATCTTGTTGCCCTCAGGCTGTGATGATAGCTTTATCACCTTCTTGTACAGGGGGCTGGACAGTGACGACAAAAGCCTAAAACGCACGACGGCTTATCGACTAGACAATGTTAAGGTGTATGCTGAGAGCGACCAGCCCTCATCGGGTAGCATCAAGGCGAGTGAGTCTCGTGTGGACTTTGGAGAGTTTCTCGTTGGAGAGAGAGATGAGTATCAGATCTCGCTCACTGGAGAGGACTTAAGCGAGGATATGACTATATCGCTAGAGGGTGATGAAGGCTTTACCATCAGCCCCACGACCCTACCCAAGGAGGGTGGAGATATAACAATCGCCTTTGATGCTAAGAAGTCGGGATCATTTACAACCAAGATCCTAGTGAAGAGTGGCGAGGCATCTCTCGCGATTCCCGTACTAGCTACCGTAGAGGGTAACGAGGGCGATGATGACGATGATCCGACCCCAGCCTCCTACCACTTTGACACAACGGCAACACCTATCTCTCTCAATGAGGACTTTGAGTCGGGCTCCTTACCCGAGGGGTGGAGCTCACAGGCACTAGTCGGTACTCGCCAATGGATTATCAAGGAGTACAACAGTAATCAGTATGCCCAGTTCTCAGCATTTAAGAGTGGAGAGCAACTGACCGTAGGACTTATTACGCCTCTTGTAGCGATAGACGCTGCCAAGGAGTACGAGCTGCAGTTTGACCTCAAGAGCGGATTCTGCAATGGTGCAACCCTCAAAGTCTGCCTCTACGATGCTCAGGGACAATTGACTAAGGAGCTTAAGACATTCACCGCCACGGAGCCTGAGCAGGGATATGCTGACAACTTTACCACAGAGACTATCGTCTTGCCTAAGGGCATCAGCAATAGCTTCATCCTCTTCGAGTACGAAGGCGATGATAGCTCTCAAAGCAAGCGAACCACAACCTATCAGGTAGACAATGTCAAGGTAAGCCAAATCACATCACTGCAAGATGTCGTCACAGCGCCTGCCTACACAATTGATGGAGTCAAGTTGATCCTTACGGACCATAGCTCTCTGACACTCTACACAGTAGATGGTACGATGGTGGCTCACGGTGATTACCCTGCTATGAGCCAGCTCACACTTGAGCCGAGCAAATGCTACATACTGCTACTAAACGGCATCACTTACAAGCTTATGACTCGTGAGTGATCACAAATAGTCGCGACTTAAGATCTAGACAGGGGCAAGTCCCCTTGACAATAATCGGTGACTAGCAGAGAGCCCTCTTGACAGAGTGGCTAAAGAGAACCGCGCAAAGCGGGTTACTCTATCACCAGTACACCTCTAATAGAAATAGCCACGTGGAAAATCTCAATTCTCCACGTGGCTATTTTTTATTTTCCACGTGGATGCGAATCATTTCTTCCGAAGTTTCATTTCATTCTTCCGAAGAATTTTTTCTTCTCCACGTGGGGATTTTCGATTTCCTACGTGGGAATTCTCTTTTTCGACCTAGATGCACCTAAATACAAGCTTTTCACCACTTGAAAGGACGATCTAGTCCGACTGTTCCTTCTCTTTTTCACCAAATATCCGAGAATAAACTACACGGATTACACTTTTGTATTAGAAAAAGTGTACCTTTGCGTCGTAATGTAAGACGAAACAGTTCTAGTTTCAAGTCGAAACGTCTTAAATATAGACCGTATGAATACAAATAGTCGCAAGGATAAGTATGTAGCCAAGGCGATCAGCATACTCAAGCAAGAGGGCTTCAGACTATCGCTCGATGAGATGGCTACCAAGATGGGGATCACGAAGAAGACCCTCTACAATAACTTCAGCTCCAAGGAGGAGCTGCTCAAGGAGTGCGTGCACGCTATCTCGGGAGACTTCCAGCGTGTGCTCTCGATACTCGATGACGAGGAGGTGAGTGCCACAGAGAGCTTGACAAGATGCTTCGCACAGCTAGACGAGCTCTTCGTAACGCTGAACCCCGTCTTCTTCTCCGACCTGATGCGTAGCAATCCAGACCAAGCGACACTCGAGCACCTCATGGGGTCTAGATACTTCGAAAGGATGATGACGGCCAATCTACAGCGGGGCGTCCAGGCAGGCTTATATAGGGCCGATCTAGACATCCCCTTCGTATGCGAGTATATGTCTTACTCGATATTTGGCTTTTACATACAGGCGGTGATTCGCAGTAAGCCGTTGCCCACGGGGAGCTACTTCGCCTCCATACTACAGTATCACTTACGAGCTATCGTCTCGACACAAGGGAATTAGTTTACACACCACAATCATGATAAAATCTAATCGTCGCATCGGGCTGCTCCTCATCAGCCTGCTCCTGCTCGTAGCCTCAGGCTATGCTCAGGAGAGCTACTCGCTACAGCAATGTCTCAACTATGCTGTGCAGCACAATAGTAATGTCAAGAAGTCATCCTATGATCAGGAGAAAGCGAAGCAGGCTCGCAAAGAGGTGATCGGAGCTCTGATGCCTCAAATCAGCGGGTCGGCAGCGCTAAATGACAACCTGAAGAAGGCTAAATTCATCATGCCAAACTTCATGAACAACATGCTCCCCGAGAAGATGCGCGACCCCAACGCTTCGCAATACATGACCATCGAGATGGGCACGCAGTACAGTGCTAATGCTGGCGTTGCCGTCAATCAGCAGATCCTCAACATGTCGCTCTTCAACACGCTCGACATTGCCAAGGTCTCCGAGCGTATGGCGACGCTGGCTGCGACCTCGACCGAGGAGGATGTGATCGCCCAGACGGCGACACTATATTATGGAGCTCAGGTCACGCAGTATGCAGCCGAGCAGATGGGGCATAGTGTAGAGCTAGTGGAGAAGATGCTCCGCACGATGGAGGCTAGCTACTCCAGTGGACTGATCAAAAAAGTAGACGTGGATCGTCTCAAGGTCAACCTGACCAATCTCAAGACACAGCATGCAACCATCGAGAGTGGACTGGAGGTGCAGAAGAACCTTCTCAAGCTACAGATGGGACTAGAGGTCACAGAGCCGATCGTGATAGCTCCACTAGACCTAGACCTACTAGCTCAGCAGGAGATAGCCGAGAGTGGCGCAGCAGCCTTTGACCCAGTGCAGCATATCGCTTACCAGCAGCTACAAGAGCGTGAGAAGATGGCGCAGCTACAGGAGCGCTCTAAGCGGTATGACTACATCCCTACCCTATCTCTTGCCTTCAATGCTCAGTACAACTATACGAGCGACAAGCTCTTTGGCGGTGGCAACACACAGTACAGTTACCCGACAGCGATGCTGGGGCTGAGCCTGCGGGTACCTATCTTTAGTGGTCTCTCTCGTCTCTCCAAGGTGCGCGAGAGTCACATGGATCTGCTCAAGGCGCAGGAGGATCTGCGCTCTCTCGATCAGTCGCTACGCATGGCGCATCTCAACGCTTCGCTCAAGCTACAAGACACTCAGCGGACGATCTCACTGCAAAAGGAAAACCAAACCCTCGCAGCACAGGTCTTCGACCTAGCACAGCAAAACTTCACCCTCGGTGTGGCTTCGCTCTCTGATGTGCTCAATGCGAGTCAGTCACTCGTGCAGGCGCAGATGTCTTACGCCAACGCCCTCGGCGACTATATCAAAGCCTACATCGATCTCAAGAAGAGCAAAGGCGAGATCAGAGACTTAATGAATTAAAGAACAACTCAATAGCATCACACTTATATAGTTATGAAACGAAAAGTCTATCTACCGATAACCATCGTGCTAGCTATCGGACTCATCGTACTAGTCCTAGTACTGAACAAGCAATCCACCACCGCCAAGACACAAGCCCTCCTCGCTGAGGAGTCGGCCGTGGCTGTACGCACAGAGGTAGTCAGCGAGAGCGACTATACCGCAGACTTCACCGCCAATGGACTCGTGGAGGGTGTGCAAGATCTATCCTTCGTCTCCAGTCTCGGCGGACGCGTCGTCTCGCTCTATGCCGACGAGGGCGACCATGTCTCCAAGGGCAAGCTACTCGTACAGCTCGATGCCGAGACGCTCCGAGCCGATGCCGAGTCTAGTCGTGTAGCTTACGAAGCAGCAAAGAAGGACTACGAGCGCTTTCAGCAGGCGCACAGTCAGGGCGGTGTGACCGACCAACAGCTCTCGACGATGCACACGCAGATGGTCGCTGCTCAGGGACGGTACATATCTAGTCGCAGTCGCCTTACCGATGCCTCTATCAAGGCGCCTATCTCGGGAGAGATCTACAAGCGCTACGTAGAGGTCGGGAGCTATGTCAACCCAGGCACGAAGCTCTTTGACATCGTCGATGACTCACAGCTCAAGGCTAGTTGCTTCGTTACCGAGCGCCAGCGTTTGCAACTCACCAAGGGACAGACAGTCTCCGTGGAGAGCGAGCTTTATCCTGGTCAGACGATCACGGGCAAGATTTCAATGGTAGGTGACAAGGCAAACCACGCGCTCGCCTTCCCCGTGGATGTGACGCTAGACAAGCAGGACACCGACGGACTGCGCCCTGGGATGTATGTCTCCGTATCCTTTGGCAATCAGCAGGAGACACATGGTATCTTGATTCCCCGCCGCGCTATCGTCGGCAGCGTCAAGGACGCTCACGTTTATGTCGTAGAGCAGGGCGTAGCTAAGCAGAGGGCGATCACTGCTGGCTCTCTCATCGGTGACCGCATTGAGGTGCTGAGCGGACTACAAGCTGGCGAAAGCGTCATCGTAGCCGGACTCATCAACGTATCGGACGGACTACCCGTCAAGACTATCAACGAGTGACTTAGCGGACCACAGCATGAAAATCGTAAAGTTATCTATCCAACGACCCATCTACGTCACAGTACTCTTCATACTGCTGACTGTGCTGGGGTACTTGAGCTTCAAGAGCTTGAGTGCAGAGCTGATGCCTAAGTTTACACCGCCTCTGCTCAACGTACAGATCATCTACCCAGGCGCATCGCCTAGCGAGGTGGAGAACTCGCTAACGCAAAAGGCCGAGGAGGTGCTCTCCAGCATGGAGGGTATCGACCAGATGCAGTCTTACTCTTTCGAGGGAATGTCGATGATCATGGTCTCCTTTGACTTTGGCACCGACATTGACAAAGCTATGACCGAGGCGCAAAACCGTCTCGCCGCCAAGCGTGCCGAGCTGCCTCGCGAAGTTTTTGCCCCTCGTATATCTAAGGTATCGGTAGACGAGAAGCCTATCCTGATCCTCTCCGCCAGAGCCAACATCGGCTCCACTGAGCTCTACGACCTTGTGGACAAGCGCATCGTCCCCGAGCTATCGCACATCAAGGGTGTCGCCAATGTAGACCTCGTCGGCGGTGTAGAGCGTGAGATACAGATTAACCTTGACAAGGGACGCATGCAGGAGTTTGGCATCACACCGATGATGGTGCAGGGAGCCATCAGAGCGTCCAATCTCGACTTCCCGACAGGTTACCTGCAGAGCGACCAGACGCAGATGGCCGTACGTCTCTCGGGCAAGATCACCTCTATCGAGGAGCTACGCCGACTCATCCTGCGCAATGTCTCTGGGACGCCTATACGTCTAGAGGATGTCGCTGAGGTGGTAGACGGAGTCAAAGATCCCGTCAAGATGGGACGTGTCAATGGTCAGGAGGCGATCCTACTCAACATACTCAAGCAGTCCGATGCCAATGCACTCCAGGTGAGCGAAGCTGTCGGTAAGCAGATCAAGACACTCGAAGAGCAGTACGCCCCCGAAGGGCTCAAAGTGGAGGTAGCGCAAGATACGACCACCTTCACACGCAACGCCATCAGCTCCGTGCTGACCGACCTGCTCCTAGCGATCCTACTCGTATCGCTCGTGATACTGCTCTTCCTGCACAACGTGCGCAATGCGTTCATCGTGATGGTCGTCGTGCCCGTCTCGCTCATCTCCTCCTTCATCGGCATGCGCATCTTCGGCTTCACGCTCAATATGATGTCGCTCCTAGCCCTCTCGCTCGTCATCGGGGTCCTCGTCGACGATGCTATCGTGGTCATCGAGAATGTCTACCGCCACATGGAGATGGGCAAGAACCGTGTCCGAGCCACTTGGGATGCGCTCAACGAGATCGGTCTCACCGTCATCTCTGTGACCCTCGTCCTCGTGGTGGTCTTCCTACCGATCATCTTCACCACTTCGCTGGTCTCGGACATCTTGCGTCAGTTCTGCGGAGTCATCGTCATCTCCATCCTCTTCAGCCTACTCGCTGCCCTCACCTTGGTACCTCTGCTCACCTCTAGGCTGGGCAACATACAGCCGCTACGTGACGACCGCCCGCTGGGTCGTATGCTCACGGGCTTCGAGCGTGGCATCAGCCGCTTTGCCGAGGGCATTTCGTCACTCACACGCTGGGGACTAAGCCACCGCTGGGCTTTGGCAGGCATCGTCGTCGCGCTGATGGCTGCAGTGCTGGTCCTCTTCCCCTTGGGCTTTATCAACTTTGAGTTCCAGCCCTACATGGACCGCCAAGAGTGTATCATACAGCTCGAGATGCCCAAGGACATCTCTATGGCTGAGTCCAACCAGCTCGTGCGCAAGGCTGAGACGTGGCTCATGCAGCGCCCCGAGGTGGAGAAAGTGGTGACCATGGTCGGACTAACGAGTGACAACAGCCAGAGCAGCAAAGGTACCCCCTACCTCGCCGAGCTAGATGTCAAGCTACGGAAGACGCCCGAAGGTACCGAAGCCTACGTGGCTCGTATCCGCAAACCTCTGACCGACTACCTCGTTGATGCGCGTGTCAACGTCTATAGTGTGAGCATGACTGGCACCGTCTCCAAGGCGGCTGTCGAGTACATCGTTTCAGGTGCGGACAAGGATTCGGTGGCGCTCTTTGCGGACAAGGCTTTGGCGCTCCTGAGCACCATCCCGGGAGTCATACAGCCTACCCTTTCGGTCGAAAACGCTACCCCCGAGATCCTCGTGCGGGTGGATCGCGATAAGATGTCCAATCTGGGACTAACGCTAGACAATGTGGGGGGTATGATGCAGACCCTCTTCCAGGGCAATGACCAGCTCCGCTACACGCAGGGGGACTACGAGTATGCGATAAATATACGTGCCGACAAGCTCTCTCGTCGCTCCATCGAAGATGTGGCAAGTCTCACCGTCGCCAATCCGCAAGGCGACCTGATACAGTTGTCGCAGTTTGCCGATGTGACGCTCGGCATCGGGCCTAGTCGCTTGGAGCGCTTCAACCGCAACAGCTCGGTGACTCTGCGTGCACAAGCCTACGGCGTACCAGCAGGAGCCATCGCCAAGCAGTTTATGGGCCAGCTCAGCGAGGCGCAGATGCCCCAAGGCGTACAGATACAGACCGCTGGAGATATGAAGAAGATGGCCGACTCGATGAGCGTCCTCACCACCGCTATCCTGCTCTCCCTACTCTTCATCTACCTAGCCCTCGTCCTACTGTACAACAACTGGACGGATCCGCTCGTCGTCATGGTCGCCATCCCGCTATCCATCGTGGGTGCGCTCCTAGCCTTGGCTATGAGCAATACCGCTATGAGCATCTACGCCATGCTCGGCATGGTGATGCTGGTGGGACTGGTCGCCAAGAATGCGATCCTACTGGTGGACTTTGCCAACGAAGCTCGTGGCGAAGGCTTGTCCGTGGACGAAGCACTTATTCAGGCGGTCAAGCTCCGTACCCGCCCGATCCTTATGACGGCACTATCGACCATCATCGGTATGCTCCCCGTAGCGCTCTCACGTGGATCGGGTGCCGAGCTACGTACTGGTATGGCGTGGGTCATCATCGGCGGTATGGCGCTCTCCACGTTGCTGACGCTGATTGTCGTACCCGCCCTCTACAAAGCCTTCCACGCTAGGCAGCGCACCAGTAGCAAGCCAAAGGTCGATATAGAGGCACTAATGCAGGAGTAACCCGCACGGGGTCGCAACCTGCCTCAAGTTTACTTTGTCTTTGTCACGCCTAGGAGCAACCGCTCTCCTGGGCGTGACTTTTCGTTTTCCCCCTTCCCGATATGCTCTTTTCGTCAAGAGGAGAGTTTTCCTACCTTGGAAAAACAAATTTCCAACGCTGGAAACTTTATTTTCCTACCTAGGAATCGAAAAGTTCCTCCGTTGGAACTAAAGAGTTCCTCCCTTGGAACTTTTTAGTTCCAAAAGGGGAACAACTTTTGGAACTCGCATATATAACGAAATCAGCACGATACAAATAGCTCAAACAACGCCCGCGCTCTATGGATACTCCTAGACAAGAGTTAGCGAGGGGAGGCATTGTTGCAAAAGAATACCAACAACGACTCAGCATGTAACGGCCTCCACCGGATCGAGGAGCTGCAGTCGGGTTGGCTACTCTGATATTTTTTACTACCTTTGTGGGTGACTCTTAGGGGTGCCACAGTGCGACTGCATGGTGGCTGAGATGAGACCCTCGACCTGATCCAGATAATACTGGCGTAGGCAAAGAGAACGACTACACGCTGACCGTGCAGACTCTCATACTGGGACACCCTACTTGCCAAGCCCTTCAGCTTGGCGGTACACACTAAGAGTTTTACATACCAGACTGATGAAGGTATGTAGGCTCTTTTTCTTTTTATATGGCTTATGCAAGTAACGATCAATAAGACTCCCCACGACCTGCCGGCTGGTACCTCGCTACTAGAGGCGGTATCGCCTGTCGTCGCTACGCTCGACCACACGGCGCTAGCGGTCAACCATCGTGTCATACCACGTGACACCTGGCCTACGCACCAGCTCTGCGAGGGTGATGCTGTCACGATCATTACCGCAGCGATGGGTGGTTAAAACACTCCTCTTCTTCCAAACACACTTAATCTCTTTACTCTATGAAGCAAAAAGATCAAACGGACAATCTAAACATCTCTCAGGGTCCACTCCCTGGCTCTACTAAGATATATATCACCGGCTCTCGCCCCGACATTCGCGTGCCGATGCGTCGCATCACACTCTCTGACACCATCGACGAGGAGGGTGTACGGCACAACAACGGCTCGGTCGTAGTCTACGACACCTCGGGTCCCTACACCGATCCCGACTATCATGTCGATCCGCACCAAGGGCTACCTAAGATACGCCAGCAGTGGATCGAGGAGCGTGGCGACACGACGAGACTGAAGGAACAGAGCTCGGAGTATGGTCGCAAGCGGAGACAAGACGCTTCGCTAGATCATCTGCGCTTTGCCCATCTCAACGACCAGCCGCTCGTAGGCACCGAGGAGCATCCTGTCACGCAGCTATACTATGCGCGTCAGGGGATCATCACCCCCGAGATGGAGTATGTCGCTATCCGTGAGAATCAGCTCATTGACGAGATCCGAGAGCAGTACCCACAGCATCTAGGCGAGAGCTTTGGAGCTAATATCCCGGAGCGCATCACCCCTGAGTTCGTCCGTGACGAGATAGCTGCTGGACGAGCTATCCTCCCCAACAACATCAACCACCCGGAGAGCGAGCCGATGATCATCGGACGCAACTTCCTCGTCAAGATCAATGCCAACATTGGTAACTCGCCCATCACCTCCTCTATCCAGGAGGAAGTTGAGAAAGCGGTCTGGGCTATCCGCTGGGGTGCTGACACCATCATGGACCTCTCTACGGGGCGCAACATCCACGAGACGAGAGAGTGGATCATTCGCAATTCGCCAGTACCTGTAGGCACCGTGCCACTATACCAAGCTTTGGAAAAGGTCAAGGGACAGGCAGACAAGCTCACCTGGGAGCTTTACCGCGACACGCTCATCGAGCAGGCGGAGCAGGGTGTCGACTACTTCACCATCCACGCCGGCTTGCGCTGGCAGTTCATCCCGCTGACTATGAAGCGCCTCACGGGCATCGTCTCTCGTGGCGGTGCCATCATGGCGAACTGGTGTACGACGCACAAGCAGGAGAGCTTCCTCTACGAGCACTTTGACGAGATCTGTCAGATCTGCGCTCGCTACGACGTAGGTATCAGTATCGGTGACGGCTTGCGTCCTGGCTCTATCGCTGATGCCAACGATGAGGCACAGTTTGCCGAGCTACGTACGCTGGGCGAGCTATCTCGCATTGCGGACAACCACTGCGTGCAGGTCCTCATCGAGGGCCCTGGTCACGTACCTATGCAGCGTATCAAGGAGAACATGGACTTGCAGCTAGACCTTTGCAACGAAGCTCCCTTCTACACGCTCGGACCGTTGGTCACTGACATTGCCCCAGGCTATGACCACATAACTAGTGCCATAGGTGGTGCTATGATTGCGTGGCGCGGCACAGCGATGCTCTGCTACGTGACCCGCAAGGAGCACCTAGGCCTGCCCAACAAGGACGATGTCAAGGAGGGTGTCGTCACCTTCAAGCTCGCAGCCCACGCGGCCGACCTAGCTAAGGGACACCCAGGCGCATACTACCGCGACTACGCTATGAGCAAGGCACGCTATGAGTTCCGCTGGAAGGATCAGTTCCACCTAGCACTCGACAGCGAGACCGCACTTCAGTATCACGACGAGACGCTACCCGCTGAGGGACACAAGGAGGCACACTTCTGCTCCATGTGTGGTGAGCACTTCTGCTCGATGCGTGCTAGTCGTCAACTACAGAAGCGCATCGAGGACGACAAGTAATCAGTAAACCGCCCGACGCCCCATGATCATCATCACGCCGCCCGAACGTAAGTATGTAGAAGATGTAGCTGGCGATATCGTTGATGTCGTAAGAAGCTGCATCTGTAAGGTACACCTGCGCATGCCAGGAGCCTCTGAGGCTGACTTTAGAAAGGTCTTAGACAATCTAGAGCCCGCCTATCACCCGTATGTCGTGCTGTGTGATCACTATGCACTACTGGCGGAGTATGACGTGGCGGGCATCTACCTACCCTATCGTCGTGTGGCGGAGTGGAGGGACATCCCTCTCGCTCCTCACCAGACGATAGCGGTCGGGACGCATTCGATCCAAGAGCTACTGGAGCTACCTTTCACACCAGACTACGCCTTGCTCAGCCCGCTCTTTGATAGCATTAGCAAGGAGGGCTATCAGGGCAACCCCGCCTTACTCTCGTGTCGGGAGGAATTGCTCAAGCTCCCTTACCCTGTCTACGCTCTTGGGGGCATTACCCCCGAAAGTCAAGAGACCATCGCAAAGGCGGGCTACGCTGGGATCGCCGTACTAGGCGACATCTGGTCGCAACCGCAGGAACAACGACAGGAGCGTCTGGATCAGTACCAAACGCCCGCCATCCTGACCATTGCGGGTCACGACCCCACATCGGGAGCTGGCATCAGCATAGACACCCGCATCGCAAATGATCTGAGCGTGCAGTGCTACAGCGTTATCTCTACGCTCACGGCACAGAGCCTGCACCGCTTCGTCTCCGCTACCGCTACGCCGTCCGACCAACTTCAAGAGTCGCTGACGACGCTTCTCACCGACCACCCAGTCACCGTGGCTAAGCTCGGTATGGTGCAGGACTTACAGCAGGCGGTGCAAATCGTTGCGCAGATGAAGGCGCTGGGCGTCAAGCGAATCATTTGGGACCCTATCCTCCAGCCCACAGCCGCCGAGGAGACGCAGTCCCGCCTTTGGACAGAGGAGCAGGACAAGTTCGCTATCCTATTGAATGAAGTAAGCCTCGTCACGCCCAATAAGCCTGAGGCTCAGGCGCTCTTTGGCACAGACGATCCCGCTGAGCTTCAGCGCATCGCTCAGGAGCACAGCGTGGCTATCCTACTCAAGGGTGGGCACGATACCACATCGCCACATCTTGTGGTCAACCATCTGATCACCCGTGACGGCATCCACCCCTACTACACGCATCGCTACGACAAGTCGATCCACGGCACTGGCTGTATGCTCTCCGCCGCAATCGCCAGCTACTGGGCCATGGAGTACAGCCTCGTAAGCTCTGTGCAGCGTGCTTGCCACTACCTCGCCGCTATCTTTGCGGGGCAACCAAACCGTTCCGGGCGACAGCTGCTTTACCCCAAGTTTCTTTCGAGGAGTTGGAAGAAGCAGCACCTGTACGCACACTTTGCCCTACAGTATGTGACCAATGAGTCAGACCCCGACACATTATATAATAAGGTGTCCCAATACCTCGAGGCGGGCGGGCGCTGGGTGCAGCTACGACTCAAGGAGGCGACCACCGAGGAGCGCATCGAGATGGGGCTACGCCTCCGCACGCTGACCGATCGCTACCATGCCTGCTTGCTCATCGACGACGACATCATCGCCACCATCGCGGTAGACGCTGACGGAGTGCATCTCGGCAAGCGCGACTGTCCTCCGCAAGAGGCGCGACGCATCCTAGGCGACGAGTACATCATCGGCTATACGGTCAATAGCCTCGACGACCTACCGCCTGCCTTGGCGACCGACATTGACTACATCGGCGTGGGGCCCTATCGAGACACACAGACCAAAGCTCTCCTCGCGCCTATCTTGGGCTTAGATGGGATCTCGCAGATAGCTCAGCAAGCTCTAGAGACAGATCGCTGCTACACGCTTCCTCTGATCGTGGCTATCGGAGGCATACAGCCAGAAGATGCTGAGACGCTCTTAGGCGACGAAAACATTGACGGCATCGCCGTGAGCGGTGCCATCGAGCACGCCACTGATATGGCCCAAGTCGTATCGCAGTTACGGCATCACAGATCACGCTTTCCTAAATATATCCTATAGACATACATTCTAATCTACTATACACATGCAGACTAAGTCATTGAAAATCGGAGATCACGACTTTACCTCGCGCCTCTTCATCGGAACTGGCAAATTTGCCAACAATCAACTTATGTCAGACGCGCTAGACGCCTCTGGTAGCGAGCTTATCACCGTCGCGCTTCGCCGAGTAGAGACCTCTGCAGGCCTCCACGATACACTCATTGAGAGCATCACACGCCCCAATGTCATCATCCTACCCAACACCTCTGGAGCACGCAATGCCGACGAGGCGGTCTACGCCGCACAGCTAGCCCGTGAGGCGCTACAGACCAATTGGATCAAACTAGAGGTACACCCTGATCCCAAGTACCTCCTCCCCGACGCTATGGAGACGCTCCGCGCCACCGAGCAGCTCGTCAAGGAGGGCTTCATCGTCATGCCATACATACAGGCAGACCCTGTGCTCTGTAAGCGACTCGAGGAGGTCGGTGCGCCTTGCGTCATGCCCCTCGGTGCTCCGATCGGTAGCAATATGGGACTCACCACGAGAGACATGCTACGTATCATCATCGCTGAGAGCACCGTCCCCGTAGTTGTAGATGCCGGTATCGGTCGCCCCTCACACGCTGCCGAGGCTATGGAGCTAGGTGCCGATGCGGTACTTGTTAATACCGCTATCTCCACCGCTGCCGACCCAGTAGCTATGTCCATAGCCTTTAGAAAAGCTGTCGAAGCTGGTCGCTCAGCTTACGAGATGGGTCTGCACCAGCCCGCCACCGATATGACCGCCACCGCCACTTCACCACTCCAAGGATTCTTTGACTAATGACATTCTACGATTATAAGCAGCAGTACAATTGGGAGCAGGAGTGTGCTGAGTTTGACACCTTTACTGCTCAAGATGTAGAGCACGCCATCGCCACAGCTACGCCTACGCTACGCGACTTCAAGGCACTCATCTCCCCCGCAGGAGATGCTTACCTAGACGCTATGGCGACCAAAGCGCAGCAGCTCAGCATCGAGCGCTTTGGCAAAACCATACGCATGTACGAGCCTCTCTACCTCTCTAACTATTGCCACAACCACTGCGTCTACTGTGGGTTCAATCAGGAGAACAAAATCGTCCGCAAGGTACTCACTATGGAAGAGGTGCAGGCTGAGGCAAAAGCTATCGCCGACATGGGCTTCACCCATATCCTTCTCGTGGCGGGCGAGTCTCCAAAGCATGCCGGAGTCGAGTACTACCGTCAGGTCATCGAGCTCATACGCCCCATGTTTGCGCAAATATCCATCGAGGTACAGCCTATGTCTGTCGAGGATTACAAAGTTCTCGTCGAGGCGGGCGCACACTACGTCTGCGTCTATCAGGAGACCTACAACGAGGAGAGCTATCCACGCTTTCACCCCAAGGGACTCAAGGCCAACTACCGCTTCCGCCTAGAGACACCCGACAGAGCTGCCGAGGCAGGCTTTCGCAAGGTCGGTATCGGTGCCCTCCTAGGACTAGACAACTGGCGCACGGACGCTTTCTTTACCGCGCTACACCTAGACTATCTTGAGAGCCACCACTGGCAGACCAAGTACTCAATCTCGCTGCCCCGTCTGCGTCCGCACGTAGGCTCCTATATGCCTGCAGACCCGATCAACGACCGTCAGATGGTACAGCTCATCTGCGCTTACCGCATCTTCGATCCCGAGGTCGAGATCTCCCTATCCACTCGCGAGAGCAGTGCCTTCAGAGATATGGCGGTACGCATCGGTGCCAACTCTATGAGTGCTGGCAGTAGCACGCAGCCTGGCGGTTATGTCGATCCTAATCCTGAGCTAGAGCAGTTCTCGATCAACGACTCACGCTCTCCCGAAGAGATGATCGCTGCTATCAAAGCACAGGGTTACGAAGTCATCTGGAAAGACTGGGACCAGTGGATGTAACCCGCACGCCCCACGACAACGCTGGCATCGCAGACAGCGCACGATATGCGCGTCAGCTACAGCTCCCCGAGATAGGTCCCGAGGGTCAGCGACTACTCGCTCAGACGAGCGTGGCAGTCGTTGGCGCTGGGGGCTTGGGAGCACCTATACTCTACTACCTCACAGCTGCAGGCATCGGGCGCATCGCTATCATCGACTGCGATGTCGTCTCCCCCTCCAACCTCCAGCGTCAAATCCTCTACTGTGAGGCCGACCTCGCACACCCCAAAGCTATCCAGGCGCAAAAGCGTCTCACCGCGCTCAATAGTACCCTCCAGATCGAAGCCATCACTGAGCGACTTAATGAGACCAATGTGGCGACCCTACTAGCCGACTATCAGATCATCGTCGACGCTACGGACAACTACCCCACACGCTATCTCCTAGACGACTACACCCGCAGCGCCGCCAAGCCACTTGTCCATGGTGCTATCGAAGGGTGGCGAGGACAATGTACCATCTTTGCGTCCTCTAGTACTCTACGCTACCGCGACCTGTACAGCGAGCCGCACAGCGCAGAGGAGATCGTACCGCCCGGCGTCATCGGTGCCACCGCTGGCGTCATCGGCAGCATCCAAGCGAGTCAAACGCTCCAGCTAGCCTTAGGGCAGACGCCCTCCCTCCTCGGCAAGCTCCTCACCGTCGACCTCTGGCACGGCTCGTGGCACACCTTCGACCTCGCCTGACACGCCCCTACCATCTGCCCCCATTGACCTGCTGCAAAGGAAGATCATAGCTAATAGCAGGTGAGCATCGCACTGCTCGGATAGAACCCGAGGGAGACTGTTGCAAAAGTCTCCGATGAGACAAGTCACGGCATGTGGCACTGAGGCTAGAGCGTGGCTATTACGAGTCATTTTTAGTAAGTTTGTCGTGGCTAAGCAACAAAGCCTCTTGACTCAAGAAGCAAAACCACTAAACTTACGAGACAACCCATTATAATATAGTATGACGCAGGAAGAGACTTTTGACAATCGCAGCGAAGTAAGAGACTACACGCTGGAGGTGTGTACAGCAAGCTTGAGGAGTGTGCAGGCCGCTGTGGCGGGAGGAGCTAAGCGTATAGAGCTTTGCTCCGCACTATCCGTAGGGGGACTGACCCCTTCCCTAGGACTCCTCAGAGAGGTGCGCGCCCTCTATCCCGAGCTTCGCATCCATGTCTTGATCCGCCCGCGAGAGGGAGACTTCGTCTACTCCGAGGAGGAGCTGCGCGTCATGGAGCGAGACATCGAGGCGGTGCTACCATACGCTGATGCTATCGTCAGTGGTGCTATGACGCCCGCTGGCACTGTCGATGAGGTCGCTACAAGACGACTCTTGGAGCGGTCTCAGGGAGTCTCCTTCACGTTTCATCGGGCGTTTGATCAGTCGCAGAATCCGCTAAAGGATATGGAGACGATCTGCGCACTGGGCTGCACACGTATCCTCACCTCTGGTACTCAGGAGACTGCCGAGGCGGGCATACCGATCATTCGTCAGCTCATCGAGCGAGCTGCGGGAGCCATTACGATACTCCCTGGGGGCGGTGTGACGGCAAGCAATATCCGGCGCATACTCACCGAGACGGGTGCTCAGGAGATACATGGCTCAGCCTCTCAATGCCTACCCGACGGCAGGCAGGAGACCTCGGCAGATATCGTTCGCGACTTCCTAAAGGCTATTCTCTAAACACTTATCTTTGCACAGCAAATACAACTCTCTATCTAAATCTTATGACACGAAAAGCTCTCCTTTACCTCATCACAGTGATGCTCCTAAGCGGATCGCTGGCTCTAGCGCAAACGAAGCCAACCGCTACCCGAACGAATAGTTCAAGTAGCGATCAGGTCGAGCAGTACCTAGACTTCCTCTATCAGTACCTACCCCTACCCGATCGTTATGACTATAGCAGAGCCTTTTACGAGCACAATGTGCGACTCTCACTACAGACTCGCCAGGAGATGCCCTGGGGCAAGCTGATACCCGAGCGGGAGTTCAGGCACTTCGTCCTACCAATTAGGGTCAATAATGAGAACCTGGACAATAGCCGAGAGGTCTTCTACAAGGAACTCAAAGATCGTGTCAGCAGCATGTCTATGTACGACGCTGTGCTGGAGGTCAACCACTGGTGCCACGAGAAGGTCACCTACCGCCCCACAGACGCCCGCACCAGTAGCCCGCTAGCGACCGTCTGTACAGCTTACGGACGGTGTGGCGAGGAGAGCACACTGCTCGTCGCAGCGCTCCGCTCTGTGGGTATACCCGCCAGACAGGTCTACACGCCCCGCTGGGCGCACACGGACGATAACCATGCGTGGGTCGAGGCGTGGGTCGATGGCCAGTGGTACTTCTTAGGTGCCTGTGAGCCTGAGCCTGTACTCAACCTCGGGTGGTTCAACGAGAGTGCTTCGCGCGGTATGCTCATGCACACCAAAGTATTTGGAGCGTACGACGGACCCGAAGAGGTGATCCGCCAGACGCCCTTCTTCACCGAGATCAATGTGATCGACCACTATGCCCCCAGCTCCGACCTCACCATCGAGGTCAAGACGCCCGCTGGAGAGCCGGTAGCCAATGCCCGCGTAGACTTCAAGCTGTACAACTATGCGGAGTACTTCACCGTAGCCTCTAAGTTTACCGACGCCTTAGGAAGAGCCAAACTCACGGCTGGGCGCGGGGATATGATGGTGTGGGTCGAAAAGGACGGCGCCATAGCCCTGAAGAAAGTCACCTTCGGTGCCAAGCCCGTGGAGACCGTGATCCTATCGTCCGAGAGCCTGCCGAAGATTCTTGACGAAACCCTTACACCGCCTAGCATATCAGGCTCCCTGCCTCCAGTCTCCGAAGAGATGCGACGCGTCAACAACGAGCGTCTAGCTTACGAGGATAGCATCCGGCAAGCCTACGAGGCGACGATGGTCGATGAGTCACGAGGCAATCACGCCACCATTCAGCAATTCATAGCACAAGCAGGCAACAAAGAGATGGCCGAGAAGCTCCTCTCCGTCCTAACGAAGAAAGATCTGCGAGACATCGCCCTCGAAGTCCTACAAGACAGTGAGACTGCCGAGACCAATCAGTCGGAGATCTACTGCAAGTACGTCCTCAATCCCCGCGTAGAGCTGGAGTGGCTCACACCGTACAAGCACTTCCTCCGTGAGCAGCTAGCAGCCCTCCGCTCACCACAAGAGCTGATCGACTGGACGCTCGCCAATATTAAGCTCGTAACGGACCAGAACCCGCAGCGCCTCAGAATGCAGCCCATGAGCGTCTACCGCGAGCGACAGACCGATGAGCTGGGCAGAAACATCTTCTTCGTAGCAGCAGCCCGTAGTCTCGGATGGCCTGCACGCATCAACGAGATCAATGGCAAGCTGCAGTATTACACAGACGATCACTGGGTCGACGTCCTCTGGCACGACCAAGCTAGCCCCATAGCCACCGCCCCTCAGGGTACACTCCTATTAAGCTATACCCCCTCGAAGTATATCAGCGATCCTAAGTACTATGCGCACTTTACCATCAGTCGCATCGTCGATGGCAAGACCTCGCTACTGACCTTCGACGAGGAGGCTACCTGGAGTCGTGACTTTGCCCAGGGCATCACCCTAGACGAGGGCCGCTATCTCCTGACCACTGGCACACGTATGGCCAGCGGTGCCGTGCTCACCCATAGCGAAGTTTTTGAGATCAAGCGTGGGGAGACCACTACCGTACAGCTCACCATGCGAGAGAGCAATGAGGGGGTACAGGTCATCGGCAGCTTTAATGCGGAGAACCTCTACTACGACCTCGCCACACAGACCACCAAGAGCCTCATCTCGACCACCGGACGTGGCTACTACATCTTAGGCTTGATCGCTCCAAATCACGAGCCGAGCAATCATACGCTACGAGACATCGCCATCTATAAGTCCGCTCTCGAGGAGTGGGGCCAGTCGGTCGTACTACTCTTTGAGAGCCAAGACGCCGCTACACGATTTGTCGACGAAGGCTTCGACCTACCCGCTCAGGTAGTCTGGGGCATAGACTCAGAGGGTGCTATACTCAAGGAGATTCGCGAGGAGATGAAGCTCACGTCCAGTTCGCTACCCATCTTCCTCATCTGCGACACATTCAATCGAGTCGTCTACATCCAGCAGGGCTACACCATCAATATCGGTGAGCATCTCGTGAAGGTACTCAAGCAATTGTAGCCACACCGCGCAACACCCCACGCGCCCCTCACAACACCCCGTGCACGGCATCCCCGCCGTGCTACTCGACACGAACAGGGCTCGGACACACCAGTCGGTGCGTCCGAGCCCTGCGTTTGAGACTGTTGCATAAAGGCGAATCGCTGTGTTGCTTTCGGGATTCGGCTTCGG
>OLQA01000882.1_pt1 | contig 28416 bp, 23 predicted proteins | sample 1673151 | NCBI WGS metagenome assembly OLQA01 (sample SAMEA3136760, study PRJEB25190) | human gut metagenome | biome: human gut; feature: human-associated habitat; material: faeces | place: Austria | collected 2013
CAATGGTCTGCAACACCAGTATCCACCGGTTCAAATCCGGTCTGCGCCTCTTTAAAAACCTCGAAAAACATTAATTTTTCGGGGTTTTTTGATCTACATAGAAAAGAAAATCGAACAAAAGAATAAGTTTTTACCACAACATTATAATCGTCACCTGAAATTTTTGCTACAGCTTTTATCTCCTGATGGCTTTTTGTATTTCGGAGAAGACGAGCGGCAAATATATCTTTAAAACAGTCAATCAATCTTTACAGAGAAAAGATATTCTTTTGGAGACATAGAAACATATTGCTTGAAACGCTTTGAAAAATATTGCGGTGTGTCAAATTTCAGGATTGTTGAAATTTCTGTTATGGAATAATTTTCTTCCCGAATCAGGCGTTTTGCTTCCTCAATTTTTATAAATGTATAGTAGTCTATAATACTTCGGTTATAAACCTTTTTAAATGCAGTGGACAAATGGGTTTTGCCATAATGAAGCCGCTCGCTGATTTGTGAGACAGTAATTTTGTCAAATAAATGATCTTCCAGTAATTTTTTGATTTGAGCAGCAATATGATTATCAAATTTTGATTTTGAAGTAAAAAGCTGATTATTGATTTTTGTTTGCTGCTCATGTCTCAATAACAGGATCAGGAATTGTTCCAGATTTAATCGGACTAATTGCTGAGCTCCGATCATGGAATCCTCTTTGGGTATCAGCTCACGTAACTTAGGATCAGGCATGGGAAGTATAAATGCAGATTTACCCTCTGCTATTATTTGTGAAATCAGCCCTTTAAGACCGTCTGGTATTTTTATTACCTTATCTTCAAAATAACGCATAGCGGAAGAATTTGTATCAAAAGAAATGATAAATACATTAGCTGCGTGTTTTCTATCCGAACAAATATTATGATATAAATTTGGGCGTAAGAATACCAGTTCCCCCTGTTCCAGCATAAATTCGTGTTCGCCGCTGGTTATGCACACATGCCCCTTGTCTGAATATATAATTTCCCAGAAGTCATGGCTTTCCCCATGAAATTTATAATCCTTTCCATATTCAAAATAATGTATCGTTATAATCTTCGCTATGTTTATTACATTGGCAATTTCATGTTTGATATAGATTGTATTTTGCATTTCTGTTCTCTCTTTTATTTCACTATGAACAAAAGTATAAATCCGGCGTACAATAATCTCTTATCATCCCGTATTTTCTATTATAAGATAGTGCTGTAAAAAGCTCAACCGGAAGGAGGATACTTGTATTGAAAAAGAGATATAATGTGGCAATAATTGGCTGCGGAGGTATGGGGGAGGCGCATATTCAGGAAAATTACTATAAAGAAAATATCCGATTTACGTACGCATGTGACTGTGATTTAGAGCGGGCAGTTATGTTTCAAAGAAAGTATGGTGTTGATTATATCACCAGTGATTATAAGGAGTGCATATCAGATGACAAGGTGGATATTGTCATTATTGCTACCAGGCCTAAAAGCCATCTTGACATACTGCGTGCCTGTATTCAATATCATAAGCATGTACTTTGTGAAAAACCAATTTCTGACACTTTAGAAGCAGGCAGCACTTTTTTAAGGCTTGTAAAAGAACATCCGGAGATCAAGGTTTTAGTTGGGCATATCCTGCGTCATAACAAGACATATCAGCGGGCAGCGGAGATGATTCAGGCGGGGGCGATCGGAAAGCCTGTCATATTCCGAATGGTGCAAAATCATCACACAATGAATTGGGAACGCTATCTGTCAATGCTCCAAGAGGTATCTCCATTATTAGACTGCGGCGTTCATTATGCAGATATTATACAATGGTTTACCGGCGCAAAGGTAACGGATATACATGCCACAGGCGTGCGCAGTGAAAAAGATGTCCCCGCCGGTAATTACAATTATGGGCTTGTAACCATGCGTATGTCGGACGGATCCGTGGGGTACTATGAAGCTGGCTACAGCAATACATTGTCTGCCCAAAATGTAAAGGAATTTGCAGGACCCAAGGGAAGGATACGTATCATATTCGCCAAAGACCGGCAGGAACATCAGGAGGAAGGAGATTTAATTGAATTTTACCGGTATCCCGAAAAAGAGTATGAGATGATAAACATGCGGTGCAGTCGGAAACCAACAGGTGAACAATTTGAGTACCTGTTACAGATGATTGAAAATAACCTTCCCCCGGTTCCAAGCATGGAAGAAGTAAAAGAAGCCTTTGATATAATGATACAGGCAGATACTATGATAAAACATAATTTGTAGAAATGATTCCTCTAAAATACTGATATTTCAATGCTGTCCCCGTAATAGCTCCACTGCACAGAAGGACAATTACGCAATAAAGAATCGTAATACCAAAGGGGAACTGGTAGTTCAAATAGTTCATCAAACTGTTTTTCAGGAAAATGCAAAAAAAGTATCCGATCCCGCCGCCAACAACCAGCGATAAAATAAGTCCGGCAGAAACCACAATCAGCCCTTCACTGTGAACCATTGCAGAAAGCTGTTTTTGTGACATGCCCACGGAACGCAGAAGGGCAAATTCTTTGCGTCTCACAATAATTCCTGTTAAAATTGTATTCAGTAAATTTAATACAGAAAAACAGCCAATAAATGTAATCATGACCGCAAGCGCGAGTTTCATCCCTTGAAGGAAATTTTCGTTTTGAGCAATAGCAGCCGAGAGCGTGTCAACATTTAAGCGTGGATTGTTTAATATAATTTGTTCTATTTCTGCTTCTGCCTGTTGTTCAAAATCATTATCAACGGAAATTACATATTGATAGGTCAAATTACTCTGTACAATCTTTTCCATAGAATCGTCAGGCAGCATCATCATATCAATTCTATCTCCATGGCTGCCTATTTTGTTTTGGTCTAGAACCGCTGCTATTTCAAATTGCATATTCTCACTATGCGTACCGTCAAAGACCTTTAGTGTGACCGTTTTTCCCACTTTTGGCTGTACGCCAAAATATTCTACAAAGTCTTCCGCCCTGCCGATAATGAGTTGATTCTCTGATCTTAATGTTTTATAATCAGGAACGATTCCGCTTGCGGCACAGCTTTGTATCAAATCCATATCCTCTTGCCCAAATCCTACAATAGCTGCGTTTGATTCTGATGCTTGTAAGTCGTTGGTTACGGGAAGCTGCTGATCAATGGCGATTTGTTCTATCCCGGAGACATGGCTTAATGCAGTATATACTTCATCAGTAAAGGGGCTTTCTTTTTGTGCCAGCTCCAAAGATTTTTCTCTTAACTCTTGATTTGTAAATCCAACAAGAAACTGTCCCCTTGGAAATCCGGATAAGGACATTTCTTTTGCGTCTATGGAGGAGAGGACAGACGACAGACCTAACAGCAAAATACCCGTCATCACAAGGGAAGCTATGGTCAGCAGGTTCTTTCTTTTATAGCGAAAGATTTGATTCCCTGCCAAAGAAAGAGGGGTTAATCTATGCTGTCTGTGCTTGTGTACATGAATGCCATCTGCTTCATACCGGGAGGCCTCTATGGGAGATACCGCAGACGCAATCATCGTTGGTTTCCTAACCGACAAGCGTACTGTCATATAAGATAATATGATAACTGCCGGGCATACCCACAGCACATGTTTCAGTCTGAATCCCTGCGGAATCAAGACATAAGAGAATATCATTCCCATTATCAAACCAATCGGAACTGCTGCCAGTGCCAATAGAGAACCTTCCCTAAAAACAAGCTGCTTTATCTGCTTTGCCGTCATGCCGATTGTCCGCAGCTGTCCATATTCCTTTATGGAGCTGATAATCGAAATATAGAAAATACAATAGATAACCAATACACCTGCCATAATAATAATTGCAAGCCCGGCAACTGCCGCAGCAATCATCAGAACAGAAGGCTGGATAAGGTTGATATAGGATTTATTGAGAGATGGTGTTTGTTCAATTCCGGCATCTGCGGATGTTTGTACTGCTACACTTGTAATGTCCGCCTGATTTGTCAGTGCATCAGACTTTATCCGAAACATTACTGTTTGCGGAAAAGTATCCCATCCACCGATTGCCTTAAAAAATTCTTCAGAAACAATAGCTGCATATAAGGTTCGTTCCGTTCCTTTTGCTGCCGTTTCCAAATAACCGGATATTCTAAAATCCGTTTTATCTTGCCCGTCAGGAGAAGGCAAGGAAATGGTATCCCCAATTTTGGCATCAATCTTCTGACTGAACAGGTATTCTTCTTCAATCAGAATCTCATTTTCCTGCAGGGGCATTTTCCCTTCCGAAACAGAAAGCCCGTTCAAAGTAAGGCAATCTATATTTGAGTAGGAAAGGTTCAGGCGATCTTTACCAACATTAACACTTCCCAATGGAGCAGTAAGCCCTAATAGTTCTATGTGTGAATCTGTGGATAATTTATTGTACTGTTCTTGTGTTACGCCAGAAACCAGGGCGTGATAAGAACCTGTGACGCTATTGCCGCCATTCTGGTTAACAGTGATTATTCCTGAAATCAAAAGTAATATTGATGACATTAGAAATGCTGCCAAAGTGATGGCAAAAATAGTAATAACCGTTTTTAGTCTGTCATGTTTCAGATGTGCAGAAGTAATTCTGCGAATGACACGGCTGGTGTCATTTTCAAATGGTAAAATCATAGTTTCGTCTCCTTACGCCCATACTGTTTGAATATAGCCTCCAGAACCGTCAGCAATTCGAGGCATCAAAGCCATCCGGACTGTGGATTCAGTTTAGCCTGCCGCCCTGATGCATGCTGCAATGGATTGCTGTTTCATATAACGTATTGCAAATAATATATATAGGCAATGAATGATTAAAAGTGCGCAGACGAAGGCCGTCAGCTCCCACATCGGAAAACAATAACTTGGAACGCCTAATACGTTTAGGCGATTCAGGATCAGAATAAGTACTGCGCCGCATGCGCTTCCAAGTATGACTGTTGCCCCCAATGCTCCGGAAATATACCGAAGGCATTCCCATGAAAGCATTCTGGAAAGCTGTTTGCGGGTCATACCCACCGATTGTAAAATCCCTAATTCCTGTCTGCGGGTCAACAGGTTGGTTATCAGCGTATTTGTCAAATTGACCAGTGCGAAGACAAAAAGGAATGCCGTAAAGAGATAGACCAGCCTTACCAATTCCCGAAAAGAGGTTTGAAGGGTAGCCGTCAGATCACTGCGGACAATGATGGTCAGCGCCGGATTTTCCGCAATCTGGAACAATTGCGTACGCAGTACGTCGCTGTCTTGAGCGGCATGGACATTCCAAACCATCTGGAAGTTTTTGACCTCTGGGTATAGTTTGTGGAGTGTCTCCTCGGGAAGAATAAAGAGTGACGCCAACACGCCGGTGGCATCCCGGCTTCCTTCCTTTACAATTCCCATGACATTCAAATCCATATCCTGTCCGCCGTAAGTTTTCAGATGGAGCACATCGCCTATTTGGGGCGTATAGTCATAGCCGGACAGGATATGGTCGCTGCTGTCCGAGATTAGAATACCATTACCCTCTGCCAATGCATCGTAGTCCGCAGTTCCTGCGGCAATCCGATTATCCGGAAGCTGCTGGCTGAATTGTTCCCTCCTCATGGCGGTTATGATGAAGGTGTCCGCCTTTCTTGGCAAATCGATCTCCACTGTAACAGCGTCATAAGAGGTAATCGCATCCACATCCGGCAATGCCAAAATCTGCTCACGCAGGTCGTCATAGAGTGGATTGTCCAACGCCTGCTCCGGAATCTTCTCCATGTCTACGGCATCCTGCCAGGAAATCATATAATTCCCCCCGTCCCCCATGTACTTCGCTGCCATACTGTTAAAGTTGATGGAGTGATAGAGCGTCGCTGCCGTGAGCAGCAGGATTCCGCTCAAGCTGAGGGAGGCCAGCGTAATTGCCGCTTTTCTTCCGTTGCGTTCAAAATTCATCTTAGAGAGGACAGACGGTGTGAGCCTACGGTGAGGCCGGCGTGAGTTCACGTGCCTTCCTTCCCTGGCATAGTTTGATGTGCGCACTGCTTCAATTGGAGATACCTTTGCAGCCATCCGAACCGGAGTATCGGTAGACAGAAATATCATCAGCCCGGTCATGGCGAGGATGACAACCGCAGCCTTAGAATTATCTGCCCAACTCCAGTAGGCGGGCAGACAAGCAAAGGCGATTACACTGCCGATCACAAGGCCGGCCGGTATCCCAAGGAGAAAGAGGTATATGCTTTCATAACGGACGATCCGCCTGATCTGCCTGGGTGTGGCGCCAATGACCTTTAAACGGCCATATTCTTTCACCTTACCCTTGACCGAGATATAGAAAATGTTATAAATCACCATACCACAGGCCAATAGGATCACGAGGGCAGCAGGCAGGGCATACCCGCCCGCATTGTTGCGGAACCCCTCCATGTTAAAATAATCGGAGCTGAAGAAAATATCTTGCTCCGGAACTTCCTGTGCTGCAAGAAACGTAAGGATATCCTCCTTCAGATGGTCTGAGTCCATCTGCTCCCCTCCCCGATAGCACATACGAAACTCAAATTCAGGTGTTCCGTCGGAATACGCTGTTACAAAGGCTTTTGAAACGATAATTTCAAACATACGGGAGAGATTCTCGGTTTGAAGAATGCCCGTTACCATATAGGTCTGTTCCCCGCATCCGAGGTCGAGTTTGATCTGTTGCCCGGTTTCATGCGGCAGATGGAAGTAATCTAAAAAAGCACTTTCCACCAGAATCTCATGCTCACCCTGTGGCATTTGCCCCTCAACTGCGGGCTTATTCCCCAAAGCCATCCAGTTGGTGTCTGCATAGAGTACGCTGAGTACGCTGTCCTGATAACGGGAGAGCGGGAAAGTACTTGACAGGCCCCAGCGCTCCACTTCCGGCTGTGCGGCCAGGCTGTCGACCCGCTCCTGAGTTGACCTCAGTATCATGACTTGATACTGACCGCGGATGTCCCGCTCTACTTTTGCTTTCTGTGCAGCGGCAAAAAAACTCAGCCCCGTCATCAGGGCAACCGCAAAGGCGATGGTGCAGCAAATGAGCAAATTGCGGCGCTTTTCAGCCGCTAAACTTCTTTTTGCAAGCTTTTTTACAATGCGGCTTGTATCATTGTCAAAGGGTAATGTCATCATATCACCTCCTTACCCCATGATTTTGCCGTCCTCAATCCGTACGATGCGGTCGGCAAGCTGGGCGATCTCATTGTTGTGGGTAATCATCACGATAGTCTGGTTAAATTCGTTACTGGTGCGTTTTAAAAGGCCCAGCACGTCGGCACTGGTCTTACTGTCCAGATTGCCGGTAGGCTCATCCGCCAGAACGATGGCGGGCTTTGTCACCAGAGCCCGGGCGATGGCCACACGCTGCTGCTGACCGCCGGAGAGGTTGTTGGGCATATTTTTCAGCTTGTCCTTCAGCCCCAGCATCTGAACGACTTCATCCATGAATTTCTGGTCTGCCGTATCGCCGTCCAGTTCCACCGGGAGGACGATATTTTCGTAGACGTTGAGGATCGGCACGAGGTTATAGTTCTGAAAGATGAAACCGATGTTGCGGCGGCGGAAAATGGTGAGCTGCTCGTCGTTCATCTTCGCCAGCTCCTTTTCCCGCACCATGATGGAACCGGAAGTGGGGGTGTCCAGCCCTCCCATCATGTGAAGAAGCGTGGATTTGCCGGAACCGGAGGTTCCGACCACGGCAACAAACTCGCCTTGCTCCACGGAAAAGGTTACACCGTCGAGGGCACGAGTGATATTCGGCTCGGCGCCGTAGTATTTTTTTAGTGCTGTTGTCTGTAAAATACTCATTGGAATACCTGTCTTTCTTTGTTTGATAGGCATATCGTAGAACTGAATTGTTGCAGAAATGTCCTAAAATCAATTTCTTTTAAAATTTTTTCGAAAAAGATAGCGATGGCCTGCCCGGGCAGACCACCGCTTTATTACCTCCGTGGCAGGAACACCGAGAATGTGGAGCCTTTGTCGATCTCTGAAATCACCTTGATGTAGCCGCCCTGCATGGTAATGATCTCACGGGCGAGGTACAGGCCGATGCCGATGCCGTCCACAGTATGTACGGACGCCTCCCGGTAAAACCGCTTGAAGATGGTGGCCTGGGCGCTCTCCGGGATACCCCGGCCGGTGTCGGCCACATCAATTTTTACATAAAACTCCCAAACCTGTACCGTGACATGGATGTTTCCGCCCGCAGGGGTATATTTCACCGCATTGTCCAGCAGATTGAACAGGGCTTCGGAAGTCCAGCGACTGTCGTGGGCAACCGTCAAATCCTCCGGGCAGTCCACGGATAGGGTGATTTGCTTTTGCTCCATTGGGGCCAAAATACCGTTGACGGCAGCAGCCAGTGTATCGGCAATGGCCGCGGGCTTCTTTTCCAGCACAATCACACCGGTTTCCAAACGTGAGGTTTTTACCATCGCCCGGATGAGAAAGTCCAGCTTGTCCAGCTGGCTCCCTGTAGCCTGCAAGAATTCCCGGCGCTTTTCCACGGACACGGGGCGGGTCATCAGAGTATCGTTGAGCATTTTTAAGTTGGCGATGGGAATTTTCGTCTGGTGAGAAATATCAGATACCAGCGACTGCAGTTCGGCCTTTTCCTCCTCCACCTTGCGCCGATTCTCCTGCATGGTGTTATAAAGCCGTTCCAGCCGGTGGCTGATACGGGCCAGCAGGGTTTCCGCCTCATAATCGACATGGGGCCTCTCGTTGCCGTCCATCATTCCATCCAATGTCCGGCACAGACTGTCGGTGAAACGGGACAACTTGAGCTGAAAGTATTTCAAAAAGACAGCGCTCCACATAAAGAAGACGGCTGTTAGAATCAGCCCACAGAGCACAATCCGGCTATCCCGCGTCAGCCAATACAGCACTGCCAGCACAGCAGCGGCGGTCAGGACGGTACCGGCGCAAATTATCCTTAAAAACTTGCGAATTGAAATATTTTGCATTTTTATTTCAGCTCACCCCCCGTCCACTGATAGCCCATGCCATAGGCTGTTTTGATATACTTATGCTCGTCGGTTTCAATTTTCTTTCGGATGCGGCTTATGATGGTAGTCAGGGTATGCTCATCCACAAAGTCGCCGTCGATGTCCCATAGCCTTTCTAATAGCTGCCGCTTCGTCAAGATCATGCGCGGGTTTTTGACGAACAGGAACAGGGTGCGGTATTCCTTTGGCGTTAAGTCCAGTGATTCTCCGGACAATAATGCCGTCTGCTCGGAGAAGTCGATTTTCAGGATGCCGTCATCGTACAGGTCGTGCCGGGGGTTCCGCCGCTCCATGTTGGTAAAGACGGCGGAGAGCTTTCTGCACAGCACGGCGATGGAAAAGGGCTTTGTGATATAGTCCGCGCCGCCTGCTTCATAGCCTCCCAGCATATCGCTTTCCTTGTCATTGGCGGTCAGGAACATGACGTAGCTGTTCTGGCCCCTGGTCCGGATTTCCTCACACAAGTCCAGGCCGCTGCCGTCAGGCAGGTTGATGTCCAGCAGCACCAAGTCAAACTCATTCTTTTGCAGATGTGTCACGGCTGAGGCGTAGGTAAAGGCCGATACCGTTTCGTAGCCCTCCGATGCCAGATTGTAGGCCAGCGTCTTATTCAGGAGGGTGTCATCCTCCACAATAAGTATCTTTCTCATGCGTTCACTTCCTCCGGAAACAATGTTATCAATTTTATTCTAAAGCTGAAATGTTGCAGAAATGTCCTAAAGTTCTCTTCGATTATATTTTATTTTTCATGAATGGACAATGGTACCTCTTAAATAATTACAGATATAAAGGTACACGAGAGGCTATTACACACGTTCTTGCCGCAAAGGGAGAAATGTAGAATGAGATAGGGATGATATAATTATCTGCCAAACGGATTAAAGGCATCATCAATGTACTGAGCACAATACAGCCTAATAGCAATCCTGAATTATTAATTGTATTCGGGATATCAATATGAGATAAACGTTGATTACTTTGATATTAATATGGAGAATTGTCCTTTTTTACTTTGTAATATAATAGATAATGGATATTACCTGACTTTTCAGTTAGTCGAAGGCGACAGTTCCGGATGTATATAATGAATACAGTGACAGAAGAGAACCGTATTCATTTATTTTCCAATATACAAACAGATTATAAAAATCGAACGAATAAATTGATAAAATCGTACGAATTGAGTATAATAATAGTGAACACATCTATATACTATATAAAGGAAAGGAGGCATTCGTAATGTCAATTACTGCAACTGAGTTAAAAATGAACCTGAGTAAGTATCTGATGCTTGCTGAAAAGGAAGATATTTATATTACCCGGAATGGAAAGGTTGTAGCCAAACTTACCAATCCGTATCAGGATCGGGTGGACATGGCAAAGTCTCTGTTTGGTGTCCTTCCAGCCGATATCACTTTGGAAGAATCAAAAAAGGAAAGGTTAAATAAAATATGAGAGCGTTGATTGATACTTGTATTATTGTAGATGCGCTCCAAAGCAGGCAGCCGTTCTGTGCTGAAGCCCAGGAAATTTTTCTCGCTGCGGCTAATAAACGGTTTTCCGGGTTTATCACTGCAAAATCAGCAACAGATATTTACTATCTTACACATAGGTATACACATAATGACAAAGACACAAGAACTATTTTAAATACATTGTTCGGTCTGTTTGATTTGCTTGATACTGCTGGTATGGACTGCAGGCGTGCCATTTCTTCGGATATTTCTGATTTTGAAGATGCGGTTATGGTAGAATCCGCACTCCGATGTGATATTGACAGCATTGTTACACGGAATTTGAAGGATTATACAAAGTCCTCAGTGCCGGTCTATGCACCTTCTGATTTTTTGAATATGCTTAGTTTAGGAGAATATTAATTCGCCCTAAAAGTTCGTCTGTTGAGGTTCCGTGATGGTTTTTGTTCCATATTATTTTGCCTGTTTTATCAGCAGTATATTGCCATCAAATAGTATATGGATTATAGTCTTATATTTTTATCGACAGTATGGTTAAAAATGACAGATATGATTAACTTGAAATTGTTGAAATAATAAATTTTTCCTTTCGGTATTCGCTTGGTGTTAAATGATAGCGTTTTTTAAATATTCTGCAAAAATAAACCACATTGTTAAATCCTGTTTCATTAGAAATAATATGGATTTGTTTCTCAGTGTTCAAGAGTAATATAACAGCTTCCTTTAAACGATAATTTATCAGGTAGTTATAAGTTCACTGGATGAAACCGAATCCTGAGCAGCTATTATCTGCTGTATAATTGATAAAGCCTCTGCCTGCCAGGACGTTTGGTTATCAAATATTGAAAGGAGTTTAAATGGCTGAATGAAAGTGATATTAAAATTGATGGAGAAAGAATTGAAATAATTGCTCCGCCAAAAACTGATTTTTTTTGTGGAAGCATGTCCTTTTGAAAATAAAGAAGCAACTATGAGTTTACTCCACTCCTTCTATTGCTGGGGAGCGGTAGGGATAATATTGCTGTCCACAATATTCCTTGCTATGTATGGGATGAATTGTTGGAAATGGCTGGCTATTTGCTTAATGGTTTGCTCGGGGGCGTCGGAACTTGCTATGGCCCAATAGGCATCTGCTTATGCAGAGGCTGCATTGGGCTTGTCAAAAGCGATAGGAGACTTGGCGGGACCTTGTATGTTTGCGGTTACAATGGGTATAAGCCGTGTTTTTTTCAGCAAATATGGAGACAAGGTGGATTTGACGAAATTCATGATGGGATCAGGAATTTTATGTGTTATATGTTATCTTCTTGCTTCCTCATCAGCTAATCCCCTGGTAGGGCTGATTGGTTGTATCCTTTGTGGTTTCTCTGTTGGAATTATGTGGCCTGGAACAATTAGTATTTCATCTAAAAGATTTCCGGCAGGTGGAACAGTTATGTTCGCCTTGCTGGCAATGGCAGGAGATTTAGGCGGAAGTATAGGACCTGGTATTATTGGCCGGGTTACACAAAATGCAGGAAATAATATTCGTGCAGGCATGGGAGTTGGTCTTGTGTTTCCGGCTATATTATTGATTGTACTTTTTATTCTTAGTAGAGAAAAAGGGAAACAAAATAATATCGGATAATTATGGAAAAACTTATAAAACCAAAACGAGGCTGTTGCAGAATAGCTGATGACTCAGCTATTCTGCGCAGTCCTATTTTGTGCCAAAAAACAGAAAGGCGGACTCCGAAGAATCCGCCTTTCATGGTATAATAAATTATGACTAGTAAATTAAAATAAAAGAAGATATGGGTGAAAGGCGATGGCAGATGATAAAAAAGTGGAAGTTTGACGGGATAGAAGTGGAGCTGATCCAGGACAGAAGAGGAAAAAAGGCATCCGTTCCGGAGCTTGTAATTTTGTATGTCCTGGAAGGGGAAGCAAGGGTATCTGTTGCGGATAAAGCATACACCTTTGGAAAAGACGGGATCGTACTTGTGAATGCGGGGACGGTGCATCAGTTTGACTGCGGTGATAAGACAATTGCGTTTACAATAAAAATATCCTATCTTGTCCTGGCGGATGTTATGCAAAATGAATGTTTCACTTTTATCTGCAATACTGCCGCCGATACAGCGAGGCCGTATCCGAAACTGCGGGAAATACTGAATAAGATTGTATATCATGTACTTGAAAACCAGCACCGTACGGACTGTATGATATATAGCCTGAAATATGAGCTTTTAGACTGCCTGATAGAAAAATTCCTCGTTCAGTATCAGGTTGAGAGACAGGAATCTATAAAAGATCCGAGTGAGCGTCTGCAAATAGTGATTAACTATATTAATATGAATTACCAGCACCTGCTGAGCCTGAATACTCTTGCAGAAAAGTTATATTTATCCCCGTCTTCCTTATCCCGGTTTTTTAAGAAAGAGACGGGGGTATATTTTGCAGAATATGTTTCAAGTGTCCGGCTGCATTATGCACTCAATGATCTGTTGTATTCAGATGAACCATTGACAAAGATTGCAGTTGACAACGGGTTTTCGAATCCATCTGTATTCAGCAAAGTGTTTCAGGAAAATTTCGGGATGCCGCCTTCACAGTACAGAAAAAGGAATAAGCCTTATGTTGCCGCAGAAACAAAGGACATCGTATTTTTGGAAGAAAAAGTAAAACGTAAGCTGGAAAAACTGGTGAATACGGACCAGTCAAGTCAAGGTATCAGCAGTATTACTATAGAAAATGACATAAAGACTGCAAAGACCAGCCGGCCATTCTGGAATAAGGTCATTAATATCGGTTCTGCTTATAACCTGACACTGGCCAACCTGCAATACCATACACTGTATTTGGCGGAGAATCTTCATTTTGAATATGTACGCATATGGAATCTGTTTTCTGCCAGATTAAAGATACGGCAGGATTCGAGAAGGGGAAATTACAATTTTGACAGCATTGACACAATACTGGAATTTCTGGTGTCCCACGGTATTAAACCATACCTTGATTTCGGCAGCAGGCCGGAATGTGCGGTGAAAAACGGGAAAGAGATGCTGTTCTATGAAGAAGAGACGATGGAGTATCAGACAAAGGCAGAATGGGAAAACATCGTCAGAAGCTTTATGTGGCATATTGCGAAAAGGTTTGGTCTTGACGAAATCAGCAGCTGGCTTTATGAATACACGTTTGATGTAGAGCATCAGAAAAGTGGTTATGACGCGGCAGAATTTTTCAAGTATTATAAAAGCTGGTATTTTCAGGTTAAGGAAGCTGTGCCGGGGGCCCGGATCGGGGGACCAAGTATCATTATAGATAAGAAGGAAGATATATTCAGAACCTATTTGAATCAATGCCGGCAGGAGAACTGTGTTCCTGATTTTGTGACAATGATTTTGTTTCCGTATCAATCACTCAGCGATGAACAGGATGTCAATTATGCCCAGAGGATCACTAATTTTGATTTTCTTTCGGAACAGATCGACATCGTGAAAAATATCATGCGGGAATGCCAGGTTGCAGACAGGAAGCTGTGTATTACAGAGTGGAGCAATGCCCTTTCCAATCGGAATTATTTGAATGACAGCTGTTTCAGGGCTGCGTTTATTATGAAAATGACAGCTGCCATGTGGGGGAGGGTGGATACGGCCTGTTTCTGGATGGGATCAGACTGGATCAGTACTTATTATGATTCTGTAAATATTATACAGGGAGGGGTAGGGCTTCTTACAAAAGACGGGGTAAGAAAACCGGCTTATTATGCAATTGACTTCCTCAACCAGCTGGGGCCTTTATTTGTCTCTTCGGGACCCAATTATATTGTGACGGCAAATGAGCATGGAGATTATTATATTGTGTGCTTTAACTTTAAGTGGTACAGCGCCAATTATTATATGAAAGATGAGGATGATCTGGATATCAGGAATTTGGACGCTATTTTTGAAGATAACAAGATGCTGGAAGTTTCCTTCAGGCTTAAAAATGTAGTATCAGACCAGAAATATATCGTAAAAAAACATTTGCTGAATAATCAGTATGGGTGCATACTTACGGAATGGATCCGTTTTAACTGCGAGGCAGAACTTTCAGGGAGTGATGTGAAGTATTTAAGAAATATATGTGCACCGCATCTGAGCATGGAAAGGGTATATTCCGGCCAGGGAGAGCTTGAATTTGTTTCTGAGCTGCAGCCTCATGAAATTGCCTTGTTCCATATTTATAAGGATTACTAAGAAACACTAAATGAGAGAAACCATTGCAACAATCATAGTATGGTTGTTGCAATGGTTTCTTTTTTTGGCTGCATATAGCAAAAATAGACATGTATTTTGAAACTGTATAAAAGCAAATAAAGTTGTCTCAGGATATACTTATCTTACAAAATGAATTTGAGAAGGCGTCTTACAATTCAAATGTGAAATGTGACTACTAATAATGAATGGAGAAAGTATTATGGAAAATCAAAAGAGGGCTTCGAAAGCGGCAGTCATATGCTATGGTTTTGGGGATTTGGCATCACAGTTCGTATGGACTTTTGTTGGTTCGTATTTGACATTATTTTACACAGATGTTGTCGGCCTTGCCCCGGCCATTGTGTCGGTAATTATGATGGGCGCCCGTATATGGGATGCTGTAAATGACCCGATGATGGGGGCAATTGCAGAACGGACACGCTCCAGATTCGGGAGGTTCCGCCCGTACATAGCGTTTGGATGTCCGTTTCTGGCACTGTTTGGAGTTCTGACATTTACAAATCCCTTCGGCGGTTCCAGTGTGGCAGGGGTTATATGGGCAGCGGCAACATACATCATAGCGGGAATGTTATATACATTGACCAATATTCCTTATGCGGCCCTGGCGGGTGTAATGACAGAAGATGCCGCACAGAGAAATACGATTAATACATCCAGAAACATCGGCATGAATCTTGGAATGATTATCGTGAATGCCTGTTCCGCAGGTCTTGCACTGAAATTCTCAGGTTCAGGGGCAGAAGTTGCAAATGGACACGGTTATATGATGGTAGCTGCTATTTATGGAATCGTAGCCATCCCGCTGTTTTTAATCGTATTTTTTACTGCAAAAGAAAATGTGCAGCCGATTGGAGAAATACAGAAATTTTCCTTCAAAACAACGATCAATAATCTGGTTAAGAATAAGTACCTGATGATTGTCATGCTGATAATGACACTTCAGATGACGGCATTCATGGGGCGTATCGCAGTGTGTGCATTTTATGTTATCTATTGCCTCGGTTCCTTTACATTGATTGCCCTTATCATGACGATTCCTTCTATCGGCGCAGTAATCGGTTCCTTCTTTGTACCGATGGCGGCAAAAAAATTCGGAAAAAGAAATGTCCTGATGGGCTCCATGCTGATTCAGGCAGTCGGGCTTTTAGTCATTTATTTTGCACCGTTTGACAATATGACAATGGTTCTGGCAGGATGCTGGATATTTGGCCTGTTTAATGTCGGTTTCCCAATGACGTTATCGATGGTGTCAGATTCCGTAGATTATATGGAATTAAAGACCGGAGTGAGGACAGACGGGACGGCATATGCAACATATGGTCTGGCTACAAAGATTGGGAATGCACTGGGCGGTTCAATCGGAGTGCTTCTTCTGGCAGCTTTTGGTTATGTGGCAAATGCAGAGCAGACTGCATCAGCGTTGAAAGGAATTAATACGGTAGTTAACTTAATTCCGGCAATTCTTTTCATCGTGGCCGCACTTGCGTGTTTATTATGGAATATGAGTGATAAGGATGCAGATAATATCCGCCAAAAATTAAGAGAAAATAATAATAACTAAATCAAAAAAAATCAGGAGGAAATGAAGATGAAGAATGGAAAATTACAGGTGGCAGTTGTAGGGTGTGGAGGAATCGCAAATCAAAAACATTTTCCGGCGCTTACATCGCAGAGTGATAAATGTGAAATCGTGGCTTTTTGTGACATTATTGAAGAACGTGCAAAAGCGGGTGCTGAGAAATTCGGTACACCTGATGCAAAAGTTTATACAGACTATAACGAAATGATGAAAGATGAAGATATTGATGTCGTGCATGTATGCACACCGAATAACTCACACTGCCCGGTTACGGTAGCGGCTTTTCATGCAGGGAAACATGTACTTTGCGAAAAACCAATGGCTGCGACAACAGAAGATGCACAGAAAATGATGGATGCATGGAAGAAATCCGGAAAGAAATTTACAATTGGATATCAGAACCGTTTCCGTACAGACGCACGGGCACTTAAGAGAGCCTGTGAAGAAGGGAAACTTGGAGAGATCTATTTTGCAAAGGCACATGCAGTCAGAAGGAGAGCCGTACCTACATGGGGCGTGTTTCCGGATAAGTCAAAACAGGGCGGCGGTCCGCTGATTGATATCGGAACACATGCCTTGGATATCACATTATGGTGCATGGATAACTATGAGCCCGCATCCATTACAGGATCTGTTTTTGAAAAACTGGGGCATCTTCCGGAAGCTACAGAAGGCAATATGTTTGGGCCGTGGGATCCGCAGACTTATGAGGTTGAAGATTCAGCGTTCGGTTACATCAAAATGAAAAACGGTGCGGCGATCTTCCTTGAGTCTGCATGGGCACTGAATGTCAAGGATTCAAGAGAGGCGGCTGCCACCCTTTGCGGAACAAAGGCAGGTGCAGAGATGATTGGCGGAATGAGCCAGGAAGGATATGATCTTGTATTCAATGAGACAACCGGCGGAATTTTAACGGAAGAGCATATTTCAGATGCAGGGGCAATTGCGTTTTTTGAAGGAAATGGCGGCGGTTCTCCGGAAGTGCTGGAATGTAAACAATGGCTGGAAGCAATTATCGAAGATAAAGAGCCGCTTGTAAAACCGGAGCAGGCATTTGTAGTGACTCAGATTCTCGACACAATCTATAAAGCAGCGGAGACGGGTCAGGAAATCAAGCTGGGTTAAAAAGCAGGGGCTGAATTGGAGGGCAAAATGGAAGATATCAGAATCGCAGTGATTGGTCATGGTTTTATGGGACATGAGCATGAGACAATGCTCAGTCAGATGGAAGGCATTCGTTTGGTCGGATTTTCTGACAGGGATCCGAAACAATTGGACGATGTCAGGGAAGGGTTAAAAAGATACGAAAGTAACAAGGCTCTTTTGTCAGACCCGGAAGTGGATGTTGTACTGATTGCGGCAAATAATAACCAGCATCACGATCTGGTTATACAGGCGGCAGAAGCAGGAAAAGATATCATATGTGAGAAGCCGGCAGCCATGTCTTTGGAGGAACTGGATGACATGGTCCGCATAACAAATGAGTGCGGGGTGAAATTTACGGTTCACCATCAGAGGCGTCTGGATCAGGATTTCAGGATCATGAAAGAAATCTTTGACCAAAAGGCTCTCGGGGACGTTTATATGATGAAAAACAGTCTCTATGGATTTAATGGAAATATGCATGACTGGCATGTTTACATAAGCGAAGGCGGAGGCATGCTTTATGACTGGGGAGTACATTTGATCGACCAGATTCTCTTCATGATGCCGGAAGCAAAAATTACATCCATCTATGCGGATGTGAGAAATGTCATTAATTTTGAAGTGGATGATTATTTTAAAATCCTGCTGAGGTTTGATAATCACGTGATGGCGGAAGTTGAACTGGGAACCTATTTGTTAGCTGACAAACCGCAGGATAAGTGGTTCGAACGGCACTGGATTATGAGCGGAAACAAGGGAACCGCATATGTGGACGGTTTCGAGCCGGAAGGGAAGATTGTCAGGACAACAGAGCTTCTTACGAATGTAAGAGGCTCCAGGACAATGACGGCTGCAGGACCAACACGTTCCTTCGGACCGCCTGCACCGGGAAAAATTATAACAGAAGACGTGCCTAAGGTGAATACCTGCCACAGAGATTATTTTGAAAATTATAAAAAAGCCTATTACGGAGAAGAGGATTTCCTTGTGAAAATTCCCGAGACACGGAGAGTTCTGGCAGTCATGGATGCAGTCAGAAAATCTGCAGAAACCGGGAAGTCCGTAGATTTTGAATAGAGAAAAGAGGAGATAATATGGCAATTAAAACGTGCGTAAGCCTGTATAGCCTTCAGGATGAATATATGAATAAGAGGATGACTCTGGAAGACATTATGAAGTATCTGGCAGAGAATAAAGTTGAGGGTCTGGAACTCCTTCCGGACCAGATGATCCACAATACACCGCATCCGTCTGAGGAATCGCTGAAGCACTGGGATTACCTGATGGAGACTTATAAAATAAAACCAGTCTGTTCAGATGTATTTTTAAATACAAATTTGTACAACAACCGGACGTTAACAAAAAGGGAGTGTATAGACCTTCTCATTGACGAGATAAAACTTGCACACCGCATGGGATTTCATTTAATCCGTTTCGTATCTATGGTACCTGCATTTGTAATTGAGCCGCTGCTTCCGTATGCAGAGAAATATGACGTTGCATTTGCCCTCGAAATACATGCAGGCATGAGCTTCGGGATTCCGGAGACAAGGGGATTTATTGAGGAAATGATCCGTGTGGATTCCCCGTATTGCGGCCTCGTGGTAGATGCCGGCATCTTCTGCCGCAGGATTCCAAGGGTTTACAACGACTATAATATGAAGGTGCTGGGAACGAATCCAAAGGTAGTGGATTATTTTAACAGCCTGTTCGACAAGGGGCTGGACGGTACCCATGCATTTGATGAACATCATAATATGAAACCAGAGCTTGCAGCGATTGCATCAGAAAAGGATATGCCATATATTATGCTGGCTGACGGATACGAGAATACACCGTATGAAACACTGGACAAATACATGAAATATATCAGGCATTTTCACTTTAAGCTGTGGGAGATGGCTGATGGGGAGGAATACTCTGTTGATTATAAGGGGCTGCTTCAGTATCTCCATGATCATGATTATGACGGATATGTAGCAACAGAATATGAAGGGAACCGCTGGATTCTTCCGGGGCATCCTATGGTTGAAAAAGAACAGGTTGCCGCACACCAGGAAATGATTCGCAGATACATTCAGGAAATGGAAGGATAGGGGGATAAACGATGTTTGATAATAATGTATTTATAAAAGGAACATGCAAAAATATCATGGCTGACCATCAGATCATCGGGTTCGAACTGCAGACCCATATTACATATTACCGCGCCATTCCATTATCTATGGTGAACGATATAAAAGTGAAGCTGGACGGGACAGAGATTCTGCGGGAACAAATCCGCTGCAGTGTCGATCAGGAAGACTGGTTTACTTTAGATGAAATGCAGACAGTGACATCATACAAATGGGAGTACGGGGAACCGCTTTATATAAGGGTACTGAAGGAAAACGGTCTGTCGGAGGGTATCCACAGGGTGGAACTGACAGTATCTACAAGAACTGCTTATATTCCGGTGCCGATTGTTGGTACGATGGAACGTGAAGTAGAGATTGCGCAGGAGAACAAAAGATGAAGAAAAAGGTATTAGGAATTTCCTTCGGAAGAAAGATGGGAAACACAGACGTCATGATAAAAGCGGCACTGATGGAGTGTGAAAAGGCGGGACATGAGGTGCAGTTTATCCGCGCGGATGACCTTGATATCAAAGCCTGTACAGGATGTATTTCCTGCGTCGTGGGAATGACAACGGGACGTGGGAAGGGCGGCTGTCCTCTGAAAGATGATATGCATATCATTGATGAGGCGCTTATGGAATGCGATGCAGTGATTGCAGGAAGCCCGACCTATGTACTGTCACCCACAGGAAGATTTAAAACAGTCTGTGACAGGATCGGACCATCCCATGACATCACCTTCAGAAAAGCAACATTTGATGAGGGCATAAAAGCAGGAAAGCCTGTGGATCAGCTCCCGGATAAAAGAAGCTTTAAAAAGCGTGTCGGGGCATTGCTTTCCGTGGGAGGTGCCATGACAGAGAACTGGCTTTCGTTTATGCTGCCTACCATGTACGAATTTACTATGTCGATGGGGATTGATGTGATAGACATGCATCAATATTTTGGGGCTATGGCCTGTGAACATGTACTTGGAAATGATTCAGAGATGGAACGTGCCAGAAGCATAGGCCGTAATATTGCCGCTGCTTTGGATGCAGAGACTGAGGAGGAACGTATCAAATGGCGCGGAGAAGAGGAAGGAATCTGCCCGGTCTGCCACTGCAGCATGCTGACAGTATCAAAAGACCATACCTCTATAGAGTGCCCGGTCTGCGGTATATATGGGGATCTGTCAATAGAAAACGGAAAAATCCGTGCTATATTCAGTGAGGAAGAACAGGAACGCTCAAGATTAAGATGGGACGGTAAGCTGGAACATTCAACGGAGATTAAGACAAAAGCAGTCGGTCCCGGACAAATACCAAATCTGAAGGAACTAAAAGAACAATATCAGAATTATTTAATGTAGAATAGGAGGCCACAGCATGAAATTGGGATTTATCACATCGATATGTGAGGGAATGAGTTTTGAAGAGGTTGTTGACTTTGCGGCAGAGAACCATCTGGAATGTCTGGAAGTTGCATGTTGGCCGCAAGGGGGCGCGTCGAGGCGTTATGCAGGGGTCAGCCATATCGATGTGGCCGGTCTGACTCAGGAAAAGGCAAAATACATCAATGAGTATTGTAAAAAAAGGGACGTTGAAATTTCTTCTCTTGCATACTATCCGAACACACTGGAACCGAATCTGGAGAAAAGGAAGGCTTATATATCACACCTTTATAAGCTTATAGATGCATCTGCAATGCTGGATGTGAATATGATTACTACTTTTATAGGGAGGGTTCCACAAAAGACAGTCACAGAAAATCTGGAAATTGTGAAAGAGGTATGGCCCCCGATTGTGAAATACGCAGAGGAGAAGGGTGTTAAGATTGCTATTGAAAACTGCCCGATGCTATTCACTGAAGATGAATGGCCGGGGGGACAAAACCTGATGACCTCACCGGCAAACTGGAGGAAGGTTTTTGAGATTCTTGACAGTCCTAATTTAGGCATAAATTATGATCCGTCTCATTTTGTATGGCAGAGAATTAATTATATTAAGCCATTGTATGAGTTCAAAGACAAGATTTTCCACGTACACTACAAAGATATCAAGGTATATGAAGACAGGCTCGCAGATGCAGGAATCATGGCGGCACCGCTGGAATACATGTCACCCAAACTTCCGGGACTCGGGGATGTAGACTGGGGCAGATATGTATCCGCCCTTACCGATATCGGATACAATGGATATACTTGTATTGAAGTAGAAGATAAGGCGTTTGAAGGCAGTCTCGAGGAAGCAAAGAAGGCAGTTGTGCTGAGTGCAAAATACTTGAGAAACTATGTGATTTAATCCATATCGGGATAACTTTGAAGGTTATTTGATAAAAAATATGGCAAACGCTATGGCACTACAAAAGACGGAGAAAAATGTGCGTATAAATAAAGAGTTATTGTATAAGAGTTGCCATTATCTATGAGTAACTTGTAAATCTAAGTTTTAAATAAATGAACAATGTATACTGTTATATATTCTATAATATGAAAATCGCTGCTGGATGCATGAGCCGGCAGCGATTTTTTGTGAGGACTTATCAGTAACGCTGACTGAGACGAAAAGACCTTTTTTCTTTCTATAATCATATGTAAATCCTCTGTCAAGACTATTTTATCTCAAAAACGAGTTTCAATAATGCAATTTCAGGCCAAAAACTGCAAGTTCCGGCCAGCTCCTTGTTATTCTGTCATATTGCTATTATTTTGAATATATAAGGAAATTCACGACAGGAAGGAGATCATACATGTGGAAGGTGATTGTCTGCGATGGTAATGCTACGGAACAGGAACAGCTGATTGACCTGGCCCGGCAGTGTTTGCAGGGAAAAGAAGCGCAGGTAACAGGCTGTGCAGACTGGCCGGAGCTGGACGGCATAGTAAGGCAGGCATTGCCGGACGCTGTCATTGTGGCACAGGACGGCGTGGAAGGCTTGAACACCATCACCAGCGCAAGAAACCTGGCCAGAAGAATTCTCTGGTTTTCCGATATGGACTTCCGTGTACAGGCATACCGGCTGTGTGTCCCCTTCTTTTGTCAAAAGCCGGTATCCTGCCAAAAGATGGAGCAGGCAATTTCCAGGCTTATAAATACAAGCCCCAAGACGGGAAATTCATAAATTTACGATTGAAATCAAAAGGATTGGGAGGGAGAAACGATATGAGGAACAGGAAACATGCACGCGGCCTTTCGCTGCTTCTGTGCGCTGTCCTGCTGGCAGGACAGCCGGGGACAACCATTTACGCGGAGGGGACGGCATCTGATACGGAGGGCCTGTGCGAACACCATCCGGAACATACAACAGAATGCGGCTATGTGGAAGCAGTGGAGGGCCATCGCTGTGAACACGTCCATACAGACGGCTGTTACACGGACGAACTGATTTGCGGCTATGACGATGAGGATATGGAGCTGGCGACGGACAGCGACACCGCCCATGAACATACACCAAAGTGCTATAAACTGGATTGCCCCCATGAGCGCGGAGAACATGACGAGGATTGCGGGTACGTGGAGGCTGTGAAGGGCCAGCCTTGCAGCTTTGTCTGTGACGAGTGCGGCAAGGAACCGGAGGCGGACAACGAGAACAATCCGCCTGCGCCAGAACTGCCGGAACCGGACCATAAGCAGCCGGAGGAAGCGGAGGGATTCACTATCACAGACTTTGACGGGCTGGACGAGGCGGTACAATATCAGACCGTTTCCCCCGGAACAAAGCTGGACGAGCTAAACCTGCCCGCTACGCTGAGGGCGTCCGGCTACAAGGTGAATGACGCCGAAGGCGGCAGAGAAGGTCCCCTGGAGGGTACGGTGACAGACAACACCGAACCCACGCCGGAGCCGATTACCATTAAGGGGGTGACGTGGGAGCCAGACGAAGCGTATGACGACACCGCCGAACAGGGCGGCTATCTTTTTACGCCTGTTCTTCCAGACGGTTACACCCGCGCAACGGGCGTGGAGCTGCCGGAAATCTATGTGCGGATTGGGGAGGCGAATGTCACTTTGGACGTACAAGGCGACGTTCTGACCGTGAACTTTGACGACAACGGCAGCGGTGGCACGAGTAAAAACGACAACGACATGAAAATGGTCATTGACGCTGCGCTTTCCACCCTTTCGCCCGGCAGCCAAAAGTCCGTCACCACCATTAAGCTTACCGGCGGCGCAACGGAGATCACTAAATACAACTGGACGTACCTGTTAGAGAGGTATAGCTACGATAGCGATTGGAACAGCCTGTTCGCGCTTGATTTGTCCGGCATGACAAATCTTGAAGTGATACGGAATGGTACCGGAGGTTCTGGTCACCAAGCAACCAAACTGCAAACCCTGGCCCTCCCGGGCGGCGTGACCGAAATTGGGGAGAGGGCGTTTTACAGCTGCAGTAACCTAGCCCTGCAAGCGCTGCCGGACGGCGTGGAACAAATTGGAGATGATGCGTTTTACGGCTGCGAGAGCCTAGCCCTGCAAGCGCTGCCGGACGGCCTGACCCAAATTGGGGATTATGCGTTTGAAGGCTGCAAGAGCCTAGCCCTGCAAGCGTTGCCGGACGGCGTGGAACAAATTGAGGAGAATGCGTTTAGAAACTGCGAGAACCTAGCCCTGCAAGCGCTGCCGGACGGTGTGAATCAAATTGGGGCTTATGCGTTTTCCGGCTGCAAGAGCCTAGCCCTGCAAGCGCTGCCCTACGGCGTGAACCAAATTGGGATTTATGCGTTTTCCGGCTGCGAGAACCTAGCCCTGCAAGCGCTGCCCGACAGTGTGAATCAAATTGGGAACTATGCGTTTTCCGGCTGCACCAGCCTTGACAAGATCATAGTGGAACCCACGACCGCGCCGACGCTGGGGACTGGCGCTTTTGGGAACACAAGCTCCGGCCTGACCTTTTACGTCCCAAGGGGCGGAACGGGATATAACAGCGGCGGATGGGAGAACTTAAACACGGTGGAGTACACCCCCATCACGTCAATTTCCCTCCCGCCCATGCTGGAACTGCGGCCACATGGGAGCGGTACGCTAACCCCCACATTTATACCGGGTGACGCTAGATTCAAAGAAATTATCTGGGAGAGCAGCGACACCAACATTGTCACGGTAGATCAAGACGGCAAAGTGAACGCTGTTTCCAATGGCACGGCCACCATCACCGCCACCTCCCGGCAAGGGAGAAAAACGGCCACCTGCGCCGTTACTGTGAAAGACGCTCCCCCGGTCACAATCCCGGTAACAGATGTGAAGCTGAATTATTCGGCCTATACCCTGCACACCGACAAAGACCCGCGTTCCTTCCAGCTGGTCGCCACGGTGGGACCGGCTGACGCCTCAAACAAGGCGGTGAGCTGGCAGTCCAGCGATACCAACATAGCGACCGTGGACGCAAGCGGCAACGTAACCGCCGTCAAAGAGGGGACGGCCACCATCACCGTCATCACCAAGGACGGCAGCAAGAAAGCAAGCTGTGTTGTGACCGTTGAAACCGATTCCAGCGGAGGCGGAGGCGGCGATAACAACAATAACAGCCGTTCCTATGTGACGATCACAACCCCGAAACCGCCCCAGCCGGACAGCCCCGTACTGGCCGTGATTGAAACACCCATCACCGTGGGGAACGGTACGGCTACCGGGACGACAAACGACGGCAGCACGTCGGAGGCGATCACCAGGGCCCTGAACACGGCCAAGCAAAAGGGCCGGGAGAAATACGGTATCGCGGTACAGTACGACGCGACCACAACGGCAGCCTACGACGGCTTTTCCATCACCATCAAGCGGGCCACCCTCGACCATCTTCTTGACCCCAACAACGGTGTGAAGTACCTGACCCTGAACACGTCCGTTGTGGATTTGACCTTTGACCTCGCGGCGCTGAATGAGATAGCCAAACAGTCCACCGGCGACATTACCCTGACGGCCACACGGGAGAAAGCCGTGACCGGCGACCTGCTGGCGGCTGTCGGCACCCGCCCGGCCTACCGGCTGGCCGTGGGCTACACGGGGCAGGACGGCAAGGCGGCCACCGTCCAGAACTTCGGCGCGGGCAGCGTTTCCGTGGGCCTCGCCTACACCCCCGCCGAAAACGAACAGGCCGGGGGCCTGTACCTCGTCTACGGCGACGACAACGGCGGCGTAACGTGGTATTACCGTTCCAGCTACGACAAGGGCAGCGGGAACGTGATTGCCTCCACCAGGCATTTCAGCGTCTACGGCGTCGGCTACAAGCCCGCTCCGGCTTTCACCGACACAGCGGGCCATTGGGCGAAAGCGGATATTGACTTTGCGGCCAGCCGGGGCCTGCTGACCGGCACCGGCGACGCCACATTCAGCCCGGACGTGACGATCTCGCGGGGCATGTTCGTCACGGCGTTAGGGCGGCTTGCGGGGATAGACCCGGCGGCCTATGCTTCTTCCAGCCGGTTTTCCGACGTTCCCGCCACGGACTACTACGCCCCCTTTGTGGAGTGGGCGGCCTCCAAGGGCATTGTGAACGGCACCGGCGCGAATACCTTTGAACCGGGCCGGGCCGTGACCCGTGAGGAAATGGCGGTTATCATGCGGCGGTACGCGGACAAGCTGGGGTACACCCTGCCCGTGGCCCGTGAAGCGGAGATTTTCGCGGACGACGCCAAAATTACCAGCAGCATGAAAGACGCGGTACAGGCCATGCAGCAGGCGGGCGTGATGAACGGCAAGGGTGGCCACCTGTTCGCCCCGAAAGACACCGCCACCCGCGCCGAGGCCGCTGCCGTCCTGCGCCGCTTCGTGGAGGTCGTGATTAACCGCGACACCGCCGACGGCTGGACGCAAAACGATGCCGGGGGCTGGCTGTACTACGAGAATAACAAGCCCGTCACCGGCTGGAAACAGCTTGAAAACAAGTGGTACTACTTCGACGCCGCGGGCCTCATGCAGTCAGGAGGCTGGAAACAAATCAGCGGCAAATGGTATTACTTCTATGCGGACGGCAGTATGGCAGCCAATACGGAGATTGACGGCTACCAGATCGGCCCGGACGGAGCCAGGAACTCTTAATCATATAGTATCAGAATGTTTGGAAGCCGCCGCTTTACCGTCAGGTAACGGCGGCTTTCCGGCCTCTGCCAAGGAAAGGAGGGCATCACATCATGGAAAAATGGATACTGGCTGTGGGCTGTGACCGGGAGAAGTTCAATGAGACGCAAAAGGAATGTCTGAACTATGGTGTTTTTATCCGTATGGCCGCTTCCCCTTCTGAAGCAATCGGTGAACTGGCAAAATGGAATGAATATCTGCTGGTGGCTGTTTTTTCAGATACCCCGGATTTCCTTGCCTCCTTAAAAATCCTGCGGAGCCTTACGACAGCGCCAATCCTGGTAATGAGACACCAATATGACGGTGTGGAAAAAATAGCTGCTATCGAGGCGGGCGCGGACGAATATATCCAATGGCCCGATACCGTACCGGAAGGAGTGGCGAGCTGCCGGGCGCTGATCCGGCGCTATACGGAGTTAAACCAGTTAGAAAACCGGCCGCTTAATTTCCTGTCACGGGGCGGCATCTTCATCAGCGTGGACTACCACAAGGTTTTCATCAATACCCAGGAGGTGGATTTCCCCCGACGTGAGTTTGACCTGTTCTATCTGCTGGCCTCCAATCCGGGCCGGGTGTATACCCAGGAACAGCTTTATGAACTGATTTGGAACGGCGATTATGTCCCCACTGAGAACAGCCTGCACTCCTGCCTGCGCAGGATCAGGCGGAAGCTGGAGGCCATACACGCCCCCTGCACCATACAGAATGTGCGCGGTGTTGGCTACTGTTTCCTGCAAGATGATACATGAACCGGCAATAAGCGGCTTAATCTTTGTGATTGAGCCGCTTTTGCGTCGCAACTTGCGTTATTTACTTATCCGGCGACAGGTTGTAGTCAGGTTGTTGACAGTTTTTCCCTTTATACTCCCCTCATAGATGGGGGAATGTAGAAAAGCCACGGCTGAACGCTATATCCCCGGTATAGGGGGACGACATTGCAGCGGACAGCCACAGCAGGAAAAAATCCAAAACAGAATAGAAAAGGCCGGTTAAGCGTCACAGTCCTCACGGGGATTGTGGCGTTTTTTCATTCGACACAAAGCAATCCCTATCGTTCCATATCCCCAGCAAGCTGCAAACTTTTTCCAGCCGCGCCCACAGACAGAGAGGCGCGGCTTTTTCTTTGTCATTTTCTGGCGGCCTGCGTCAGTTTCCCCCGCTGCCGTTCCCCGCCCTCCGTTTCGATTTCGCAAACCACCAAAAAAAATCGAAGCGGAGGAAAGGAAAATGTTTGATAAGAAAAGTGATTATGCACAGAACAAGCGCGAGAAAGATGCCATCGTCTACATAGGAGTGACAGGGCCGGTCCTGCTGACCCGCGCCGCGTTTACCAGTGAGGACGAGTTTATGAAATGGAAGCTCTGGTCGGACAGTGACTATCACGCCACCGAAAAGGCCGGACGCAGCTACTATGACAACAGCCTCCCCCTGGTGGACGAGTTCCTTGACTTCATCGCGACTGTGCCGTCTGTGGAGGACGAGCTGTTTTACAAGCTGGCTGAATCCGAAGCGGAGGCGGAACGCGCCCGGACCGCCGTCCTGATGGTACAGATCCGGGGCTGTCTGACCCACAAACAGTTCCGCCGCCTGTGGCTGCTCTGTGTGGAGGGAATGAGCGTGGAGGCCATCGCCGTGGCCGAGGGTGTTTCCCATCAGAATGTATCAAAGTCCATTCTCAAGGCCAGGAAAAAACTTCAAAAAAATTTCGGCATATAAAGTAAAACAGGGTGCGAAACCGCCTGTAAAAATGTGAAGGGTGAAGGACATGCTTTCCCAGTTCTTCCCTGAACCATGACAA
>OLQA01000894.1_pt1 | contig 28183 bp, 20 predicted proteins | sample 1673151 | NCBI WGS metagenome assembly OLQA01 (sample SAMEA3136760, study PRJEB25190) | human gut metagenome | biome: human gut; feature: human-associated habitat; material: faeces | place: Austria | collected 2013
TCTAGACAATCTTGCTTGCAAGATTGTGAGACTGTTGACTTTTGCAACAGTCTCTGTTTACTTGCCTTGCTTGGCGACGCGCTCTTGGTCGGCGATGAAGGCTGCGAGACCGCTATCGGTGAGCGGGTGCTTGAGCAGACCGAGGATAGCCTTGAGCGGGCAGGTGGCTACGTCTGCACCGACGCGCATGCAGTCGATGATGTGCTGCGTGTGGCGAATGCTAGCTGCGAGCACCTGCGTATTAAAGCCGTAGGTCTCGAAGGTCTCTACGATGTCGGCGATGAGCGAGACACCATCCGAGCTGATGTCGTCGAGACGACCCACAAAGGGCGAGACATAGGTAGCTCCCGCCTTAGCAGCTAGAACAGCCTGACCGAGGTTAAAGATGAGCGTACAGTTGGTCCGTATGCCCTCCTTGGTGAGCTGGCAGATGGTCTTGATACCGTCTTGGGTACAGGGTACCTTGACCACGATGTTCTTGTGTAGGGCAGCTAGCTCGCGTGCCTCGGGGAGCATCTGCTCGTAGGTGGTGCTGAGCACCTCGGCACTGACATCTCCGTCTACGATATTGCAGATCTTGAGGTAGTGCTCACGGCAGGCTGCATCACCAGCGATGCCTTCCTTAGCCATCAGTGAGGGGTTGGTTGTGACGCCATCGAGGACACCGAGCGCTTCGGCTGTGCGGATATCATCGAGATTGGCTGTATCGATAAAAAACTTCATAATATGGGGTATAGGTTGAGATATAAAATTCTATTCGTGCGAACCCTCAGAGTATTTCTCAGGATTCATAAACCAGTCGGCATACATGCCGTAGTCGTGTGCCGTGCGCTTATTGAGCGACTGGCTCTGCTCGGGGGGCACATCCTTGATATACTTAGCGGGCGTGCCAGCGTACATCGTGTAGGGCGGGATGATCGTATTGGCTAGGACGACCGCCCCAGCAGCTACGATGGCGCCTTCACCGACCACTGCGTTGTCCATGACGACGGCACCCATGCCGATGAGCGCGTAGGCACCCACCTTGGCACCGTGCAGGATCACGTTGTGACCTAGTGAGGCGTAGTCGCCTATCTCGCATACGGAGCGCCCGTGGAGCGTGTGGAGTGTGCAACCGTCCTGTATGTTGACGTGATTGCCTATGTGGATGCTATTGACATCGCCACGTAAGACTGCGTTGAACCATACGCTGCACCCTGTGCCCATCACTACATCACCGATGATGCGTGCACCCTCGGCGACGAAGGTGCCCTCCCCGAGCTGAGGCGTAAAGCCCCGCACGGGGATAAGGCTTCCTGCTGGATATTCGTATGCCATACCGATTAGAGGGGTAGGGTCTTATTGCGTAGCCACTCAGCCTCCTCAGGGGTGAGTAGGGGAGAGAGCTCCTGATAGACATGCTCCTGATAGCCGTTGTACCAAGCTATCTCCTTGTCAGTCAGGAGAGACTTGTCTACGAGCGCATTGTCTAGGTAGCAGAGCGTCATCGTCTCAAAGCCGTAGAAGGTGCCGAACTCGGTCTGCTCCTTCTCGACCGTCAGGATCAAGCTCTCGATGCGGATACCATACTGGTCCGCACGATAGAGCCCAGGTTCATTGCTGGTAAAAGTGTGCAGATGCATCGGCGTCGGATTATTGTCCGTGCGGATGTTTTGCGGCCCCTCGTGTACATTCATAAATACACCGACACCATGTCCTGTGCCGTGCCCATAGGAGAGACCTCTATCCCAGAGTGCCTTGCGAGCTAGTATGTCTAGCTGGTTGCCGCGAGTGCCCTTGGGAAAGCGTGCCGTAGCAATCGCTATGTGTCCCTTGAGGACTAGCGTGAAGTCAGTGCGCTGCTGGTCGGTAACAGGGCCGAGAGCGACCGTACGGGTGATGTCTGTCGTACCGTCGATGTACTGTCCACCGCTGTCTAGTAGGAGCATGCCTTCGGGTTCAAGCTTGTTGGCACTCTCGGGCGTAGCGGAGTAGTGCACGATAGCACCGTGTCCCTTGTAGCCGCAGATGACGCCAAAGCTGTCGCTGACGTAAAACTCCTGCTTCGCACGGAACTGCTGGAGCGTCTCGCCGGCTGTGTACTCGTCGACATACTCGCCCTTTTTCAGAGCCTGCTCGAGCCAGATGAAGAAGCGAGTCAGGGCGACTCCATCACGGTGCATAGCACGGTGGATGCCAGCGATCTCCGCCTCGTTTTTGATCGACTTGAGGTGCGTTATGACCGAGTCGCCTGTGATGACGGGACGATCGCCCAGCTCCTCACGGACACGCTCGGTTGTGCGCTTTGGATCGACCATCACCTTGAGGTTAGCTGGCAGCTTGCTGAGGAAGTCGTAGAAGGTGTCGTAATCGCGAACCTCTACACCCTCGCCATTGAGTATCTGGCGTAGCTCGGGGACCGTCTTCTCGGGCAGTGCAAAGAGATAAGCCTGCTTATTGTCGATAAAACCAAAAGCGATGCCCACGGGATTGTAAGAGACGTCGTTGCCCCTGATGTTAAAGCTCCAGCAGAGCTCATCGACCATCGTGATAGCGACTGCCTCGGCACCATAGCTCTGGTAAGCCTCGCGGATACGCTGCAGACGGTCACGGGTGCGCTCGCCTGAGAACTTGACATCCTGTAGGTAGAACGTATTGGTTGGCACGCCTGGTCTGTCGCTCCACACCTCTTCGATGAGGTCATACTGAGAGACCAACTTGATGCCATGGTTTGCTAGCGACTGGGCAAGCGGTGCGTACTCGGCCATGGAGTAGCAGGCACCATCTACCCCGACGACCGCCCCCTCGCTTAGGTGGGCCGCAAGATACTGCTGGATCGTAGGGGTGTCGGGCTCGTCGCCACGTTGTAGCGTCATCTCGCTACCTTGCAACTCGTTAGTCGCCTGTAGGTAGTAGCGTGAGTCGGTCCACATGAAGGCTTTGTCTAGCGTCACGAGAGCCGTGCCGGCAGAGCCGGTGAAGCCACTGATCCAGGTGCGTGACTTCCACCGCTCGGGGGTGTACTCGCTCAGATGAGCATCGCCACTAGGTATGATGTAAGCATCTATATGATGCGTGCGCATCGCTTGGCGGAGCGCCTCGATACGCTGATTGGTAGGATTGTTTGTTGGCATATATATGATTGTTTATTCTTTGAATCTATGGGGCTGTGTCTAGGTTTGGGTCTAGTCTGCTAGCGGCTGATGCTCCGGGCGGAGCAGGTCTAGGACCGTCTTGACAGGGGTAAAGGTATCGCTCGGCACCTCGACGAAGATCGTGTTCCAGTCGTGCATAGCTCCATTCCAAAGTCCTGGATGCTCCAGCGCTTTGAGCGGACGCCCCTCGACGCTCTTCTCACTGATGAATGCTGTCTGCGGATTGACATACTTGTGCAGGTCAAAGGGGTTGCCCTCGTAGTCTCGTATGTAGCAGCAGAGGTCGACCGGGTTGAAGTGGGTTCCCTCACGCATCATCTCAAGTGCCTCGGGGTTGTTCTTGTCCACCTGTACGCTCTCTAGGATCTGTAGCGAGGTGGTGCCGTCGGCTTCGCGTACTAGGTAGGGACCACCGCCAGGCTCGCCCTCGTTGCGCACCATACCGCAGACTCGTATCGGGCGATTGAGCTTGCTTATCAGCTTAGGTATCAGCTCCTCCTCGCTGAGTAACTCGGCGTGCGGGATCTGTATGCAGAGCGTCTCATCGAGAAAGGTCAAGATCTCTTCCGTCAGAGCCTTGCTCACCTTCGAGCGCTTGAGTTGCTGTAGATAGCCGAAGATGCGATCACGTACTGCGAGGAGGATACCGCCGAGGAGCTTTTTGTAGAGGACCGTATTGCTCTTCAGATGGTCGGGCGTGACGTTGTCGATGTTTTTGATGAAAACGACTGAAGCGTCCAGGCGTCCGAGATTGCCTATGAGCGTGCCGTGCCCACCGGGGCGGAGGAGCAACGTGCCATCAGCACGGCGGAAGGGCGTGCCGCGCTCTATATCTAGAGCGATCGTGTCGGTGCTAGACTCCTGGACACTATAGGTTACTTGGTAGCGACAGCCGAAGAGATCCTCGAAGCTCTGGATGCGTCTATCCACGAGAGAGCGAAAAGCCTCTAGATGCTCTGGCGATACGGTGAAGTGTAGTCGTACACGTCCGTGGATGTCTTGCGCATAGAGTGCGCCCTCGACCATGTGCTCTTCGATAGGGGTGCGCTTGGTGCCATTGGGGTAATCGTGGAAGAGGAGCATTCCCTTAGGTAGCGAGCCGTAGCTCATGCCGTGCGTGTCGAGGAGGTTGTCGATGATGGTGCCGTACTGCTCGCTCTCGACCAACTTGCTCATGGTGCGCCAATTGTTGCGCAGGCAGGTCTCGCTCAGCTTCTCATAGAAGGCAAAAGACTCTAGATGATCCACAAACGTCTGCTGGTCGGGCGTCAACTCATCGTGCGAGATCTGCTGCTCCTTGGGGAGCCCATAGAGAGCCTTAAACATACGACTCGCTGCCCCCGAGGCCGGGACGAACTTGATGACGTCGGCCTCTGGCTTCTGCAGGTAGTCGTGCCACAGGTCGAGGTACTGAACCATCTCGTCAGTAGCTAGGCGCACGATGCCTCGCTCGATCTTGGCCGAGTCAACGATAACAAGGTAGGGCGTCCCATCGACGAGTAGCTTGAGCTGTCGCTCCGCTTCGCTGTCGGAGATGCCCCGCTCAGCGAGGTAGCTGAGGTCTTCGGGGGTAAATGCTGTGGTGTCAGACATACGCTGTAAGGTGTCAGAATGATAGGCAGCTCAAAGATACGAAAAAGCCATCAGAAGCTAGTGCTCCGCAAGACCGCAAATTTATATGAAGAAAGTCTCGCTTCTTGATGTCACGAAGGTAAATAGTTTGTATCTTTGGGATGTACATAAATCACTAACGAATAGACAACATGGATAGGAACAAATTACTGAAAGAATTTCTCGACACATGGCCCTTAGAGAAACTACCCTCTATGACACTGGATCAGTACACAAACCTAAACGCATCAGACTCCTTTTGCTTTTGGCTCGAAAGCAAGACTTCTGAGCTGGGCTCCATTTGGGGTGGATCGGCCTATAAGTTTCAGATATACAGCTGTCGTACCGCACCTAAGTTAAGGACTGGACAGCAATCGGATGGCAAATATGCTTGGAATAGCAAGCATGGAAATACCGCGAATGAGGTGTTTGAAAAAGTCAGAGCAGCAGTTTGTGAGATAGCCACAAATGCAGCTGCGGGGAACTTTACAGCTATTGATGGAATAGATGTCTTTGGAGAAGTCTGCAAGTGGAAGATCGCCTTCTTATACTCCCATAAGCAACTAATCCCGATCTATAATCGTGAGATGCTGGAGGCTGTTGCTAAAAAGCAGGGGATCAAGAACTGTGAAGGCATGCCGACCTCGGAGATACATCGGGAGCTCATCAAGAAGATGGGCAATCAAGATCTTTTTAAGTACTACGATGACCTCCTAGATAGCATCAGCTACAGTAAGGACGTGTAACGATTTGTAGGATAGCAAGCCGTGTAACGATATATAGGGACGCACCGACCAAGCGTTCCTATATGGTTACTCGTGAGGCTTGTGGAATCGAAAGTGAATAGTTTGTACCTTCGAGACCTACATAAAGCACTAACGAAGAGATAATATGGATAGGAACAAATTACTGAAAGAATTTCTCGACACATGGCCCTTAGAGGACTTGAAGGATATGGAGTTGGACGATTACACAAACCTAAACGCTTCAGACTCCTTTTGCTTTTGGCTCGAAAGCAAGACTTCTGAGCTGGGCTCCATTTGGGGTGGATCGGCCTATAAGTTCCAGATATACAAGTGGAGTAAAACACCTACGCGAGGGAATGGAAAGGATTTTAATGGAAAATATGCTTGGTATAGCAAGCATGGCGATGATGCGGATGAGGTATTTAAAAAGGTAAGAGTAGCAGTTTGTGAGATAGCGAACTATGCAAATGATGGGAACTTTAAGGCTATCGACAAAATCAAGGTCTTTGGAGAGGTCTGCAAGTGGAAGATCGCTTTTCTATACTCCGCACGTTCCGAAAAAACCGACAAGCGACTAATACCGATTTATAGTCGTGAGATGCTGGAGGCTGTTGCTAAAAAGCAGGGGATCAAGAACTGTGAAGACATGTGGACCTCAGAGATACATCGGGAGCTCATCAAGAAGAGGGGCAGTCGCGACCTTTTTGAGTACTACGACGAACTTATAAACAGCATCAGCTACAGCAAGGAAGTTAGATTTTGCGCTGCGCTGCTACAGAGCAACTACAACCTAGTTCTCACTGGTGCACCTGGTACGGGCAAGACATTCGCTGCCAAAAAGATTGCAGAGCTGATGGAGGATGCTACGTGGGAACTGGTGCAGTTTCACCCCTCATACGACTATACAGACTTTGTGGAGGGGTTGCGACCCGTTATGAATAGCAGGCGTGGTATCGGCTTTGAGCGAAAGGACGGAGTCTTTAAGGAGTTCTGCAAGCGGGCTCTACGTGATGCTGAGGGGAAGCCTTACGTCTTCATCATAGATGAGATCAATCGAGGGGAGATATCGAAGATCTTCGGGGAGCTCTTCTACTCGATAGATCGTGGATACCGAGGTGAGGAGGGGCGTGTCAAGACACAGTACCAGAACTTAGTCCCTAGAGAGGATCCCTTCTATGAGGGCTTTTACGTCCCCGAAAATGTCTACATCATTGGCACGATGAATGATATAGACCGCAGTGTGGAGAGCATCGACTTTGCCATGCGTAGGCGCTTCGCATGGGTTGAGTTTACGGCAAAGGAGAGTCAGTCGATGTTTGACAGCGATGATGCGTGGGGAGAAGCTAAGAAGAAACCTAAAAATCTAGGCGAAATCAAGGAGAGAATGGATAGCCTCAACGAATGTATCGTCAGCGACGAGATCGGTCTGACTAGAGCCTACCAGATAGGGGCCGCTTACTTCCTCAATTATGCTCTCTATAACGACTTCAACGCTCTATGGGATAATCATCTCAAGGGGGTGCTGTACGAATACCTAAGAGGCGCCTACGACATCGATAAGAAGATAGATCTACTACATAAAGCGTACGATGGTGATAGAACGACGAAACAACCCTGATAAAGGCATCGCTAATTCTAAAAACAGAGACTAATGACCTACTATAAACTAGGCTGTAGATGGGGTGAAGGCCAGCCTTCCTTCTACGAGATGTTAATTGAAAAGTCGATTGTGATTGGACAATGTAGTGATCAGCCTGCAAGACAGCCGGGTGACATTGTTCTAATAGCTGATAGAAAAATTATCGTGGCTTTAGCCTTGGTTGTGGAAGAGCAAAAGCTTTGCACCTCTATATCTGAATTAGAGTCCGAGTTTAGCAAGTACAATATCGCTTACGACAATTCAACCTGTGTCGCAGCTGCAGAGATCTGGGAACTACCTGAAGAGAAAAGATTCAAATATGAGCAGCGAATAGGGAGGTGCAAAATCGATCAGGAAGAAGTCATACAGATCGCCTCTTCGCTAATGGCTGAGTTTAAGCGCTCGCAGCTAGAGGAGAAATGCGTCAAGTTGCTAAAGAGCAACAAGAACCTAGTACTCACTGGTGCGCCTGGTACTGGCAAGACATTCGCTGCCAAGAGGGTTGCAGAGCTTATGGGGGGTGCCTGCGAGCTGGTGCAGTTTCACCCGTCATACGACTATACAGACTTTGTGGAGGGGCTACGCCCCGTTATGAATAGCAGACGAGGTATCGGCTTTGAGCGAAAGGACGGAGTCTTTAAGGAGTTCTGCAAGCGGGCTCTACGTGATGCTGAGGGGAAGCCTTACGTCTTCATCATAGATGAGATCAATCGAGGGGAGATATCGAAGATCTTCGGGGAGCTCTTCTACTCGATAGATCGTGGATACCGAGGTGAGGAGGGGCGTGTCAAGACACAGTACCAGAACTTAGTCCCTAGAGAGGATCCCTTCTATGAGGGCTTTTACGTCCCCGAAAATGTCTACATCATTGGCACGATGAATGATATAGACCGCAGTGTAGAGAGCATAGACTTTGCCATGCGTAGGCGTTTCGCATGGGTCGAGTTTACTGCAGAGGAGAGTCAGTCGATGCTTTACAGCGATGATGCGTGGGGTGACGAAAAGAAGCCTAAAGATATTGACGAAATCAAGGCGAGGATGGATCGCCTCAACGAATGCATCGTCAGTGACAAGATCGGTCTGACTAGAGCGTACCAGATAGGGGCAGCTTACTTCCTCAAGTATGCTCTCTATAACGACTTCGATGATCTATGGAAAAATCATCTCAAGGGGGTGCTGTACGAATACCTAAGAGGCGCCTACGACATCGAGGATAAGATGAAAAAGCTAGAAAATGCTTATAACGGAAGACTATAATCATGGGGTGCTGATCTCTGATGAAGAGCTCCTAGATCTGCAGCAAATCTCAAATGTTGAGATCTCCTCGATCAAACTAGAGGAGCATCCCAACTTGCTCGTCTTCCCAGACTCCTGGGATCAGTACGATAGAGACTTCGGCAAGAAGGTGATCTGTAATGTGGCTCAAGATAAGGAGGGACACAAGCTGCACACTAACAGCATTGTAGGCTTTGTCGGGAGGAATGGCACTCATCTGTCCATTCACTCGAGGTTTGCCAATGGTGCTAAAAGTGAGCAAGACTACTTCTTGCACTATATGCTACAGAGAGTGGCACAGATTAGTCTCTTTCACCTGGATCACACTACAGATCAGGACGATGGCTTTGACTTCCTCATATACTTATTCCCTCGCCTCCTCAATAAAGCGATCTCCCAAGGGGTGTACAAGAAGTATGTGACTAGGAGGTATAACGATGCGAACGTAAGAGGAGTCATCGACATCAATCGGCATATACGTTACAACGAGCCCTTTAACGGGCGTGTGAGCTATACCACGCGAGAGTTTAGCTACGACAATGAGCTCACACAGCTCATACGACACACGATAGAGTATATAGCTAGGCGACGAGATGGTGGCAACATACTGAGTGCTGATCCTAATACAAAGCAAGCGGTACAGCAGATCATCAGTGCTACACCTAGCTACCAACCGAGTCGGAGACTGGCGATCGTTAATAAGAACCTTCGTCCCCTGGTGCATCCCTACTATAGAGACTACGCCCCACTACAAAAGCTCTGCCTGCAGATACTGCGACACGATGAGCTAAAATATGGGCACGCCAAGGACGAGATCTATGGAGTCCTGATAGATGCCGCCTGGCTATGGGAGGAGTATTTGGCGATCGTGCTAAAAGGTAAGTTACAGCACCTTCGAATGGATAGCGACCCCAAGTATTATCTATTTGAGGGCTGTTCGGAGAGACAGCGGATCATCCCAGACTACCTCTCGCCTAATAAGGACATCGTAGCTGATGCCAAATACATTCCACTCGATAGGGGGGTATCTGGAGAGGAGAGTGTGACGGCTGTCTACTACAAGACCATTGCCTATATGTATCGGTTTTGCTCTAAGAGTGGCTACTTGCTTTACCCCTCTAAATCTGACAACAAAGCTACTGACAAGACGCTCCAATCTGAGAAGGCTGGTGTCAATGGCGGCAAGATAACTGAGGTCGGACTAAAAATACCTACAGACGTTAAGGACTTCGGCGATTTCTGCTCGAAGATGCAAATGCATGAAGAGGCATTCTTAGACTCCATTAAGATTCCGGATCTTAGCTCGTGAGCTTTTAGCCTACAAGCGATGCAATGAAACTAAAAAGAAGTAGAGTGCCTCACAATCAGACACTCTACTTCTTGTTGAGTCGCTATGCGTCAGTTGTTGAGCATCTGCTTGAGGGCGTCGAGCTGCTTGAGAGCGTCTAGGGGCGTGAGGTTGTCGATGTCTAGCTCGTTGATCTTGGTGCGGACTGCCGTGAGGACTGGGTCGTCTAGCTGGAAGATAGACATTTGCATGCCTCCGCTCTGAGAGGCGCTGGGGGTGGCTGAGTCGGGGGCTTGGTCGCTCTCGGTGCGGTAAGCTTCTAGGTGCTGGAGCACTTCGCCAGCACGCGCCACGATCCAGGTGGGCATACCGGCCAACTTCGCTACCTGTATACCGAAGCTGTGCGCTGAGCCGCCTGGGACCAGCTTGCGGAGGAAGAGCATCTCGCCATCGATCTCACGTGCCGAGACGTTGTAGCACTGCACCCGCTCGAGGTGGTCGGCTAGCTCGTTGAGCTCGTGGTAGTGCGTGGCGAAGAGTGTCTTGGCGCGTCCCTGCGTCGTGCTGTGCAGGTACTCGACGATAGCCCACGCTATGGAGACTCCGTCGAAAGTACTGGTGCCACGCCCCAGCTCGTCAAAAAGAATCAAGCTACGAGGGGTCAAATTGTTGAGGATGCTGGCAGCCTCTTGCATCTCAACCATAAAGGTGGACTCGCCCACAGCGATATTGTCCGAAGCTCCCACACGGGTGTAGACCGAGTCGACGATGCCGATGGTGGCCGAGGTGGCGGGTACGAAGCTTCCCATCTGCGCCATGATCACGATGAGCGCCGTCTGGCGGAGCAGGGCACTCTTACCGCTCATGTTGGGTCCGGTGATGATCATGATTTGGCAGTCGATGGGAGAGAGTTTCACATCGTTGGGGATGTAAGGTTGACCCGCGGGGAGGGTGCGCTCGATGACTGGGTGGCGTCCGTCAACGATCTCTAGGTCGTACCCATCGTTGAGCGTGGGGCGACAGTAGTCATACGCCTCGGCAACAGCAGCCAGCGAGGCTAGGACATCGAGCTGCGCTAAGATCTGAGCATTTTGTAGGAGTTGGTTGGCAAACTGCTGAAGCGTCCCGATGAGCTTCGCAAAGAGCTCTTGCTCCAGGGCTAGGATACGATCTTCGGCGCCGAGGATCTTCTCTTCGTATTCTTTTAGTTCTTGGGTAATGTAGCGCTCGGCACTGACGAGCGTTTGCTTGCGAATCCACTCTTCGGGTACTTGCTCCTTGTAGGTGTTGCGCACCTCGAGGTAGTAGCCGAAGACATTGTTAAAGCCGATCTTAAGACTGGCTATGCCGGTGTGCTCCGTCTCACGAGCGAGGAGGTCGTCGAGGTATTGCTTGCCGGACTTAAGCAGACGTCGCAGCTGGTCTAGCTCTTCGCAAAAGCCCTCAGCGATGGTCTCTCCCTTGCCGATCTGCTGCGGCGCCTCGGGGTTGAGCTGGAAGGTGATTTGCTGGCACAGCTGGGTGCAGGGATCGAGTAGCGAGCAGAGTGCCGTGAGGGTCTCCTCGCCTTCGTCTAGAGCGAGCTGGCGTATGGGTGCAATGAGGGCGATGGAGAGTCCGAGGCGAACCACTTCGCGCGGGGTGATACGTCCCATGGCGACACGCCCCACGAGGCGCTGCAGGTCGCCTATCTCCTTCATTTGGTCGGTGAGCTGGGTGCGCAGCTGCGGATTGTCCACAAGGTTTGCGACAATGTTTTGACGCTGTTGAATCGCTTGGAGCTCTTTTAGCGGGAAGGCTATCCACTGATCCAGCAGACGAGCACCCATCGGGGTGACTGTTTGATCGAGGATCTGGCGGAGCGTGGTGCCGCCCGCATTCATCGGGGTGGTTAGCTCCAGGCTGTGCGCCGTAAAGCCGTCGATGCGCACATGGCGCTGCTCGTCAATCCGCACGATGCGGGTGATGTGGCCGATCTCGGTGTGCTTCGTCATGTCGAGGTAGTGCAGCACGGCACCCGCCGCGGTGATCGCTAGCGGGAGGGTGTCGATGCCGAAGCCCTTGAGCGAGAGCGTGCCGAAGTGCTGCAGGAGACGCTCACGGTTGTTGCTCTCGGAGAAGATCCAGTCGTCGTAGTCCGAGAGATGCCCCTCGGGCTGGAGGAGTCGCTGCAGATGGTCACGATGTTTGCGCTCGATGAGGATCTCCTTGGGGTTGTAGCCGGAGATGAGCTTGGCGAGTACCTGATCGGTGCATTCGGTGGCGTAAAACTCTCCCGTTGAGAGGTCGAGCAGTGCCAGGCCGTAGCGGTTCTCCCCTTTAGCTTCGGGGTAGACGGCTGCGAGAAAGTTGTTTTGCTTGCTCTGGAGGACATTGTCCGTGGTAACGACGCCCGGGGTGACGATCTCGGTGATGCCCCGCTTGACCAACTTATTGGTCAGCTTCGGATCTTCGAGCTGATCGCAGATAGCCACCCGCTTGCCCGCCCGCACCAGCTTAGGCAGGTAAGTGTCGAGTGCATGGTGGGGAAAGCCCGCCAGCTCGACATGCTGCGCCGCTCCGTTGGCACGCTTGGTAAGCGTGATGCCGAGGATCTTAGACGCCTCGATGGCATCATCGGAAAAGGTCTCGTAGAAGTCGCCCACACGAAAGAGCAAGATAGCATCGGGATGCTTCTTTTTGAACTGCAAGTACTGCCTCATCATCGGGGTCTCGGCGATCTCTTTCTTAGCCACGGGATAAATAGTCTATTAGGTCGTTATAGCCCCAAAAGTACCAAAAAAAAGCATACGCCTCAATTCGGCAACCCCCTAAACCTTGTAACCCGCTGTAGGGACGATCGGAAGTGTTTAGTCGGAGGGCGTCCGTCCCCAAACTAGCGAGACGATGCTTCAACTTTCGTTCTACCACGGACGCACAGATCGTGCGTCCCTACAGGACACGTAACGCTGTGACACCACGGGTACCCTCCGACTAGATATTATCGTTCGTCAGTACGAATCGCTACACGTGAAATTTGCGGCAGTGGGGGCTAGAGTAGTCCCTCTTGGCAGAGGCGGTCACGCACTTCGCTGGCGGAGGTGTAACGCTCGATCTGCTCGATGAGCTGGCGTAGCTCGACAAGTTCGTCACGAACCGCTTTGAGCTGGGCGATCGCCTCGGCACGTTGGTCTGCCTCTTGGGGGTTGTGTCGGAGAGTCGCCTTGGCACCGTCGATCGTTAGGTTGGACTCTCGTAGCAGGTGACGGATCAACTGCAATTCGCGCAAATTATCTTGCGAATACTTGAGTCGTCCCGTGCTACTGCGACGTACCTGCACGGCAAAGGTCTTAACCCAGTAGCGCACCGTCGACTGTGCCTCCTCGAGCATGTCGGCTACCTCTCGATGGGAGTAGTAGAGCTTTTTGCTGTCCATAGGGTCTTACGCTTTGCGGGGTGAGAGCTTCTCCTTGAGGTAGTGACCCGTGATCGAGTCGGGGCAGGCGGCGACCTCCTCGGGGGTACCAGCCACCACGAGCTGTCCTCCCTTGTCGCCTCCGTCGGGCCCTAGGTCGATGATGTAGTCGGCACTCTTGATCACCTCCATGTTGTGTTCGATGATCAGCACCGAGTGCCCCTGGTCGATCAAGTCTCGGAAAGCGGCTAGGAGCGTAGATATATCGTGAAAGTGTAGTCCCGTGGTCGGCTCATCGAAGACGAAGAGCGTGTGCGGCTCGTGGTCACGACCGAGGTAGTAGGCGAGCTTGAGGCGCTGGTTCTCACCGCCCGAGAGCGTCGAGCTGTTTTGCCCTAGCTGTAGGTAGCCTAGCCCGACACGCTGCAACCCCTCGAGGAGACGAATGATCGAAGTGGTCTGGTCGGCTGGATACTTCGTAAAGAACTCAATCGCTTGGTCCACCGTCATCTCCAGCAGGTCGTAAATGTTGACCCCGTGGTAAGTTACCTCGAGGATGTTCTTCTGAAAGCGTTTCCCCTCGCACGCATCGCAGACCAGCGTGATGTCCGTCATAAACTGCATCGGCACCTCGACGACGCCATCGCCCTTGCACACTTCGCAGCGTCCGCCCTCCTTATTAAAGGAGAAGAAGTAAGGTTTGTAGCCCATCTGCTTGGCCAAAGGCTGGTCAGCGTACAATTCGCGGATCGGTGTAAACGCATCTATATAGGTGACCGGGTTGGAGCGTGTGCTACGCCCCACGCTGTTTTGGTCCACGTAAAGGACCTGCTCCACAAGGTCAACGTCGCCCGTCAGCATACGGCTCTGCGTCTCTCGAGGACGCGCATTGATGATGCGCTGTAGCTCCTCCACAAGGAGGTCGGAGATGAGGGTACTCTTGCCCGAGCCGCTCACGCCCGTGACCACCGTCATGTTAAAGAGCGGGATGTCCACGTCGAAGCCCTTCAGATTGTTCTTATGCACCCGGTGCATCGTCAGCTTGCGCTGCACTGGACGACGATGCTTGGGTACAGGTATCTCCTCGCGCCCCGTCAGATAAGCCGCCGTGTAGCCTGGCGTCTTCAGCGTTATGTCGCTCGGCTTGCCGTGGTAGATCACCTCGCCACCAAGACGACCCGCATCAAGCCCCATGTCGATCAGGTAGTCGGCCGCACGTATCGTCAGCTCGTCATGCTCCACGACGATGACCGTGTTGCCCTGGTCACGTAGCTCCTTGATGACCGAGATCAGCCGATCGGTGTCCCGGTCGTGCAGTCCGATGCTCGGCTCATCGAGTATGTACATCGAGCCGACGAGGCTGTTGCCCAGACGTGTCGCTAGGTTGATGCGCTGGCTCTCACCGCCCGAGAGGGTGTTAGAGCGTCTGTCTAGGGTCAGGTAACCGAGCCCCACGCCGTCTAGTGTGCGGAGTCGGTTGCGGATCTCCTTGAGTGGACGCTCCGCAATTTTAGCCTCCTCGGGATTCTCTAGTTCTTGGGCAAAGAAGGTCAATGCCTCACGGATCGACATCTGCCCAATCTGGTGAAAGTTTTTACCCATATAGGTAAAGAGCAGGGCATCCTCCTTGAGTCTACCGCCGTGGCAAGCGTAGCACTCGCTTTTGCCCCGATAGTGCGCCAGTCGCACACGGTTCTGGATCTTGTAAACGTCCTTCTGGAGCATGGCGAAGTAGTCGTCGATGCCGTAGAGCGTCCCTTTGCCCCAGCCTCCGCCTTCGTGTCCGTGCCAAAGCAGGTCACGCTGCTCTTGCGTTAGCTCAGCATAGGGTGTGTGGATGGGGAAGTCAAAGCGCTTCGCCTCGTGCATGAAAGCTTTCGCCCACTCGGAAGATTTAGCCCCGCGCCAGCAATCCACGCACCCCTCGTAGAGCGAGAGGCTGTCGTCGGGGATCACCCGCTCAGGGTCAATGCCGAGGATCGAACCAAAGCCTCCACAAACGGTGCAGGCACCCGCAGGGCTATTGAAGTTGAAGAGGTCTGGCGTAGGCTCCGTAAAGGTCCGCCCATCCGCCTCAAAGCGTGCGCTAAAGTTGCGCCTGCCCTCGCTACTCCACGCACCCGCACTATCTTGCCAGCGCAGGGCGCAGGTCTCCCGACCCTCGTAGAGTGCTATTTCAACAGAGTCCCCGAGGCGCGACTCGTAGCTATCGTCACCCGTGCGAACGGTCAGACGATCCACGATCAACTGCACCTGCTTCGCCTCGCGTAGCTCTTTATTGCTCACATCCTCGATACGATAGATGGTATCGTCAATGAGGACACGGTTGTACCCCTGTCCCTGTAGGAGCATCAGATGCTCGATGAGACGTCGCCCCTCAGGCGGATAGAGATCCGCTAGGATGTAAAGCTTGCTATCGGTCGGAATCTGATGAGCCGCCTCGACCACATCGGCAACGGTGTGACGCTTGACCAGCTCACCACTGATAGGTGAGTAAAGCTTGCCCACACGAGCCATCAAGACACGCAGGTAGTCGTCGATCTCTGACGAAGTGCCGACGGTAGAGCGTGGATTGCGACTGATCACCCGCTGCTCGATAGCCACGGCTGGCGGGAGGTTCTTGATCTGGTCACACTCAGGCTTCTTCATACGCATGAGAAACTGCCGTGCATACGACGACAGACTATCCACATAGCGACGCTGCCCCTCAGCGTAGAGCGTGTCGAAGGCGAGCGAACTCTTGCCCGATCCGCTCACACCCGTGATCACGACCAGCTCCCCACGGGGGATGTCTAGGTCTATGCCCTTGAGGTTGTTGACACGGCAACCACGGATTATGATGTCATTGAGGGGACTCCTTTTCATAGCTACTCCTTTTATCAAAGCAAAGATACGAAATTAGAGGTTAGAGATTAGAGGTTAGAGATTAGAAGAAGGTGCGGAGTGCTAGTGCCTCTAGTGGTCCTAGTGCCTCTAGGGTCTAATTTCTAACCTCTAATCTCTAACTTCTAATCTCTAGCTTCTAACCTCTACTCGTCACGAGATGCCACAGCTCACGCACCCAGAGGACGAGCGAGGAGCCGACGAAGATGATGATCCAGTCGATAAGCTTGAGTCCCGTCACGTTGAAGAACTGCTGTATCCCCGGCACCTCGACCATCGCTATCTGACCAATGAGGATGATCGCAACGATGGTGAGCAGTCCGCGACACCCCTTGAAGTGAAGCGCACTGCGCCCCGTCTCGAAGGCACGCGCATTGAAGAGGTAGAAGAAGTGCGTCATCACGAAGATGGTGAAGAGGAGCGTCTGCTCATACGCTGAGACGTGTCCCTTGGGGCCGAGCTGCATCGTGAGTAGGTCCGTCAGCTGCGTCACATCGGTGCGCTGGAAGATATAGAGCAGCACCAGGAGCATCGCAAAGAAGAAGCTCCCCACGCCAATAATCTCGCGCAGCATCGGCCTGTTGAGGATGAAAGCGTTGCGGTCACGTGGCTTGTCTTTCATCACACTCTCAGAGGGTGGTAGCGAGGCAAGCGCCATAGCGGCAAAGGTGTCCATGATCAGATTGATCCAGAGCATCTGCGTGACCGTCAGCGGGGACTCTGTGCCCATGAAGGCGCCACAGAGAACCAGTAGACAGGCGGTCACATTGACAGTCAACTGGAAGAGTAGGAAGCGCTGAATGTTTTGATAAAGGGAGCGTCCCCACATGACCGCCTTGCCGATGCTGCTAAAGGAGTTGTCGATGATCGTAATGTCCGAAGCCTCCTTGGCGACACTCGTGCCATCGCCCATCGAGAGGCCCACGTGTGCCGCACGCAGAGCCGGCGCATCATTGGTCCCATCACCCGTGACAGCCACCACGTGACCATTGTTTTGGAGCGCCTCGACGAGTCGCTTCTTGTCCATCGGACGCGCTCGAGAGATAATCTTCAGTTCGTTGACACGAGCTAGGAGCTCTTCGTCAGAGAGCGCTGCGAAGTCTGGACCCGTGATGATGCTCTTTGCTCCATCTCGGCTGTCGTCCCACAGACCGATCTGACGAGCTATCTCGCGTGCCGTGCCGGAGGTGTCGCCCGTGACCACCTTCACATCGATTCCAGCATGGACACACTCCTGCACCGCAGCGGGCACCTCCATGCGGACGGGGTCGGCAATGGCGACTACACCGATGAAGTGGAGCTTGCTGGCGGTCAATTGACCAGATACAATCACCGAGTCGCCCTCCTCAACTAATTGGTAGGCAAAGCCTAGCGTACGCATGGCACGATGCTGATACTCGGCCAACTGCTGCTCCAGCTCCTCACGGCTCACAGCAGACTCAGCGCATAGGTCGAAGACGATCTCGGGGGCTCCTTTAATATAGAGTACCCGCTTGCCTTGCAGACGAGGCGACTCAACGAGCGTCGCCATGTACTTGCGCTCAGTGGAGAAGGGCACCTCAGCCACCGTCTCTGCCTCCTCTCGCAAAGAGCGGTAGTCTACCCCCTGACCGTGAAGCCATAGGAGCAGAGCGCCTTCCGTTGGATTGCCCAGTACCTGTGGATTGGCGGGGTCGGAGAGATCGAGCGAAGCGGTTGAATTGACTGCAATGCCCTCGTGGAGTAGATCCTGAGGGGTGTCGCCGTAGAGCTTCATCTCGTCGACACTCATCTGGTTTTGCGTCAGCGTACCCGTCTTGTCGGTGCAGATGACGGTCGTCGCGCCCATCGTCTCGCAGGCGTGCATCTTGCGCACTAAGTTGTTGGTCCGTAGCATGCGACGCATACTGTAGGCTAGACTCAGCGTCACCGCCATCGGCAAGCCCTCTGGCACTGCCACGACGATGAGCGTCACGGCAATCATCAAGGTTTGCAAGATGTAGGCAAAGAAGGGGGTAGCCTGCTCTAGAGAACCGAAGAGGTCGGTACCGTTGGCGACAAGGTAAGCGACGACACGCCCCACGACGATGAGGCCCGCGATGCCGTAGCTCACCCTCGTGACCCATCGGCTCAGGCCATCGAGCTGTTCGCTGAGCGGAGTCTTAACGTCATCCTCGATTTGAACCGCTTCGAAGACTTTGCCCTGTTCCGTCTTGTCGCCCACGGCGAGGACTTCGCAGATGCCGTGCCCCTCCATCACTTTAGTCCCTTTCATCACCTGATCGGTCGGGTAGGTAGCACTCTTGTCAAAGTCCTCTGGGTGAACGCTCTTGCTGCAGAATGGCTCGCCCGTGAGGGTCGACTCGTCCATTTGTAGCATCGTCGCCTCGAGTAGCTGGCAGTCGGCTGGCACCTCCTCGCCAGTGCCTAGGCGTACGATGTCGCCCACGACCACCTCCCGCCGTGGCACCTGCGTTACGTTGCCATTGCGGATGAGGGTCACCAGCTCATCGTCATGCACCTGATTGAGGATGGTGAACTCCTTGTCTGCCTGTAGCTCAAAGTAAAAGGCAAGCCCCGTGGCGAGCAAGATCGCTACGAAGATACCCACCGGCTCGAAGAAAACCTCGGCACCCTCTCCCAGCCTAAAGTACTCGTAGCAGGAGATGCCGATGGATAGTCCGCCAGCAATCAGCAAGATGATGATGAGCGGATCGGCAAACTTCTCCAAGAACTGCCGCCATAGCGGTGCTTTCTTAGGGGGTGTCAGGATATTTGCGCCATGCTTCTTGCGGCTCTCCAGGACCTGCGCATCCGTTAGTCCGGTATAGTGATGTCTTTCTTTCATTAGTCAGTGTGTATCTGACAAATGTACGAAAAAAACTCGCCCCCCTAAGCTGTGCGCTTAGAGAGGCGAGGCTTTTCGTTGTGCTCGATGAGGGTTTACTTCAGCACCTCATCAAGGAGAGCATCATCCACGAGGAAGGGGATGGTGATGTGGTAGAGGTCGGAGTGCTCCTCGTTGAACTCGCGAGAGGTAGACAGCGCGTTCTCATTGCGAGCCCACGCACGGCGAGCTACACCGCCCATGACGTCCCACGTCATAGCCTGACGGAGGATCTCGTCGACACGACGGCTACCATCGAGGACCATACCAAAGCCACCGTTGATCGCCTTGCCGATACCGACGCCACCGCCGTTGTGCAGAGCGACGAGGCTCATACCACGAGCGCAGTTGCCCGCAAAGCACTGGACAGCCATATCGGCCATGACGTTACTACCGTCACGTATGTTGGACGTCTCACGGAAGGGGCTATCCGTACCGCTCACATCGTGGTGGTCACGACCGATCATGATCGGGCCGACCTCGCCACGACGTACCATATCGTTGAACTTGAGGGCGATCTTCAGACGACCCGCAGCATCCTGGTAGAGGATACGCGCCTCGGTACCGACGACGAGCTGATTCTTCTCAGCGTCACGGATCCATATATAGTTGTCACGATCCTGCTCACGACGATCCGGATCAATGCACTCCATAGCGGCGTGATCGGTCTTGATCAGATCCTCATGGTCGTGACTGAGGCATACCCAGCGGAATGGACCATAGCCGTAGTCAAAGAGCTCAGGCCCCATGATGTCCTCTACGTAGCTTGGCCAGATGAAGCCATCCTTGTCGTCTACGCCATTGCGCGAGATCTCCTGAATACCAGCATCAAAGCAAGCCTTCATAAAGGCATTACCATAGTCAAAGAAGTAAGTGCCACGAGCCACCAGAGCCTTGATAGCCTCGTAGTGACGGTGCAGACCCTTGTCCACCTCTTGGCAGAAACGCTCTCTGTCGTGTGCCAGCAGGTCCGTGCGCTCCTCAAAGGTAAGCGACACAGGGCAGTAACCACCCTCATAGACAGCGTGACAGCTCGTTTGGTCGGAGAGTAGGTCGATATGTACATTATGCTCGACGCAGTACTCCAGCAGGTCGACCACATTACCGTGGTAAGCGATAGAGCAAGGCTCACCAGCCTTCATGCCCTCCTCAGCAAGCTTAAGCGCCTCAGGGATTGTCTGAGCAATGTGCTTGACCCAGCCCTGATTGTAGCGAGTCATGATGCGAGACATATCCACCTCAGCCGTGATAGAGGTAGCACCTGCGATGTCGGCAGCCTTAGGCTGTGCACCACTCATGCCGCCAAGACCAGAGGAGATAAAGAGCTTGCCAGCGAGGTTGCCACCGCTCGGGATATGTAGCTGCTGACGACCAGCGTTGAGCAGCGTATTGAACGTACCGTGTACGATACCCTGTGGTCCGATGTACATCCAGCCACCAGCGGTCATCTGACCATAGTTGGCGACGCCCATCTGAGCAGCTATCTCCCAGTCCTTGATATTGTCATAGAGACCGACCATCATCGAGTTGGTGATGATGACACGAGGAGCTGAGGGGTGCGAAGCGAAGAGTCCCAGCGGGTGTCCGCTCTCGATGACAAGTGTCTGATCCTGCGTAAGCTCCTCGAGGTACTTGATGATGAGGCGATACTGGAGCCAGTTTTGGCACACCTGACCTGTCTCACCATAGGTGACCAGCTCATAAGGGTAGAGCGCTACGGCGTGTGAGAGGTTGTTGTGGATCATCACCTGGAAGGCCTTACCCTCGATACACTTGCCCTTGTAGCTATCGATAGGACCCGCCTTGAGATCACCCTCGGGGCGATAGCGATAAGCGTAGATCTTACCACGCTCCTTGAGCTCCTTGAGGAACTCGGGTGCTAGCTCAGCGTGGAGCTCTTTAGGTACATAGCGCAGCGCATTCTGTAGTGCCACACGTGTTTGTGCAGGGGTCAAGCTGTAGCCCCTATCCGGTGCTCGACGGATGCCCTCCTCAAAGGTGGGGTACTTGGGCAGTGTAGCATCAAGCGTAAACTTACAGGTTCTCTTCATATTTACTGGTTGTAATCTTAATTTCGTGTCCCACAAAGATACTAAAACTCGCCGATATGGAGACATAACGATTTTCAACCGAAATGGGCGTCACCAGACGCCATAAAAGAAGCGAGCCGTCTAGCCTCTCTCTGAGGACTAGTCAGCTCGCTTGAAGTATGTCTTAAGGGGAAGGTGTGGGGCAGCAGTCGATTGCTGCCTGTAGATAGAAGTCTTTACACACCACTCTGGGCTAGCTCGAGTAGGTGCTGTATCATCTCTTGATGATGCGTGGAGCGTCTCGCTTGTGCGGCATCCTTTAGAGCCTGAGAGAGCTCTGTGGGGGTGAGATAGGGTAGTCGTATATCCATAGTCGTCTAGTCTTGTGGTGGGGAGGGCGATGCTGTCAGCCCTATAGGCTACAGCTTGCGAAATCCCCTTACACAGACTAAACGCTTAGACGGGCGCAATATTGCGCTCTCGTACCATCTTGCGCAGATTGATCAGAGCATAGCGCATACGCCCGAGGGCTGTGCTGATGCTTACCTCGGTGCGCTCTGCGATCTCCTTAAAGGGGATGTCCTCATAGATCCTCATCTTGAGTACCTCTCGCTGTGCTTCGGGTAGATCCTCTACACAGAGTGATATCTGGTGGTAGAGTGCCTCCTGGTCATCAAAGAAGTCCTCTGGAAGTTCACTCGCAGGTGTCAGGTCGAGGATCTGCTGATTGGTATCGTAGTTGGTCACGTAGAGTGTCCGCTTCTCCTGGCGGAAGTGATCCATCATCATATTGTGTGTCAGGCGCAGGAGCCAAGCTTTGAACTTGCCCTTGGCATGGTACTTACCATCCTTTAGGGTACGCATCACCTTGATGAAGACCTCCTGAAAGAGATCGTCAGCGACATCGCTATCAGCGATAGTCAGATAGATATAGTTATGTATGTCAGTTTCGTACCGACGGAGGAGCTCTGCAAAAGCTCTATCACAGCCCTCACAGTATTGGCAGACGAGCTCATCGTCGCTGCACGTACGGAGTGTGGTCATATAGAGAGTATCCTTTGTATTTATAAAAGGTAGCTGTCTATCCTATAGGCTGTGATTACTTTGTGATTACTATTACACCGCAAAGTAACCAAATCTCCCCGAGATATGCAAATCACGAGGAGCTTTAGGGTCAAAATAAAAGAAGAAGCGGGGAGCTTTAGTTCTCTCCAGTAAATATCTCAGAGGTCTCACCCGTTGCTGAGGAGACATCTTTCATCCGGAGCGTTAGGCCGACTGTCTTGAAGAGGATCTTGAGGTCTAGTGCCAAGGAGAGGTGACGTACATACCACGCATCATACTTAAAGCGATGCTGGTAACTCAGTTTGTTGCGACCATTGATCTGCGATAAGCCTGTGATGCCAGGGCGCACCTCATAGCGCACGCGCTGTGCTGGTGTGATCTCTATCGCGTTGCCCTCGATAGAGACACTGATGATCTCCACCTTCCGGTGCTCCGTAGGGATCTGACGGTAAGTAGCCAGGAAAGGGCGAGGACCCACGAGACTCATATCGCCTCGTAGTACATTCCACAGTTGGGGTAGCTCGTCGATGGAGGTCTTGCGGATAAACCGCCCCATAGCGGTCAGTCGCTTTGCATCGGGGAGCAGATTACCTGCAGCGTCTCGCTCATCGGTCATCGACTTGAACTTGTACATATTAAAGAGCCGCTCACCTCGTCCAGGTCGTGCTTGGGAAAAGAAGACCCCTGCCCCCTTATTGGCAAAGGACATCACCACGATCACCACGAGAAGCAGTGGAGACAGGATGATGAGTCCCAGCAAAGAGCAGATGACATCTAGGAGTCGCTTGAGATAGTTACGATACATACCAGTCTATGCTACAGGGGGAAGTATGTGAGCGATCAAGCCGAAGAGCCAGGGGGCACGGTGGGCTATACGGATGAGCGGAGCACCCTTACGACCCGCGTAGCGCATGAGGAGCTTGTGGTTCCCCGACTGCTCCATACGCTGCGTGTACGCTTTGAGTTCGGAGACCTTGCCATAGCGAGCGACCATGCGTAGGCCTGCTCGGTAGAAGTCTGAGGCTAGCGTCAGGTAGGCTGAGTGTAGATCTTTTGTCTCCTTGGCGCACTCGATCAACCTAAAGGAGCCCTCTAGGCGAGAGATGCCTCGGAGATGGAGTGTGTTGGGATTGTGAATTGTAGACTCTGCTCTCTGGTAGTAGTAATAAGCTACGATAGGGACGAGTAGCACCCGCTCGGCAAAGGCTGTGTAGTGCCAGTAGAAAAGCGCATCCTCATGGAGCAATCCCTCCATAAAGCGTGCCTGATGCTCCTCCAGCATGGTGCGTCGCCACAGAAAGGGACAGACACTGCCCGACAAGTTGCGCTGCGTCAAGAGTGCTCTCCCGTCGGTACACTGGAGCTGGTCGAAGTCATGCACCGAGCTGTCCATCCACTCTGAGGGGACCTCCCCCTCTTCACTACGGTTGCGCACGCCAAAGCAGAGCATATCGTACGACTCCTCGGCAATGAGCGAGAGAAGGTAATCAGCTGCAACACTATCTACCCAGTCATCGGCATCGACAAACCATACGTAGGCTCCCTGAGCCACCTCCAAACCTCTATTGCGCGCGGCTGACTGTCCTTGATTGACTTGGGTGATGACGCTGATGGTCTGCTCTGGGTGCTGCGCTTGGTAGTCGGTTACTACCTCTAGTGTCTCATCCTGGCTCCCGTCATTGATCACGATGATCTCCAGGGCTGTCGTAGCGTTAGGGATAGCGACGAGGGAGTCTAAGCAACGGGCGATGGTCTTCGCACCATTATATATAGGTATGATGACAGAGAGGGGTAGTTCTACACTCATAGCTTCGCTTCATTAGGAATATAGCGTGCATTGACCTCTTTGCGCTCAGCATCGCACCACCAGCCCCACTTGTTGAAGTACTTGATCATCGAAGAGATGTGGTGGCATAGGAGCTTAGCATCGTGATAAGAGCCTCGGCTGTGGACATGCGTGATCTTAGCTTCAGGTTGACAGATCGTCTTGGAGATCTGCCCGATGCGCCTCGAGAGATCGATATCCTCGACATACATAAAGAACCGCTCATCGAAGCCCCCCACACGCTCCAATATCTCCATGCGTGTAAACATGAAGCAACCAGACAGGTAGGGTACCTCTACGGGTGCGCTATAGTCTAGCCAATGCATCTCGTAGCGCCTGTTGATCTTGTTGCGTACCCACTGGCTGAAAGAGAAGCGACGCAAGAGCACATCCGACGGTCTAGGTAAGAGCTTGCAAAGTTGCTGAGGACGACCATCAGGGTAGGAGACAAAAGGTGATACGAGTCCCACATCCTCGTGCGCCTCCATATAGGAGGTCAGGGTGTCTAGCACAGTCTCGTCAAAGCGTACATCCGGATTGATGATCACATGGTATCGTGCTCCCTGATCGTGGGCTAGGCGTATGGCTATGTTGTGCGCCTTGCCAAAGCCTAGATTGCTCGGCTGATGCTCATAGTAGATACGACCATCGCCAACGGGCAGGTCTGCTAGAAAGCGCAACTCATCTGTAGGCGAATTGTCAATCAGGTAGAGACGCTTGTCGGTCACAACACGTGGCTGTGAGGGCGTTCGAAAGAAGTCCTCAATGATCTGCTCCACAAAGAATGCATTGCTCTTGTAGAGTACTATAGAGCCAGTTGTTAGCACCTAATTATTATCTACGCTAGTTATGAGTTATCCAAGATACTTTCGCAGGAGCTGCTGATAGATGCGATGGTACTGTAGAGCCATGCGCTGGCGACCATACAGACGTCCCATCTCCAGAGCTTCTTGTCTATCAAACGTAACAGAGGGTGCTTTTAGTATACAATCGGCACACTGAGATACACTTCCTAGGTCAAATCGTAGAGCAGTCATCTGTGGTACAGACTCCAAAATCTCGCCAAAGATAGGCAAATTCGAGTGAATGACCACGCATCCCGATGCAACGCCCTCGATAACATTGAGTGGCAAGCCCTCAGCATGACTAGCCGTGATCAAGGCATCTGAGGCACCTAGGTAGTCCGCCACACGATCGGTAAAGCCGACAAACTGAACCTGCTCACCGAGAGGCTTCGCAAGCTGCTTGCAACTTCTCTCTAGAGGGCCCTTGCCGAGGATTAGGAGACGTAAGTCACTCGGCAACTGGCGACGTCTCTTCAGACGACGCAAAGCGCGCAGTATCAGCTCTGGGTCTTTGCGCTTGATGAGTCCCCCGCAATAGGTGATGATATAGCCTTGCTCGGGGAGTGCTAGCTGATGACGTAGCTGCGCCTTTTCGGCGGGAGTATCGGGAGGTGTAAAGAGCGTGTTGTCTATCCCATTGGGAGCGACATAGACACTGACCTTGGTGGGAAGTGACTTGCGGTAGTAGTCACGACAGACGTGCGAGACGCAGACCACCTCACGGTGACGAGACAAGGCACGCATCAAGCGACGACACATATAGCCTCCGATCAGATGCCCCTTGCCGTAGGTGAAGTCAAGCTTAGCGATGTTGTGCTGTGTAGATAGCAGTATGTAGCGGTGTGTCAGATAGCTGGTGACGATGTCTGGCTGGTAGGTGTGACTATGCACCAGTGTGATGCCGTAGTGCTGTAGGCACTCATCGAGTAGCCTTGCTGCAGAGCGGGGAAACAGCTCTAGCTGCCCACGTGTGAAGCCTAGCTCGATGATCTCGCATCCCATCGCTTGCAGCTCGTCAGCCATCGCCTCGCCCTGGGGCTCTAGAGAGCAGAGCTGTATGATATAAGGCTTGTAGTAGCCCTCAGGTAGTCCTGCGACAATGTCTCGCACCACAAAGAGTGGACCTTGCGGACGGATCTGATTCACCACAAAGGCGATCGCTCTAGGCGATGTAGACTCATTGGTTACCATAGTGTAGGGGTATAGATGTAGTCGTCATAGATCCAGCGGTAGGTGTGGAGGGAGCTGCCTGGATCCATCACACTATTCATGGTCAGGATCAGAAAGAGTAGCATCACGCCTATGGTGGCGATGCGATAATTCTGATCTTTTACGCGGTATAGGACGTTAGGCAGTGCCACGCAGATCATGATGCCGGGGTTGTACATAAAGCGCATAGCCACGCTTGAGGAGAGGGTACAGTTGTAGATCATACTGCTGAAAGCAATGAGCAGGATCGCTAGACAGGTCACTCGATCACGCTCCTTATCTAGATAGAGCGACCCGATGAGTAGTAGGACCGCCATCCCGTTTTGAGTCAATATGTTGATCCACCCTTGATGAGTGTCCAACCCCTGAGTGGATATGTAGAAGGCATATCGCTCTGGTAGTATTGGCTCCAGAGCACTCCCGACTACCTTAAAGAGCGGATTCCCCACAGCAAGCGTCACTACCAGCAGGGCTGTCAAGACGCGCCAGTCCCACCGTATCGACATCAGCGGTAGGAGGAGCAACCATATCACCGAGGAGCTGTGTACCAGACAGGAGAGGACCACCCAAAGGAAGAAACGCCAGTAGCGTCGCTCCACATAGAGATGAAAAGCTGCAAAGGTGATCATCAGGGCGAGACACTGTCGCACACCATTGAGCGTCTCTAGATACCCAGTACCCCAAAGGACGAAAAAGAGAATCCCCAGCGGATAGGAGATAGAGAGTCGCTGTATGCCCCGAAAGAATAGAGCGATCGTAATGGCCGAGGTAAGTATCATGAAGGAGCGAAAGCTCAGTCCCACAGCGTGCATCCCCAGTATCACGCCTCTCCACAACGGCTCAAAAGCTTCAAAGGATTCGGACTTGACCCAGTTGTACCCGTTCTCATACACCTCGTAGTCCTGCCCCAGTCCGACACGCAGACCTGCAAAGGCGACCAGTAGGATAAAGGTGAAGAGCTGGTACAGCCCCTCGAAGCGCTGGTCTCTGTAGTACAGCGCCGTAAAGAGGAGCAGTAGGCTCAGCAAGATGATGTAGGGGATCACAGACCTATGTACTCTTTGATACGACCTTGATGATACTTCGTACGCTTGTTATAGGGTGTCGCAAAGACACCCATATCCCACAGCTCTCGCAGTAGCGGTACGAGGGTCGCACGGCTTGTCTCATCCTGCACCCTATAGAGTTGCTTGGAGATGCGATCGCACAAGACCGCCCAGAGACATTGCTGCTCCCAGCACCTCCGCTGAACCTCAGATGCCGTCGTAGCATACTGCGGGAAGGTGTGGCGGATGCCAGCGATCCAATGAGTCATCTTGTGGCACTCTGTCGAGGCGCTAGTGATAGACTCCTTATTATAGTAGTAATAGTAGAGTGGCAACCGCGTGATGGTGACACGTGGCGAGCGTAGCATCAGGTCGCTCCACCAGGGGAAGTCCTCAAACTTCAGCCCCTCCATAAAAGGAGTCTCCACCGCTAGCTCTCGACGTATCAGATGGCGTACAGCGTAGAAGTAGCGGATGGGATCCGTGACATCATCGTGCCAGCGATGATTCGTCGCATGCCTTATCACCTCCGTCGTGCAGACCGCATGCACCTTACTCAGATCGTAGCGCTGAGACATGCTCCAGGGCACTACATCGTCGTAAGGCTGTCCCAGCTTAGCACGTAGGAGCAACCGACGCTTGTAGATCATATCAGGCACCCACGATACGATGTCAGACCTATCACGCTCTGCCAGAGCCACTGCCAGCTCGAAGGTCTGCGGGTGGATGAAGTCGTCCGAGTCCACATAGTTGACAAACTCACCCCGCGCCCAGGCTGTCCCAGCATTGCGCGCTGAGGAGAGTCCGCCGTTTTCTTTCGTTAGGATACGGAAGCGGCTATCACGCTCGGCATACTCTGCGAGGATGCTTGCCGAGCCATCAGGGCTGCCGTCATCAACGCAGATTGCCTCCCAGTCAGGCATCGTCTGCCCCAGGATGCTGTCTAGACAGCGACGGAGGTACCGCTCTACATTGTAGACAGGTACGATGACCGACACCTTGGGTGTATGGGCTACTGCAGGCTCTTGTGGTAAAGACATCTCGAGGTGAATCAAGGGATGAGCAACATGTTCTTAACCGCAAAGATACGAAATTAGAGGTTAGAAGCTAGAGATTAGAAGCTAGGAGCACTAGCACTAGTGCCCCTAGCCAATAGCTAACAGTCAACAGCCAACAACCAATAGCAAAAAAAATAGGGTGAGTTCAATGCTGGCTTGTTGCAATAATTTAGAGCCGAATACATATCGCTGCGGTGTCGTGTCGGGGAAAAGTGATTTCCACGTGGATATTTCGAAATTCCCACGTGGGGAATAAAAAATTCTTCGGA
>OLQA01000895.1_pt1 | contig 28170 bp, 20 predicted proteins | sample 1673151 | NCBI WGS metagenome assembly OLQA01 (sample SAMEA3136760, study PRJEB25190) | human gut metagenome | biome: human gut; feature: human-associated habitat; material: faeces | place: Austria | collected 2013
ATGGACAAGCTTTTTGAAGAGAAAAATGAAGAGTTTTTGCGACTATATTGAGTTCTCTTTTTAGGCCCTTCATTCTCCCCTCAAGATCACAATCAGCTTTTCATTTATAATGCGTCAGCCCTGGATCCCGTGAGCATATTTTAGTTTCCTAGGTGAGAAACTCCAGTTTCCTAGGTAAGAAACTGTAGTGCCACACATGGGAAACTCCAGTGCCATGGGTAGGGAACTGGAGTGCCATACGGATGACACTGCTGAGAGCTCCTCGATTGAGTGAAAGATTTACTACCTTTGGGTTAGTGAAATGTGTGGGGAGCGAGGGGCAGAAAGTCTAGATTTCTTAGCGAGTCCCCTAGATCCCGCAGATTTTACGGATGCGTCAGTTTAATTGCTTTTGACTCAAGTCCTCTTGAGGATATTAAAAGAGGCGATAATCCATGTGACGATTCAAAACAGATAAGAATTGCAACTCCGAAATGATGAAAAGACTCCTGCTATATACTTTCGTGTTGTTTTCTTTTTCTAGTTATGTAAAATGCCAAGCGAATGACAATATAGCTCTGTATAACAATGTCCTTGATTATATTTCAAGAGACTTAAATGTGGATATAGATAGCATTGCAGTTTCAAGCATTATTTACGATCTAGACTCCTTCTTCTATATCCCTGTGGCTGAAACTCAGGAACAAAAGGAAATGCTGATAAAAAGGCAAGGCTTCTACCGAGGTGATTTTCATTCAGATATCCTTGATAGTAACTTCAGAAAGTTGTCAAGCAGTAGTAAGTACTGCCTTTTCTTCTCTTACCTTATGGATGGAGTACTTCTAGCAGAGATATACGAGCTCCAGAGATTTACAAAGCAGATTGACTACTCTTTTATTGTGGCGACGAGCATGCGGGAGTATGACTATATGTTGATCATTAACAAGGAATACAAGATAGTTAAATCACATAGGATTGAATTAGATTGAATTGGATGGCTCATCCGAGATTTTGTATGATGAACCACTTTGCTTTTGGTGCTAAGCCCTCTCCCTCAGAGGTGCTCTAGCTCAGAGAGCCTCCAGAGGAAGAAGATGAGTACAGTCAAAAGGTAAGTGCTAAAAGCCGCTATTTGGTCGTACAATTCAAGCCACTGGTTCTTGATAATCGGATATTGTACAAGATCTTCTATGGAGAGCATAAGGCGACGCATTTCATCGTTCTCTCTGTAGTAGCACATGATAGGGTGGTTGAGAGGAAGATTTGGGCGACTGGTGTCCATCACTTCATCAAATAGCTCAATCATCTTTTGAATATCCTCCTTACGACACTCATCCTCTTCAATGGTTTTGAGTTCCTGTTCTGCCAATGCAATTTCATAAGGGTAGATTTTCCCAACCTGCTATCTTATTCGGGTTCTACCCTCTTCCAATGAAATATCTCCTCGTTGGTATGCCTCTTTAATCTCGAGTATTTTGCCGAGTTTCTCAAGGTCTACATGCGGCAGATGTTTTTTATATCCATAACATTATTGTCTGTTGATGAGGTAAACGAAAAAATCACTCTCTTCTATGGCATTTACGCTTACGTGGGCTTCTCCGGGGAAATGTAGAACGGTACCTGTGCTGATACGATGTACCTCGGTATCGTCAAGAGTAACCTCTACAGTTCCTTTCACTATGGTGAAGTATACTTCCTGTCCTTTATGGTCGTGGGAGGGAACTTGTTCTCCGCTTTTCAATTGCAGATGTACAAGCATGAGTTCCTTGTTGTCAATCACCTTACCTAGAGTATTGATTTCCTTCCCAATGGGATTGATTATCTGTTTCATGATTCTTCTTTATTTGGTTATGATTAATATTTGTCATCAACAAAGATAGGCAAAACAGTTGAATGACGTTCATTTTGAATTTGTATTTTCATGCCGATGTATTACAGGCTGTTATGACTGATCAAAACTAAACAATGTGCGATTACTATTACTTCGTTTTCCTACCTACTCGCTTGTTGATGGTTATTGGCTTTTCTCTAGCTACTTGTGACAAAAGTCTCTCGGCGGATTACTTCTTTGGCTTTCTTCTTCCTCTCCGCCGGTAATACCGTCTGTAGAGCATCCATCCAGTGGCCAAAGCCAAGATGAGGAGTAGGGCCGAGAGGAATATGTATAGAGGCTGGAGCGGACCGAGTATTTTCCCATACAGTCGACCGACATGCAACTCAAGTGCGGCATGCCAGAGTGAAATCCTACCGGGACTTATCTCTGTTGGCATTGGTGGCATAGTGTCGGTCGCGTTCTCCGTTTGGAGTTCACCGGAGGAGTAGCTATAGAATCGCTCTCTTCCGTCAGAGTCAATAGTGTACCCACTGATTGGGGTCCCAAAGATGGGCATGCCTTTTCGTCCGGATTCGGTGTAGGCCTTGCCTGTCAGCGCATCGTAGACTTGCCCTTTTTGTCGACTCCATTTGAATGCTCCACTGAACGATCCCACCACCCACAGTGAGTCTCGGTCACTCCACTCCCAGACATTGAGTCCCATGACACTGACAGGAGGAGTGCCGGTCAGTCGCTTGGGGGCTTTTCCAAACTGCTCCAGCGCATAAAAGCCCCGAGAGGTCGATAGCAACCACTCTTTTGTGATGGGATCGCGACGGATCATTCTCAGTTTGTTATTCCACGGGTTGGTGCTGTAAAGGTTTGTTCCCGGAATGGTCGGGACCTCTGCCTTGATGACTGTAATCATCAACGGAGGACGTAGAAATGCGCCTGTGATCGTCACAAAAAGCAAACCCCAAAAGCACCATTTGCCCCACCTATTGTGTTCCTTGAGAAATTGCTTCCACACCTTTGCTTTTTTGGGGACAAAGGTGATCAAAACGCCAGTGATGGAGAGGAGGATGAGTGCCACTCCCATCAGGTCAACAACTAGTCGTCCTATTGTTCCAAAGAATGCTCCACTATGTATCTGCCAGATAGTGCTGAATAGCGATACCCGTGGCTCATAGTCGTCTGGTGCGGGAAGGTCTGCGAGTGTGGGGGATTCTTGAGAGGGAAAGATAAGGTATAGGTGGCTTCGGCTCAGTAAAACAAGGGTGTCGCCTTGCGTTTCCAGATCTGCCAAGCGTTCGTTTTTGGGTGTAAGCTTCGGTTGTTTCGCCCACTCCTTTTTGTCGGCTTGCCACTTGTATAGGCTGTATGCGGTGAGGGCGTAGAGGTCGCCACGGTTTGTCCGGACTACTCTTTGGACCGATCTCCTGTCGGCAGCAGGGTCTAGTCCATCGCTCCGGCTGTCGTAGCTTTTTAGCTGTGGGTCGTAAGCCCATACTCCGGTGGCTCCATAGATCCACTCCTCATCAGGGGTCGCTCGAATCTTCCCGGTGAGGCTGCCACCGCTCCAGGATTTATAGTGGTAAGCCTTGGGTAGCCAGGAGCGGGGTAGGTCAATACCCGACACCAGGTCTCTGTGGTTTAGGACGATGCCGGATCCAGCAAAGCCTAGTACGAGTATGGTGATGACTAGGCAGATCCACTTGTGCCATCCTTTTAGGAGGGTGTATCGAGAGCGTTTCATTTTGGTTCTTGTCTTACAATCAAGTAGGTCGGGAAACGAAAATTTTCTGTCCTACTTTCGTTTTCTTTCCTCCCATACCATCCGTACGTGCCGTTCGGCATACGGCGGTTTAATTTGTTTTCAAAATATGCCCGTCATACAAAGAGTATCTCAGGTGCGATGTCGCACCTGAGATGCTGTCTGTCCTATTTCGTCCGGATCTCCTAGTCTAGCTTGGTGGAGCCGTCGGGTTGGTAGACGTAGTCAAAGGAGACGATACCGCTCTTGCCACTGTCGTCTATGTAGCTAATCATCTTGACTTTGGCGTATTTCCCGTCGGCTGTTCGGATGATGAATATATTGTCCGAGGGAGTGTATTTTGGGGGTGGACCACTGAATCCGATCATTTTGTTGAGCTCGGGGTTGCCGGATACTTCGGCTTTTATCAGTTCGCCTTTCCAGCCCAATATGGTGATTGCTTCGTCCACGATGTAGCCTTCGGTGGGGGCTTCTTTCACTGCGGATAGGCTTGTCTGGTTGGTCATGAGAGCCCCTCCTTTGCCTTTGCCGGATGTGCCGCAGTTGGCTCGGAAGTAAAATGAGTGGATCGCAATGTCCCAGTCGGTACGTTCCTTGAAGTTGGTTTCGTCAATTCCGGGCACCTCTTTGCCAGTGGCGAAGCTGAAGTAGATCCAGTCTTTCCCGAGCTCTCCTTTGCAACGTCGGCTCTGCGTGTAGGTCTTTTTGTTTTTTGAGGATGGTGCGTTTGGCTTGTTGTCTCCGCAGGAGACGATGCCCAATGACAGCACCAGGGCACTGATCAGTGCGAGCATGCATTTTGTTTTGTTCATCTCTTTAATAGGTAATAGTGACAGTTGTTTTTATAGGTTGAAGTGGTAGGACATGAATAAGTTTCGACCGGGGCCGGCATAGGAGTTGAAGGAGACAACATCTGCTTGGTAGTTGAGAATGTTATCTACCCCTATGGTGAGTGTGCCCCACTTTGGGTGGGTGTAGGCAATGGTCGACCGTACTAGGGCGTAGCCCGGTATGGTTATTCGGTACGGAGTCTCTTTTTGGATTCCTTCGTCCTCGATGGTTGTCAGTCCAGATAGGATTTTCTTTCCCATTACTGATGCACTGATATTGAGTGCCAGCCGGTGGTTGCCCCAGTACTGTAGGTACTCGATTCGTCCGGTCCCGGAGATCGGTGCCTGGGAAGTGAGTCTCACTCCGTCGTGAAAGAAAGGGTGCAGGTAGTGCGATGCCAGGTGGATCTGTAGGGGCAGGCTGATGAGTGGCCTGATGCGCATCTGGATTTGAACACCTGCGAGTGTGGACTTGGAGATGTTGCGGTAGTGGAGCTCTTTTTGGTCTTCGGACCAGATACCCTCGATCTTGTTGGTGAAGAAGTTGTAGTATCCCGAGAGCATCACATACAGTTGGGGATGTGTGTACTCTGTCGTCAGAGAGAGGTAGTGGTTGGACTCCGGCTTGAGCTGTTTGTTGCCGTAGATCCAAAACATACCGAGGTGGTCCCAGTCCATGTAGAGTTCTTTGATACTTGGGGATCGGTAGCCGCGACCGTAGTTTAGCCGGATGGTAAAGGGTGACACCTTGTAAAGTAGAGCCAATTTTGGGGAGAAGTTGATGCCGTACCCTTTGTTATAGTCTACCCTTAGCCCGCTGATCATGCTCAGTGAGGTCCCCGGTATTTTCCAGTCATCTTGGACAAATAGAGCATAGGCCCCCTGTGCTCGGGCTGTCAGTCCATCTTTGCTAAACTTATCCGCATAGAGTACTTCCCGTAGGTATTCAGCTCCGGTGATCAGTTCATGGTCATTGCCAATGGCCCATCTGTACGAAATATTGGGCTGGAGGACTGTGTGCGTGTAGACGAGCTGTTTTTGCATCTTTTTTTGCTCGAATATGGTGTATCTGCGATATCTGTCTCCGTGGATATTTGCTTCCCAAGTACCACCGTTGGGTAGGGTGTATTTTGCAGAAAAGAGTCCAGAAAGGTCTCGGTTGTACTCGTGCTTGTTGTCCAGGTAGAGGTCATGTACGCGCTTGGAGTAGTAGTTGCCTTGTGCAGTCAGGGTCAGTGCCTTGATGGGGGTCCACGACAAGGTCTGCTTGGCAGTCATTGTGGTGAACCCAGATATGTTGGTAGGTGTGGAGCTTTTCTCCTTGGTGACCGTTTTGTTGAGCTCGGGGTAGTATATGGTGCTACCGGTTTTGTCGTAGATGTTGTAGGCATCTTTGGTTTGTATCGAAAGTACGGTCTGGGTGCTCCAGCTTTTCTTTTTGTACCCGATGGTCAGTGCGCCGTCGGCATTTGGCATGTCGGTCCTTGTCTTGTAGTACCGGTATTTGTCATCAGGCTCTATGTGAGAGTAGTTTTTTTGAAACCTCGTCCCCCATCTCAGGTCCACACCTAGACTTAGTCGGTCGGTTGGCTTGCGTGTGATGATGTTGATCACACCGCCCATCGCTTGTGAGCCGTAGAGTGCCGATCCAGCACCTTGTACGATCTCGATGCGTTCAATATTGTTGAGGTTCAATCGGGTGTAGTCGATGTTGTTGCCCGACTCGCCGGCGATCCGTTCCCCATCGATCAAGAATAATATGTGCTTGGCTCCAAGCCCTTGTAGGTTGATGCTCGTGCCAAATCCCACTTCGCTAAATGAGAGACCTGGTATCTCATCTTGTAGGAGGGACTTGATGTCCATCCAGCCTTGTCTCTCGATCTGTTTGCGTGAGATGACTTGCGTGAGTACTGGGGAGTCCGATATTTTCTTTGGGGTCCGGGTGGCCGTGACAACCACTTCGTCTAGCTCGTGATACATCATCAAGCTGTCTTGCCCAAATCCTCTTAGGGGAGCAAGAATGAGAAGAATAAGAGCAAAGTGGTAAGCTTTCATGTGTTGTATCTCTCGTGTTTCCGATCAATGCACAAAGGTAAAACAATCCCGTTGGGTGGAAAATACCTGACAGTTGTTGTTTTTCCCCGTTTTTGGTGGGCTCTGTTGGCATGATCTAGGTAGATCTCTCGGAGTGCGTGGCGTTGCTTGCCTTTTTAGTGCGTCCTAATCGAGTCTCCTCTGCATGAGACTACAGTTTTCTGAGATTTTTTTAGACGGGGCTTTTGAGGGATCCGATAAGGAAAATAAGCGTGCGATAGGTTGCCAAAAAGCCCTCCCCAGGAATGATTGAGAATTAGATGTCTGAGGAGGGCTTAGAGTTTCACGGATAGAAGCGAAACTTTTTGCGGATAGTGGCAATTTATCGGGGGGATGGTTGGCTTGTTTTTTTGGGGGGCAACTTTTTGGGGCTACTCTGGGTGCGCCGTGAGTATTGTCGCCAGCAGGGCACTTGTTCCTCGGGAGATCGACTCTGTGATCTTCAGGGATTGGAAATGAAAGGAGAGTACGATTTGGTGCTTGCTGGCAGGTACTGCAGGTGCATGCATTAGGTAGTCGGATCGGAGGAGCTTTGCGTCCACACCATCTATTCTGGCAGCCCAGCCATGTAGGTAGTAGATTTCGGAGAATACAAACAAGCCATCTCCACACCTATGCTGTTTGCTTCGGGTAGTATTTTTCGCCAAAACTTTGTGTAAGTTTCGCCCCGCTACCTTGTTTTTGCTTGAAAAAAGGAATCAGCATACTCCGATCTTTGAACGCATAAAAAAAGGTCTCTTATGAATAAGCAGAAAGTAAACATGACATCATCAACGAAAGAAAAAGGATATAGCTCCTCCTCTCATTACCGCATAAGTTCTGAGTTTGAACAAAGTGAGCAGGCGTTGGCTACCAAGTTCGTCCATTGGGACGCACCCCCATTGGAAAGCCTTAGTGACAGCTCTATATATCTCCTGAAAGCAAAGCTTAATCGTGGCGAGCGAATGAGCCGTGAGGATAAGGATTGGCTCTGTGAAGTAGCGAATAACAACACCTGCTTCCGCTCTGCCGTACCGCTACAAGGATGGCGATTTGATTTCTACTATTATGATTTGTTGTTTCTTACGAGTCGGATGCCTTTTCTGTATCCGGAAAAATCGGTTAAGATTTCAACATTCGAATCAGAGTCATTGTATCTTGCTATCATGCCGTTTTGTAGCCAAAATGCAGAAGTACGACTATTTAGACCGTCTTTGTCCTCGCAAGAGATGCAGTCGAAGTTTATTTTATTCCCATTGGGTCCAGTACAAACAATCCAACAGCGATAGTAATATGTGTAGCTTCCCGGATTATTAATTCTTTCGTGGTTATGTGCAAACCGACATTCTGTCATTAGCTCACGCCATTGCTGTTCGGTTGGGATAGTAAAGTCAAGAGCTTTCTGATACGGGAGTATCAGAGCTCTTTCGTTCTCGTCCTTGATGAAGTCATAAGCCCACATTGTGCCACTTGGCAAGCCGAGGTCAACAAAGCCATTCTCGTTTGTTGTGACATCTGAAAGACTTTCTTTGTAGGCTTTATAACCTGCTATGAAACCATCTGAATAAGCGTCCGCAATTGCATTATTCATAAGTTCTTCGACTTTTCCTGCAGCGTAGGCATCGGCGAGTTCTTTGATCTTTGTTGTTTCCATTTCTTCGTTCCTTTTTGTTGTGGCAATAAGACTGAAATCGGGGGGCGTTCTCTAAAAATGGTTGACTTGTTTTTTTGCTGAAACGGATGTCAGTTGACATCGTGTTTGTCGTCAAACTAGAATAAGTTGTCTTGACTTTTCAAAGCTACTGATTTTAGTTGACTCTGGCAATGTGGGGTAGTTAGATATTGAACTTGAGTCCTGCTGAGATAGCAGGACGAAAACGATGCAGGTCAGAGCCGAAGAGCAGTCGCCCTTGAGCTTTGAGAACGAAGAGCAGATTGTCTGTTAGGAATAGTTCCACCGAGCTATGTATCGCTCCACCATAAGTAAAGCGAGATCGGTCCAGGAGTGTAGCCCCATCGGGTAGCAACCGTTTATCCTCGTTCAGCTCTTCATAACCGCAGAGAGCGGATAGTCCCAAGTAGCCAAAGGCATTCTCCAGTGCCATACGGGTGAAACTTCAGTTTCCTAGGTAAGAAACTGTAGTGCCACACGTGGGAAACTCCAGTGCCATGGGTAGGAAACTGTAGACTGCTCGAAATCAAGTAGTCGGAGGTATTGCTGTCCGATAAAAGTTTTCAGCGGAAGAAGAGTCTTTTGTTCAAAAAAAGGGAGGTGGCAGCTATCAGAGGCTGTCGGAGCTGTCGGAGTGGATCGGAGGCGCAGTCAGGTGGTGACGTGGACGGGAGGACACATAGGTCCGCACCTACCGAGGGTTACTCGTCTCTGATTTCTAACCTCTAACATCTAATCTCTAATTTGCTACCTTTGTAGTGTATATCTATTTATAGAGCTTGAGAGGGAAATATACAAATGGGGTTCTCTCCCCGTAGGTAGCTCTGGAGTTATCTACCGCCTTAGAGCTACCATAGACGGGAGCGTACACTAAGACCTCCCAGCTGCCCTCGGCAAGAACAAGTATTAACCGTAACTCAATGAAAAAGGATCTAACCATACGACAGATACTCCTGATCGCACTCCTGCTCGGCACTACTATAGTAGTCAGCTGCAAGAAGGGTGACCGCACTCAGAGCACTATGGCTACCGCTGCCCCGACCTTTCCTATGCCTCCTCGCTCCCTAGCGAATGCTACCGAGCGTGCCGACTACGTCCTAGATAATGTCTGGAATGGCATCGCCGGCATAGATACACTCACCTTTAGAGACAGTGGTGAGCGAGAGCAATTTCTAGTCAATTACTTTGGCTTCGGGGCGCTTGCCAGCGAGCGCGCTCGAAGAGCCTCTATGAGCAAGTTCTTCGAACTGGCGACCCCAGCGATGGACTCGATCATCCTGAGCATAGCGGGTCGCTACTTTGACACGCCTGAGTCGCCACTCTTTAATCAGGCCTACTTTATTGAGACCTACGAAGAGGCAGACAAGCTGGGCATCCTGGACTATGCCCAGCAGTTAAAACTAGAGGACCGACGAAGTCTCTACCAAAAGAATCAAGCGGGAGCGGCGGCGGAAGACTTTGAGTACACGCTCGCCAATGGGCAGACCAGCACGCTCTACAAGACCAGTCCGGGCAAGAAGCTCCTCTTGATGTTTTACGATCCCGAGTGCAATGCTTGTAAGGATGTCTTAGAGTTCCTCTCTCTCAGCGAGCCTATCCAAGCCTTGCTAGGCAGTGAGGTGTCGTGGCTCTGCGTCTATGTAGAGCACGATGTAGAGACGTGGCGCAAGAGCCTATCGCACCTCCCGTCTTATGCGATTACAGGCAGAGACGCCACAGGTATGGTCACCGATCAGAGCTTATATGACTTACGCGTGCTGCCTGTGCTGTACCTGCTTGACGAGCATAAGCGGGTCATCATCCGCGATGCCTATCCCCAAGAGGTAGAGAGCTACTTTGTAGCACTACAAGAGGAGTCTATTTAGTTGCATCGCTTGCGGCTAGAAGGGGTAGCCTACTGCAAAGTGGTAGCCGAGGGAATTGGCAAACTTGGGGAGGTTGTAGTAGCCCTGACGCGAGGTCTCGAAGGGTAGGTGCAGTCCCACACCGACATCAAAGCGGATGACTAGGAAGTTGAGGTCGTAGCGTAGTCCTACGCCAGAGCCAAGGGCGAGCTGATTGAAGAAGTCCTTAGCATCGGTGATCTCCTGGAGTGATCCGCCTGGACGGTTTTCGTCAGGACGAAGCAACCACACATTGCCCGAGTCGAGGAAGAATGCGCCGTGCAGATCGCCCGCAAGACGGAAGCGGTACTCAGCATTCAGCTCGAGCTTGAACTCTCCTGTCTGATCCATAAAGGCGTAGCGACTATTGCGTGGCACAAAGCGTCCTGGACCTATGCTACGTACGGTGAAGGCGCGGATGCTGTTTGCCCCGCCTACGTAAAACTGCTCACTATACGGTGCCACCGTCATATTACCAAAGCTGTAGATGGCACCCACGCCAGCTCGCAGAGCTAAACTCTGGTTGCGATCGATGCCGTAGGTGTAGCGTAGCTCTGCGGTACCCTTGACAAACTGTGCGAAGGGGACGCCTAGGATCTTTTTAGTCTCATGATAGTTGCGACCTGTCAGCGAGTAGATCCCGTTGAGGAGATTGCCAGCCTGAGAGATGCCAAGATCGATGTGCAGGTGATGACTGCCTAGGCCTGTGAAGATATTGTCAAAGGTGTACTGGTAGCTCATCTGCGGGATCAGTTGGCTCCGCAAGCTCAGACCCAAGATAGGATTGTCGGTGATGACCTTCTGGAAGATTTCGGACTGGCGAGAGAGTCGGTTGTAATGTATCCGCAGAGGGGTGATCATGTGCTGATGCTGCTCATTGCGTACGCTATAACTAGCGGACAGTCCTAGAGAGGTGATCTGGAAGTAGCGTGCACGATTGAGCATAGAGGCGGATAGGGTATAGGTGGTCTGCACGTCGTGCGTAAGGTGCAGATCATAGAGCCACGGCAGCAAGATGCGTGGTGCCTGGAGGTTGAGGTTAGAGCCCACCTCGTAGCTGTTGATGTCGGATATGGATACGTCCTGATTGCTACGTGTACGATTGGTCTGCCACTCGTAGGAGCCGTAGAGATCAAGCGAGAGACGCTCGCCACCCCCGAAGAGGTTGCGACGGCCGAGTGATAGGTTGAGTCCTGGACCGATGAAGTTGTTGGACTTAGTCGTGAAGACCGCAGAGAGCGAGGAGTCCCACGGTTTGTCTAGCTCAGCGGTGATGTAGAGGTCGAGGAGGTTGTGCATCGTATCACTAGCGACAAACTGCATGTCGACGTAGGAGAAGGCTCCTAGTCCCAGCAGAGCCTGACGGGTAGACTGCTCGAGAGACTGCGAGTAGAGTTCGCCCGAGCGTAGCTGTACTCTATTGGCAAAGACCGCAGGACGCACCCTCGGATGCTCTCGGTAGTGCAGTGTGATCCCCTTAAACTGCATCGTATCCGTCAGTGCTAGCCGATCATCCTCTGTGAGTAGGACGTGGACGGAGCCTATGCGCCATGGCTCGAAGGTGTAGCTGGGGTAGCCACTCTGCTCCCGCACCTGCATATAGACTTTGCCTGGCGTGAGTAGCGTGTCTACCTGATAGACGAGTAGATCGGGCGCGTAGAAGTAGTAGCCACGGTCTCTCAGGTTCGTGACCAGCATGTTGCGGTCTTGGAGGATCTGCGAGAAGTTGAACTGATCCCCCTTGTGTATCCTGGATAGCTCAGCATGATTTAGAATCTCCCCACTGCCTAGGAGCCACGGCTCCATATAGCTGATGCTGTCGTAGAGGTAGGGCGCTCCGAGATCTGCCTTGTAGTAGACACGTGCTTGCAGCGAGTCGCTAGAGGAGCGTGCTATACTATCAGTCACGACTGCATTAAAGTAGCCGTGCTCGTGTAGGATAAACTGAGACTGCTTAGCACGCACGTCGGGGCGTACGTCGCTGATGAGCTTAGGCTCCTCAGCAAAAAGCTTATAGAGGCGCTTGCCCACCCAGGTGCTGTCGTTGACAAAACCATTGTAAAACCAAAGCCCGATGGGTATGCGAAAGCGGGAGCGAGCACTGCCGAAGAAGGCGTCGTTGGGTGGCACGTTGAGCACTTTCTCCATATTAGAGATAGCACGATCTGCAGCGTCACTGCCGTCGTCTCCCTGTATGCGTGTCTTGCCGATACCTATATATAGTAGCTCCCCCTCAGGGATGTGCTGTGTCACGGAGCAACTACTCAGAGCGAGTATCGTGCCGAGCAGTAGGAGTAGTGCATGAGCTATGGTTGGTCTGCTGTAGAGATTACGGGTCATAGCTGTGTAGTCTGAGGGGTTGAGGTTACGGAGTCTGGAGCGATGGGCGTAGCGTGTGACAAGCTATCTGTGGCGATCGATACGGAGGTGCTGTCTGACGGCATCGTACCTAGTTCGTCAGGTTGCTTCTTGGGGTCAGTGGGCTTCTCGGGCTTCTTCTTTTGCCACCACATATAGTTGCGCGGATCGAAGAGATCAAAGAAGCGACGCGCCTTGAGCTTGACCAGATAGCCGATGCCCGTCTCGGTCACGACGCCCTCGAGCATATTGTCGTTGTTACGTCTGTGGAAGAGTGTCACATACTGCCTGCCCGCCTCGTCAAGACGATACTCAAAGGTTACGTTGTCGATGAAGGTCTGCTCGTAGTTGGTCGGCAGATTGCCCGAAGCTACGCGCCCGCCGATGACGAAGCGTATGCGGTCGTTGAGGAAGCGACGGCTGAAGCTGTAGGTATAGTTGGTCTGCTGTAGTTGAGACTGATTGTACCCACCTAGCTCCATGCCGAGAGATAGATTCGTCCCCTGGAGGAGCTTGCCCGTTAGGTTGTTGAGCTCACTCATGGCGACGTTGCTCAGGACTTTCTCCATCGACATCTGTCCCATATCGGAGGCGAGGTAGGTGCCCGATACGAGCATAGCTACCGCCTGCTTGCCACGCTCCTCTTCGCTCATAGAGGAGAGTTGCGTCTGCGTCTCTAGGTCTTCGGGCGCTGCCAGGTCGAAGGCGAGTGACATATCCTTTAAGTTTTCATCTGCCTTGATAGATACCTCAAAGTCTACCTTATTAGTTGTCTCGCCTCTGGTCACGTCGGCACGTAGCTTTTGCGAAGCGATGAAGTGTAGGTAAGGATCGAGAGGCTCGCCACTCCAGACGAGGTAGCTCTCGGGCTCAATGTCGAAGTGCCGTCGTCCTACCACGGGGAACTCATACTGCACCTCGCCACCGCTAAAGTCGTACCTCCCTACGAGGCTCATCGTGCCGAGTGGTGGATACTTCAGTCGGAGGTCTCCACCGCCCTGGATGCGTACGTAGTCTTGTCCTCGTGAGGAGAGGTCTACGCCGATCTGTACTGCAGGCTCGATGTGCAGTGCCACAGATAGATCCATACGACCGAGGGAGCGCGTGTGCGTCTCCTCAGGCTCCTTGACGCTCGTGGTGTCAGATACGTTGACAAACTCTACAACGCCCGACATATTGTCCTGCGCCTTGATAGCTGCCTGCGACATGACGTAGGTCGCATTGGTACCTCCATGTAGCGTGACAGAGCCTAGTAGCTGAGGTGCTGTCAGGTAGCCCTGCAAGCGTAGATCGGCAGAGAGGATAGCTCGACCATAGATCGACTGCTTGTTGTGGTACTTGCTGTCGATCACCTGTGCATGGTCGGCGTAGAGACGGAGGTTGCTCTTGAGCGCCTCTGGACCGAAGAGATTTAGCCAACCATCCAGGTATAGCGAGGTCTCCTTGCCTTGTAGCGTTAGCTTGTAGTCCTTGAGATTTAGTCGGCTCTGCTCGATATTCAGCGGACGGCTATCTAGGGTGTACTGATTGCCCGTCAGAGAGAGTGCCACCAGTCCATCGGTAATGTGTGGTGCTCCGTTGAGAATAGGACTCTTAGGTGTACCCGTCACAGCAATAGAGCCGTCGAGCGCACCAGAGAGACTGATGAGATTGCCACCCATGAAGGGGTTCGCCAGACGTAGCGGGAAGGATTCGAAAGCAGCCTTCATGTCGAGAGCCTCTTCACCCTTACGGCTATGGTAGATACCATCCACGGTTAGTGCTAGATTACCATTGCTACTCACCTGAGCGGTGACATACTGCGAAGCGTTGTCACGAGGCTCGTAGAAGAAGGCGACACTCACGTTGCCCAGATCGCCATCCATGTAAGTCATGTCATTGACCGAGAGGTCGCCCGTAGCACGGTAGACGTTGTTCACACGCTCTATGCGCAGATCCATAAAGGTGCGTCCACTCATATCCGGGAGGCGCAGGATGCGCGCTAGGTCGCCCAGCTCTAGTCGCTGTACGTTGCAGAGCAAGCTCTGTACATTGTTTGGCTCATCTAGATCACTGTGTAGCGAGAGCTTGGCACCTTGAGGATTCGTCAGCTCGAGGTTGGCAAAGATCTGATTGTCCTTATGGAAGTAGAAGAGCGCATTGTCCTCATTCGCACGAAGTCGCTCGCCAGCAAGGTAGATATCCTTGTCGGAGAGGCTCACACCAAAGCCCTGTGCATTGTAATAGCCACTAGCTCCCAAACTGTAGAATAGCTCGTGGTCTCGTAGCCAGTCGAAGTCTAGATTGACAGCGACAAGGTCTGTCTGAGCCGATCCGATGATCTTGTAGGGTGGGCGCTTGTCCTGTCGCTCCCCTTCGAGGCTTAGATCTATCTGTAGCAACGGATGCACATAGCGCTGAGCCATCTTGTCAGAGCTAAATTGATCGGAGAGATCTGACAGGAGCAGCGGTCGCATAGCTTCAGAGGGTAACTGCTGGCTCACATGGGTCAGACGGTCTAGGAGTATAGGACGACTCGGGGAGAGCGTCGTCAGCTGGAGGAGCGCGTTGTCACATTGTATCGTGTCGTACTGGAGCTGATGCAGGTCGATGTGCCCATTGATCCCCAGCTTAGGGCTAGTGAGCAGATCCGCATCGAGAGACTCTACCGAGACATTGTACCGCTCTAGCAGCGAGCGTAGCGGATGCTCAGGCCCCATGTGTAGTGCTATGTGAGCATCGGGTAAGACGCCAATTAGGTCGCTGTAAGCGGTCAGTCGAGGCGTGTCAAAATGATATTCCCCTGCCCACTTAGAGATGCCCGAGATCGAGGTCAAGAGGTGGCTCAGCCCCTCCTGCGTCGTCACACTTAGGTCTATGTCGCTACCCGCTAGCTGTGCTAAGACTTGTGTTGTGTCACTGGCTAGGCGTAGGTCGATCTGCTCGTTGTCTATGCGCTGTGAGCCGATGGCAAGGTGTAGCCCCGAGAGCTGGCCATCGATCATGTGGGTCTCTGCAAAGTCGCTGTAGAGGTCTGCCGTCAGCCTCATGCGCCCCTCCATGATGCTATCGCTCAGCCCCATAGACTGCAGGTCTAGGTGCGAGACATCTAGGTCTATCTTACCACCGAAGGAAGGTCGCTTGCCAGCTGTGATAAGCGTCCCCGCTAGGTTCCCGACGAGCTGTGCTGAGGGGTCGTTAGCCTGCAGAGATACCGCCACGGAGTCTCCTCGCAGAAAACCGTCGAGTGCGAGGTTGTGGAGCGTATAGTTCTTGTAGTTGACCTCATCGAGGTCTACAGCGACGAGTCCATGTTTGTTCTTTGTCTTCAGGGACAAGCCTGTGCCGTCTGCCTTGATCGTTCCCGAGATCACACCGATCGAGTCGCGTGGCATAAACTGAGCGACATCAAGACCATCGAGCTGGCCGTCGAGCTTGTAGCACTGTCGATTTAGGGAGTATAGTCCGTTGAGAGATAGCGAGCCTCTAGGAGTGCCTAGATGCAGATCTGCGTTGATCTGATCTCCGTGTAGTGTGCCGTCCAGGTCTAGATCCATCCTATCTGGCAGCGTCACAGAGCCAGACGTTTCGTCTATCCCAGCGAGGGCTAGCAGCAGCTTAGCCGCAGGCTCTGTCTGTATATTGCCTTGCAGAGAGGCTGTGCGCTTTGTCTTATCGAGGATGTTTGTCGCTTTGCCACTGGCAGAGAGTGCGATGAAGCCCTCTTGCTGTAGCTCCAGATTGTATATGTCCAAGTCACTCAGCGAGCCTCGCGAGCGCACGTCTACCGACAGCGGCACGTCGGCCAGCTGCCTGTGACCACCCGGGCTATAGAGCATACTATCTAGACTAATGCGCGTGTAGTAGTACAGATCTTGCGGTGCTAAGGTACCCTTGAGCTCGGCCGTGACAACCGCCTCTTTATCTCCAGAGAAGAGATCTAGAGGTAGGATCAGATCGCCCGTCAGCTTACTGGTGGGCGTAGCGAGCGAGAAGTTGCGCATGCTGATTACCTTGTCCTCTAGCTTAAAGTAACCCCTAAACTGCTCCATCTGCGCACCGCTCTGCTCTTGTAGACTCAGCTGGTTAATGTCCATCTGTACCAATCCCTGGCTATTGATGGCGAGTCCATCCATATCTACATGCGCATCACGATAAACCATGTGGTTGTAGTCCACGTAGGGGAGGCTTACCGTAGCTGTATCTCTCGCATAGGTTGCCTTGGCAAGGTCTACATCGATATGATCTATGAGGAGGTTAAAGTCTGGGATCTCTACCATCACCTTGTCAATAGCACCACGATCGATCAGAGCATCGGTGTGTACTCCAGAAGGGTAGAGGTGTATGTAGCTAGCAAAGCGCGTGAGATCTACACGATTGATATTGATGCTCATCGGTGGCCCCGGCTCGCTACTCTCCGTCGTATCTGTCTGGGTATAAGCAAAGAACCCGTCAGCAAGTGAGACCGCTGCGATATCTATATCCATCGAGTTCAGGTCTACCTGCACATGTCCTGCCTCCATGCTCCCTAGGCGAGCATCGATACGGCTACGATTGAGACTATCTAGAGGCATCGCCACGACGGCATCTTGTAGCTTCAGGCGAGGCGCCTCTATACGCTTGTTAAAGAGCGGCATCAGCGGCAGGCTGGTGCGTAGCTGGTCAACCCAGATGATCGTGTCACCCCCCTCTGTGGCGAGTAGCTTGTCCACGCTTACCCGTAGGGGGAAGCTGATGCGCATCTCTTCGACCGTAATCTTCCAGCCAGTCTGCTCCTCGAGGGTGTGGACGAGACGTCCTACTGCCCAGCGCTGTACACTGGGTATGTAGATCGACCCCACCAGCAGTAGCAGTACTGTCAGCGGGACGAGGAGTAGAATCCAAAAGAGTTTACGACGTCTTCGTACGGGGTTCATGAGTTAAGTGTGATGCCATCTGAGTGAGCCGAAAGCGCCCTCGGAGCCTGCTCTGAGCGGAGCCTCCCTAGGACGAAACGGCTAGACGCATGCAAAGGTACGAAAATAGGAGTTAGAGGTGAGAGTTTAGAGGGTAGAAGTTAGACCTCCGATCCACTCCGATACCTCAGATCTCTAATCTCTAACTTCTAACCTCTAACCTCTAATAATATATCTTTACGGGGAAATTCGTTCGATTCCCTCCTTTCTCGAATATCCACGTGGAAAATCTCAAATCTCCACGTGGCTGTTTTTTATTCTCCACGTAGGCGCGAATCATTTCCTCCGAAGTTTCATTTCATTCCTCCGAAGAATTTTTTATTCTCCACGTGGGGATTTCGAAATATCTACGTGAAAATCACTTTTCCCCGACACAGCGCCGCTTCGATATGTAGTCGGCTCTAAATTATTGTAATGAGCCAGCGTCTAATTTACTCAACTAGGGCTAAGCCATTATAATCGCTCTTGACACAATAGCCACGTGGGGCGTTTGTTTTTCTGTCGCAAAAGGGATCCAGTTGGTCACAGATCAGACCTAGCTCGCCCAATTCTTCAGAATAAGCATTAGCTGGGTTACGGCTTCTGTGGCTCCTCTTCGGGTGGTGTGACCGCTTCGTAAGCTCCCACGGTATAGCCACCGAGTCGATTCTTGCGTCGTGGCAGACCCGTACGGTCGAGGGCACAGCTCGTAGGTGCGATAGGCGAGAGCCCTTGCAGGCCAGCCGTCTCGACAGGATGGAAGTCAAAGTGGAAGTGATACGGGGCTTGCCTATTGTTGCGATCCTTGTAGTCTTTGCCCAGCATCCAGTAGCTATCGACAAAGGGGACGGTGGCGCGATGACAAGTAGGGAAGAGCTCCTCGATGAGCCGCTTAGCTACGATAGAGTCCTGCTCCAGTCGTAGGTAGCACTGCTGCAGATCGATCTGCGACTGAGCCGGGGGGCGCCACGCCAGCTCGCCCGAGCGGCGAAGCGTGTCGCTCTGCAGTGCGATCGTCTGCCGTCCGTCTACAATGCTATTGATCATCTGGAGCTTGCCCCCCTCACCTACATAGAGTACGGGGCTGCGTCTATGGTCAAATAGGTAGTCACTCACCACCGTCAGATGCTCTGCCTGTACGGAAGCTTTTTTCATCGATAGGCAGGAGCCACGCACATTGCTTAGCTCACTGTTTCGCAAGGTGTAGCTACCTCCGGCGAGGGTCAAGCCATCTCCGCCCATGTTGGTTATGGTGCTGGACTGGAGGAGTAGTCGCTCAGCTAGAGGATCGCCCCCCTGGGCGAAGGTCACGCCCCCTCGTCCATTGCGAATGGTCGTGTAGCGTATCTCATTGCCCTGGCTCTCAGCGGTAAACTGTATGTAGTCCCACTGATTCGGTAGGAGACGATAGGAGACATCGGAGGTGAGGTTGTCTCGCCTGATACCCTCTATAAGGATAGGTCGAGAGGCGGAGCCCGCAAGTGTCAAGGATCCCCGCACGATGATCCGGCCTCCTTGAGGCAGTAGCAGATGCCCTCCCTCAGCAATCGTTAGCCGCACGCCAGGCTCTACGGTGATGCTGTCGGTGATCAGGTAAGGTCTCTCGCTGCTCCAGAGGGTATCTTTCGAGATGTGCAAATTGGCGGGTAGGGTAGAGATGTTTTGCCGATAGCCCTCGATGCGGGTGTAGTGCGTGACCCCATTACAGCGCCACAAGAGCGAGTCGGTCACCAGCGTCGGCAGGTCAGAGTCCCCATCTGTAAAGGTTGCCTCCACAAAGATATAGATGCTGTCACGAGGAGGCAACGTGAGGTCTCGTATCTGCGAGCCACTGCGTCCGTCCACATTGATGCGGTATCCCTTGTTACCACCACTCAGGAGTGCCACCTCATTGAGGAGTAGTGGCTGGTCATGCGGATTGTAGATCATCGCCACGTGGGTCGCTGAGGAGAGAGAGCTGTAGAGCGTGTCCAGGCGTATCGTGTCGACAGATAGATAGGGCTGGGTGCCCTCTGAGCGGTCATACTGCCAGGGCGACCGCACGCATGCCATCAGCAAGAGTGCAGCACAGAGTGCGCAGAGGGACATACGAGTCAGCCGTGACAGGGGATGGGTAGATCTTCTTATTTCGTTCATCGGGCAGTGGTAATCTTGGGTAGAAAGTGTGGAGCAAAGCGAACTCAAGGTCGCTGAGCCATTTGCAACTACGCTCCTATGGGCAAAAGTACTGAAAATAGCAATCGGCACAACCGCTCACACTCTGTAACCCATGTAAAAACAAACGAGTGCAACCCAAACAATTATTGGATTGCACTCGCTAGGTGAATGGATGCACAGTACGCATCGTGGTGGTCCCACTTGGGCTTGAACCAAGGACTCCCTGATTATGAGTCAGGTGCTCTAACCAACTGAGCTATAGGACCCGAGATCTAGCCTTCTGAGGCGTGTCTCTTTGTTGGCTCTGAGGAGCTTTACTTCAGAGCTAGTGGCCTGTATTCCTAGTGGCAGGAAAGTGCCGTTCGCTCTGTCGTGGTGCAAAGGTAATGCTTTTTTCTGATATGAGAGCCTCCCCACAGAAAAAAAACTCACTGAGAGTGGGTATGGCGGGGACTATCTCAGGTGAAGTAAAATAGCTACCTTTGTCTCTAGAGTAATACATCAAGACACAACTACTATGAACAAGAAGATTTCTAATCTACCCTCTGAGTGTACGACCATCATCGTCGGCAGTCGGATGAGTGCTGATGGATCACGCATTGTAGCGCGCTCAGAAGACTGGGACGCTATGTTTGCTAAGAACCTAACTATCTATCGTCCAGGGGAGCCTGGGTCGGTCGATCCGATGCGCTTTGACGCATTCGATAGCCCCTTCGCTTGCGACTTGCCTGGCGAAGCGCAGAGCTACTCGGCTCTACCTCCCTACCACTTGAAAGGTCACTGGGGGAGTGCGGGCTTCAACGAGTCGGGTGTCGGCATGAGCGCTACGGAGTCTATCTTTAGTAGCGACGCGGCACTGGCTGTCGATCCCCTAGTAGAGGATGGCGTGGCTGAGAACTCAGTCTTCAACATCGTCCTCCCATACATCCACACGGCTCGTGAGGGCGTGGAGCGTCTCGGCAAGCTTATCGAGGAGTATGGCGTCAGCGAGGGCTTTGGCATCGGCTTCGTCGATAGCGATGAGATATGGTATCTAGAGACTGCCTCGGGGCACCGCTGGCTAGCTTGTCGCATCCCTGAGGAGCAGTACTTCGTCACGGGCAATCAGAGCCGCTTCCGCCAATATGATCCTAAGGACAAGGAGCACTTTATGGCATCCAGCGACCTCATCGAGTTTGCTCAGGAGCATGGACTGTATGATCCGAAGGAGGGTGCCTTCGACTTTCACAAAGCTTACATCCGTGACGTGGAGCTAGACACTACCTACAACTATCCACGTGTCTGGGGACTCCAGCAGATGTTTACCCCTGCGATGAAGCAGGATGTGGCTGTCAACAACTTCCCCGTCTATGCCAAGGCTGAGAAGCCGATCACGATGGAGGCTATGCGCCACGCCTTCCGCTTTCACTACGACGGCACGGAGCATGACCCTTACCTCCACAGCAATCCGCACGAGGTGTATCGTCCTGTTTCTATCTTCCGTACTACGCAGACGCACATCCTACAGGTGCAGCCTAAGCTCCCTGTAGCTGTCGGGCGCATCAACCACGTTTGCCTAGGTATGGCTGATCTAGGTCTCTTCGTACCGCTCTTCCAGGGCGTGACCTCTTATCCAGAGCCTTACACACAGGGTGGGGGAGAGTCTTCACAGGAATCGGCTTACTGGACCTTCCGCAAGGTGCAGGTGCTCGGTATGACGAACTATAATAAGTATGCTCCGCTGATCAAGGCTCGCTACCACGCCTTCGAGATGGAGTGTGACGAGCGCATTGAGGAGATACAGCGTCGCTACTGTCACATGCTAGACAAGGGCATGACGCACGCTGCGCAGGATATGCTACAAGAAGCTTCGGACACTATCTTGTGGCGTGCACTCGATGTGGCTGATGCTCTGATCGAGGAGCTCTTCACGCAGATGACCCGCGACATACAGGCCGAGTACCTCTTCCACGGAGCTTAGCCAGTAGAGTAAGTCCATTGCTTCTTACGGCAAATCTCTTCTAGAAGCAATACCTTATAACACAACAATAGAGCGATAACTTGGTTACCGCTCTATTGTTGTTTGTAGGCTACCTACAGATACGAAGATAGAGCGACACATGTGCCACTCTACCCATCGTTTATTCACCTTAGAGCGGAAGACGGGGCTCAAACCCGCGACCCTCAGCTTGGAAGGCTGATGCTCTATCAACTGAGCTACTTCCGCATACTATGCGACTCTACCTATAGTCTAGCCGTGGTTGGCAGACTGAGTCGCCTGAAGACGTAGACTGACGTAGACCTTATCGTGGGCAGTGATGGATTCGAACCACCGTAGGCTTGCGCCAGCTGAGTTACAGTCAGCCCCATTTGGCCACTCTGGTAACTGCCCCTTCGGTCGTCTAGATTACTCTGTCAACGCCTTAGTGAGTGCAAAGGTACAAAAAACTTTTGTCTTAACAACGGTCTTGCCGATCTAAAGAGAAGAAAAAAGCAATGAGACGTAGAACTGGCGGGGGACTGTATCGTGAGTGCTCCCGTCCATAAGACTATGTCTCATTGCATTGCCTCGATCTATCGAGGATCTAGTTATTGTCTCTTAGAGAGATGTGCGTTGACGAGATAGATACCCTTCTCACCAGCCATACGTAGCTGATCGATGATGCCGAGGACAATATTCTCCTCCTCAACCTGCTCATCGATATAACGCTTAAAGAACGAGCTCGTAGCGTAGTCGCTCGTCTCTAGAGCCTCCTTGTATATGTTGTGTATCAGCTCTGTAACGTGGCACTCATGCTTGTAGGCTGCCTCAAAGAGCTCGATAGGAGTACCAAAGTGCTGAGGCATCTCAGCTACACCTGTGATATGTGGCTGCCCAGAGCGTGTCTGTAGGTAGTGTGCTATCTCTAGAGCGTGCTCGATCTCCTCGTGATACTGCTGGAGGAACCAGTGAGCGAAGCCATTGTAACCCTCTTCTTCCATCTGGAAAGACATAGCGAGGTAAAGGTATGCTGCGTGAAATTCTTCATTGATTTGAGCGTTGACCAGAGCGCCCATCTTTTCGTTGATCTTCATATTGCTTTGATTTAAGTTTTATTAGGCGAACCTATATCGTCCGCTGTTGCAAATATAGCAAATATTCTTCAGATGATTGTGGCGATCTTAGCCTTTTTTTGAAAATGCCTCTATGGTGGTGAAGCTCTCCCGTATTTTGAGAAAGCGATTAGTTGCTCATTTGGATTATAGTTGCTACCTTTGCACTCTGTAATAGGGGGTAAAGAGCTATCCCCCTTAGGAGAGATGCCAGAGTGACCGAATGGGCCGGACTCGAAATCCGGAAAGCGGCTTGTCCGCTTCGGGGGTTTGAATCCCTCTCTCTCCGCCAGCAAAGACTCCGAAGTGTCTCTAGAGACAAGCGAAAGCGAATTATCGGCAATGCCTCAGTGTATTGCCAATAATTCGCTTTTTCTTTTAGTTCTCTCTCGATCGTAGTCGGGAAGTATTACTGTAAAAGTTTTTCAGCGGAAGAAGAGTCTTTTGCTCAAGGGGAGGGCTTGGCAATCAAAATAGGAAGCTCAACCGCTTCAATCGCTTCAATTCTAGGGTTGAGCTCCCTGGATATGCCCTTTCAGCCTTTTGTCGGACAGCGATAGATTAGGAGCCTGTACAGATGGGTGTACAGCACTAATATACGAATAGACTGTCCGGAAGCACTGGCAGTCCTAAGTCTTGTCTGAGACTGTCAGATAGTGCTTGATCTCTCTTTTGAGGATAGGGCTGTTGTAGCCACTGTCGAAACCCCGAAAAGTATAATGTGCGTTTCTCTTTCATCACATAATACTTGTCAAGCAGGGTGGCTGCAAATTCGGCAGGTAGTCTACCAGCTTCCACCTCTCGCTTCAAGAGGTCATAAGTCTGTGGCTCTATCAGCCTTTGAGGATTATGTAGTAACACTGCGGGCAGGGCATCCAATAGGTATCCGAAAGAGTCGTTGTACTTCCCTAAGTTCTTGATATACCCATAATGCTCGATGACCCAAATTGCTTTGGAGAAGCAGAGACTATCAGTATGGAGATTAAAAGCCCGACTGTTTGCGAAGAAAAGACTGGAGTTGTCTCTAATACCTTGATCTAGTGCTCTAATCTCAGCTAGTATTATCGCAATACTATCCAATCGTGTGATCTCTGAGTCAAGCTTTCTCTGAGGATTTGAATTGGTCGCAACAGGAGCACACGCTGTCAGGAGACAAGCGACGATTGTAAGTGCAAGTTTAATACGCCTCATTATGGTCTATGATTTTCGTTAGTTGACTTATCTTGTTTGCTTGCAAAGGTAGCCATTTACTTCGACACAATAGTGTCCTATTTATCATCGTTGGAAATAATGCGTGAGGCGTCAGATCGCTTCGCTTGGATCTTCTGATTGAGCGATGACTTGCCGAAGTAGTAAGCGATGGATAGCGAGATGCCCATATCCTCACCCCACGACTTCGTCCACCGATTGAAGTCGGGCGTGTGACTCTCTGATAAGCCCCACGAGTGGATGCCGTGTCCGAGGCTTTGCCTCCAAGACTTGTATGCCCATAAAGTCAGCATCACATGGGACCCAATGCCTTTGCTCATCATAATGTTGCATTGCATCATCCCATCCTGTGTGGTGTAGAGATAGTGGTAAGGAGATGAGTAGCTGAAGTTGACATCTGCGGTCCAGTCGTAGCGGTCTGAAAGCGTGAAGGCGTTGTTGAAGGAGCCATCCGCCATCCAGGTTCGGTAGTTGTACCCATACTGAGGAAGCCCCGCTAAGGTCACCTCATTACGAGTGTATCGTCCCGACACATTAGCATTGGCATACCACCACGAGGTGATGTTACCTCCATATCCCATAGAGAGGCTCAGAGACCGACCGACACCGTAGTTGTAGCTCTTAGTAGCAATTACTCGATCAGGAGTCAGTATAGCAAAGCTACCGATGTTGTCTCGCGTCTCTCCGTAATAAGCTTGTGCATAAAAGTTGCGGTAGCGAGCCGTCAAGGAGTGAAACATAGAGCGAGCTGGTCTCAACTCTGGATTGCCCTGCGTGTAGGCATTCATTGCAGTCCACTTGACAAAGGGAGAGTACGATGCAAAGGAGGAGTAGTTATTACTCATGGAGAAGCCATACGAGAGGCTCAATGCACCTCGCCGCCAAGATACACTGGCATAGGGGAGCAGGTACCATCGCCCAGAATAGTGTTGCCTTGCACCATCATCATAAGCCCCCGATGTGCTATGATACTGCCCATACAGCCCACCATACAGCGAGATATTATACGGAAGCTGATAGTATGCCAAGAGATAAGGGAGATGTAGCATCTCGCTGTAATGCAATGTACGGTCTGCTGGACGAAAGCTACCTGGGATCACACGGATGTAGTAGGTCTCACTGTAGCGAGCTTGGCTCAGCGAACTATTGTTGCCTAAATAGAGGTATAGTTTCTCAGAGAGCGGGATCGATAGTTGCGTCTTAAAGGAGTAGCCACTCGTTGCCATCGGGAGGTTAGACTGGTAGTCCAAGTAGGATGGATGACTCGGCAGGTCACTCCTATTATAGCGTTGGCTCATCGTCTGGCGGTAGTCACTCCAGAGACCGCTAACTTCTGCCGTCAAGTACATACCATGGGGGAGCTTGCCTTGGTAGTAGATGATACTCCCTAGGTAGCTATCCACGTAGTCTCTGTTGATCTGTCCCGTGAAGGTCGAATCTATGCCGAGGGTGCTATACTGGTCGGTTATAGTAGTACGCGGCTTGCCTCCATAGCGATAGAGATCTACTGAGGCTTCCACCGTATGTCCCTCTGCAATTTTGTATTCTCCCGTCAAGTTGAGGTCATATTGACGACGACGGGTGTCTCGGAGCTGCTCAGAGGTGTTGATTACTCCCGACTGCAAGTAGTGAGTCTCTCCCTCAGACCGCTCATAGTCTCTCAAGTTACGAGCCCCGGCGTAGAGCTGCACTTGCCATCTGGGTGCCTGATAGACGAGTGTCGTGCTGAGCGTCTCCTTCCACCTTTTAGTGCGGATCAGCTCTCCACGCAGACTCCCTTGGAACCCCACATTGTTGTCCTCGATGACAAGGTCGATGATTGCTGTACGTTCACCCACGCCATACTCTGGTGAGGGCTGATAAAGGACTTTCATCGATTTGATCTGGCTTGCTGATAGCGTCTTGAGATAGCTCATTAAGGCCGACATGGACATGAGGGAGCGGCGACCATTGATAAAGAATACAACATCGTCCGTACCTACCACGGAATAGCTATCCAAACCCTTCTTTGAGATCATCGGCACATAGGCAAGAAGATCTACGGCAGTACGATTGCTGATTAAGTCTTGATTAAGGATACGGCACTCGATGCCACCTACGATTGGCTTAGTACGCACTTGATGCGCTAAGACGACCACCTCTCCGAGTGCAGTGTCATCATCCTCCATAATCACCTCTCGGTAAGCTGCTAGTGTAGCATCGTATGGGATAGTGACTTGCTTAGCTCCAATGAGTGAATAGGTAACGCTGAACGCCTTTTCGGGGAGTTTCATCGCATACCTCCCTAAACTATCCGTCACAGCCATCGTAAGCAATGTGGAGTCTTGGTTACTATATAGTAACACATGCACATTCTCCAGCGGAGTACGCTCCTTTGAGACGACTCGACCTGTTACTTCCTGTGCCGTCGCAGCCTGTAGAGACATACCAAGGCAACACAGTATTATAGCTATGGTGGAAGTTACTTTTGATATGGGAGCTTTGTTGAGATTCCGCATAACTGGGGTGGTATAAATGAGGATGTCATTTTTAGAGTAATAGCTGCTTTCCTCAATTGAATATCCAATAAGACACTTTCATTAGTTGACTTATCCTATTCGCTTGCAAAGGTAGATATCTATCTTGACACGTCCAAAAGCTACAAGGGATTGTGATTCTACTTTAAGTACACCTCCTCGAAGTTATACCCCTTTGGGGCTCGTCTTAGTTTAAAAAGATCATATTGAAGCTGGTAGGGGAAGCTCCCGCGTATGAACTTCTTATTAAATAAGCAGTGTGTATCAATACTGCTATGCAATACTACTCCTCCTTTGAGATATAGTTCTATACTTTCCCCATCAAGCAGATGCCAAAAACACTCAACATCTTTATCAAGAGATCTGTCAAAATAATCTACACTATCAGAGTAGGGAATGAAGCTTTCAGCTGGTATTGATTTGTACTTTTTGATATGATAGGGCTTAATCATATATGCCTGTATCGAGTTTCCACTATGGAACCAGAGCAAGTTGTAATTATAAAATGCCACCGAATAGGCATAGATTGAATCGTTACTCAAAAGAAGCTCATCGACCAGTCTATTAGTCCTCTTTTGTAAACACAATTGAGGACTGCAACTAAAGCACAACAATGGCATCAATAAGACGACCACCATCCTCATATAACTACTTTTCATTTGCTTATTTCTCCTGATAACCTATTCTATTCCCTATAATTCAAAAGGCACTACTCTTTGAAATTCCTGAAAAATGTCAATATGCTCCGGGGCCTCTCCTCCTACGACTTTCCCATCATAATTAATGAAGTAACTTATCCTGTACTCCAACGACAAATCTCTATCTGACTCCACATCCCCAATCCTACTCTTATAGGAGTATTTATACTCCAACACCTTTATCTTTTCAGCCCCAAACTCATATATTATTGTTGCCTGTCCTGTCTCCCCGTAAATGGATGTAATGCTCTTTGATATTTTCCCATTTACATAAGTTGCTTTAGCCTCTGCACCTTCACTACTTATCCCTTCAATGTTATATGTGATTGACGTTTCATTGGTTGCTCTACTCACTTGGAAGACGGGTATAATATCTTCAGGCCGAATCTGAATATAGTCATCTTCGGGAGGATATCTTGAGATTAAACTCAATGAACTATCCAATCTATAGATTTCCTGTATAGTATCTTTTCCCGGGTAATCTTCTATCTTAGGGATCTTACGATAGACTTCAATCGTATCGCCTTTTAGCTTGTAAAAGATGGTAGGCAGGTCACAGCAAACTGTGCTGTATACATGGAGCTTGTATGCTATTCGATCTTCGGATTCGATGTAAGAAGCTATATAGCGATCTAGTGAGTAACCATCTGTTGTTTCATACATTAATAGCCAATAGCTACTCGCTTCGACTTTGCAAACAGGATAATATCGTAACTTATATCTACTGTCCGGGTTGATAAAGCAATCATTTCTAGTATTGCATAAGTACTCCAAAACAACATTTTTAGGAATTGACGATGGCTGAGCCTGAGCAGGACAAATTACAGAGTCAGGTAATACTTCCTTCTCATCCCAATAGTCGAGAATGTTATCTTGACCAAACATTAGTGTTGAGCTTGAAATAAGCACAAGCGTCAAAAAACAGATCACTTTCTCTTTCATTTACTCCTTCTTATTTCAGTTACTATATATAAGCCAGCATCTCCCACCCCTTAATCTTGTATTGTCAAACAAGACGTCGTTGTTAACAAGCGCACATCCCAGTGTCAAGTGCCACATGTGTACAAATGTAGGAAAAAAACTTCTTGGAGAGTTTTATAGTCTAGTTTTTGGCTAGGGGTGACTCGTTACAATAATTAGGAGTTGACTACATATCGATACGGTGCTATGTCGGGGAAAAGTGATTTCCACGTGGATATTTCAAAATCTCCACGTGGGGAATA
>OLQA01000907.1_pt1 | contig 27967 bp, 30 predicted proteins | sample 1673151 | NCBI WGS metagenome assembly OLQA01 (sample SAMEA3136760, study PRJEB25190) | human gut metagenome | biome: human gut; feature: human-associated habitat; material: faeces | place: Austria | collected 2013
ACGCCAAAACAAAAAAGGAAGAAGCCTCCGATGCGGGCAAGCCTATCTACCCCATGTGCGAATTTGAACGCTTCTGTCTTGAAAACGATATAAGAATAGGCGTTATAACCGTTCCGAAAACTGCGGCACAGGAAGTTGCGGATATTATGGTTGAGAGCAATATCGGAGCAATTTGGAGTTTTGCGCCGACGGCGATAAAAGTTCCCGACAATGTTCTTGTCGAGCACGAAAACCTTGCGCTTTCGCTTGCACACCTTGACAAACAATTCTGAAAAATCAGCGGTTTTATCCCGCAGAAACATAAAGGCATTAGGAGTATATATGAATTTGGACAGAGTAATCGCGGTCAGAACGACAAAAACCGTTTACCGCGACGGAGACCTTTGCATAAAGGTCTTTAACAAAGAGTTTACGAAAGCCGACGTGCTGAACGAAGCTTTGAATCAGGCGATTGTCGAGGGAACGGGGCTGAACGTTCCGAAAATAAAAGAAGTCACCACAATTAACGGCAAATGGGCAATTGCGTCGGAATTTATCGAGGGAAAAACCCTTTACGCGCTGATGAAAGAGAACCCCGACAAAAATGATGAATATTTGGATTGGTTTGTATCGCTCCAATTAGAAGTGCTCTCCAAATCCGCCCCCGACCTGATAAAACTGAAAGACAAAATAAACAGGAACATCGGTCGCGTGCAGCTTGACGCGACAACACGTTACGATCTGCACACAAGGCTTGAAAGTATGCCGAAGCACACAAGACTTTGCCACGGAGACTTTGTTCCGTCCAACATAATAATCACCCCCGAAGGCACGCCGTTTATAACCGACTGGGCGCACGCTTCACAAGGCAATGCAACGGCTGACGCCGCAATAACGTATCTTGCCCTCAAATTGAACGGCGACACGGAAACAGCAAAAAAATACATCGAAAAATTCTGCGAAAAATGCGACAGACCGCGAAAATATGTTCAAAAATGGATCCCGATAATCGCAGCTTCTCAATCTGTAAAATGCAACGAACATGACAGAGAACGTCTTCTTTCTTGGTCAAACGTCGTTGATTACGAATAAAAAACGGAGGATATCAAAGATGAAAGTAACGTTATGTATCGGAAGTTCATGTCACCTGAAAGGTTCAAAACAGGTGCTTGAACAGCTGCAACAGCTTATTTCGGACAACAATCTCGGAAACAAAGTCGAGCTCGGCGGAACTTTCTGCATGGGCAACTGCAAAGAGGGTGTTTGCGTCACCGTTGACGGAAACCTCTTTTCCGTAACTCCCGAAACGACCGAAGAGTTCTTTGAAAAAGAAATCAAAGCGAAAGCGTGAGCCGCAATATGAATGTACTTATTTGCGTCGGAAGTTCGTGCCATCTGAAAGGAGCGCCCGAACTCGTTGAACTTTTTCAAAAAGCCATTGAGGAAAATCATTTGGAAGGTCTTGTTACTCTTTCGGGAAGTTTCTGCACGGGACAATGCAACCGCGTCGGAGTTACCGTCACCGTTGACGACGAAGTTTTTCCCGGAATAACAAAAGAGAGTTTCAAAGACTTCTTCAACGATAAGATTCTCGGCAAAATTAAAGGAGGCGTATAACGTGGCAAACTGTCTGACACTCAAAAAGTCAAACTGCAAAAACTGCTACAAATGTATCCGTCACTGTCCCGTTAAATCCATCAGATTTTCGGGAAACCAGGCGCACATAATCGGCAACGAATGTATTCTCTGCGGTCAGTGCTTCGTAGTCTGTCCCCAGAACGCAAAACAGATAGTAGACGAGACCGAGATAGTTAAAGTTATATTGCAGGGCAAAGAACCCGTTATCGTCAGTCTTGCTCCGTCCTTTGTCGCGAATTACGACGGAGTCGGCATTGAGGCAATGCGTGAAGCAATAAAGAAACTCGGCTTTTACGATGTTGAAGAGACCGCTTTCGGCGCTTCCATTGTCAAAAGCGAGTATGAAAGAATGCTGCATGAAGACAAACGTGACGTTATCATCTCTTCGTGCTGCCATTCTATAAATCTTCTTATACAAAAATATTTTCCGCGCGAACTCGAATATCTTGCGGACGTCGTCTCCCCTATGCAAGCACACTGCAAGGATATTAAGAAACGCTATCCCAACGCAAAGACCGTTTTTATCGGTCCATGCGTTGCAAAAAAGGACGAAGCGGCATATTACGAGGGTATCGTGGATGCTGTTCTGACGTTTGAAGAACTGACGAATTGGTTTGCCGCCGAGGGCATCGAGTTGAAAAACGAAATGGACAGTAACGAAAAAAGCCGTGCAAGATTTTTCCCGACAACGGGCGGAATACTCAAAACAATGGCGCAGGACGAGCCGGGATATTCGTATATGGCAATAGACGGCGTTGAAAACTGCATAGCAGCGCTCAAAGACATTGAGCGAGGAAACATACATAACTGTTTCATAGAAATGTCTGCGTGCGTAGGCAGTTGCGTCGGCGGTCCCGTTATGGAAAAATTCCATCGTTCCCCTGTCAGAGATTATGCGGCGGTGGCGAGATTTGCGGGTAAAGAAGACTTTGAAACGGGGGACCGTGACCCGCTCGAACTCCGCAAAACATTTACTGTTATAGAGAAGAAATTGCAACCCCCAACCGACGAAGAAATCAACTCGATATTGCGTCAGATGGGCAAATTCAAGCCCTCCGACGAACTGAACTGCGGCTCGTGCGGATATGATACCTGCCGCGAAAAAGCGGTTGCGATTTATCAGGGCAAAGCGGAAATCTCGATGTGTTTGCCGTATCTTAAAGACAAAGCGGAAAGTTTCTCGGACAACATCGTAAACAACACGCCTAACGGTCTTATAGTTCTGAACGAAAATCTTGAAGTTCAGCAGATAAACAGCGCGGCGCGCAAGATGATGAATATCAGAGCGGCTTCCGATATTCTGGGAGAGCCTGTAAACAGAATTCTTGACACCGAACCGTTCGAGAAAGTACAGCGTACCGGCAGAAGTGTTCGCGATCAGCGTATGTATCTTGCGGAATATGACAAATATATTGAGCAGACAATAATATTCGATCGCGATTACAGAATCCTTATCTGCATCATGCGTGATGTTACGGACATTGAAAAAGAACGCGAAAAGAAGGAGAATATCAGCCGTCAGACAGTTGAAATAGCCGACAACGTCGTTGACAAGCAGATGCGCATCGTTCAGGAGATCGCGTCCCTGCTCGGAGAGACTGCGGCAGAAACAAAGATTGCGCTGACGAAACTGAAAAAGAGTATTTCCGATGAATAATCTGTGCGCTGACGTTGGATACCAAAGCATAAACCATTATGGAGAACAACTCTGCGGCGATCATGTTGATGTTGTGGAACAGGGTGAAAATTCCACGGTTATAGTGCTTGCGGACGGTCTCGGAAGCGGCGTAAAAGCGAGCATTCTTTCCACGCTTACTTCTAAGATAATCTCTACGATGATGTCGGAAGGATTGACACTTGAAGACTGCGTTGAAACCATTGCGGCAACACTCCCGATATGCTCCGTGCGCGGCGTTGCGTATTCAACTTTTACGATAATACATCTCATAAACAACGAAACCGCCGAACTTATGCAGTTCGACAACCCGCTTGTGATACTTATCCGCGACGGAGAACATTACGAGTACAAGAAAACCGAACTGAACATCGGCGGCAAAAAGATATACAATTCAACGATACAACTCAGGGAAAACGATGTCTTTATAGCAATGAGCGACGGGTGTCCGCATGCGGGCATAGGAACGCTCTATAACTTCGGTTGGAAGCGCTCGGATATCATCACGTTTATGGAGCCGCTTGCAATGGCGGGTTATACCGCAAAGACGCTCTCTACCCTGCTTATCGAAGAATGCAACAATCTTTACAGAAATCAACCCGGCGACGATGCAACGGCTTGTGTCGTAAGAATCAGAAAACGTTCGCCGATGAATATGCTTTTCGGTCCCCCGTCAAACAGGGACGACTGCGACAGAATGATGTCTCTTTTCTTCTCAAAAGAGGGAAAGCACATTATATGCGGAGGTACGACCTCTACAATTGCGGCGAAATATCTGCACAAGCCGCTTGTCGCAAGTCTTGATTTTGTTGAATCCGATGTGCCGCCCATCGCAAAGATAGAGGGCGTTGACTTAGTAACGGAGGGCGTTATAACGGTCAACAAAGTTCTTGAATATGCGAGGGATTACCTCGGAGACAACAAGGAATACGAAAAATGGAGTATCAAAAACGACGGTGCGTCTCAGATATGCAGACTGCTGTTTGAAGAAGCGACGGACATAAACTTTTTTGTCGGAAGAGCAGTTAACCCCGCACACCAAAACCCCGATCTTCCGATAAACTTCAACATCAAAATGAACCTCGTTCAGGATCTTTCAAAGTGCCTGAAACGAATGGGAAAAAGAATAAAGGTCAGTTATTTTTAAGAAGGTAGCGTATGCGAAAATTTGACACAAAGGTACAGCATCTGAAATACAAGGTTTTGAGAGAGGTTGCCAGACAGGCATGGAAAGACACTCTGTACGAAAACCTTTACAATATCCCGAAAATAATCGTTCCGGGAAAAACTCCGACAATGCGTTGCTGCGTTTATAAGGAAAGAGCCATTCTCGAAGAGCGCGTAAACCTTGCGATGGGCGGAGACAAGAATAATCCGAACATTATCGAGGTTATTGATATTGCCTGCGATGAGTGCCCCGTTGGCGGATATGAAGTCACGGACGCTTGCAGAGGATGTCTTGCACACAGGTGCGAAGATGTTTGCCGATTCGGAGCAATAACATTCGACTCAAACCATGTTGCACACATTGACAAAACAAAATGCAAAGAATGCGGAGCGTGTTCGAAAGTTTGCCCCTATACGGCAATCGTGAGCCGTGTACGTCCCTGCCAGAGCGCGTGCAAGATCAAGGCAATTTCGATGAGTGAAGACAAAGCCGCAAAAATCGACAACGACAAGTGTATCGCCTGCGGCGCTTGCGTTTACCAGTGTCCTTTCGGCGCAATCATGGACAAATCGTTTATGATAAACGTCATAGACCTGATAAAGAAGAGCCAACAAGGTGCGCATTACAAACTTTATGCGGTGGTTGCGCCGTCGATATCGAGCCAGTTCACATACGCGAAACTCGGACAGGTCATCACGGGGCTGAAAGAACTCGGTTTCCACACCGTGGTTGAAGCGGCGCTCGGCGCTGACATGGTAGCGCAAGCGGAGTCGAAAGAACTTGCCGAAAAAGGCTTTTTGACAAGTTCCTGCTGTCCAGCATTCGTATCATATATCAAAAAGAACTTCCCGACAGTAATCCCCTATGTTTCGCACAATCTTTCGCCGATGGCGACCATTGCAAAATACATAAAAGATACGGACAAAGATGCAAAAGTCGTATTCATCGGTCCCTGCACGGCAAAAAAAGCAGAAGTTCAACTCGAAAGCGTCAAACCATATGTCGATGCGGCGCTGACGTTTGAAGAACTGCAAGCGTTGTTTGACAGCAAGGATATAGACATAACAACTCTTGCGGAGGGCGTTCTTGACAACGCATCCTATTTCGGAAGAATCTTTGCGCGCTGCGGAGGACTTTCCGACGCTGTTGCGGAGGGACTTAAAGAACAGGGACTTACGGATTTCGAATTAAAGGCTTGTTCCTGCGACGGCATAGACGCCTGCCGCGTTGCTCTTATCAGAAAAACAAAGAATATGCTTGATGCCAACTTCATCGAGGGCATGGCGTGCACGGGCGGCTGTATCGGCGGTGCGGGCTGTCTGACCCACGGCGAAAAGAACAAGGCAGAGGTTGACAAGTACGGACGCGAAGCGATGGAAAAGACCATAGCGGACGCGCTTGCACAACTTAAATAAGCAAAATATTTAATAGGAAAAAACGCTTTCGGAGATAAATCCGAAAGCGTTTTTATATAAAAAGGTTTATTTATCGTCTTCTGCGGAAGCGAATGCGTCAACATAAAATTTGCCGTCAGTCACAACACGTCGTTTCACATCGACAAGCGCCGCGAATAAATCAAAGAAAAAGGCAACCGAATCAACATCTATCCCGAATTTAGAGCGCAACTTTTTCTTATAGTCCTCAGCCATAAGAAGATACCTGCGCATTTTATCAACAGTCAAATGAGATTCGGGATAAAACGGAGAATTTGTATCCGCTGTTTTTACTTCAACAAAATGCACCTGACCGTTTTTCATTGCAATAATGTCAATTTCACCGTGACGGCACAGATATTCTCTTTCAAGTATGCGAAAGCCGAATTTTTTCAGACACCTTGCGGCATATGCCTCGCCGATATCTCCTATATATCTTCTGTCCCGAGTTTTGTTCGGAACGGAAAAATCTTTTTTATCCGTCATATTCCCCCGTTCGAAAAGAAGAGAAAAACTTAAAGTCGCTTCAAATTTCCGTTTTCGCGAAGTTCTTCAACAAAACCTCTGATCTGTTCGTAATTCCCGAGCCAATCCGAAAAAGCGGTCGAACTTCCTGCGGCTACGGCATAGAGCAAAGCCTCTTCCTGATCTCCCGTCGAAAGAAAACCGTGTATATAACCCGCAAGCGCAGAATCCCCCGCCGCCACCGTATTGACAGACGTTCCTTTCGGAACTGAACAAAATATTGCGTCACCGTTCGACGGAAGAAGCACCGCGCCGTCTCCGCCGAGAGAAACAAGAACATTTTTTGCGCCGAGATTTTGCAGTTCCATTGCGGCGGCAACGACCTGTTCGAGAGTATCGCACGGCATTCCCGTCGTCTGCGCAAGTTCTTCCCTGTTCGGCTTAATTACAAAAGGCTCGTATTGCAAAGTCTCCTTCAAAAGGTCTCCGACAGCATCTATCACAACACCGACGCCGCGAGCCTTGCATTGCCTTGCAAGCGTAGCGTAAAAGGTTTGAGGAATACAATTTGGAACACTTCCCGAAAGGCAAAGAATATCCCCTGCTTTTGCGGCATCTATTTTTGCAAGAAGTTTCTTCAAATATTTCTGCGGAATATCGGGACCGTCCGTATTCAAATCCGTCTCTTCCGCGGCACGGATCTTCACGTTTATACGCGTCATTCCCTCGGGCAGCATAATGAAATCCATGTTCAGTCCCTCGTTTTTCAGAAGCCGTTCCATTTCTTTGCCCGTAAAGCCCGCAAAAAATCCGAGAGCTAAAGTTTGCTCGCCGAGTTTGGACAGCATAGCTGAAACATTTATGCCTTTGCCGCCGCAAATAACCTGTTCGCGGCAATGCTTGTTTATCTGTCCTATCTTCAAATCGTCAAGATGAAGAGTGTAGTCTATCGCAGGATTGAACGTAACAGTATAGATCATTTCAGCACCTTGTTTGCATTGATTTTTTGATAACCATTTCCTGCCAATCGCGGTTAAGCGTTACAAAGCGCGCCGACCAGCCGGAAACTCTTACGGCAAGCGTGGGATACTTGTCGGGATTGTCTCTTGCGTCAAGAAGCGTTTTGTTGTCCACAACATCTATATGAACAAAGATGCCGCCAACATCAATAAAAGTCTTGTAGAGACCCACCATCGCGTTTATACCGTCTTCTCCTTTAACACTTGACGGCGCAAGTTTCATATCAAGTGCTGTTCCGTTGACAAGTGAAGACATATCAAGCGCGCCGAGAGACTGAATAATCGCCGTGGGACCGTTTTTATCGGAGCCTGGTGTCGGAGTGATGTTTGCGGCAAGTATCTCATGGGCAAGATGTCCGTCAGCCTGTGCAGAACGCTGATCCCTGAAGCCTATTTCTCTGCCGAAAGTCGAAGCGCCTGCGGGGAAAAGAACACCGGCCTTGCTGTGCACTTCACGCTGGAACCAAGAATAATCGTGCAATACTTTTTTGCCGAACTCGTCTATTTCGGGGTCGGCGTTGCCGTAACCGATAAAGTCTTTGAGAATACGCCGACGAATATCTTCGTGTCCTTCCCAATTCAAACGCAGATACCCAACAAGTTCATCAAGCGTCAGTTTCTTTTCTTCGTAAACATACTTCTTTATCGCAAACAGCGAATTTATAACGTTCGGAAGTCCCGAAGCATGCGGGCTGTAAACCGTATATCTCGCACCTCTGTCATAGTAACCCGCAGCACGTTCGATACAATCGTTGATAAACAACGAAATCATTGTGTTGGGTGTTCCCTGCGTGCCCCAACCGACACCGTAATTTTCTATAATATCAACAGCACCCGCACGAACTTTTTCAAACCATGCGGCATAAAGATCGTCAAAACTCGGATATTCGGGCGTCTTATCTGCGTTTACGCCGAGCGTTTCGTCAAGCAAAAAAAGAACGTCATACGGATGATATGTAAAGCAGGTCGCACCGGGCACCTGAATTTCCCAGCAGCCGTCGTTTGCAAAATTTCTTGCCTCGTGTATATCGTAACCGAAATCAACAAGATTTTTAATAATGAAATCGTTGTTGTATATGGCAACGGTACCCGTGCCGAGACGCTGAACCTCAGCAATCCTGCGGAAGAGTTTTTCGGAAGAGCGTTTACTCAGGCGCACCGCTATCGGGAAATCGCTTATTAGGGTCTCCTCAACAACATCAAGAACAAGAAAAGTGACCTCGTTTTCGACGTCGTTTCCGTCCGTGTCAACTCCTGAAAGAATAATATTCTGATAATGCTGTCCGTCGCCCGAGCCATCGAAAAATTCGCCCGAACCTACCCACTCACAGCCTTTTATCCAAAAATGAGCAAGGTATTCTCTCGCTTCATCAAGCGTTATCGAACCGTCCGCAAGGTCTTTTTTAAGATAATCGCCGAGGAACAGGTCTATACGACCGATTCCGGGCCAGTTGCCGCATTGACGCTGAAAAGCAAACTGGAACATCAGAGACTGCACCGCTTCGCGGAAATTTGTTGCGGGGTGCATGGGAACATTCTGCGCATATTTTCTGACTTTCTCGTAATGCACGCGCTGCTCGCCGTCACTTTCGAGTATAAGTTTGTCCAACAGTTCCATATATCTCGTGTGCCAATGCTCAAACGCGTCGAGAGTCTGCAAGCAGGCTTCGAGGAAATTGATTTTTTTCGGGTCTGTAATATCCCCTCTTGAAAGTCTTTCTTCCACGTGTCTGCGCAGTCCGTCAAGACCGATTTTTACAACAGTCGCAAAATCAAGCGTAACGTGTGAAACACTTCTTACTGCGGGTTCGTCCCTGTCGGGCTGCAACACGGGCGTAACGTGACAAGTGCAGTCTTTGAGAGTGGTCGCGCCTATAACAAGTTCGTCTGGGTTTATTCTTATGTCGCCCTCTTCCGCAATATGACGCACACAGGCGGCATACATCTTGCTGGGATCCTGTTCAAACTCTTCTTTTGTGAGGCGGAGCGTTGTGGGTTTAAGCATTTTGCCCCATTTGCCGAGCAACGCTTCCTGTGCCATTTTTAATGTCTTTTCGGAAAGTCTTGTTTCCATATTTTATCTCCCGTGTTTATACACTGTATCTTACATTCGGCAAGATACCGCGAGCGGTATTTGCCAGCTTTTTCATTTTTTCTTCGGTCGGCACGTCGAACTCCCTGCCGAACCGCATATTCAGCGACGGCAGTTTTCCGAGCCCGAACGAATGATATTCCAAAAGTTCATAGTAGTCGAGGTTTTCGAAATCCTTTATAAAATTGCAGATATCGGAAATCTCTTTTTCGTTATCGTTTACACTCGGAACAACGGGTGTTCTTACAATCAACCGAACGTTTTCTTTCGAAAGTTTTTGCAGGTTTTCTTTTATAAGAGCATTGTCCGTTCCAATAAATTTTTTATGTAAGTCGGCGTCAAAAACCTTGAAATCCGACATAACGATATCTGTATAAGGAAGAACCTTTTTGAAGTACGAATAAGGAACGTTTGAAGCGGTCTGTATACAAACGGTTATTCCGCGTTCTTTGCAAAGGCAGGCACATTCGGTCAAAAAATCAGGCTGAATCATCGGTTCGCCGCCCGAAAAAGTTGCTCCGCCTCCCGAATTGGAATAGAACAGTTTATCCTTTTCGATTGCGGCAACCACATCTTCCGCCGTCATCTGTTTTCCGCAAAGTTCGCGCGCTCCTGTCGGACAGACTACCGCACATTTCCCACAGGAAACGCACTTTTCAAAATGCAGATTGCCATCCCTTGCAACCGCGCCTGTCGGACAGGCCTCGGCGCATTTTCCGCATCCGATGCAAAGGCTCTCAAAATATCGAAGTTGAGGCTTTGCTTCAAGAGACTCGGGATTATGACACCACACACAACGGTTGTTACAGCCTTTAAGAAAGACTGTTGTTCTTATTCCGGGTCCGTCATGCGTCGAAAATTTTTGTATATCGAAAACAATCCCTTGCATAATGTTATCCTTATATTTTTATACTATTTTCATTTTATATTTATATATAAAAAATGTCAAGGTTTTCGTGAAAATTTTACAGTTTTTTCAGTTTGTTTCTTGCTTCTGAACAGCAAGAACAGAACTGTAAGTGAAAAGGCAACAACCGTCCCGCAAACCAAAGCGTAAACCGAAATTTGCGGTATTTCCGACGACGGAAGAATATCCGCCTTGTAACCCGGAATCAGAAAAGAACAAATAAAAATCAAAGCGGTCGCAAAAGCGGTTTGAAGTATCTTGCCTATAAAATACGGTTTCGGAGAAAGTCCTCCGTCACAGATATACGAAAGCACCTGGCAATGCACACTTATACCCGCCCAGCCTATCAATGCGCTTGTGACGGCAAGATTTTGTAATACGGGAGCGGAGTTTCCCACACGACTGACACCCGTTGTCATTTCAAAAATCCCAACAAGCAGATTTTCCATGGTCTCTCGCTCAAAAAACGGAAACAGTTTGCAGATTGCTGCTGAAATTGACGGTATTAAACCCGTATGCAGAAGAAGAGAGACGGCAACGGCAAAAAACACAACAAAAGAACAGATGTAAAGCATAGATACCGCACCGTCTGTAACAGATGAAAGAAATATGTGTAAAACAGATTGTTTTTGCGGAATATTGTTTTTTGTATTCACGAAAACGACTGTGTCAGCAGTTCCTTTCCAGATTCTGCCGACAATTATTCCCACAAAAACGGCGGAGACTATCTGAACCGCCCATAAAAGCCAACCGGTCTTGCCGCTTTGCCAGATTCCGACACCGACTGTGCCGAGGATAAACGACGGACCCGCATTATTGCAAAAAGCGAGGGTTCTTTCGGCTTCAACCTTTGAACAGGCACCGTTTTTATAAAGCGAAGATACGGTTTTTGCGCCGACGGGGAAGCCCGAAACAAGCCCGAGAATCATTGCGGAAGAACAGTTGCCGCCGACACGAAAAACCTTTTGCGTAAAACGGTCAAGCAGGCGACCGAGACGTTCGGCAAAACCGCATTTTATAAAAATTCCCGACAGGACAAGAAACGGAAACAGCGTCGGAACAAGAACCGTCAGGCACATCTCAATCGCCTGTTCCGCCGAATCACATGACACTTCGGGATAAATCAAAATTCCGACAATACCGCAAAGCGTCAGCAATAAAACAAATATATTTTTCACTCTGTTTCGTGTCTTATTTTTCATTTTAATGCTCTCCGCTATTGCAATTTAACAAAAAATATTGTAGAATGTAAAAGGTGATTTTATGTTGAATTATGAAAAAATAAAAGATATAGTTTACCGCAAAACAAACGATTGCAACCTGCATCTTGATCTGCTTGTTCCGCGTGCAAAAAACGATGAAAAAATTCCTTGTTGCGTGTTTTTTCACGGCGGCGGGTGGAAAGAGGGAAGTAGGCAGGATGTTGACGGTTTTCCGATTATAACAGATAAGATAATCGAAAGCGGCGGGGCTGTCGCGTCGGTTGAATGTCGGCAAAAACGGCGGCGGTTTTCCGCAAAGTTTCGAAGACTGTCTGTATGCGCTGAAATTTCTTGATGAGCAGACGATTTGTCCCATAAACAGGTTCAGAAAAGGGCTGTACGGAATTTCCGCAGGCGGCACTATGGCTTGCGCATCTGCGCTTATGCAGGAGCGGTTCGGAATATATTCCCCTGTTTCCGCAGTCGCGGATATGTGCGGTGTTATTTGGTTCGGAGGTAACGACAAGGTATTTTCCGAAATCAAAACGCCGTCCGCGACCGAAGGTTTTATCAAAAATCTGCTCGGAGGACAAGACCCGAATATGACTTCGCCCGTTGAATACCTGAAAACATCGCCGCAGCGTCCGAAATTTCTGATAGTACACGGCGACAACGACGAATGTGTCAATGTCAACTCTTCGCGTGAGTTCTTCAAACGAGCTGTTCAAGAGGGCTACAATGCTGAATATCTCGAAGTAAAGAACTCAAATCACACGTTCTTTCCCGTCGGAGGCAGGCTCGTTCCCAACGCGCAGACATTATTCGGCAAAATCGGTGATTTTCTTGCAAAAAACATATAAACGCTTGACATATTGCGACATTTATTATATAATTATATTATATAATTCTACACATTTTGAATATATGAGGTTTGATATAAATGAGACTTACGCTTGTGGTTCCCTGCTACAACGAGCAGGATAATGTTGTTGATTTCTGCAAAGAATGCGTACGCGTTTTTTCAAAGGGCGATTTTGATTATGATTTTGTGTTTGTCAACGACGGTTCGACGGATAAAACACTTAAAACCCTCAGAGAAATATATTCTCTCGGCAAACTCAATATGACGATAATCAGTTTTTCCCGAAATTTCGGAAAAGAAGCCGCAATTTATGCCGGACTGAAAAACGCAAAGGGCGACCTTGTAACGGTCATCGACGCAGACCTGCAACAGCGTCCCGAAGTTGTTATGGAGATGATAGGTTATCTTTCCGAACACAAGGAATGCGACTGCGTTGCAGCGTATCAGAGAGAAAGACACGAAAGCAAACTGCTCAAAACATTCAAAGGCTGGTTTTACGGTCTGAGCAACAAGATAATGCAGACAAAACTTTACCCCGGAGCAAGCGATTTCCGCACGATGAGAAGACAGATGGTCAATGCCGTTCTCCAACTCAGCGAATATCACCGCTTTTCAAAGGGAATTTTTTCTTGGGTAGGATTTAACACATATTATATGCCCTACCATGTCAGAGAACGCAATGCGGGCTCTTCCAAATGGTCTTTCAAAAAACTTTTTGAATATGCGATTGAGGGCATAGTCGCATTCACAACAAAGCCGCTTCGCATTCCCGTTTATCTTGGTGCGGCTTCGTTGTTTGCGTCTTTTGTGTTCCTCATCTATATGATTGTAAAAATCTGTCTCGGAACATATATCACCGCTCACCTTGCGGTTTATCTGTTGCTGTTACTCGGAGGTTCCATACTCGTTGCGCTCGGAGTTATCGGAGAATATCTCTCCAAAACGTATATGGAAACAAAGGGACGCCCGATTTATATTATCAAAAACAAGTGGACGACAGAGGGCAAATAATGGAAACGCAGAACAAAAAAAACGTAAAAGAAGTTGTTCTCTATCTGATATTCGGAGTTGCGACAACACTTGTAAACTGGATAGTATATCTAATATTCAACAACCTCGTTTTCAATCACCTTTTCTCCGAAAACACGGCGATGACCGCATCAAATGCGGTTGCGTGGTTTCTTGCGGTGCTGTTCGCGTTTATCACAAACAAACTCATCGTGTTCAAGAGCAAAGAAAAGACCGCAAAAGTTCTCATTCCCGAACTGCTGTCGTTTTACGCTTCAAGAGGGCTGACGGGTTTGCTTGAAATATTTGTTCCGACGCTCCTTGTCAATTGGGGCATCACATTCACGGTTCTCGGCGACGGCGGCATTTTCCCGAACGCCATGCGCGACAGCGGCTTTATCTTCACTACCCTGTCGGACAGAGGACTTGTTCCGAAAATGATCGTTGCGGTGGTCGTAATCATATTGAATTACGTTTTCAGCAAACTTATCGTTTTCAGAAAAAAGAAAGAGAAATAAAGTTAAATCCGTCTGTGCAGAAGCGCAGACGGATTTTTTTAAGGTTTGTTATTCTCAATAAAAACACCGCGTTTTGAAACGCGGTATTTTATACTATAAGATTCTGTTTTTCATAAAATTAACAACCATTTCCATGGCTACGAGATTATGCCCGCCCTCGGGAATTATAATATCCGCAAATTTTTTGCTCGGCTCAACATACGCCTCGTGCATTGGTTTAACGGTCAACAGATATTGGTCGATAACGGAATCAAGCGTTCGTCTTCTTTCGTTTACGTCACGTCTGATTCTGCGCAATATGCGTATATCGGCATCGGTATCGACAAATAACTTCAAGTCCATAAGTTCACGAAGTTTCGGTTCCGCAAGGATAAGAATGCCGTCAAGCAACAGGCACTTTGTCGGATATATGCGTCTGACTTTATCGCTTCTGTCATATTCCTTATAATCGTAAACGGGACAGTCTATCGGTTCACCGTTGCGAAGCGCCCGCAAATGCTTTGCCAGCAATTCTGTATCATACGCATCGGGACAGTCATAGTTCTGTTTGACACGCTCCGCAAAAGGCATTGAGTGCTGTTCTTTGTAATAATCGTCGTGCCGCAAAACCGTGACATTGTCTCCGAATTTGTCGGAAAGATATTTTGTGATGGTGCTTTTGCCGCTTCCCGATCCACCGGCGATACCGATAATAAGCATTGTTTATTCTCCTTTAACGACCTTGTATATAAGCGGCTTTTTCTTAGGCGGTTCACTTCCGAAAACAAGTGCGTCAAGATACCTCTTTTCCGCATCTGCTACGGCGTCGGCGTTGTTAGTGTGCAGTTCGCACAGGACATCGCCTTTCTTGACCTTATTCCCCGCTTTTCCGCGAATGACTATACCTGCGGAAAAATCAATGGGATCGCCCTTTGTAAGCCTGCCCGCGCCGAGGACGGCGTCCATATCGTGAATATAACCGTCTGTCGGGGACTTCACTTCGTGAATTATTGACGCTTTTTCAAATCTTGAAGTATCTTCTATATAGCGAACATCTCCGCCCTGTGCGGATATCCATTCTTTCATTTTCTCGTAAGCCGCACCGCTGTCTATTGCTGTTATTACACGTTTTTCAGCCTCTTCAATCGGCAAATCAAAAGTCAGAGACACCATATTTGCAGCAAGGCAAACGCAGACCTGACGCAGGTCGGAAACGTTTTCTCCGCGAAGAACAGCCACAGCTTCGGCAATTTCAAGGCTGTTGCCCACGGCATGACCGAGAGGAACATTCATATCAGTCAGCACCGCTGCGGTCTTTCTGCCGCACCCATTGCCTATTTTGACCATTTCTGTTGCAAGTTCTTCCGCCTGTTCAACGGTTTTCATAAATGCGCCGCTGCCCACTTTTACGTCAAGCACGATGGAATGAGAGCCTGCGGCTATCTTTTTGCCCATAATGCTTGAAGTTATAAGCGGAATACTGTCAACCGTGGCGGTAACATCGCGAAGCGCATAGAGTTTTTTGTCTGCGGGGGTGAGATTTCCACTCTGACCGATAAGCGCAATGCCGATTTTTTCGACCTGGTTCAAAAACTCTTCGGAAGAAATTGTCGTTCGGTAACCGGGTATCGATTCGAGTTTATCAACCGTACCGCCCGTATGACCGAGCCCTCTGCCCGACATTTTTGCGACTTTCGCGCCAAGCGCCGCAACGGTGGGAGCAACGATAAGCGATGTTTTGTCCCCTACACCGCCCGTGCTGTGTTTGTCAACGGAAAGAGTTCCGAAACGGGAAAGGTCAACGGTATCGCCCGACTCCGCTATACACTTTGTCAGACAAACGGTTTCCCTGTCGCTCATTCCTCTGAAATATATGGCCATCGCAAGCGCCGCCGCCTGATAATCGGGAATCGAGCCTGCCATATAGCCGTCAACGAAGAACTTTATTTCTTCATCGGAAAGTTCTTCACCGTTTCTCTTGTTGTGAATAATGTCATACATTCTCATAAAAAACACCTCCGAATCCATCGGTGACTATCGGCGGGGAAAAAGCCCCCGCCGATAGGATTTAATATTATCGTTGTCCCTTATCGTAGGGTATGCCCTCTGCTTTCGGCGCTCTTGATTTCTTGGAAGTAAACGCAAGAACGATAAGCGAAATAACATAAGGCATCATATTGTAAATGGAGCTGCTGATATTCAAGTCTGCAAGGAATCCGATACCCGAATAAACATTTGAAAGCGCACGGAAAAGACCGAACATAAGCGCGGCAAGCGCAATGCGCGTGGGCTTCCATTGACCGAATATCATAACGGCAAGAGCAAGGAAACCGAATCCGGCAACGCCGCCCTCAAATTTCCATTCGCTGACGCCTGCGGTGATATATGCGATACCGCCGATACCGCCGAGAACACCCGAAATCATAACGCCCGCATAACGCATTTTGTAAACGCTTATTCCGACGCTGTTCGCCGCCTGCGGATGTTCGCCGCACGCCATAAGACGCAGACCGAATCTTGTTTTGTAGAGCAGTATGTAAGCCACAATAAGCAAGATAACGGTTATGACCATGAACCAGTTAAGTTCAAAGTCTCCTATCTTCTGCACAAATGCGCCTTTGCCGTCGTAATAAGTTATGCTTGAAGAAACGTTGTCGGGAGATTCAGCCGTATTTATCGCTCTTGCGATAATAACGGAAGCGGCAAGTCCGAGCATATTCAGCGCCGTGCCGACTATGGTCTGATCTGCGTTGAATGTAACACACGCCACACTTAACAGCAATGAATATATCAGTCCGACAAGCGCCGCAACCAATACGGCGGAAAGAATAAGAACTATTGCGGGAACGCCCTGCCATGCAGCACAAAGATATTTCAAAGTCAATGCGCCGCCGAGTGCGCCCATTATCATAATACCTTCAAGTCCGAGGTTGATAACGCCCGAATGCTCTGCAAAGCAACCGCCGAGAGCGACAAGGATAAGAACCGAAGCGTAAATCAAAGTATATTGAACAAGTAACGTCATTCAGCCTTACCTCCTTTCTCTTCGGAAGAAACCGCAGCAGCCTGTTTTTCTTCAAGTTTGCGAGCGGCTGCCGCATCGCGGGTCATAAGCCATTTGTTGAGCACGGTCTTCGCAAAGAATACGAATCCGCACAGGTAAATTATGATTGCGGATATCAGGTCGGAGATCTGTGACGAATATACCATCTTGTCGATGTATGCACCGCCGCTTGTGATGTGCTGAATGAAATACGACGAGAATATCGAACCTATCGGATGAAGTCCGCCGAGGAACGCCGCCGCAATTCCGTTGAAGCCCATTGCCGGAACGGAAGATTCGCTGCACGACCATTGCATAATACCCGTGAGATAATACAGAGCCGCGCCGAAGCCCGCAAGCGCACCGCCGATAACAAGAGTTACAACGATGTTGCGTTTTTCAGCCATACCGCAATACTTTGCGGCGTGACGGTTATAGCCTGTCGCCTTCAATTCATAACCGAATTTTGTTTTGTCAAGGACTACCCAGATTATAATTGCAACAAGAACAGCAATGGGAATTGCAATCGTTGCATAGTTGTTATTGAGAAGTTTACCTATTCCGAGAGACGGAATAATTGCCTTTGAATTAACACCGAGAACGCTCTTTGTGTAAGGGCTGGTAGGCTCTTTTACAATGTTCAAAAGCATATTGACAAGATAAAGGCTTATCCAGTTGAGCATGATTCCGCTGATAACCTCATTGACGTTGCAATAGGCTTTGAGCAGACCGCTGACGGTTCCGAGCACAGCACCCGCAACGATTGCAAGGAGTATGCACAGATACCACGGAAGCCCCAAACCGAGCGCCGCATAAAGAGCAACGCCTGCACCGATAACGTACTGTCCAGCAGCGCCGATATTGAAAAGTCCCGCCTTATAGCAGAACAGTATCGACAGCGAACACATAAGAAGAGGAACGGTCGTTACAAGTGTATTGCCGAGGTTCTTTACACGCAACGTGGCGCGCGAGAACGTCATAAAGTTTTTGAGCATATCCGTAATGGCTTTGAATGCGCCGTCAGGGTTTATGCACAGAAGAACGACATAACCGATGATGAGTCCGATTATGACACAGAGAACGGAAGCAACTATCGTCTGGAAGACATTATTGCCTACAAGGCGACGTCCGAAACTTTTCTTAGGCATCATAAACCTCCTCTCTCTTTGCGCCGGACATATAAAGTCCGAGTTCTTCAACGGTTATCTTCTTCGGGTCAAGTTGTCCGACAATTTCACCCTCATACATAACAAGGATTCTGTCCGCAACGCTCATGACCTCATCAAGTTCGAGAGATACAAGCAATACCGCCTTATCCTCGTCACGCAGATTTATCAGTTGACGGTGAATGTTTTCGATAGCGCCGACATCGAGACCTCTGGTAGGCTGAACCGCAACAAGCAAGTCGGGATTGCAGTCCACTTCACGGGCAACGATAGCCTTTTGCTGGTTACCGCCCGACATGGTTCTTGCAATTGTAACGCTTCCCTGTCCCGAACGAATATCAAAACGTTCGATAAGGTCTTTTGCGTAACCGCGAATAACGCGTTTTTTAAGAAAGCCCGCTTTGTTAGTAAATTTCGGAGTGAAATAACGTTGCAAAACGAGATTGTTTTCAAGTGAATAATCAAGAACAAGACCGTGTTTGTGTCTGTCCTCGGGAATATGGCTCATTCCCGAAACATTTCTCTTTCTGACAGAAGCGTGGGAAATATCTTTTCCGAGAAGCAAAATTTTTCCCTTTTTGATTTTTTCAAGTCCCGTAAGAGCGTAAACAAGTTCGGTCTGTCCGTTTCCGTCAATGCCCGCGATAGCGACAATCTCACCTCTGCGAACACGGAACGAAACATTTTTGACCGCGTCTTTTTTATGTATACGGCTTTGAGCGTAAAGCCCCTTGACTTCAAGAACGGTATCGCCGACGGGGTGTTCGTCTTTTTGAACAACAAATTCAACGTCTCTGCCGACCATCATGCGAGAAAGTTCGTTCTTGGTCGTATCTTTGATATCGACAGTGCCCACATATTTGCCTTTACGCAAAACAGTACAGCGGTCCGCTATTTCCATTATCTCGTTCAATTTGTGAGAAATGAAAAGTATCGATTTTCCCTCTGCCGCAAGGTTACGCATTATCTGCATAAGTTCCGTTATCTCCTGCGGAGTAAGAACTGCGGTGGGTTCGTCAAATATAAGTATTTCGTTTTCTCTGTAAAGCATTTTCAGAATTTCGGTTCTCTGCTGCATGCCGACGGAGATATTCTCTATAATCGCATCGGGGTCAACGCTGAGTCCGTATTTATCCGAAAGTTCAAGTATCTTTTTGCGTGCGACGCGCTTTTGCAGAAAGCCCGCTTTCGTCGGTTCGACACCGAGCATTATATTGTCGAGAACGGAAAAGCACTCAACAAGTTTGAAATGCTGATGTACCATTCCTATTCCGAGCGCATTCGCATCGTTTGGGTCTTTTATGCTGACCTTTTTGCCGTCCTTGTAGATCTCACCCTCTTCGGGCTGATATATACCGAAAAGAACGGACATCAAAGTCGATTTTCCCGCGCCGTTCTCGCCGAGAAGCGCGTGGATTTCACCTTTTTTAAGTCGGAGAGTTATATCGTCGTTCGCGGTTATTCCCGCAAACCTTTTCGTTATATGCAACATTTCTATCGCATACTGTTCCGCCATAACGATCTCCCCCTTTCTTACTGTTTTTTCCTGTTTCTTTGCAAAACAGGGGTGTCCGTTTTCGGACACCCCTGTCAATGTTCGGGGAATCTGATCTTTTCAATTCCCTTATTTTAACAATGATTAGCCGACTATTCTGCCCTGATCGGATACGTTGGAATTGGTAACGGTCGGGAATACGGTCGTGTCATCGGATACGGTAACCTTGCCCTCAAACATATTCTTAACGAGAGCGGTGTAATCCTCTTTGGTAAACGTATCGCCGAACTGCGTGGTATCCATAGGAAGCTGAACGTAGTTCTTGGTCGGGTCTTCGCCGTTTACGAGACCGAGAGAAACGATCTTACCCTTGTAGTTATCCCATTTGCCGGCAATGATGTCGGTAAGGGTGTCGTACGTTGCGGGATAAAGGCCCTTCATAGCGGACGTAACGGTGATTCCTTTGCCGTAGCCCTTATCAATGATGGGGCTCTGGTCGGTATCAACGCCGATGATCTTGCCGCCGACTTTCTTGGCAGCCTCTGCTGCGGAGGTGTAAACGCCGCCGCCGCAAGCGAACACGAGCTGCGTGCCGTTAGCGAACCAAGTGTCCATTTTAGCGGTGATCGCGGGGTCGCCCTGGAAAAGACCGCCGTATACATAGTTCATATCAATGGTTATGTTAAGTTCTTTCGCAGCTTCATCTGCGCCCTGAACGAAACCGTAACCGAAGCGGATAACCGCGGGAACCGCCATACCGCCGAGGAAGCCGAGTTTGGTGTAGCCGAGTTTAACTGCGGCGTAACCTGCCATGTAACCGCTGAGTTCTTCTTTGTAAATAGCGCTGTAAATGTTGTCAAGTTTTACATATTTGTCGAAATCCCAGTTTTCGGGTTTGTAGTCGTAGGTTTCGCCTGCGAGTTTAACGCCTGCTTCAAGGAAGTCGCCCTGAGCAACGTCGAGCGCGAAGAATTTAACGTCGGGATACTGCGGAGCGCGGCTGAGGATAGCGGTCGCGAACGCATAACCGGGCATAACAAGAACGTTGTAACCCTTATCAACCGCGTTGTCTATCATAGACTCACGAGCGGCGTCGGAGTTATCTGCGGGCTTGAAGTACTCGAATTGAAGGTTGTTAGCCTCTGCGAATGCTTTGCACGCCTCGTAGGTGGTCTGGTTGAAAGACTGGTCGGTGATGTCGCCGTAGTCGGTGATCATCGCGATTTTGTAGTCGGAAGCCGGGGTTTTGTCGTCAGTTCCGGATGTAGAAGTAGGATTATTATCCTTATTTCCGCATGCGGAGAGAACGAAAAGACCTGCTACCATGACTACCGCCAGGAAAACAGCAAGAAACTTTTTCATAAAAGAACCTCCTAAAAATATGCAGTATTTACTGCTTGTTCGTGAAAATTTTATCACAATTCACCCATATTGTCAATAGTTTTGTATGCATTTGTGTAAACTGCACAAATCAATTTGTGACAAAATTCGGGTAGAAGGCATTCGGAAGAATTTCTCCGAGAGTATGCTCGGTATACTTCCCGTCTCCGACAACGAAAAGAACGGGAAACTCAGGCGAACAAAACTCCGCCATCACCTGTCTGCAAACGCCGCACGGAGGAAACTCACCGTTGACAACGCCGCCTTTGCCGCCCGCAACCGCAATCATTTCAAATTTGCGTTCGCCCTCGCTGACAGCCTTAAAAATAGCCGTTCTTTCCGCGCATACCGTCGGTGTAAACGATGCGTTCTCTATATTGCAGCCCGTAAAAACTTTTCCCGTCGAAGTCAGAAGAGCCGCGCCCACGGTATAACCCGAATACGGGACATAAGCCATTTTCATTGCATCTATCGCAAGCGCACAGAGTTCTTCTTTCGTCATTTCGGAAAACCTCCTTTATTCGGCGTCCAACGCAACTGCGGTTTTAAGCGCAAGTTCCATCATTTCCGTAAACGAATTCTGTCTCTCTATCGCGGGCAGATTTTCACCCGTCAGAATATGGTCTGAAATCGTGCATATCGCAAGCGCGTTGCGTCCGCATCTTGCAGCATTCATATAAAGCGCGGCTGCTTCCATTTCTATCGCCATAACGCCCATTTTGCTCCAGGACGGCGTTGACTTCAACCCGTCGGGAAGTCCCTCTTCGTCATTGTAGAACGTATCAGACGAAAGAATGTTGCCGACATGATAACGGAGTCCCATATCTTCGGCAATATCAGCACAATGACGGAGCATTTTGTAACTGCTTATCGGAGCAAATGTTCCGGGCAGATGATACTGCGACGCAAAATTCGAATTGGTGCAGGCACCCTGTCCTATAACAATGTCGCGAACCTTTATATTCGGGTTTATCGCCCCCGCAGAGCCGATACGCATGATGTTCTGCACGCCGTAAACAGTATACAGTTCGTAAGAATATATACCGATGGACGGCATACCCATGCCGCTTGCCATAACGGAAACTTTTACGCCGTTGTATGTTCCCGTGTAACCGTGAATACCGCGGACATTGTTGACAAGTTTTGCGTCTTGAAGAAAAGTATTTGCGATAAATTCAGCGCGGAGCGGGTCACCGGGCATAAGCACGGTTTTGGCAAAATCGCCGAGAGCCGCTTCGTTGTGAGGGGTAAGGTTTGCCATGTGAAGTTCCTCCTTTGTTGTTCGGAACGCTGCTGCGCATTCCGAAATTTTTTATTTGTCGCCGTTTTGTTTTCTTATCTGCTCATGATAACATTTGTAGCACATTCCGACATAACTTTCGTTGCCGCCGATAAATACCTGAGAACCTTCGGTCAGAATGTTGCCTTTTCCGTCAAGACGTGCATTGACGGTCGCTTTTCTGCCGCAGCGGCAAATGGATTTGATCTCGGTTATGCTGTCCGCTATCTCAAAAAGCCGTTTGCTTCCGGGGAAGAGCCGTGTTCTGAAATCCGCACGAAGTCCGAAGCAAAGAACGGGGACATCATACATATCCGCGATGTCTTTCATCTGTTCTATCTGAACTTCCGTCAAAAACTGACATTCGTCGCAGATTATGACATCGACCTTTTGCTTTTTGTCACGCTCCAAGTACATATCTATAATGTTATCGTTGTCCGACACGGTTACCGCAGGGGCTTTCAACCCTATTCTGCTCCGAACTTCCGCCGTGACGTTGCCGAATTCGTCAACTTCGTCTCCCCTGTCGTCCGTTGCGGGCTTCATCAGAAAAACATTTTTGTTTTTCTCTTCATAATTGAATTTTGTCATCAGCGCCTGTGCGCTTTTCGAACTGCCCATCGCGCCGAATTTGAAATAAAGTTTAGCCATAAAACATCATGCTCCGAAATTATTTTATCTGTTGTTCCGAATTAAAATTCACGATTAAATGTAAAAAACTCATAGACAAGCCGAGGTCCGCCATAAATTGAAATTACAAGGGAGGCATTATAATATGTTCGGTTCTTTCTTAAATCTGTTTTTGCTTATACTGCATATCGGTCAGACAGGGTCGTTTCCACCGCCGCTTTCCGAAAAAGAAGAAAAGGAACTCGTTGAAAAAATGCTGAAAGGAGACGACAGCGCACGTTCGAAACTCATCGAAAACAACATGAGACTTGTTGCGCACATCGTTAAAAAATACTACGCGTCTGCGGAAGACCAGAACGACCTTATTTCGATAGGCTCGATAGGTCTGATAAAAGGCGTTGACAGTTACAAACCCGAAAAGAAAGTCAGGCTCGTGACCTATGCCGCAAAGTGCGTCGAAAATGAAATCCGTATGCATTTCCGAAAAAAGAAACGTGCGGCAAATGAAATATCGCTGAACGAACACATCGAGACCGACAAGGACGGAAACGAACTGTCGCTGATAGACGTGATAGCCGAAGAGGATAAAATTCTCGATTCCGTTTACAGAAAAATGTGTGTCGAGCAACTGATAAAAGGTATCAGAACGCAGCTTGACGACAGAGAGCGAACGATCATCGAACTTCGTTACGGGCTGACCGAACCGCCTCTTACGCAAAAACAAACCGCGCAGCGGCTCGGCGTTTCACGCTCATACATCTCACGGCTGGAAAAAAAGGCTTTGCTTGCGCTTCGGGAATATCTGCAAAAAACGCCGCTGTGATCACTTCAAATCGGACGGATACGTTATTTTTATATTGCAGCGGTCGCATTCGATAAAACGAACGGGATAACCGCAAGCTTCGACAAGTCCCGAATCGTCCGTATATAAATGAAGCGATTTTTCCGCACGGCAGAGCGCCTCGGCATATATATCACGTCTGAACGCCTGCGGGGTAAAGACAGAAACAACTTTTTCACGGTTGACGGTCTCGTCTATAAAACCGTCGGGCGTAAGGGTCTTAATTGTATTTACCGCACGGACACCGCAGACGGCTGCGCCGAACTCTGCGGCGGCGGCATTCACGCTGTCTATATCGTCAGCCAAGACAAAAGGACGCGCGCCGTCATGCACGCAAACTATCTCAGTGTTCGGGGAAACGGCATAAAAGCCGTTACGGACAGATTCCTGACGGCAGTTTCCGCCGTCCGCAAACATTATATTTTTCGAAAATTGCTTTTCGGTTATTGCTTTTTTCACATCGTCCGAAGACGTAACGACAACTATATCACGCACGCTTTCGGCGTTGACAAAAGCGGCAACGGTCTTGACTATCAGCGGTTCTCCGCCCACTGACAGCAGCAGTTTGTTGCGTCCCATACGCGTTGAATTTCCCGCCGCAACGACTATTGCGGTCACAAAAGGTAATGCCATATTCAAATCTTCTCCTATACAAGATGATTATAATACATTTCGCCGAAAAAAGCAATATGTGAAAAAAAATTATTTTCTTCTATTGCTTTTTGTCGAAAAACGGGTTATAATGATTAGGTAGAATTTATTCGAAGACCAAAACGGAGAAAATATATGAAATTTATCTGTCTCGGCGACGTTGTTGCGGACATCGGACTTGATGCTGTCAAAAAAGTCCTGCCCCGTCTGATAAATAAATACGGTGCGGATTTTGTCGTTGTCAACGGCGAGAACGCGAACAAGTACAACGGAATTTCCGCCGATGACGCACGGGAACTGCATTTTTGCGGCGCGGACGTTATAACGACGGGTAACCACGTATTCAAACAAAAAAGCATCTATCCCCTGCTTGACGAAGAAGATTACATAATCCGTCCCGCGAATTTTCCGTCTTCTGCACCCGGCACGGGTTATACGGAAATAAAAACCCCGTTCGGCACGGTTGCCGTGATAAATCTTTTGGGACAGGTAAACGTTGAAAACGTCGATAACCCGTTCACGACCGTTGACGGACTGCTGAAAAAAATTGACGCAGACTACATTTTGGTTGACATACATGCGGAAGCGACGAGCGAAAAACGCGCGCTCGGGTTTTATCTTGACGGCAAAGTCACGGCGGTTTTCGGAACACATACGCATATTCAGACCGCAGACGAACAGTTTTTGCCGAAAGGTACCGCATACATAACCGACCTCGGAATGTGCGGAGCGCATGACTCCGTGCTCGGAGTGAAAAAAGAATGTGTGATAGAAAAATTCAGAACGCGAATGCCCGTTGTTTTCGAAAAGGCGACGGACGACGTTCGTGTAGACGGAATTTTCTTTGACACGGAAAACAAGAAGATTGAAAGAATAGGAGAGAAAATATAATGAAAATTTCCCCATCAATTCTGAGTGCGAATTTCGCATGGCTCAGAGACGATGTTTTGACAGTAAAAGACTCTGATTACCTGCACGTTGACGTTATGGACGGTCATTTTGTTCCGAACATCACATTCGGACTGCCCATTGTCAAAGACCTCAAATCAAGTGTCGATATTCCGCTTGACGTGCATCTCATGATAACCGAACCCGAAAAATATATAGAGCGTTTCTGCAAAGCGGGTGCGGACATAGTAACGTTCCATATCGAAGCGACAAATTGTCCCGACAAATGTATCGAACTGATAAAAGAAAACGGCGCTGTCCCGTCGATTTCCGTCAAGCCCAACACCCCTGTTGAAGATATTTATCCGTTTCTCGACAAGGTCGGAATGGTGCTTGTTATGACCGTTGAACCGGGTTTCGGCGGACAGAAATTCATGGCAGACTGCCTTGAAAAATGCAGAAAACTCCGCGACGAAAGAGCAAAAAGAGGACTTTCGTTCATGATTCAGACCGACGGCGGAGTCAACAGACAAACGATCATTGACTGCAAAGATGCGGGCGTTGACTGTGCGGTTGTCGGTTCCGCCCTGTTCGGAGCGGAAAACAGAGAAGAAGAACTCAAATTGCTGCAATCGGTTTGAGGAGGTCTGAAATGAAACTTGGACTGAAACTTTTTCCGATGAACGGCGTTCAAAGACTTGTCGACGACGTTACGGTAGACCTCAAAAAACTTTCCCTCAACGCCGAAAAAACAGTGGTTGTAAACATAGACCCGATAGTCGGTTTTTTTCTTCGCGGAGCAATGGCATCGCCGCGTCTTGAAAAGATAATTCCGAAAATAGAAAAAGTAAATGACCTTTTCGACAAATCGAGAAAACTTTTCTTCATTGATTCGCACTCTGCGGTCAGTACGGAATTCACCGCCTATCCCCTGCATTGCGTCACGGAGGACGAATGCAAAATAATTCCCGAATTAAATCGTTTTTTGCCCGATTCGGACGTAATTGACAAGAACTGTACAAACGGCTTTCTCGCGCCCGATTACGTCAAATGGCTCGGAGCAAATCTTCCGACGATTGAAAACATCATAGTCACGGGAGGAATGTCCGATATATCCGTTATGCAATATGCTTTGACGCAAAAAGCGCATTTCAACGAAATCGACTGCAAGGCAAAGGTCATCGTGGTTGAAAACGCAACGCAGACTTTTGACACACAGGCGCACAACGGCGACAATATGCACGCGTTTGCGATGTACAATCTTTATCAAAACGGAGTTATTATCGCACGGATATAAAACAGTATATATACAAGACCTCAAATCATACTTTGAGGTCTTGTTTTTTGTTGAAATACTAAATTTTAATACGTATTAACGTTCAACTTGATATGTTAAATCGTTTTTGGCGAAATAAAACGCTGTTATAAAAAATTTGCCTATTATTGCCACTATAATAAATATTTAATAAATACAGTATTGACAAAAAAGCCGACTTGTCGTATAATAAAAACAAGCGTTGCATAATACAAAAAGCCTGCTCGGGAGGGATAAAAATGCCGCCGAAACCGAAGTTTACAAGAGAAGAAGTTGTCGATACGGCAATAGAACTGATAAAAGACAAAGGTATAGAGGCGCTGACGGCGCGAGAACTCGGCGCAAAACTCGGAAGTTCCGCAAGACCGATATTCACGGTTTTCAGGAATATGGAAGAACTCATCTCTGCTGTCAGAAAATCCGTTCAAAGCGAATTCGAAAAAGAAATAATGACCGCGTTTGAATACACTCCCGCATTCAAACAGTTCGGAATGAGAATGGTCAAATTTGCAACCGAAGAGCCTAAACTTTTTCAGTTTCTTTTCATGAAAGAACACACGGAAGCATCAAGTTTCAACGTCGTATTCGGCGAGCTAGGAGAACACGCTCAAAAATGTATTAACTGCATAAAACGCGACTATGACGTGAACGACGACGAAGCGCAGATACTTTTTCAGCAGGCATGGATATTTACATACGGCGTAAGTATGCTGTGTGCAACGAAGATGTGCAGTTTTTCGGAAAACCAACTCGTGCAGATGTTCGGCAGAATGTTCATATCGTTGCTTTTGTATGTCAAAGCGGGCAATCTTGACGTTCAGACGCCGAAACCTCAGAAAAAAGATTAGATAAAAACGGGAGAAAACGTATGGAACAGATAATCAGCATTGACGGACTCTGCAAATCGTTCGGAGACGTCAAAGCCGTTCAAAACCTTTCGTTCCAAGTAAAAAAAGGCGAACTGTTTGCATTTCTCGGCGTCAACGGCGCAGGAAAATCAACGACGATATCGATTCTCTGCGGCCAGCTTGCAAAAGATGCTGGTTCTGTGTTCGTTTGCGGCGAAGATGTGGAGAAAGGCATGGAAAAGATATGCCGAAAACTCGGCGTTGTGTTCCAAAACTCCGTGCTTGATAAAGCACTTACGGTCAGGGACAACCTGCAAAGCCGTGCGGCGCTGTACGGTATAACGGGCAAAGAATTCAAGAAAAGGCTTGCGGAACTCGCTTCCCTGCTCGATTTTGAAAATCTGCTGAACAGAACCGTCGGCAAACTTTCGGGAGGTCAGCGCAGACGCATAGACATTGCGCGGGCAATTTTGCACAAGCCCGAAT
>OLQA01000912.1_pt1 | contig 27877 bp, 22 predicted proteins | sample 1673151 | NCBI WGS metagenome assembly OLQA01 (sample SAMEA3136760, study PRJEB25190) | human gut metagenome | biome: human gut; feature: human-associated habitat; material: faeces | place: Austria | collected 2013
AAAAACTTTCCAGCCTTGGAAAAATAAATTTCCAACGCTGGAAACTTTCTTTTCCTCCCTTGGAAAGTTTCTTTTCCAACGCTGGAAACGTCCAGTTCCTACGTTGGAACCGAAAAGTTCCTCTGTTGGAACTAAAGAGTTCCTCCCTTGGAACTAAAAAGTTCCAAGAGGGGAACCAATTTTGGAACTCGTATGTACAACAAGTTCAGCATGATACGAATAGTGAAGACATCGTTATATAGGGACGCACGGATCGTGTCTAGTGGGAGGGCGTCCGTTGTGTCAAAGAGATAGGAATAACTCGTTGTAGGGGCGGACCTGCGTGTCCGCCCACAGGTCATACTGTGCTTCAACGAGAACGGGCGGACACATAGGTCCGCCCCTACAAATCGTTACTCGTCTCGTTTTGACACAACGGGCGTGTTTAGTTGGCGATGATGCTGACGAGCGGGTAGGCGCGCTTGCGGTCGGGGTGGAGTAGCTCCACGAGGAGGATAGCGCGTGTAGTGAGTGTCGCGGGCAAGAGCTCGGCGAGGCTTTGTCGCTCTACGATGGCTCGGCAGAGGGTCTCGGTGCTGGCGTGGTCATACTGCGCTAGCCGATAGCCCGCCACGGCGTATAGCGTGGCTGTGCAGCGGGTCTCACCGTCTGAGATCTCTTGGAGTACCAGCCGGGCGAGCTGCGGTAGCGACAGGCGCGTGCGTCGCTTCGGCAGATCGAGACTTTCGTCAGTGGTGGCGGTGCGTCCGTAGACACTGTTTTGCCGCCCCGGCGTGCCGTAGTTAGTCCACGCCTCAGCAGCCGTCCAGTTGCTCAAGTCTTGTGGCTGCTTGTCTGGGATGATGCGCTCCTGGGCTACCCCTTTGACCTTTTGCAGAGCCTTGGGGAAAGTCTTGATGTCGTAGTAAACCTCCTCGACGATGCTGTCGTTTGCCAAGTGCACGAGCCGTATCGCGCACTCACTATCCGGTAGCTGAGGCATCTCGGGGAAGAGGAGCAAGCTGTCGGGCTTGGCGTAGTAAAGACGCTCGAGCGGATGCGTGCTGGGTGTGAGCGCGAGGTAGCCCCGTGGGGGGATGCCGCCCGTGGGGTGGGGCGGGAGCGGATAGACCTTGGAGGGGTGGCCAGAGCGCACGATGACCAGTCCGAGGTGGTCCGTATTGACCGTGGTGTCGTTGGGGTTGTAGAGCTCGATGTACTCGGAGCCGTCGACCGTAGGACGCGCCATGATCTCGGTGATGTAGAGCGGTAGGGGCGCTGCGCGGTGGGTCGTGTCACTGGGCGAACCGCCTGCAGGCTGTATGCTGTTGCGCTGCCCAGGGGTAGCGAAGTGCGCCTGTGGGGTGGCTGCGCCCCAATACTCGTGGCTCTTGTCGCCCGTGGGGGAGAAGTATCGCTCGAGGGCTACGCCATGCTGACTGCGAAGTTTACCCAGGAGCCCCGGATCGTAGCGAAAGGTCTCCACAACCGTTGAGTCGGCATGGCGGAGCAGCTCGATGGTGAAGCCCTTGTTGGCAAGCTGTGGCAGCGTCTTGCTCTGAGTCAGACTATCTCGCGGCGCCTCATAGAAGGCGGTGATGCCCTCTACCGAAGTGGTGAAGGCATGATATCCTCCCGCTGGAATTGGACAGGGACGATTGCTCAGCGGGTACCAGGTGGTCACCTTGCCCTGTCGCCACACCCCGATCGAGTAACCACTAGCATCGAGCACTTGACCGGTGGGGTTGTGCAGCTCAATATACTCAGAGGCACCCGAGAGCGGGTTGGCCATAAACTCGCTAAAGGTGAGTGCCAAGCTATCTGGACGAGGCTGCGGCTGGTCATACTCGACGGCTATCCTGTAGATCGCATTCTCGACACGCTTGGCGCTGGCGGTCCGTACCCCACGGAAGGAGAGCGCATACTCACCCTCTGGGATCGCTGCCTCACTCCTTATATAGATGCTTTTGCCCTCGGTCGTGGTGGCGAGCTTGCCCCACGAGGGAGCCACTGCGATGATCGCCTCCGAGAGGTCGGCCGGCTCGGCGCAGAGCATCTCGACCGTGTGCGGATCTCTCTGACGAAACTCTTGGTAAAACTGGCTCGCTGGTATCACATTGCGCTCACGAGTCAACTCCTCAGGAGAGACTAGTGTGGGGTAAACGTCGAGAAACTCCAGCGAACTGTGCTGCGCCCGAGTCTTGCTATACTCGCAAGCGAAGAGGAACGAAGTACTCTTGTAGTTGCTAGGCGCAGCGGGCGTGCTGCCTGCACTGCCCACATACTTGTAGAGGTCGGTCGCACGGTGCCGCACCCACATCGACCAGCGCGCCGTAGCTGTCGGGTCATACTGGATGACAAAGTCAATGACCCCGCCATCTTCGCGGATCTCGTCAAAGTAAGGGTACTCGATTAGCTTGTGAAGCGAGATTTGCCTGATGCGGCCATTACCCTCTAGAGCGACATTGCTCTCTGCCAGAAAGAGAGCCTGTTTGTTGTCCATCTTGAGCACCACATAGTTGAAGGTGCCGTCAGCTAGAGCCTCGTAGCAGTAGAGGAGGAGCTTCACATTGTTTCCCTTGGTCGGGGTGTAGTCTAGTTGCACCTTGCCCTGCCAGGTCATCTGCTTGCTGAGGGGCACTTTTGCCTTGATGTAGGCGTAGTTGGTCGTGCTACTAGGCTTGCTGTCGTTGAGTTGTAGCCCTCTGATGGGATCGCAGCGAAACTTGTCGAGCGTCCCCCGCCATACGGAGGGCGAGAGCGAGACGCTATCGGCAAAGTGCGCCTGCCACTGCCCCACGATGGGCCAACTGCTGAGCAATCCTAAGATGAGTGCCAACCAGATCCAGCGAAGGCGCATAGCTTCTCTCTCTTAGCTAGTTAGCTGGTGTAATGCCGTCACGCTTGAGCATCGCGGTGAGTGTTGGTTTGCGCCCTCTGAAGCGTACATAAAGCTCCATCGGGTCTAGCTCGTCTCCCCGCTCCAAGATATTATGCCGGAAGTCGGCAGCGACCGTTGGAGAGAAGATCCCCTCCTCGCTAAATCGCTCGAAAGCGTCTGTGGCGAGCATCTCGCTCCACTTATATCCGTAGTAACCTGCGGCGTAACCTCCCGCGAAGATGTGACTGAAGGCGGTGGCGACGATATGCTTCGGGTGCTGCGGGTCACGCTTCCTGTCGCGCAGGGTGGTGCCTCGGAGGGTCTCCCGCTCGTAGGTGTAGAGGTCGTCGGGTAGGCTTTCGCCCTCGGCCAAGGTGTGGTAAGCCATATCCAGCTTGCCAAAGATCACCTGTCGGATGGTACTGTAACCGACGGGGTATTGAGTCGCTTGGATCGCTTTATTGAGGAGCTTAGCGGGGAGCGGTTCGCCCGTTTGGTAGTGCTTAGAGAGCAGTTCGGTGACCACCTCGGGCTGGAGGAGATAGTTTTCCATAAACTGGCTCGGGAGCTCCACAAAGTCACGCTCCACATTGGTCCCCGACATAGAGCTGTAGCGTGTCTGTGTGAGCAAGCCGTGGAGCGAGTGACCGAACTCGTGAAGGAGCGTGTGCACCTCCGAGAGGGTGAGCATAGCCTCCTTGCCAGCCGTCGGCGGGGTAAAGTTCATCACGAGGAGGATATGCGGGCGCTGCGTGGGCGTCCACTCCCGTAGGTTATTCATCCAGGCACCGCTGCGCTTGCCCTTGCGGGGAAAGAAGTCGAGGTAGAGCAGTCCGAGATGCGACCCGTCGCTGTCTAGCACTTGGTAGGGACGCACGTCGGGATGATAGACGGCGACCTTCTCGGTGGGTGCGAAGGTGATGCCGTAGAGTCGCGTGGCAATGGCGAAGACGCCCGAGATAACTTGCGAGAGCGGGAAGTAGGGACGTAACTCCTCCTCCTTGACTCCAAAGGTCTGCTCGCTGTGTCGCTCCATATAATAGGAGAGGTCCCACGCCTCTAGCTCGAAGCCCGCCTCACGATCTAGCTCGTCTAGCTCATCGAGAGCGGTCTGTCGGTAATACTTCGTCAGGTCGTCGAGAAGCTGCTCCACCTGCTCGGGCGTGTTGCACATACGATGCTTGAGACGGTAGGTCGCATAGTCGGGATGTCCCAGTAGCCGTGCCAGCTCGCCACGGAGCGTAGCTATCTGACGAACGATCTGCCGGTTGTTTTGCTCATTGTCACGATTGCCCACACTGCCCCGACCTAAGTACATCTTGTAGCGCAACTCTCTGTCGGCACAATGCTTCATGATCGCTCCGACATGCGGAGCCGATAGGTCAAAGAGGTAGCCCTCGCCATGTGCCTCGGAGGCTGTGCGTGCCTTCTCCTGGGCATCGTCTAGGATCTGCTGAGGCAAGCCACGTAGTCGGTCGCTTTCGTCAGCAGGCACAAAGAGCATCCAGGACTCCTCGTCGAAAAGTTTGTTTTGCGCAAAGTGTGTGGTCAACTGACTGAGCTGTTCATTGATCTCTCTAAAACGCTCCCGCTCGGCACCAACGAGCAGAGCGCCATTGTCCGCAAAGCCCTCGTAGCTCTCGGTCAGGAGGCGCAGGTCGATCTCGTCTAGGTGCAGCTCCTCGCGCTGGTCATAGACGGAGCGAATGCGGGCGAAGAGCGACTCGTTGAGGAGCGTATCCGTCGACAGCTTGCTGAGCCAGTCGGAGAAGGTCTCCGAGAGCTGCATCATCTCGGGACAAGAGTAGGCGGAGAGCAGATTGTAAAAGGCTGCCGTGACCGCCTCTAGTGCCTCGCCACTCTCCTCGAAGCGACGGATCGTATTGTCAAAGGTGGCTGGCTCACGTTGTGCCGTGATTGCATCGATCTCCGCACGATGTAGCGTGATCGCCTCCTGCATGGCCGTGCGAAAGGTCTCCATCGTCTGCTCTATGGCAGTGGCGGAGGAGAGGTCGAAGAACTGATCAAAGGGGAAGCTCCCGTACGGAGTCTCGGGAGCGGTAAAGAGTTTGCTTAGCAGTGCTGTCGCCTGAGGCGTGGTTGCAGTCATATATATAAGGAGTCGGATTGGTTCGGTTTACTTAGCCAACTGATCTTCCAGCTGAGCTATCTTTTTGTTTTGGTTTTCGATGGTCTGCAGGAGCGCGCTGAGCTCCTCATTGCCCATAGAGGTGGGGTACTCGGCAGAGACACGGAGGAGGAAGTCGCTCAGGACGTTCATATAGTTGGTAAAAGCAGCGTAAGGCGTCTCGTAAGGCGAGAAAGCCCCTGGACCGCCCAACTTAGTGGTCATGTAGAAAAGGTGGTCGGAGCCCTGCAAGTTGATCCAGTCCTCCAGTAGTCGCTGGTCTCGTGAGAGACGTATGCGCTCGCCCCACTCCTCGAGCTTCTGTATGACACATTGCTGCAGCTCATTGCCCGTCCATAGCGAGGTATCTCGCTCCTCGCCCATACGGCTCACCGGATAGGTCGCCTGGATGGTGTCTTGCGGGGTGCAGTGCGTGGCAATCTCTTGAGGCGTGGTAAAGGTGAAGCCCCGCTTAGAGCCTTGCTCGGGAAGAGCGCGGAGGAACTCAAAGATGCCCGTCTCACGGCTCCATACCGATCCAAGCGTCTCCAGTGGCAGAGAGACCAAAGCATAGTCGCCCTGCTCAGCCTCCAGCGTCGCAAAGAACCGCTCCGTCGTGTAGGGGTAGAGCGGACTGTCGTACCGTGCGAAGTCGTGAGCGATTGCATCGGAGAGCTCTGCGTGACGCATCAGGAGAGATACTCCCTCGGTCGTAGCGTTGTACAGGTAGTTAGGATTCTTCCACGCTAGGAGGTGCTTGGCACCCTCAGTGACAATCGCTTTGTACCCTTGGCTGTGGGCTACCTGCGCGATGCGGTCGCTGTAGATTAGCTCTGGATTGGAGAGCGTCACAGGAGCGACCCCAAGGAGCGAACTGATACGGGTGCGGTACATGCGCAGTTGGTTCGCATACTCCTCCTCATCGTACAGCCCGCAGAGACCGTGCGAGATCGGTTCACCAAGTATCTCGATGCGCCCGCTCTTGACCAGTCGCTTGAGCAGCTGGATCATGTCTGGTGTGTGTAGCTCCATCTGCGTGAGCACCGAGCCAGAGAGCGTGAGAGCAACTCTAAAGTCGGGATGCGCTTCGATCAATTGCTCGATCAGTTCGAGTGCTGGTCTATAGGAGCGGTCTACCACTTGACGCAGTATCTCCTCATTGGCAAAGTCATCGTAATAGTAGTGGTCGCTACCGATATTGAAGAATGGGTAGTTCTTGAGCCTAAACGGTTGGTGTAGGTAGAAGTGAAGTATAATCTGTATCATAGGAAGGTGGAGAAGTCGTTTGTCAAAGGGGGGTTATACAAGTCGGTCATAGATAGCTCTGAGGCGCAGTCCAGCTTTGCTCCAGACGATGTTGTTGACCTCCTCGATACCCTTTTGCTTGAGATGCTCGTGGAGCGTCGGATAGGAGACGAGAGCGTGCATAGCGTCGGCCATAGCGTCCACGTCCCAGTAGTCGGTCTTGATCGCGTAGCGCAGGATCTCGGCGCAACCACTCTGCTTGGAGATAATGCTCGGCACGCCACACTGCATAGCTTCTAGCGGTGAGATGCCAAAAGGCTCCGACACCGAGGGCATCACGTAGACATCGCTCGAGCGCAACATCTCATAGACCTGCTGTCCTCGCAGGAAGCCCGTAAAGTGAAAGCGGTCGGCTATACGCTTGCGAGCCACGAGGTCGATCATCTTGTCCATCATATCGCCATTGCCCGCCATCACAAAGCGGATTCCATCGGTATGCTGTAGCACCTTGTGGGCTGCCTCAACGAAGTACTCAGGCCCCTTTTGCATGGTGATACGCCCCAGGAAGGTAATCACCTTGTCGCCCGTATGCTGCTTATTGGGCAAAGCTAATAGCTCAGGGCTAAGCGGCTCGACAGCGTTGTGAACGGTAAAGACCTTGTCGGGACTCTGACCATACTTGTCGATGACAGTTCGTCGGGTCAGGTTGCTCACACAGACGATAGCGTCTGCGTAGTCCATCCCTTGCCGCTCGATCGCATAGACCTGCGGATTGACATTGCCACGACTGCGGTCGAAGTCGGTCGCATGCACATGGATCACCAGCGGCCGCCCCGTCACCATCTTCGTATGAATCCCCGCAGGGTAGGTGAGCCAGTCGTGCGAGTGAATGATGTCGCACGGCACCGTCCGCGCTATGACGCCCGCCACGATCGAGTAATTGTTGATCTCCTCCAGCAGGTTGTCTGGGTAAGCTCCGCTAAACTCTAGACAGCCCAAGTCATTGGGACAGCGATAGCGGAAGTCATCGTAGATATGCTCTCTAGCAGCCTGGTAGTAGTTCACCTCCGCCTCATTGTGTAGCCGTGAGCGCAGGTACTCGGCACTATGATCATGGTAAACGATCGGCGTGCGGTCGGCGCCAACCAGCGTTATGTGCGAAGTATCCTCATCGCCATACAGCTTAGGCACGACAAAGGTTATATCCATATCGCTCTGCTCGGCCATACCATTGGTCAAGCCGTAGCTAGCCGTGCCTAGCCCTCCCGAAATGTGTGGGGGAAACTCCCACCCGTACATCAATACTCTCATCTTACAAGAACATCTTCATAGGTCTCACTTGTCGTGTTAAGAGGCAATCTCCATCAAAGTAGTATCTTTTGAGTGAACGGTGTAGAGCCGTCTGCGAATTCTATATGAATCACATATGGTTGATTAGGGTATGGGAGTGATAAGACAAACTCCTGCGGATTGGCTATATCATACGCTTTTGTGTAGCCTGCGATATTTGAGAGCGTAATGCACGTCATAGGACGCTCACTCTTAATGAGCAGTTTACCACGTTCAACCTCTATCAGAGGTCTATTCACATCTCCCATCTGCTGTACCGCCACAGGCTTAGACTTCAGCAGATGAGTAGGGATGTAGCGACCTCGATAGTATCCTGTCTCTAGCTCGAGAAATCTTACTGTGTATAATGTATCTGGGGAAACACTCGAATCATACCAGTTTTTGCCATAAGAATGTGTAAGCCCCCACCTCCCTAAAGCGTCTACACCTTCACTCTTTCCAGAAAAGTCAGCAAGCATCATCTTCTGTCCAGTCGTTGTCAGAAAGTAAAAGAAGAACCCCGGGAGCGGTTCTCCCCCTGGCTCTGATGGCCCCATAGTCTCATTCACAAAACAACCCTCTACAGTGACGTATTTTGCGCCTTTGTATAGTTGCTCGAAGTCGTAGCTGTAGCTGTCTCCCTCACGATTGCAGACGAAGTGGTAGATACTGTCTAGCTGGATAGGCTTACCACTTAGTTGTAGAGGGTCGGTTACTGAAGCATAGACACCATCTTTGATCTGTATCGGGATGTACGCATCATTAGTCATAATGGCAAGGACACGCCCTTGCGCTTGGTCTGTAGGATGCTCCACTGTCGTAAGGAGACCATCCCAAGTCCACTGTGCCGAGGCGATCAGTCCGCAACTGAGTAGTATGGTTAGTAATAGTAGTTGGTGTCTCATAGTTTCGTAGGCTTTAGTTACACTTCAATGGTAAGGGTCTTTATTGGTCCGTTTATCTTGTAGGACGCTCTTCGTTGCTGGTTGTATAGTATAGGTAGTTGGCCAGAGGGGTCTCCTCACTGTTGTACCGCTCGAGGGTCACCAAGGCGCGCAAAACCTCTGCACAGCTCATCGCAAAGGAGATACCTCCGTGACTATCGTAGGGCGGGTTGCCGTCGTATAGCTCGCTCAGTGTCGAGATACCGTGATGCTGTAGCTCATCCTGTATATCTCCGAGGAGGCGCGCTAGGTGGGTCACACCGCTACGCCCATTGATCTTCAGATAGGCATCCGTGTAGGCACCCAGTAGCCACGGCCACGCAGAGCCATTGTAGTAAGCATGCTCTCGCTGCTCCTGAAGTCCGCTGCACTGCTCCACATAACCCTCACTGCGGGGGCTCAGCGAGCGAATGCCCTTTGGCGTGAGTAGCTCAGAGGTCACGATCCCTAGCACTTGTCGCTGCTTAGCGCGACTCAGCGGGCAGAACGGCAGCGAGATAGCTATCAGCATATCAGGACGGACAGCCCGCTCACGATACCCCTCCTTGGTCACGTAGTCATATAGGTAGCCATAGGGATTGACAAAGGTCTGCTCGAAGGCTGGTCCCAAGCGCTCGATCACACCCGCCAGCTCCTCGGGAAAGCTCTCTTCGCCACGAGCCTCACGGTAGAAGCAGAGCGCATTGTACCACAAGCCGTTTACCTCCACCAGATAGCCCCGTCGTGGCACGACCGCTTGCCCTGCTATCGTTGAGTCCATCCAGGTGACTGGAGGCGTGCCGCTGCCCTCGGCATAGAGCAGTCCATTAGGCTCGATGCGCAGGATCGGGTGGCGGTCGCTCAGGTAGTAGTCGATGATGCGCCCCACGAAGTCTAGGTAGAAGGAGCGGTGGCTATCGTCTGGATACTCAGCGAGAAAGAGCTGTATAGCCCGTATCGCCCAGAGCCCCACGTCGGGGTCGCGCACCCCCTCCATATCTAGCGGCAGCTCTATCTGCTTGATGAAGTTGATACTGCTCCGTATGAAGGTGCTCATTACATTGTGAAAGCGCTCCGGATGATCGCTATAGATCGAGCAACCAGGCAAAGCGACCATCTCGTCCCTCGCCCGCACCCCATACCAGGGGAAGCCTGCGAGGATGTAGTGTCTATTGGATTCTGGCTTGTAGTAAAACTGGCTACAAGCATTGCGCAGACAGCTCCGCAGATCTACCCGCGCCTTGCGGTGCGCCACCTCTGAGTCAAAGAGCGCTGGCAACGTGGCCACATCTACCTCCTCTAGTTGTGCGGTGAAGTAGACCGACTCACCATTGCGCAGATCCATCTCAAAGTAGCCCGGCGAATAGAGGTCTTCGCAACTTTCGTACCCTCGTATCTGCTCCTTAGGATAGTGCAGATTCTTAATCCAGTAGCCCTCATCGACCCAATGCGAGGGGGCATCCACCTGCATGTATAGATCGGGGTAACCCTCATAGAGACAGGTGCGCACGCCCGTCGTGCCGACTGGGTGGACGGTCGTGTCGGCCGTATCGTTTTCATGCGATAGGAGGATCACATCCCTAAAGGCGACCACCGGGCGCAACCGCAGAGTGGTCTCGCTGTGGCTGTCGAGGAGCGTAAACTTGATAATCACCTGATTCTTGTAGTGGCAGAAGATTGACTCTCGCTGCAGGACCACCCCGCCCACGCGGTATATCGTGCGGGGCATCTTGTCTATGTTGTACTCTCGTATGTACTTGTGCCCATTGGGATAGACCGTGCCATCGCCGTAGAGATGCACCCCAAGGTTAAACTCCGCCCCATGCTGTATCACCGTCGCGTCTAGCGACGAGAGGAGGACATGATTGTGATGGCTCAGGTGAGGCAGCGGCACCACGAGGAGACCGTGATACTTGCGCGTGTTGCACCCCACAAGGGTCGTACAGTTGAAGGCCCCCCCACGGTTAGAGCGTATATGCTCCAGCTGTAGCGAGCGGTCTAGGTTAGAGAGTGTCGTGCGGTCAAACTTGAGATAACTCATAGATAGTAAATTACTTGAGAGTCATGATGCGACCGCTCCTCGACGTGCGCCAGAGACGAGCGAACTCTGGCGAGGTGGCGAGCGGTCTGGAGGATAGTCCTCTCTGCGTTGCTAAGATACAAATTAACCGCTGAACGGAGGTTAACTTCCCGCTAAACGAACAGTTCCCTCCGATGAAACTGGAGTTTCACCCAGGGCTGACGCGTTATATATAATGAACTCATCGACCACTCTACTCCTCGCTGGTCGCTAATGTATAGTTTCTGAAAGAGCAATTATGATGCGTCAGCCCTAGCTGGTAAAAATCGACGCCGACTCGCTACAATAATTTAGATCTGGCTACATATCGAAACGGAGTTGTGTCGGGGAAAAGTGATTTCCACCTAGATATTTCAAAATCTCCACGTGGGGAATAAAAAATTCTTCGGAGGAATGAAATGAAACTTCGGAAGAATCAAATGAAACTTCGGAAGAAATGAATCACGCCCACGTGGAAAATAAAAAACATCCACGTGGAGATTTGAGATTCCCCACGTGGATATTCGAGAAAGGAGGGAATCGGACGAATTTCCCCGTAAAGATATGTAAATAGAGATTAGAGGTTTCATTTCATTCTTCCGAAGTTTTGTTTCTCCTCTCCGTGGAGATTTTTTGTTTGCTACGTAGCTATTGGAGATTTTCTCAGGTGAGATCCGAATCCTCGCAAATATCGGAGTGCTCAGCACATCTATTCCTCGTCTGTCGTTGTGTTGTAGCCCATGAAAAAGCAATATATGGGCTAACCCTTGAGACTCCTTTATTATATCTTTGTTGATTTCAGAATTATGTTTATGTTTAGTTGCGCAGTGAGATTATATGTTTTAGGAGTGAGGAGTGTCTAGTCCCCCAATTCCGTAAATCTTACGAAGATCCCCCTTTGCAGGGATGCATTTTTATAACTCTCTAGTACTGATTGATTATGTCAAAATCATCGTATGGAAAGAACTTCCCGTGCCAAAGGTCTAAATAGAGCATGATTACTCGCTTTTCAAGCGGGATGGAGCTGTCAACATACACCCCTTCCAGATCCCCAGCCGCCAGTTCCTCCTCAAATGAATCTTTCAGTCTTTGTAAGAAACTCTTATCGTAAGACACATTGTCAGCTAGCATCTTCTCTCCACTCCACCAAAGAGCATCAATAGAGCCTCCGTCAAACGGACACTCCTCCTCGCCTTTGTAGTATCGGCACAGTTTAATCAATTCGTCTCTAGTCATAACTCAATACTTTGACACCAAAGATACAAACTAACAAATACAACAACACCATGAACAACAACGCACCGCACTACACCGAGCTACCCATAGTACAGCTCGAGGAGAACAAGGGGCAGATTGACGGGCTACCAGCCAACCCCCGCAACATACAGACCGACAAGCTAGCCAAGCTCAAGCGAAGCATTCTCGACAACCCCGAGATGCTCCAGCTACGTGGCATCCTCGTCTATCCGCACGGTGACAAGTACATCGTCATCGGGGGCAACATGCGCCTCCGAGCAATGGTCGAGCTGGGAATGACCTCCGCCCCCTGCGTCGTTATCCCGAGCCACGTCACAGCCGACAAGCTAACCGCCAAGAGTTAACAGCTAACAGCTAACGGCCAAGAGCCAGCCAAGCTGGGCAGTTGTGTGCTTTTTCGTACATTTGTAAGCGATTGCAGTCGGGCTATGTAGAGCCGACTGCGACAGGCCATTTTATTTCAGTAGACTTTATCGATCTCATCGTGCTATGCAAGAGCCAAACAAACCTAGAGTGATCATCAGTGGAGGCGGTACAGGTGGACACATCAATCCCGCCCTAGCTATTGCCGACGAGGTACGTCGACGCTACCCCGAGAGTCAGATACTCTTCGTGGGAGCCCTGGGGCGTATGGAGATGGAGCGTGTCCCCGCTGCAGGCTATGAGATCGTTGGTCTGCCTGTCATGGGGATGGATCGTAAGCGTCTCTGGCGCAACTTTAAGGTGCTGCGCTCTCTCATCAAGAGCCGCCTGATGGTTCGCAAGACTTTGGCAGACTTTCACCCCGATCTAGCCGTCGGTGTGGGTGGCTATGCGAGCGCCCCCACGCTCAAGGAGGCTCAGCGTAGCGGCATCCCTACCCTCCTGCAAGAGCAAAATAGCTATGCTGGCGTGACCAATAAGCTCCTAGCCCGTGATGCGAAGTGTATCTGCGTCGCTTATCCAGGCATGGAGCGCTTCTTCCCGAGTGATCGGATCATCCTAACAGGCAATCCGGTACGTCACGCTATCGAGTACAACCATACGACCCGCGAGGAGGCTTGTGCGTACTTTGCACTCCCCTCTTCACTCTCGCGTACGATCCTAGTCATGGGCGGTAGTCTGGGGGCTAGGACGATCAATGAGTCGGTCGTGGCTGCGCTACCTGAGTGGAGCAAGCTAGGCTATCAGTTGATCTGGCAGACGGGACGTAGCTATGAGCATGAAGCACAGGAGCTGATCAAGGAGTACGATATTAGCAAGCGAGCTTACGTCTCGGCATACGTAGAGCGTATGGATCTAGCTTACCGCCTAGCCGATGTGGCGGTATCTCGTGCGGGCGCACTGAGTGTATCGGAGCTTTGTCTCTCGGAGCTACCGGCTATCCTGGTCCCCTCACCCAATGTGGCTGAGGATCATCAGACGAAAAATGCGCGTGCACTCTCTACTCGAGGTGCTGCGATCCTTCTCCCAGACAGCGAAGCGGTAGGTCAGATGGGGCTCACCATCACGGAGCTACTCAAAGACGAGACGCGAAGGGATGAGATGAAGGTGGCGCTCCGTGATCTAGCTACACCGCAAGCGGTGGAGCGCATCGTGGATCAGATGGAGCAGCTGTGGTAGTCTCTTATATTACTTTGCAAAGACCTTTCTCTAACGCATGAGTTACGTTTATTTTATAGGTATCGGCGGTGCTGGCATGAGTGCTCTAGCACGTTACTATCATCTCAAGGGGTGCAACGTGTCGGGCTACGATCGCTCGCACAATATGTATACGGACGAGCTGGAGCAGCTAGGCATTGCTATACACTACGATAGCGACGCGACGTGGCTGGAGACAGCTCCGATGACGCCTGACAATACCCTAGTCATCTACACGCCTGCTATACCGCACGACCACCCCGAGCTATGCTACCTGCGTAGTCATCACTTTCGTGTCTTGAAGCGTGCTGAGGCACTGGGTGTCATAGCCGAGAGCTATCGCACACTGGCCGTTGCCGGTTCGCATGGTAAGACCACTACGACCAATATGCTAGCGCATATCCTAGATGGTGCCAAGGAGGTGGGCTGTACCGCATTCATCGGTGGACTGGCTGTGGATACAGGCTCTAACTTTATCTACTCCGACCACTCCGATCTGCTGGTGGTAGAGGCGGACGAGTATGACCGCTCGTTCCTGCATCTGAACCCCTATATGGCTGTCGTGACCTCGACCGATGCGGATCACCTAGACATCTACGGAGACTATGCGGGGTACCTCGCAGGCTTTGAGCAGTTTTGCAGTCAGATAGAGCCTGGAGGCACGCTACTGATGAAGGAAGGGCTACCGATCAAGCCACACCTAGCAGAGGGCGTACGCACATTGACCTATGGCAGTGCCTCTACGGCGGACGTTTACTACGACCATGTGACGGTCGGCGATGGTACGATCCGCTTCGACTGGCACTACCCAGAGGCGGGGCTTCATCTAGAGCAGGTCGCTCTCGGGGTGCCTGTACGTACTAACCTAGAGAATGCTACGGCAGCTATGACCATCGCTTACCTCAACGGAGTCGCTCCAGCTGACATCGTACGAGGTGTGGAGAGCTTCCGAGGCACCAAGCGACGCTTCGAGCTGGTACTGCAGACGGATCGACACCTACTCATCGATGACTATGCGCATCACCCAGTGGAGCTAGACAGCTCCATTCGCTCGATCAAGGAGATCTACGGCTCGGAGGACGTGCTGGCTATCTTTCAGCCACACCTCTACTCGCGTACGGCAGACTTCTATAAGGACTTTGCCGAGAGCCTCTCGCACGTGGATCAGGTAATCGTGCTAGACATTTACCCAGCCCGTGAGGAGCCTATGCCTGGCATCACTTCGGAGCTTATATATAAGGAGTTGACAGCGCCACACCGCTGGCTATGTACCAAGGAGGAGCTACTCCCCCTACTGCGACAGATAGAGTTGCCACGAGTGGTGGTCACGGTCGGGGCGGGAGACATTGACAAGTTGGTCCTCCCGATCAGAGATTATCTAGCTACACTATCATAATAAGGCATGCGCTACCTATATCTCACCTTAGCTGCTCTCCTCGTAGGACTACTCTGCTACATGGCGGTCTCGTCACCACAGACGGCACCAGTACGTATCTCTGATGTGAAGGCGGATATTAAGTACGAGGGCGAGCATCCCTTGATGCCTGAGCGAGATCTCGTGAGCGAACTGAAGGCGCTAGGCTTCCGCCCCATAGGTCAGTCTGTAGACTCACTCTCTACGATGGCTATCGAGTCGCAGCTGATACGCAACGGGCTCTTTAGTCACATAGACCTCTACACCACTCCTGGGGGCGTGCTACACGTATCTATGCTCCAGCGCGAGCCTCTCTTTACGCTGCTCACGCCACAGGGCAACTACTTCGTCTGCAAGGATCAGACGGTAGTGCCGATAGAGCGTAGCGAGGACTACTACACGACCTTCCTGCCAGTCAGTGGTAGCATCTCTGTAGATCAAGCAGCGCACGAACTTTACCCGTTGATGCAGCTGATCCTTGCTGATCCGCTCTGGCGAGATCTATTCATACATATCTATGTAGATCCCATTCGAGGGGTCATCGCCACGCCACGAGCTAGCAATACGGAGATCATCCTGGGGAGAAGCTCTAACTGGGAGGAGAAACTGGATAATCTCAGACTCTTCGTCGAGCAGGTGATCCCCATATTTGGCTGGAATAGCTTTATTTCTGTACATTTGGAGTACAAAGATCAAATAGTAACCGTCCCGTCAGAGGAGGGAGCTTTACAAAGACCTTGATCAAGCCTCTCGAATCTGCCTTAACACATAATCGTATACTCTCAACGCACTCTCATGTTATACAACGAAGATCTCTACACTGCCATAGATTTAGGTAGTGCTACCATACGGGGTATGGTAGGTACTAAGAAGGATGGCAAAGTCCTCCCTATCGCCATAGCCGAGGTGCCCACAAGCAACGCAATCCGCAAGGGGGTCGTCAACAATATGGAGGAGCTACACAACAAGCTCAAGGTGCTGATAGATCGCCTCAACGAGCAGCTCCCAGACCACCACACAGAGATCAAAAAGGTCTACGTTGGCTTCGGCGGTAAGTCTCTTATGTCACGATCCTACAAGATCAATCATAAGATGGACAACCCTGACGGTGAGGAGATCAGCGACTACCATATCAACCTCATCAATGAGCGTGTCAAGAACTACCGACTCAACGCTCACGAGGTGCTGGATGTATCGGACCCTTACTGTCTCGTAGACGGACGTGTGGAGAGAAACATCAAGGGACTGCTCTGCACGGAGTTTTCGATCCACTTCAACCTCATCACGACTCGCTCTAGCAATGTCAACTTCATTCGGATGGCTATCGAGGACCGTCTAGGGCTCGAGCTAGAGGCTATACTCCCCTCTCCATGCTGCGAGGCGGACGTACTCCTCTATCCCGATGCTAAGACGCTCGGCGTAGCACTAGTCAACATTGGTGCGGGCACTTCCTCTGTCGCTATCTACAAAAACGACACGCTGAAGTGTCTACGGGTCATCCCCTTTGGTTCGAAAAACATAACCAACGACTTGATGTCTCTCCACATCACTTACCCCGAAGCAGAGAAGATCAAGCTGGAGGAGGCACACCCCTTTACCGATGCTTACGATGATGAGTCTATCACGCTCAGCTCTCCAGACGGTACCCGCGAGCGAGAGATCAAGATGCGTGACATCAATAGCCTCGTGACAGCCCGTATGAAGGAGATCACCGCCAACGTGCTTCGAGTCATTCGAGACTTTGAGGCGGGTGCTAGACTGGGTTCTGGCATTGTCCTAGCTGGGCAAGGCGCACTCATGAGAGGCTTCATAAACTACTTACAGAGCGAGAGCAAGTTTGTCTCACTAGCGCGAGAATTCAACGATAAGGTGTACAAAGACAACACTCCCCTCTCTAGCGATGTGGACTACGCCGGCTGCGCGGGACTCATCTATCGCGCTGAGGTCAACTGCGTCGGAGCTATCGACACCCCTCAGACGACGGCCTCTCCGTCAAGCAAGGTCACCACACAGCCTCAGCCTGCAGCTGTACAAGTTGATACGCCTCAGGAAGCTCCCCAAGAGACGACCAGCGCCGCTACACCTCAAGAGGAGCCAGAGCAGCACCCACAGCAGCAGGCTCAGACATCGCTCTTTGATCTACCCGATGTCGACCAGCCACATAAGACTGCAAAGCGGGAGCCCAAGAGTGCTAAGCGCAAGAAGTCCTTCAACTGGTTCTCCAAGATCAAGGACGTACTGACCAACGACGACATCGACTAGTCCTCCCCTCTCACCTTCAATTTATCTAACCTCTTACCTCTTTCGACAAATGGATAACGCAGACAAGCTCGTCAACTTCAAATACAATAAAGCGGTCGCTCAGAGAAAGCTCATCAAGGTGATCGGCGTAGGTGGTGCTGGAGGCAATGCCGTCAAGCACATTCACGCTTCTGGACTCCAGGGCGTATCCTATCTGCTCCTCAACACTGATGAGCAAGACCTCGCCAAGAGCGGACTAAAAGATGTAGCCGTCATCGGGCAGAAGCTAACCCAGGGACTAGGTGCCGGAAGTAAGATCGAGGTTGGCGAAGAGGCCGCCTTAGAAGACCGAGAGCTCATCCACTCCCTCCTGGACGACAATGAGACGCAGATGGTCTTCATCTGCGCTGGCATGGGCGGTGGTACGGGTACTGGAGCTGCACCTGTCATTGCGAAGATAGCGCGCGACATGGGACTGCTCACCGTCGGCTTTATCTTCATGCCTTTCGTCCGTGAGGAGAGACAGCGTATGATCAAAGCGGCACAAGGTGCCGAGCGCATGCGACAAGAGGTAGACTCGCTGGTCATCATTGCCAACGAAAACATCAACCAAGTCTACGGTGAGCTACCCTGGAACGAGTCTCTCAACAAGGCAAATGAGATCCTTGCCAATGCGGTACGAGCCATCACGATGGTTATCACCAACGAGATGGAGATGAACCAAGACTTTGCCGACGTACGCACCACGCTCAAGGACGGAGGCATCGCACATATCAGCATCGGCTACGGCGAGGGGGTAGACCGTGTGAGCAAGGCTATCGACTCAGCTCTGCGCTCTCCCCTACTCAACAATGACGACATCACGACGGCGACAAGGCTTCAGCTGGCTATCTTCTACGATCCGTCCGACGCGCTGACAACAGACGAGATGGACGAGATCAAGAAGCTCACCTCCTCCATCCGCAATCTGCAGAACAATAAGTCGGGACACGCTTTCAATGAAGAGCTGGGCAACAAGGTGATGGTGGTCATCATCGCATCTGGCTTCCAAAAGGAGGCGCACATGCCTATGACCGCTATGGACGTAGAGGACTACGTGCGCCAGACGGAGATCGAGAAGGAGCAAAACAAGCTACTCAACCAGTACTACTCCGAGTTTGACCTAGAGCCACGCAGTTCCCTGCCCACCTTTGTGCCTATCGTGCTGACTGACGATGAGCTAGATCGTGACGACCTGATAGACTACCTCGACGAGGAGCCTGCTAAGAACCACAGCTACTCAGAGGTCGAGGAGCGACGTGCCAAGTACAAGTATGGCAACCAGACACCCGCTATGTCTCAAACGCTCGACACGTCAAAGGTTGCTCAGCGCTCCACACCTACTCGGATGCCTAGTGCAGACGTAGAGGAGCTGCCCAACGTCGATCCTACGAAGGAAGGTACAGAGCCTACCACCCAATCAGTCAACCAGCCCAAGATTATCAAGTTCTGAGCCGGAGCTCTAGCAGCATGTTCCCCTCCATTGTCTTGCTATGCGCTATGGGCAAAGAGCACATGGCGATACAGTCTGCTCTGCAAGCTCTAGCTCCCGCTGTCGAGTTGGTGGAGCGCGCTTTGGTCGAGAAGGCCCCCTTTGCTACCTATCGCTACACCTTACGACTAGAGGAGCATGCCACTGAGTGGACCTTTCACCTCATAGAGACAGGCATCGGCAAGGTGCACGCAGCACTTGCCACACAGCGCGCCATCGAGCTCTATCACCCCCACCTCTTAGTCAACGTGGGCGTGTCGGGAGGACTTTACGCAGGGGCACAGGTCGGCGACCTTTGTCTCTCGACGGCTTACCGCTACCACGACGTCTGGTGCGGTGAGGGCAATGAGCGCGGACAAGTACAAGGCATGCCAGCTCAGTTCTCCGCAGATGCTGCAACCATTGCGGCCGTGGCACAGCAACTAAGCATACCGCTTCACGAGGGGTTGCTCCTCTGTGGTGATACCTTCATACCCGACGCTGAGCACCTAAGAGCCTTCGCGCAGCAATACCCCGACCTCGTTGCGGTCGATATGGAGAGTGCCTCCATCGCTCAGACAGCTTATCTATACCAGACGCCACTAGTCAGCCTACGCATCGTCAGTGACACGCCACTCACGAGCCAGGACCACGGCAAGCAATACGCAAGCTTCTGGCAGCAGAGAGACCTTTTCCTACCGCCCTTTGCAGATGCTATGCAGCTCGTCTGCTCGCTCGCAGGGCTCCTCTAGCTGTAGGCACCTCCCCACAAAGCGTCTAAACCGATTCCTTTCACTATCTTTGTAGTAAAGTCATTTAACCCAATCATATTATGAATCACTTATATCGCAATCTACTCCTACTCTGCATCCTCAGTCTAGGACTCTTCAGCTCTTGTCAAGAGCCTGATGCTATCGTTCCTGCCGACTCGGAGGAGATAGCTAATAGTCAACAAGTCAGTGGTGGTATCGCTGGCTTCTACCTACTCAACGAGGGCAACTTCCAGGCAAACAACAGTTCGCTGGACTACATGAACCTCGTCAACGGCACCTACACACGAAATATCTACGCCACAGTCAACCCCAACGTAGTCAAGGAGCTTGGCGACACGGGCAATGATCTACAGGCATACGGCTCTAGACTATACGCAGTCATCAACAGCTCCAACAAGGTAGAGGTGCTCGACGCTCAGAGCGGTAAGCGCATCGGTCAGGTAAACATTCCTAACTGTCGCTACATCTGCTTCAGCGGCGACAATGCTTACGTCTCTAGCTACGTCAGCACCTCAGAGACACGAGACGCTCAGGGGCAAGTCCGTGGAGCCGTCTACCGTGTCAACCTCAACACGCTCGCTATCACAGGGCAAGTCATCGTAGGCTACCAGCCTGAGGAGATGGTTATCAAGGGCGAAAGACTATACGTCGCTAACTCTGGTGGCTACATGAAGCCAAACTATGAGCGCACCCTATCAGTCATCGACCTTAAGAGCTTCACCGAAGTAGACAAGATCGAGGTTGGTATGAATCTCCACCGCCTCAGAATGGACCACAACGGTAGACTATGGGTCACCTCGCGTGGTAACTACGGCAACGTACCCTCAAACCTCTACTACATAGACCTAGACCCAACTACGCAAAAGGTTGCAAAGCTCGACTCGCTCAATATGCCTTGCGCTGAGATGGCCTTCTATGGTGACAAGCTCTACTACTACAGCAGCGTCTGGGATAGTGCAGCTAAGAAGATGAAGATAGGCTTCGGTCTGGTTGACATCAACGCTGCGAAGCCTCTCGCTGAGAGCTTCATCACCGATGGCACGGCTGAAAACATTCAGACCGCATACGGTCTCGCTATCCACCCCACTTCGGGCGACATCTACATCATGGATGCCAAGGACTTTGTCTCTAGTGGTACGCTATACTGCTACACACCCGATGGCAAGCTCAAGTGGCAGACCGGACGCACCGGTATGCTGCCCGCTCACATTGCATTCGTAAAGCAATAACTAGACGGCAACGAGGCACACGATAAGTGCCCATACCTGTCCGTTAGACAGCTACGTAGGGGCGGACTCTTAGGGAGTTCGCCCCTACCCTTTTTATATACAGGTCTCTATCTCGATGTCTACTCTCATCTTCTCACTCATCCTCCTCTGCGCTGCCACTCCTTATATATATGGGCAGCAATACACCGCTCCAGACAGCGTATCCACGCACCATCTGGAGACAGTTGTCGTCCGCGCTCCCCGTGAGCCAGACTACAAGCGAGGAGTCATACCCGCACAGCAACTCTCAGGGCAAGAGCTCAAGGCGCTCAGTGCCTTCTCCATAGCCGATGCGCTCCGCTCCTTCTCAGGCGTTCAGGTCAAGGACTTCGGCGGGGTCGGTGGACTCAAGACGGTCAACATACGCAGCATGGGTACTCACCACGTCGGGATCTTTTACGATGGTGTCGAGCTGAGCAATGCGCAGAATGGGCAGATAGACCTCGGCCAGTACTCCCTCGACAATATGGAGGCGATACAGGTCTTCAATGGGCAAAAGGGTAGCTACCTACAGCCTGCCAAAGACTTTGGCTCTAGCGGTACCGTCTACCTGCAGACACGCAAGCCGATCTTTACCGATGGTGCGCAGACCAATCTGAGAGCGAGCCTCAGGACTGGCTCCTTCGACCTCTTCAATCCCGCCATACTGATCGAGCACCGACTAGAGCCCAGAGTCACCATGTCCTTCAATGCGGAGTGGATCAAGAGCAGTGGCAAGTATAAGTTTAGGTATAAGAAGGTCCTGCCCATCACCCACGAGATAGCTTACGACACCACAGCCGTCCGGCACAACGGAGACATCAACGCCACACGATTAGAGGGCAATCTCCATATCGGTCTCCCCGACGGACAGATGCTTGTCAAGCTCTACAACTACAACAGCGAGCGAGGCATACCAGGCGCTATCGTCAATAATGTGTGGCGTCGTGGCGAGCGTCTCTGGGACAACAACAGCTTCGTCCAGACCACCTACGAGCAGCAGCTCAGCGACCGTATACGACTACATGCCATCGCCAAGTATGCCTACTATCAGACCCACTTCGTGCGCAACGAGCCGACAGCAGCCTTCAAGGTAGACAACCTCTACCAGCAGCAAGAGCTATACGGCTCCGTCGCCTCAGCCTTCCAATTGATCGACCACTGGTACCTCTCCGCCGCCTACGATCTGCAGTGGAACAAGCTCGACGCCAACCTCTACGACTTCGTCTACCCACACCGCTTCACCCACCTGCTCGCCCTCGCCTCGACCTATACCAACGATTGGATCAATGCACAGGCCAGCCTCCTCGGCACGCTAGCTCAGGACAAAGCAAAAAAACTCACCAAGGCTCCCCTCTTTCGCAAGCTCACACCCGCAGCGATCCTTTCTATCAAGCCGTGGCAAACCGTAGACCTGCGGTTCAACGCCTTTTATAAGCAAAGCTTTCGCCTACCCACCTTCAACGATCTATACTATACCGAGATAGGCAATATCAAGCTCGACCCAGAGCACACGACCCAATACAACCTAGGGTTACAGTACCAGCTCGCACCGCAAAAGCCGTGGCTCCACACCCTGGACTTCAAGGTAGACGCCTACTACAATCTCGTGACCAACAAGATCATCGCCTACCCCAAGGGACAGCAATTTCGCTGGACCATGATCAATCTCGGCAAAGTCGACATACGAGGCATCGACGCTCAGTGCACCTGGAGCCTCGTGCCTATCCGTGATCTGCAGCTATCTCTGCGGGCCCAGTACACCTACCAGAGAGCTATCGACATCACAAACCCTAAGGACAGTTACTACCGCCACCAGATTCCCTACATCCCCTGGCATAGCGGCTCCGCTACGGCTATCCTGCAGTACAAGGGGTGGCAGCTCAACTACAACTTTATCTACGCTGGCGAGCGGTACAGTCAGCTGGAAAACTTCCCCGAGAATCACCTCCAGCCGTGGTACACCAACGATCTAGCCCTCGCCTACGAGCGCACCCTACGAGGGTACGGCCTGCGTCTGCAGCTCGAGTGCAACAACCTCCTAAGCCAAGCCTACGACGTCATTGCCAACTACCCCATGCCGCTGCGCAACTACCGCCTCACACTCGTCGTCACCCACTAGTCAAGCTAGACGAAGCGGTAAACTTCGCCCCCACATTTTGAAGAGAGGAGATGTCTTCACCGGCATCTCCTCTCTTTTTGTCGTGTGGCTCTATCGTCGTCCGAGACGGTAGCACTGAGGGCAGACGCCCCAGTAGATCAGCAGCGGTGTGACGTCACCGTAGCGAGGTGGCGTGACCGCCTGTAGCTCCGTCAGTGCGGTGGTGCTACGATGGAGCAAGGCGGTGCCACAGTGCCGGCACAGCAGTAACGCCTTGCTTTGACATAGTGACTGCCGCACCAATGACCCAGCTAGCCCCATCGGTAGGGGTAGCAAGATCCCGATCTTGAGAAAAAGGTCTACGCAAGTATAGATCGTCGTGTCTCCGATAGCCACACCACGCTCCTTAGCGAGTGCTATCAGATCCTCTGACGAGAAGATCCCCATCTGCTCCCCTATCAACTCTAAGATAGCTTCGCGCGTGCGGCTACGGTTCAACCCCTGCTCCTTGATATAGTTTTGTAGCAAGAGTCGCTCCTTAGTCTGGAGACTCTCAGAGAGACGAGACATACGACCTAGCTGCGGCTAGAGACCGAACTCTTGTCTGATACGCTCCACATAGTCCAGCTTCTCCCAGGGGAATAGCTCGACCTCCATCTCTATGGTACCTCTATGGAAGGTCTCGAAGCTCTTCTTGACCCAACGCACATCACGCCCGAAGTGTCCATAAGCTGCGGTCTCCTCATAGATCGGCTTGCGTAGGTCAAAGCGCTGCTCGATAGCATAGGGTCTCAGGTCAAAGACCCGCAAGATGCGCTGTGCTATTTCGCCATCGCTCATATTGATCGTCTTGCCAGATGTATACACGTAGATGCTCACTGGCTCTGCGACACCGATAGCGTATGAGAGCTGTACGAGCATCTCTGAGCAAACGCCCGCAGCGACCATATTTTTTGCTATATGACGTGCTGCATAGGCACCAGAGCGGTCTACCTTAGAGCAGTCCTTGCCCGAGAAGGCTCCACCACCATGGGAGGCTCGACCACCGTAAGTGTCTACGATGATCTTACGACCTGTGAGACCCGTATCTCCGTGAGGACCACCTATGACAAACTTGCCCGTGGGGTTGACCAGCAGGCGATACTCCTGCACCGCAAAGAGATCAGCGTACTGCGGGTAGTACTTCTCCACACGCGGGAGCAGGTAGCGACGTATGTCCTCTGTGATTTGCTCTTGCATCTTCAGGTCGGCAGCATGCTGCGCCTCGTAAGAGCTATCGGCAGGCTTGATGAACTCATCGTGCTGCGTACTCAAGACGATCGTATCGATACGCACGGGATGGTTGTCCTCATCATACTCTACCGTCACCTGACTCTTAGCATCAGGTCTCAGGTAAGGCATCAGCTCCGGCTCATGCTTGCGTATCTCAGCCAGCTCGAAGAGCAGCGCATTAGAGAGGTCGAGAGGCAGTGGCATATAGTTGGCCGTCTCGGTCGTTGCATAGCCAAACATCATGCCCTGGTCGCCAGCTCCCTGCTCCTCAGGGTTGGCACGGTCCACACCACGGTTGATGTCGTTACTCTGATCGTGGATAGCACTCAGTATGCCACAGCTACGAGCGTCAAAGCCGTACTCAGGCTGGTTGTACCCGATACGATCTACCACACGCCTCACGGTCGCATCTAGATCGACATAAGCATTGCTACGCACCTCGCCAGAAACGATCACCTGTCCCGTGGTGACGAGCGTCTCACAGGCGACACGCGAAGCGGGATCACCAGCTAGCAGCTGGTCTAGGATGGCATCGGATATTTGGTCTGCCACTTTATCTGGATGTCCTTCAGACACCGACTCGGATGTAAAGAAGTAATTCATACTACTGATATACTGATTGATGTAAATATATTGAGTCGAGGCTATTGGCCCGTGCCAAAGCCTCTGGTTACAACAAGAAAGCACCCTACCAGTCTGACGGATCAGCTCGTGGGGTGCTTTGATATCTCTATGCTTGCTTAGAAAAGATCCTCCTGCTGCGATCTCTGCTAGAGAGTGGTGCGGAGGTAAGTTTTTAGCATTTTTCTAAGTGGTTGCAAGCTTATCAAATCCATCCACTACGATCCCAAGACTGCATCAGAGCTTCTTGTCATCTCGTAGGTGCAAAGGTAAGACAAACTTTTTAATCCTGCAAGGGGTGGCATCTGCCCTAGCTGAAAATCCAACGCTAGCTTGTTACAATAATTTAGAGCAGACTACATATCGAAACGGCACCATGTCGGGGAAAACTGATTTCCACGTGGATATTTCGAAATTCCCACGTGGAGAAGAAAAAATTCCTCGGAAGTTTCATTTGATTCTTCCGAAGTTTCATTTGATTCCTCCGAAGTTTTATTTCACGCCCACGTGGGAAATAAAAAATATCCACGTGGAGATTTGAGATTTTCCACGTGGATATTCGAGAAAGGAGGGGATCGGACAAATTTCCCCGTAAAGATATGTAAATAGAGATTAGAGGGCAGAGGTTAGAGGGCAGAGCTGACACATTATATATAGTGACCTCATGAGACTATTGCATAAAGGCGAGTCACTGTGTTGCTTTCGGGATTCGGCTTCGGTCACATACGGAGGTATGCTCCCGTCAGACCTCACCCTCAGGGTCTTGCGCTTCATCCCTTCTGCATAGTCTAGACAATCTTGCTTGCAAGATTGTCTAGACTATTGACTTTTGCAACAGTCTCCTTAGAGCTATCAAAAGAGGTTGATCTTGTCAACAGAAGAAGCACCTCCGTCAGGATGACCGAAGTCGTCCTAACGGAGGTGCTTTATCTAGATGATACTTATCAGCTCTGTGACAAGTATCGACTGTCAACTATACTACTTGAAGTAAAGCTTCTCAGCCTCAGCCTTGCGGCCCATCATGTCAAGTGCGATAGCTGTAGGTAGCTTAGCACGAGAGTCTGACTGTATGGTAGAGAGGAGCTTATAAGCTTCCTGAGCATTCTTGTCGTACTGAAGGAGCGCATTGGCATAGTTGAGCTTAGCAACAGGGTCCTTAGCGTTTTGCTCATAAGCCGTGCGATAGATAGCTACAGGGTTCTCGCCTCTTGCCACCTTCTGATTAGCTAGCGTATAGAGTTCACTGAGGCTTAGCAGCTTAGAATTGGTCGAGTAGATGTGTGCCAGCTCAGAGACCTCAAAGGGACGTACGCGATAGCTCATCGTGAAGGTAGTGTGACGGAGCTTAGGATAGTAGTTGTCGAGAAGGTCACGATAGACCTTGCCACCATCGAGAGCCTTGATGTCTGCCTCACGCTGCGTATCTGTATCGTACTTGTCGATAATGTCGAGAAGCGTCTGACGCTCAGGCATGCTGCTAGCATCTATGAGCTTGCGTAGACCATCCCAGTCCTCGCCCTTGCCCTCGGCAACGACCTCGACCTTACTGAAGAGTGCCTTGTGAGCATCCTTGACATAGTTATAGAGGGTCTTGGTACGACGATCAGAGAGTGCTAGGTTGTAGTCAAAGGGAGCCTCGGGAGATGCGTAACCATAGATGTAGACGGTGTGTAGCTCTGCACCCTCGATCTTGGTTGCCTTCTTTACGAACTGATCGAGACGAGCTAGCTCGGCAGCATTGTTCTTGAAGTCCTTGCGAAGGTCATGCTTGTCTACGACGAACTGGATGTTCGCATCAAAGCTCTCTGCGTACTCCTTGAAGGCAGTAGCAGCAGGCTCTATATAGTTGTACTTATAGTCTTCAGGACCAAAGGCTGGCATAGACTGTGGATCACCTTGTGCTAAGAGTGTACCCTTAGGACAGTTACCACAGCTATAAGTGTCGATCTCTAGCTCCATGTGTCCATTAGCCATCCAGCTCTCGAAGGGGCGCTCGTAGGCCATATGTGGTAGATCCTTGATGCCACGTGCATAGACAGATCCCTCGGGGCGTGAGTAAACTTCCTTACCTAGTGCATCACTGTTGTAGAGGTCGTGCTGACGCTTGAGGATCTTGTAGCGAGCATTACCAGCTACATAGATATAGGGTAGTCTTAGAGACTGACTTCTGTCTGCAGAGACGTACACAGGAGTAATGCGTACGAGCTGCTGTGAGCGCACATTGGCATAAGGAGCTGCATCTAGATTGATGCATAGCACATTACGATCTATGTCACGTGTGACAGTGCAGTGCTCTGCTGATAGAGCAATCGTCTGAGTCTCCTTTGCCTTGGAGTATTGCTGAGCACATAGCGTCCCTCCGACAGTGAATAGTAGCGTCGAGAGGACTATGAGTAAACGGGATATCTTGATATTCATAATCTTGGTGTCTATGTTGTTATATGTGCTACTGACGATTACTTAAAGAAGAAAACGTATGAGATAGTTGCCTTCGTAGGACCGACATAGTTGGCATTGCCCTCATCGACCTTAGTACCACAGCGCTGGCAGGGGAACTTGTCATATAGTATACGAGCATAACCTGCGCCGAGGGAGAACTCGAGTGAAGAGCGCGTCGAGAGTACCCACTGGTAGCCTACGCTGAGACCACCTCCGTAGAACCACCCTTCGTAGCGATGGTCCTTCATGATGGACTCTTTGTTTTCCAAGATGAGGGGATAGGGGATGTTGACACCGCCTACGTTCATCTGACCTACATGTCCATGTAGACCGAGGAACCACCCATTGAAGACATCGCAGAACCAGTAGCGAAGCTCTGGTTGAGCCATCCAGTGTGCCCACTTGGTCGTGCTGTAGTTGGGCTTGCTCGCATCGAGATTGAAGACAAACGAGTTCCAGCCGAACTGCGTGTCTAGAGTAAACTTCTTGCCCATCGCAAACTCAAGTGAGAGGTTGGGCGTAAGAATGGCATCGTAAGCGAAGTTGTGCTTGAGAGCAACTTGCTGTGCCGTGGCCGCAAATCCAATGGTTAGGACGAGGCCGAGGGTAATCACTATCTTTCGTATCATAGTAAGTGGTTTGGCTACATTTTCAACTATTTCTGTGGGACAAAGTTACGTGTTTCATTTCAAACAAACTAATTTATTAGGGTAGTTCGACTTATCAAAAGCGGTATTTCTTTTGACATTTTCAATATTTCCGAATCTACGAGCATTGTCAAAAGGAGACTGTTGCACGTATTATCTGAGCGATCTATTGCATATCTCGCTGATTATTA
>OLQA01000913.1_pt1 | contig 27817 bp, 6 predicted proteins | sample 1673151 | NCBI WGS metagenome assembly OLQA01 (sample SAMEA3136760, study PRJEB25190) | human gut metagenome | biome: human gut; feature: human-associated habitat; material: faeces | place: Austria | collected 2013
CCATTGAAACGGACCGCACCCGGTGGGTACACTGGATGCGGTCCGATTGTTTTATATGGAGGGCGAGGCGCGTATGGCGCAATCTCAGAACAGTACGGTCGATCTGGCAACGCCGGCAACCTGTCTGATGGGGCTTACCAGCCACGGCAACGTCATGGTGGGCAATAAGGCGTTTGAGTACTATAACGAGCGCAATCCCGAGGACTTTATTCAGATCCCGTGGGACGAGATCGACTATATCGCCGCCGAGGTTTTACGCGGCACCAAGAAGATCACGCGTTTTGCCATCTTCACCAAGGACAACGGTCACTTTACGTTTTCGACGCGCAATGACAAGGAAACGCTTCGTGCGGTGCGTAAGTATGTCGGCGAAGACAAACTCGTTCGTTCGCCCGACTTTATTGACGTGACCGCCAAGGGTGCCAAAAGTATCCCCGGCGCCATCAAGAATCTCTTCCACAGAGGCGACTAGTCATTTAAGAGCGTGTCCCCAATGACTATCCCAGAATTCGTCTGGATAGTGGGACGTGCTTTCCGGAAGGCTATTCCACTGCAGCTTCGAAGAGTGACTATGCGCTGTATGGCAGTGGGACAAATCTGCTACACTAGTACAACATGCCTCCGTAGCTCAGGGGATAGAGCACCGCTCTCCTAAAGCGGGTGTCGACGGTTCGAATCCGCCCGGGGGCACCAGAGAAATATGGCGGCGTCGCGGGAGCGGCGCCGTTTCTGGTTTGTAGGGGCCGTCGGCGGATTCGGGCCGTCGACACCCGCGCACTAATATATATTGCTTCTGCTGAGAGTTGCCCTTACCGTCTGGAGTGCCGGGGCCTTAGTCAAGGGATTATCTCCATGCCGTTTATCGAATAGATGGCGAGGGATCGAATGTGCATCCAAGGGCATCCATTGCAAAGAGGTTGCTATCGGTCTGTTGTCCCCGTTTTGAACTCATAGGACTCAGCAAATTGCATATTTATGGAATGGTATGGTTAATAAGATACCTTTATTTGCAGGTATAACCGTTCATCGATTTGTTGCTAAAAATTTTGAATGAATATTTATGCCTAAAATAAATAATTCCTTGTATATCAGCTAACTGTAAGCAAAAACATGTGCGGCGAGTTGAGTCCAAACGGGGCTTCTGAGCATATGGTTTGCGGTTCGGCCATAAAAATGTTTGCGTTAACATAGGGCTGACCATGGATAACAAGGCTCAAATTGCCAAAACCGTTCACCGTTGACCGCTCGATAAGCGGATTGTTTTAAGTTACAACTAAAGTGGATTTTTAGTATCAGTCCACTCTGTGTCGAGGCTACGCAGGGTGCGTTTACGCAACGCGTGGACGAGCAAGCCGCAATAGACAACGGTCGTCTTTGCGGAGCTTTAGAAAGGGGCGCTGCTGCCATGGTAAGTAACGGTCGTGTAGTTAGGTGGGCACGGGGGGCGGTGTGCGTGGCGGCATTTGCGGCGGCTGCGTTCACCCTTCCCGTAGCCCAGGCGTGGGCAGCGGGCGATGTTTCGCCCGAGCTGCGCTCGCAGACGCAGACTCAGATGAGTTCTGCGCCCGAGATCGCTTATGTGAGCAACGTGAGCGATCCGTCTCAACGTACGGTTTCGTTTAACGACAACTGGAAATTCAACCTGGGCGACGCCAGCGGCGCTCAGGCCGGCTCTTTCGATGACTCGTCGTGGCAGTACGTCACGCTTCCGCATGACTACAGCATCGATCAGGACTATGCGTCCAACCTCGAGGCCGAGAGCGCCTATAAGCCGGGCGGTATCGGCTGGTATCGCAAGAGCTTCTTTGTCGATAGCGCTCTTGCGGGCAAGCAGATTCGCATCGATTTCGATGGTGTCTACATGGATGCCACCGTTTGGGTCAACGGCACCGAGCTGGGCAACCATCCGTATGGTTACACGCCCTTCTCGTTCGACCTCACCCCGTACCTCAAGACGGGCGAGGAGAATACCATCGCCGTCAAGGTCAACCATCAGGTTCCTTCCAGCCGTTGGTACTCTGGCTCGGGCATCGGCCGCAATGTCGACCTCGTGGTGACCGACAAGGTTTCTGTGACCAGGGACGGTGTCCACGTGAGCGCTCCTCAGCTCCAGAGCGAGAACGGTGGCAACGTGACCACCAAGCTCTCGTCCACCATTGTTAATAATGGTGACAAGGACGCCAACGTGACGCTCGTGCAGACCATCTTCCCTAAGGGTGGCAAGGTCGAGCAGGCCATCGGCACCGTGACCACCGACGCTCAGGCTGTCGCTGCAGGCAAGTCCAAGACTATCGAGTCTCAGATCAGCGCTGCCAATCCGAGCCTCTGGTCCACCGAGGCTCCCAACCTGTACACGGTTCGCACTGAGGTCAAGGTTGATGGCAAGGTCGTCGACACGTATGACACGGTGTTCGGTTACCGCTGGTTTAACTACGACGTCACCAACGGCTTCACCCTCAACGGCAAGAATGTCAAGCTCAAAGGCGTCTGCATGCACCAGGATCAGGGTGCCCTGGGTTCCGTCGATAGCCGTGCGGCTGTCGAGCGCCAGGTGCGTATCCTGAAGGAGATGGGCTGCAACTCCATCCGTACGTCTCACAACACGCCGTCTCGCGTGCTCGTTGAGGTGTGCGAGGAGCAGGGTATCCTGCTCGACGAGGAGATTTTCGACGGCTGGACCGATGCGAAGAACGGCAACAGCTTCGACTACGCTCGTTTCTTCAATAAGAAGGTCGGCGACTCCAAGATTATCGGCGCCAAGTCCGATCAGGTCTGGGCCGAGTTCGATCTTAAGGCGACCATCGCCCGTGACTTTAACTCTCCCTCGGTCATCATGTGGTCTGTGGGTAACGAGATGATTACCGGCGGCACCAAGCCGTTTGACGAGACTGCTCAGCTCAACCTTATCAAGTGGACCAAAGAGGCCGACACCTCTCGTCCCGTGACGCTTGGCGACAACCAGCTCAAGGGTGGCTCGTGGAATTATCATCCCGACAACCTCGCCAACGCTGGTGGTCTGATCGGTATCAATTACGCCGACGGCAGCAGGTATAATCAGCTGCATCGCAACAATCCGACGTGGAAGTTCTACGGTTCCGAGACGGTTTCTTCCGTTAACAGCCGTGGCGTTTATAACACGCTCGGCAGCATGGCCGATGCGGGCGGACACCAGCTCACCTCCTATGACACGTCTTACGTGAGCTGGGGTCACACGGCCTCCCAGGCATGGTATGACACCATCACTCGCGACTTTGTTGCCGGTGAGTATGTCTGGACCGGCTTCGACTACCTGGGCGAGCCCACCCCGTGGAACGGCGTTACTGCCGGCGTCCAGGGTGGCGACTGGAGCATCGCGCCGAAGAACTCCTACTTTGGCATCATCGATACCGCCGGTCTGCCCAAGGATACGTTCTATCTGTATCAGAGCCAGTGGAACGATAGCCTGCACACGCTGCACATCCTTCCTGCCTGGAAGAACGATATGGTCAAGAAGGACGCCAACGGCAATGTCAAGGTCGTTGTCTACACCGACGCAGCCGGCGTTGAGCTCTTCTTTACGCCTAAGGGCTCCACGACTCCGCAGTCGCTGGGCAAGAAGACGTTTACCAAGAAGACCACCGCTGCTGGCTACACCTATCAGATTTATGAGGGTGAGGGCAAGAGCGGTAAGACGGCCGAGAACCTCTGGCTCAGCTGGAATGTTCCGTATGCCGATGGCACCATTACTGCCAAGGCCTATGACGAGAGCGGTCACGTTGTCTCGACCGAGAACTGGGATGGCCGTCAGAGCGTGACGACCACCGGTGCTGCCGCCAAGCTCGACGCTTCGGTCGATCGTGCCGATCTTTCTGGCAAGGGCGACCTGGCTTATGTCACCGTGAGCGTAAAGGACCAGAACGGCAACATCGTTCCCGACGCCAAGAACAACGTGAAGTTTAAGGTCAGTGGCGCAGGCGAGCTCGCCGGTATCGACAACGGTAGCTCCCCCGACCATCAGTCCTACCGCGACAACAACCGCAACGCCTGGGCTGGTCAGCTGGTGGGCATTGTGCGCTCCAACGGCAAGGGTGGCGACATCACCGTTACCGTAACCGCTGACGGTCTCGCTTCCAAGACGGTGAAGATTTCCTCCACGGGTTCCAGCGATCCTGCTGCTCCCAAGTCGATTTCGAGCCTGCTCTACTCCCGTTTCTACTATGTAAAGACGGGCAGCGAGCTTTCCCTGCCCAAGCAGGTTGACGTCAACTACTCTGACGGAACGTCCGAGAAGAAGAACGTTGCCTGGGACAACATCAACAAGGACGCTCTCTCCAAGCCTGGCACCTTCCAGGTTTCCGGCGAGGTCGAGGGTGCCAAGGTCTCTTGCACCGTAACCGTGCTTGATGAGGTCGCGGCGCTTCTGAACTATTCGGCCACCACTCCGGTTGGTACCGCCGCATCGCTTCCCGATGCGCGTCCTGCTGCTATGGCCGACGGCACCGTCCTTAATGCGAGCTTCCCCGTTAAGTGGGAGACTCCGGCCGAGGATGCCTACAACAAGGCTGGCACGGTGACCGTCAAGGGCACCGCCAATGTCTTTGGTAAGGATCTGGCTGTCACCGCTACGATTCGCGTTCAGAACGAGAAAGTGACCATCGGTGACAACGTCGCTAACTGCGGTGCTCTCATGAGCGTCACGCAGAGCGTGCCCGAGAACAAACAGTCCGACTCCCTGTCTGCTATCAACGATGGCGTGACCGCCTTCACCCCTGGTGCAGGCGATGGCAGCGCAAATACCACGTGCTGGTCCAACTATGCTTATGCACAGGAGGGCAACACCAAGTCGAGCGTGACCTTCAACTACAACACCCAGCAGCGCCTGGGCCGCGCCGTGGTGCACTTCGTTGAGGATTCTTGGTCTGCGAGCTATCCCGATGCCGGCACCACCAAGGTCGAGGTTTCCGAGGACGGCAAGGCATGGCGCGAAGTTGCCACGACCGAGACCATCGGTTCTGCCAACAACCGCGTTAAGCCCTACACGTATGAGTTCGAGCCCACGCTTGCTACGTTCGTGAGGTTCACCTTCACTAACAAGAACGTGACGCTCCCCAACGCCAAGCCCTGCACCTGCATCACCGAGATCCAGCTGCTCGAGGCCAAGGGTAGCTTCGACACCAATACCGATGCTGCGCTCGATAGCCTGACGGTCAACGGCAAGAAGCTGAGCGCCAGCAATCTCGAGAAGGGCAGCTATTCCACTGCCGCCCTCTTTGCGACGGTTGAGGCCGTTCCGGCCAAGAACACCGCCGTTACCGTGCTGCCGGCTCACGACAACAAGATCAACATCATCCTTGAGTCCGAGGATCACGCTACGCGCAAGACCTTTGTCATCAACCTGGCTGCTGACAGCAGCTCGAGCGTGCTGCCCGACGACAACGATGAGCGCGACGTTCCCAATGAGGACATCAAGAACAAGGCTGCTGGCAGCGAGTTGAACCCCGCTTCTGGCAACGAGGGTCCCGTCGAGTTTGCGTTCGATAAGAACAACGCCACGTACTTCCATACCAATTGGAGGAACGGCTTTAAGCCCAGCGCCGATCAGCTGTGGGTCTCCATGGAGCTCAAGGAGGCCACGAGCGTCGAGGCCCTGCGCTACCTGCCGCGTAACTCCGGTGGGGACGGCGGCTACAACGGCATCGTTACCGATTACGAGATTCAGTATCGCGAGAACGAGTCCGACGAGTGGAAGACCATCTCCACTGGTCACTGGAAGGGCTACAAGGACGAGGGCTTTGAGATGGGCTGGCGTGTTGCTCAGTTCGATCACCCCGTCACGGCTAAGTACTTCCGCTTTAAGGCCAACGGCACCCAGGCTGCCAGCGGCGACAATGAGCACATGAGTGCCGCCGAGATTCGCCTGCGCAAGACGAGCCCGGCTGTCGAGATCAAGGCCGAGCAGGTTGCTGCTACCGATGCTCTTGAGGTCGCGAACATCAACGATGAGGACGACATCAAGGCTCAGATCGCCAAGACGGTCGAGGTTACGGTCGATGGCGAGAAGCTCACCTATGGTCTGGACTATAAGCTTGGCTTTGAGATGGGCGACGTGAGCGAGAACGGCCGTCAGGTCACCGTTACCGTGACCGGCATCGAGGACTACACGGGTTCTGTCGATAAGGTCGTAAACGTTATCGAGACCAAGCCGACGCTCGAGGGCATTGCGGTGAACGCCGATGCCGCCAAGCGCGCTTACACCGAGGGCGACAAACTCGACCCGACCGGCCTGGTTCTGACGCTGTCCTACAGCAATGGCACCACGGACCAGGTTGAGTACAGCGAGTCGACCAAGAACGACTTTACGTTCAATCCGAGTCTGGACACGGAGCTGACGGAGAATGGCAACCTTGAGGTGACCGTTACCTATGGTGGCAAGTCCAACAGCTACGTCGTTACCGTAAGCAAGAAGGCTCCGACCAAGCCGGACAAGCCCAACCCCGATCAGCCTAAGCCGGAGCAGCCCGGTGGCGGTAACCAGGGTGGCAGCGGCAACCAGGGCAACACCGGTAATACCGGAAACAAGCCCGATGCATCTACCAAGCCCAGTGCTTCCGGCAAGTCCGGCAAGGGCAACGGAGTTATGCCCGGCACGGGCGACTCCACGCTGATCGCAGTTGCGATGGCTGGCTTTGCTGGCGTGGCGGCTATCGCTTGGGGCATCGTTGCCCGCAAGCGCCGTCAGAACTAGCGCGTCCTGATAGACGCGCCCCTTATAAGGAGGGGCGCGTCATCGTGCGTCAGGGCACTTCATCTATTTTGTAAGACATAAAGACAGGAAGGGAACGTGAGTATGACGGTACATAAGACCAAACTGCTTTGGCGTGTAACCGCCACGATTGCCTGCGTGTTTGCAATCGTGTTGGCGTCTTCGCTGCTCTATGCTCGACCCGCTGTGGCGGCTGAGGCAAATCTTGCCCTCAATAAAACCGCTGTAGCGGATAGCGAGGAGGCGAATTCGGTTCGTGCGGCCCTGGCCGTCGACGGCAGCGACTCCACGCGTTGGGGCAGTGCCGAGGATAACGCCGGTGGCGCCCATTGGATTTATGTCGACCTCGGGTCTTCCAAGACCGTAAAGAGGGCGACGATCAAGTGGGAGTCCTATAAGGCGACTGGCTATAAACTTCAGTATGCGACGGGCAATACTGCCCCCGCCGCCAATAGCGCCGACTGGAAAGACGTCCACACGTCTACCAATCGCCCGGCATCGCTTACCGATGCCATTACGTTTAACGCCCCCGTGACGGGACGCTTCTTCCGCCTGTACGTTACGGGTTTTACGAGTGCCGATCCCAAGGGCGCTGTTCCCGAGTGGCCCACCATCGCGGTCAACGAGTTCGAGCTCTACGGCGATGAGACTGCTGCTCCTTCTGCCCAGGATCCGCAGCAGAATGTTGCTCGCGGCAAGAACGCTGTTGCCGATAGCGCAGAGGCAAGCACCCTCGGCGCTGCCAAGGCCGTCGACGGGAATACGTCTTCTTCGAGCTCCCGCTGGGCGAGTGCGGTTGACGCTACTGCTTCCCAGGACGGCGGTCCTCACTGGATCTATGTCGATCTGGGCCAGCAGCGCGACGTCAAGTGCGTCCGTGTATTCTGGGAGCTGCGCAAGGCCAAGGGCTACAAGATTCAGATTGCCAATGGCGCGACCGCTCCGGCTGCCGATAGCTTTGACTGGCAGACCGTTTACACCAACGACGGTCATCCTGCAAGCAAGACCGACCTGATTACCCTTGACCAGGTGCATCAGGCCCGCTTTGTCCGTCTGTATATCGATCACAACACCTATGCCGACCCCGATGGCGGTGTCGCATGGGGCAACGTTTCCATCTTTGAGCTCGAGGTCTATGGCGGCACGCCCAAGATGGACATGAACGGCCTGGCCGATGCAATCAAGATCGAGGCCCCCAAGAAGGGCGATACGCAGCTCAAGGTCACCCTGCCGACCTCCGACGAGTACGACGTCACCTATAACGGTACCGACTACGAGCAGGTCATTGGCGCTCAGGCCGAGGATGGAACCATCCCCATCTATCAACCGGTCGTCGATACGCAGGTCAAGGCCTCTTTTAAGGTGACCAAGAAGAGCGACAAGAACACCTATGCGTTCAAGGAGATCCCCGTTACCGTTCCTGGTAAGTTCCAGGTCGAGGCGGGCGACAACGTCGCCCCCGAGGTTCTGCCGCAGCTTCGTGAGTGGAAGGGCCGCTCCGGCTCCTTTGCTCCTACTGCGCAGACGCGCGTTGTTTACGACAACGATGAGTTCAAGACGACCGCCGACGAGCTGGCCGCCGATTACAAGGACCTGTTTGGCTCCGAGCTTGCCGTCGTAAAGGGCAGCGTCGCCAATGCAGGCGATATCTTCCTGTCCAAGACCACTGACAAGTCTCTTGGTCTTCAGGACGAGGGCTATCTCATGGAGATTGGTGACTCCGTGAGCGTCAAGGCCGAGACCAAGACCGGTGCCTACTGGTCTACTCGTACCATCCTGCAGGCCCTTAAGACCGGTAACGGTTCTATCCCGCAGGGTGTCACCCGCGATTATCCGCTGTATAAGGTGCGTGGCCTCATCCTCGATGTGGGTCGTAAAACCTTCTCGCTCGACTGGCTCAAGCAGATGAGCAAGCAGCTCTCCTGGTTCAAGCTTAACGACTTCCAGGTCCACCTTTCCGACAACTACATTTGGGTCGAGGAGTATTCTGACGACACCGTTAACACCGCTTACAACGGATTCCGTCTGGAGTCCGACATCAAGAAGGGCGGCAATAACGGCAAGAACAAGGCCGATCTGACGAGCACCGACGTGTGGTACTCCAAGGCCGATTTCCGTGAGTTCATCAAGCACTCGCGTGATCTCGGTGTCAACATCGTCCCCGAGTTTGACATGCCGGCACATTCCCTGGCACTCACCAACGTGCGTCCCGACCTGCGTACGCCTAAGTCCATGACGCATCGCGGCAACGACCATCTTAATCTGGCCGGAAAGTACGATGAGTCTCTGGCCTTTGCGCTTTCCATCTGGGATGAGTACCTTACCGGTTCCAATCCCGTCTTCGACAAGCAGACCATGGTTGACATTGGTGCTGACGAGTACGAGGCCGACGGCAACGCGTATCGTAACTTCGTCAACGACCTCTTTAAGCACATGGAGGATTCGGGCCGCACCGCTCGCGTGTGGGGCAGCCTCAGCTGGATCAAGGGTTCCGTTGACGTTCAGGGTAAGGGCGCTGCCGGTCAGCACCGCCAGATGAACCTCTGGAGCAGGGACTGGGCCAAGATGGACGAGATGTACAAGCTCGGCTTTGACCTGATCAACTGCATCGACAGCAGGTACTACATCGTTCCCAACGCCGGTTATTACTTCGATTACCTCAACGACAACACCATCTATAACTCCGCGATCAATAACTACAACAACGTTACGATTCCTGCTGGCGACGAGCAGATGATCGGTGGTGCCTTTGCCGTCTGGAACGACATGTGCGGCAAGAAGGAAAATGGCGTCTCCGAGTACGATGTCTATGATCGCATCACCAACTCCGCGGGTCTGTACGCCGCTGCTACCTGGGGCAAGGGCTCTGCCGACGTTTCCACTGCTAAGGCTACGGCCAAGAAGCTCGGCGACTCCCCCAACACCAACTTTGGTTACAAGACCACGGCCAACGCCGAGGGTACCGTCATGCAGCTTGGCATGGACGATGCCAAGGACGCTTCGGGCAACGGCAACAACCTCAACCTGAAGTCTGCCAAGAACGCCGAGGTCGTTGACGTCGACTTTAAGAAGGCGCTCGAGCTCAAGGGCGGCAAGAGCTATGTCGCGCTGGATTCCGATCTTGAGACCGCTGGTCTTGGTAACGATCTGCGCGTGAAGGTCAAGCGTACCGACGCCGCGAGCGACAAGGACCAGATCCTGTTCGAGAGCCCCTATGGCTCCATCAAGGCCGTTCAGGCAAAAACCGGCAAGGTCGGTATTACCCGTGAGAACCGTGACTACTCGTTTAACTACACGCTGCCCATGAACGAGTGGGTCGAGCTTGAGTTTAAGAACGAGGGCATGGGCAAGGTTTCGCTGTACGTGAATGGCAAACTCAAGCAAACTATTGGCCAAGATGGCCGTGGCAAGCTCAAGGCTACGTGCATGCTCCCTGTCCAGCGTATCGGTAGCAAGACAGCCGCCTTTACGGGCTACGTCGACGACGTTCGCCTGACGCGCAGCGCTACGTTTGCAACTACCATGGCGCTCGATAATGCCGAGCTCAAGGCACGCTCCGTGCTGGCTGCCGGCGCCGACGATGCCGAGCTCGAGACGCTCGTCGAGCAGGCTCGCGCTCTTATCAACCAGGTCAACCCCGATGCCGCCGAGATCGCCAATCTCACGCAGCAGATCAACGACCGCGTTGCCAACGTTAAGTACAAGCCCGCCGATTACAGCAAGCTCGACGCTCTGCTCGCTGCTATTCCTTCAGACCTTTCTGCCTATACCGATGAGTCCGTCGCCGCGCTCGCGTCTGCACGTGACAGCATTCAGCGCGACCTGCCCATCAGCATGCAGGATACGGTTGATGCCTACACGAAAACGCTCACCGAGGCAATTGAGGGCCTCAAGCTTAAGTCTGCGGACAACAACTTTGCTCAGGGCGTGACCGCTACGGCCTGCTCCGAGGAGAAGACCGGCGAGACCGCTCCTAACGGTCCTGCTGCGGCTGCCGTCGACGGCAATGAGTCCAGCTTCTGGCACAGCCAATGGAGCGCCCCCGCCGACAATGCCATGCCTCACTGGTTCAACGTCAAGCTTGCTGCTCCCGCCAAGGTGAGCGGTATGGTGTACGTGCCGCGTACCGGCAGCTCCAATGGCCGCTTGACCAAGTACCATGTCGAGGTGAGCACCGACGGTGGTAACACCTATACGAAGGTTGCCGAGGGTACGCTCGAGTCCAGTGCGGGCGCCAAGAACATCGCCTTCGATAAGCCTGTTGCCGGTGCAACCGACGTCAAGCTCTACTTTGACGAGACCGACGGCGACTCTGCCGCAAATAGGAACAAGTTTGCAACCGCTGGTGAGATTCGCGTCCGTTGCATTGACGAGACGGTTGACCTTGATGGCCTGAACGCTCTCATCGAGCAGGCCGAGGGCCTCGACAAGGATTCGTACACTACGGAGACTTGGAAGAAGCTTCAGGCCGCCCTTAAGGATGCCAAGGATGCTGCTGCAGACGAGAACCCCACGTTTGAGGCCGTGAACGGCGCCAAGGGTAAGCTCCGCTCCGCGATGCTGGGTCTGCGTCCCGGCACCCCGGATCCCGAGCCCAAGCCCGATCCGGAGCCCGAGCCCAAGCCTGAGCCCAAGCCCGATCCGGAGCCCGAGCCCAAACCGGAGCCCAAGCCTGAGCCCAAGCCGGAGAATCCGGACAAGCCTGGTATCGGCAACACCGGCACTGGTGCGAACGGCTCCAACAAGGCCGATTCGACCACGGGCAACAAGGCCGATAAGAAGACCGATGGCCTGGTCAAGACTGGCGACAATCAGACGATGATCGTCGTTGCCGCTGGCTTTATGGGCGTCATGATTGTGGGCGCCGGCGCGGTTCTGCGCCTTAAGAGCCGTCGTCAGTAATTGTCACGGCTTGCGAAGAATCACCGAAAGAGAGGGTTTTAGAGATGAAGAAACGGATGTACGCCAAGCTGCTCGCTGTTGTAGCGGTCGCGCTTGCCTGCTTGGGCTGCTTGGCTCCGTTGCAGGCCTATGCGGATGACGCTGCGGCCGAGTACAAGCTGTACCCCACGCCCCATAGCGTGGTGTACGGCGATGGCGCTCAGACGCTGCGCGACAAGGCGAGCGTGCTTGCCGAGTCCGGCATCGATGCAGACACCATCAATCGTCTTAATGAAGCCCTGGCGCTGAAGGGCATCAACGCAAAGCGCGTTGACGCCCTTCCCTCCACGAGCACCGCTACGACGGTTCTCGTGGGCGTCAAGGGTTCTGGCGGCGCTGTCGACACCTATGTCGACCAGCTGGTGAAAGAGGGCAAGCTGTCTTACACGGATGGCCTGTTCGACCATAGCGACTCCTATGTCCTGGCCTCGCTGCCGTCTGACGGCAGCGCCTCCGATCGCATTGTCGTTTTGGGCAAGAACACCGACGCCGCCTATTATGGTCTGACCACGCTTTACCAGATTCTGCAGCAGACCTCCGATGCCAAGCTGCGTGCCTTTACCGTGTCCGATTATGCGGACGTGGTGACGCGTGGCTTTATCGAGGGCTACTACGGCAATCCCTGGAGCACCGAGGACCGCGTTAACCTTATGCAGTGGGGTGGCTACTATAAGCTCAACGCTTATGTGTATGCTCCCAAGGATGACCCCAAGCACAATTCCAAGTGGCGTGAGCTCTACACCGAGCAGGAGCTGACCGAGAAGATCGAGCCGCTCGCCGAGGCGGGTAACGCTTCTAAGTGCCGCTTTGTGTTTGCTCTCCATCCGTTCATGCACAATCCCATTACGAACTCCAACTACGATGCGTCTGTCGCCATCCTCAAGGAGAAGTTCACCCAGGTTATGGATCATGGCGTTCGCCAGATCTCCATTCTTGCCGACGATGCTGGCAACCAGGGCAGTGCTCTGTATACCAGGCTCTGCAAGGATATGACCGACTGGCTGCACGAGAAGCAGGCAGAGAAGAACACCGATGGCACGCTTAAGTACCCCGGCCTCAAGGACACGCTCATCTTCTGCCCCGTGAACTACATGGGCTGGGGCGAGTCTTGGTATGCCAACCTCCCCAAGAGCGTCCAGGTCATCAACACCGGTGGCCGCGTGTGGGGCAAGGTCGACAATAACTTCACGTCGTCCTTCACCAACAATTCTGGTGTTGCTCCCTTTATGTGGATCAACTGGCCGTGCACCGACAACAGCAAGGACACCCTGTCCATGGGCGGCTATGAGAACGCCCTGGGCACCGATGTCCAGCCCGGCAAGGTTCAGGGCGTCGTGCTCAACCCCATGCAGCAGTCCGAGCCTTCCAAGGCCGGCATCTTCATGAACGCCGATTTCTCTTGGAATCTGTGGAAGAGCCAGGAGCACGCCGATCAGGCTTGGGAGGATTCGTTCTCCTACGTCGACCACAATTCTCCCATCGCCACGAAGGGCTCCAACGCGCTGCGCGAGCTGAGCCGCCACATGAAGCGCTATACCGGCGGTGGCGTAGTCTTCGAGAGCCGTGAGTCCGCCAATATCAAGACCGAGCTCCAGGCTTTCCAGGGCAAGGTTACCTCTGGTACCGCAACCGCCGAGGATTGCGACCAGATGATTGAGCTCTTCCGTGGTCTGCAGAAGTCCGCCAAGACCTATCGTTCCAATGCCGGCAACAAGGCCATGCTCGACCAGATCGTGTATTGGATCGATGCTTGGGATGACGTGACGCGTGCCGCTATTGCCGAGCTTCAGGCACTCAAGGCCGACCTCTCGGGCGACAGCTCTCAGATGCTTTCTAAGTATTCCGAGGGTTCCGAGGCACTCGCTGCCTCTCACAAGCACGGCTTCCACTATGTGGACCACACCGAGTATGCATCGGTGGGCAAGGCCTACATCATGCCGATGCTTAATGCCCTCAACAACTACCTGGGTCAGCGCGCTACGCTTGCTGCCGACCCCAATGCCGATACCACGCAGTTTGTGACCAGCCGTACCGACACTCCCGAGGGCAAGGTCGAGAACGTCTTTGACGGTAAGGCCAACACGGGCGTTATCTACAAGACCCCCAACAAGCTCACGGCGGGTACGTACTTTGGCATGATCAAGAACAAACCGTTCGATCTCACCAACGTGACCTTTATTCAGGGCAATGGCGCTGACTATATGCAGCATGCCAAGCTCCAGACCTATGATGGCAAGAACTGGAATGACGTTGAGGGCCAGGGCGATCTGACTGGCACGACCGTCACCATTACCGGCCTGGACATCAAGGGCGTCTATGGCGTTCGCCTCATCGCCACGCAGGATAACAGCCGCGACGCTTGGCCGACGATCTACGAGATCCAGGTCAATAAGGAAGAGAAGACTCCCGAGGGCCAGCCTGTTGCAGGCGCGGTGACCATCGACGGCCAGGTCTTGGCTGCACAGTCGCTCTCCAACGTCAACGACGGTAATGTTTCGACGTATGCTCACCTGCAGTACAAGAATCTCAATACGGGCGATCCCGAGTTTGACATTCGCGACACCACGCAGCCAGGCGCTACGGTGACCCTGACGTTCACCAAGACGTCCGAGGTCGATACCTTCACGTTTGTTCAGGCTGCGCGCAGCGGCAACGAGCCCACTTCTGGTGATGGCATCAACGCCGGCGTGCTCGAGTACCAAAACGAGAAGGGCGCGTGGATCAAGGCCGGCGATATCGACGGCACAGCCACGCAGACCATCACGCTGCCGAGCGCTGTGAAGGCCAAGGCAATCCGCGTCAAGAACACCGCTGCCACCAAGTCTTGGTGGAAGGTCTTTGAGCTTTCCGCCACCAAGGGTGCTTCCACCGAGCCCGAGCCGAACGCTACGGTTACGAGCACGGGCCTGGATGTGTACCAGTCCTACGCGCTTTCCCGTGTTGTCGACGGTGATGAGGGCTCGTACGCTTGGGTCAAGCACAACTCCGGCGGCGGCAACATCAAGAGCGGCGATACCATCACCGTCACCTACTCCGCTCCCAAGACCGTGGGCCACGTGCGTTATGTCCAGGGCAGCGACAAGCTTTCGGCTGGTGCGCTCGAGTACACCGTCGATGGCAACAATTGGGTCAAGTGCGGCGATATCAACTCCGATCTTGAGCAGGAGTTCGATTTCGAGAACGTCCAGATTCGCGGTATTCGCGTGCGCTCGACTGCAGACACGCAGTTCTGGTGGAAAGTCTGCGAGATCGCTACCTCTAAGGGCAAGGAGGCCAGCACCGGCACCATTCGTTCCGACATCTCGGGTATTGCCCTCAAGGCTACGGGCAAGGATGGCAACGTCAAGCTGTCTGACGGTACCGTCTCGTTTAAGTCCGGTAACTACCTTGCGGTCGATCTGGGTGCTGTGCGCAACGATGTTGTGGTCAACACCGACGGCATGAACCTTCCCGAGGGCGCCAAGGTCGTGTACTCGCAGAACGCTCTCGAGTGGCTCGACTACGCGGGCGCCAAGAAGCCCGTCAAGGCTCGTTTTGTTGGCATTCAGGCATCCGCTGCATGCGACGTGACGTTCACCAATTTCTCTGCGAGCTACAAGATGGTTAAGGCTCCGTCCTATGTGAAGGGCGACCTGGGCAACTTTGATGCTTCGAAGATCTTCGATGGCGACCTGTCCACGACCTTCAAGAACACGCAGGGTGCCACCGAGGGCAGCACGATCGTGTTCGACCTTGGCCAGGAGCGCAAGATCAACTCCATCGCATACTACATGCCCGAGACGACCTATGACTTCATCCGCAAGGGTGTTATCGAGGTTGCCGACAGCCCGGATGCTGCTGATGATCAGTGGACCGAGGTTCTCAAGATCAACAGCGATACTGCTACGATCGAGAACACGTTTAACAGCGATACCGCTAAGAACGCAGCTTGGCTCACGCACGACACCAAGAACCCGGGCAACATGTGCACGGCCAACCCCAAGACCGATGTCACTGCTACTAACGAGAACGATCCCAACGGTACCGAGAAGCTCAATGTGACCGGTCGCTACATGCGCATTCGCTTTACCGCGACCTACACTCAGCGCTGGATCGAGATCGGTGAGATCCGTATCAACGGCGGCGAGTATGTAAGCACCTATGGCGATGCCGACTTCGATTCCTCGAGCACCGAGGTCGAGGGCAAGACGCCGGCTAACCTTGCCGATGGCGATACCAAGACCGCCTGGCGTCCGCAGGACAACAAGGGCACCCTGGTGTATCACGTCTCCGAGCCCATTGCCGAGGGTGGCAAGGTGTTCTCGGGCGTGCGCATCGTCTCTGCCGGTACGCCCTCCAACGCAAAGGTGACTGCTACGGTTTATACCGATGCCGCCTATAGCAAGACGGAGGACATCGACCTGGGCACGTTGAGCCAGCCCGTAAGCGAGTTCTGCTTTGGCACGCTCACCCGCGCTGCCGGTTCGACCTTCTCTGCCGTTAAGGACATCAAGGTTACGTGGGACGGCACGGTCCCCGAGATCGCCGAGTTCTTCCTGATCGACGATGCCAACCCCGCCGATACCACGGCGCTGCAGGCTGCTGTCAATGAGCTCAAGGATAAGGACGTAAGCGGTTGGACCAAGTCGACTGCCGATGCCTTTAAGAAAGCCCTCGCCAATGCGCAGGACACTCTTGCCAATACCAAGGCCACGCAGACGACGGTCGATTCTGTTACCGCTGCCCTGAGGTCTGCCGACGCCGCCGGTGTCGAGAAGTACACGGGCAAGGAGCTTCCCAAGAAGGTCTCCAACGACGATGGCCAGTACACCGTCGCGAGCTATCAGGCATATTCCGATGCATATGCCGAGGCCGAGCAGGCTTTCGCTCATCCTGAGGATCTTGCCAAGACCGAGGGCGAGGCGCTTCTTGCCGCGCTTGAGGCCAAGAAGACTGCCCTGGTCTTTGACCAGAGCGCTCAGCAGCGTGCCGAGGTCGCTCTTGCCGACGCCAAGCTGGTGTACGGCGAGGCCGACGCCGCCGCCGACAAGTACACGACCGACAGCGCTGCCGCCTATCGCGATGCTATGAGTGCGCTTGAGGACCTGATCGCCGATACCAAGGCGACCCCGAAGCAGCTCAAGGCAGCACAGGTTGCGCTCGAGGACGCCGAGGGCAAGCTGGTCGATGCCAGCGAGCTTATCGCCGCCCGTGCCGAGTTTAAGAAGACCAACGGCAAGCTGTATACCGATGAGTCTTATAACGCCTACAAGGCGGCTTTCGACGACTCTGCCGCTGCTCTTAAGAACGGTACTGCCGAGCAGGTTGCCGCTGCGGCCGCGAAGCTCAACGACGCCAAGGCCGGTCTTGCCCTGCGTGAGGCCGTCGACCTGAACAAGGTCATTGCCGAGGCCGAGAAGCTCAACGAGGCCGACTACACCGTGGCGAGCTGGGCACCCTTTGCTGCCGCCATCGAGGCTGCCAAGGCTCCGCACGATTCCGCCAACGACGCTGACCTGGCCCAGGCAATCAACGATGCCAAGGCCGCTCTGGTCAACGTCAAGGCGCTCAAGGCCGATATCGCTTCTGCCAAGAGCGCTCGTGCCGAGGACTACACCGAGGATTCGATGGCTCAGCTCAACGCTGCTGTCGCCGATGCCGAGGAAGTTCTCAAGAACGGTTCCGTCGACGATGTTGCCGCCGCGCGCGCTAAGATCGCCGATGCTCTGAAGGCACTGGTCAACGTGAGCGCCCTTAAGGACGCTATCGTCAAGGCCGAGAAGATGGATACATCCAACGGTACCGATGAGCAGAAGGCCCAGCTTGCCGATGCCATCGCCGCCGCCAAGGGGCTGCTTAAGCGCGGCTCTGCCGATGAGGTCTCCGCCGCACTCGAGTCTTTGAATGCCGCAATGGCCAGCTTTGGCGGCTCGGGCACCGATAAGCCCGGGCAGCCCGAGAAGCCCGGTACGACTGGTGGCGGCCAGCAGGGTAGTTCCGACCACAACAAGAAGCCTGGTAAGCCTTCGAAGGGTTTGGGCCTGCCGGGTACTGGTGATGCATCGATTCTTGCAGCCGCACTTGCCGGTGGCTCCGGTGTCACCGCACTGGCGGCGGCCCGCGTGATTGATCGCAAGCGTCGTCGCTAACGGCTCGCATCATACCGAGCAAAAAAGGCGTCCCTCCGGGGGCGCCTTTTTTAGTGCGAATCGAACGCTTCTCATACCGCATCAAAAATTTGGGGCACACAACCGTATTCATTTTTTATGTATGAGAGCGTCTAAATATGCAAATCGCGCAAGCGGCCAGATTGGATGGTAAAAGGTTTTTGCGGTATTACGAATCAGATACCAATCTACAATAAAACCCAAAGTAGATACCCCTGTTTTTACCGTTTATATCCCAAAATCGACCGCTCGTCAGAGTAATCGAACGCGTGATATCAGCAACAACAAGTTTTCCCATAGAATGCAATGTTGATTTATATGCCGCATACCCTTACTCGGGGGAAGGAGAAAAAGGTATGGCAAATAGCAGGAGGCCGTCTCCGATGCATCGCGCGCGTCGCGCATTTAAGCGCACGCTCGCGTTTGCTTTGGCGATTGCGCTGATTGCGCCGAATCCTGGAATTGCTTGGGCGGTTGCTGGCAGCGGTGCCAGCGCTCACAAAGCAACGGATGAGGCGACGAGCGCGCTAAAGCTGTGGTATCGAGAGTCGGCTAGCGCACACGGCGGCAACGCCAATGACATCTGGCAAAAACGTACGCTGCCCATCGGTAACGGCGACATGGGCGCCAACGTGTACGGCGAGGTTGCTACTGAGCACCTTACCTTTAACGAGAAGACCCTCTGGACGGGTGGTCCGAGCTCTTCTCGCCCTAACTATCAGGGTGGCAACCTTGAGAACAAGGGCAATAACGGCCAGACGCTCAAGAACATCCAAAAGCTCTTTGCCGAGGGCAAGAGCAGCCAGGCTGCCAATCTGTGCAATCAGCTCACGGGAACAAAGGATGGTTACGGTTCGTATCAGCCTTGGGGCGACATTTACCTCAAGGTCAACGGTCTCTCTGATTCTGGCGTGACCGAGTACGAGCGTTCTCTCGATATCGAGAACGGTCTTGCTAACGTTTCCTTTAAGCAGGGCGATACGACCTATAATCGTGAGTACATTGCCAGCAACCCTGACAACGTGATCGCCGGTCAGCTTACTTCTGAGGGCGATCCGATGAACGTCGAGATCACGTTCCCCTCCAAGCAGGGTGGCAAGACCGTCGCTTCGGGCAATCAGCTCACGCTCGCGGGCGCTGTCTCCGACAACCAGCTTAAGTACGATTCCGTCCTGAAGGTTAACGCCGAGGACGGCACCGTTACGGCTTCTGGTGATAAGCTCGTCGTTTCGGGCGCAAGCAAGATCTCATTCTTCCTTGCTGCCGCTACCGATTACAAGGACGACTATCCGGTGTATCGCACGGGTGAATCTGCTGAGCAGCTGCACGCACGCGTGCAGGCTGTGGCAGATGCCGCTGCCAACAAGGGCTATGACGCCGTTCGCGCCGATCACGTTGCCGACGTGAGTGCGCTTATGAGCCGCGTCAATCTGAGCCTGGGCGATGCCGCCGCTTCCGACAAGCCGACCGACAAGCTGCTCGAGGCCTACAACAACGGCACCGCTACCGAGCCCGAGCGCCGTCTGCTCGAGACCATGCTGTATCAGTACGGCCGTTATCTGACGATTGCGTCTTCGCGTGAGAACTCGCAGCTCCCCAGCAATCTGCAGGGCGTGTGGAACAACCTCATGGATCCGCCTTGGGCTTCCGACTATCACATGAATGTCAACCTTCAGATGAACTACTGGCCGGTGTACTCTGCGAACCTCGCGGAGTCGGCCAAGCCGCTCGTCTCCTATGTTGATGGCCTGCGTGAGCCTGGTCGTGTGACTGCCAAAATCTATGCCGGCATCGAAAGCGCCGAGGGCGAGGCCAACGGCTTTATGGCCCATACGCAGAATACGCCCTTTGGCTGGACCTGCCCGGGCTGGAGCTTTGACTGGGGCTGGTCGCCCGCGGCCGTGCCTTGGATTCTCCAGAACACCTATGACGCCTATCGCTACACAGGCGACGTTGAGTATCTGAAGAGCGATATTTACCCCGCGCTCCGCGAGGAGGCACAGCTGTATGCCCAGCTGCTCGTCCGCGATAGCGACGGCAAGTATGTTACGTCGCCCACGTATTCGCCCGAGCACGGTCCGCGTACTGCCGGCAATACCTATGAACAGGCGCTCATCTGGCAGCTGTTCCACGATGCTATCGAGGCTGGCAAGGTCGTAGGCGAGGACCCCGAGGTCCTGGCCGTGTGGCAGGAAAAATTTGATAACCTGCGCACTCCGATCGAGATCGGCTCCGATGGCCAGATCAAGGAGTGGTATACCGAGGAAGCCTTCAACAAGGACGCGAACGGCAATTCGCTGGGCGAGGGCTTCGGTCATCGTCACATGTCCCATATGCTCGGCCTGTTCCCGGGAACCTTGATTTCTGTGGATACTCCTGAGTGGTTTGCGGCCGCCCGTGTGTCTATGAACCTCCGCACCGATGAGAGCACCGGTTGGGGCATGGGCCAGCGCATCAACACCTGGGCCCACCTGCGCGATGGTGATCGTGCCTACAAGCTGTTGGGCGATCAGTTTAAGAATGGCATCTACCCCAACCTCTGGGACCTGCATCCGCTACCCGGTGGCAGCACCTTCCAGATCGATGGTAACTTTGGCGCCACGTCCGGTATTTCCGAGATGCTGCTGCAGAGCAGTGGCGGCTATATTGACATGCTGCCCGCGCTGCCCTCCGCTTGGAGCAAGGGCTCCGTCGAGGGTCTCGTCGCGCGCGGTAACTTTGTCGTCTCCATGGACTGGGATGAGTCGCGCCTGACGTCGGCGACCATCGAGTCGCGCAATGGTGGCACGGCAACCGTCAACGTCCCCGGCTGCTCTTTGGGCGTCGTCACAGATGCTCAGGGCAATCCCGTTGACTACAAGGTTCTCTCCAACGATCGCATTTCGTTTGAGACCGAGCAGGGCGGCGTGTATACGCTCAGCATGATTCCTGCTACGACTAAGCTTGCCGCCCCCTCTGGCCTGCGCGCCGTCAAGGCTGCAAACAACGTGGCAGAGCTCTCCTGGAATGCCGTCGAGGCTCCCGAGGGCGCAGACGTTACCTATGCCGTTATGCGCAAGATTGGCGATGGCGATTGGGCGACGTGCGTCTCCGATCTTAAAGAAACGTCTTTCACCGATGGCGAGGCCTATGACTTCCTGGGTAAGGTCTCGTATCGTGTTCGCGCTGTTTCCAACGGCACCGCCGGTGAGCTGAGTGCCGCCGCCGATGTCCAGGACCTGCGCAATATGGCCGGCATGATTGACGACCAGGACTCCCGCGTTATCTATCAGGGCAATTGGGGCGACTGGAACAAGGATTCGGTCAACTACGCCGGAACTATTAAGTTCATCGATGCACCCACGGGCTCCGAGACGGCTACGCTGACGTTTGCCGGTACGGGCATCGAGGTTGTTTCCTGCAAGAATAACGATCGCGGCACGCTCGAGATTTCCATCGACGGCAAGGTCGTCGAAACGGTTGATACGTATGCCCCCTCGTCGCAGCGCCAGCAGACTGTGTTCTCCAAGGACGACCTTAAGCCGGGCGTTCATACCATTACCGTGCGCGCAACGGCGCAAAAGGGTACTGAGGCTGCCACGCGTGCCAAGGTGGAGCTTGACGCCTTCCGTGTCCTCGACAAGAACGCTGTTGCGGTGAATAAGATTACCGTTGCGTCTGCAAACGGCATGAACCTTCTGTCCAAGAGCGGTTCTACCCTTCAGATGGTTGCCAAGGTCGCCCCCGCCGACGCAACCGCCTCCGATGTGACGTGGTCGGTGCGCACCAAGAGCGGTGACGCTGCTGCGACTATCGATCAGAATGGTCTGCTGACCGTCAAGGGCGCCGGTGGCGTTGTCGAGGTCAAGGCCAGCGCAAAGGACAACTCCGGTGTTTCCGGTACGCGCGACATTACGCTTGCCGTTGCAGGCGAGACCACCAGCGTCGTCGAGGACTCCGTCGATAAGTCTCACCCGAACCCCGCTCTTACGTGGAATGGTTCGTGGAGCACGTGGGGCGGCGAGCCCGACAAGCATCACGGCGGTTCCAAGACCGAGGCAAGCGCCGGTGCGAGCGTGAGTATCACGTTTAACGGCACGGGCATTAAGGCCTATGCGCACAAGCACTTTAGCTGCGGCGCCTTTGACGTTGAGCTCGATGGCGAGCAGCTCGATCGCGTTGCCCTGGGCGAGGACGGTGCCGATGCCGCCATGACCAAGATCTTCGAGAAGACGGGTCTTAAGAACGGCGAGCATACGCTCAAGCTTACCGCCGTTGCCCGTGACGGCAAGACCGGCGCAAATATCGACTACTTTGAGGTCGTAGCTCCAAATTCCGTTGCGGATAAGACCTCCCTGCAGAAAGCCATCGAGGATAATGCGGGCAAGATGGAGGATGCGTACACCGCAGCTTCCTGGAAGCCGTTCAACGAGGCGTTCCAGGCCGCTCTCGATGTCATGAACAACGCTGACGCCACGGCAAAGCAGGTCGAGAAGGCTACGGATGATCTGACCTCTGCCGCCAGGGGACTTAAGGCCGCCGAGCTGCCTCTCCCCGAGGTCTCCGCCGATGCGGAGCTGAGGTTTGCCGCTATTGATTCTCAGTCCGCTGTGGTTCTTTGGGATGCCGTTGAGGGCGCTGCCTCGTACCGCGTTACGTATACGGCGACTGGTCCGGCACGTGCCGCTGGTGCCCCGCAAGAAGTCACGGTCACCGCTCCTTATGCGCATCTCACTGGTCTTGATGCCGATACGGCGTACGACGTGAGCGTTGTTGCACTCAACCGCGCTGGTGGCGCCTCTGCCAAGGCAATCGAGGACAGCTTCTCCACGCTCCCGATTGCTTCCGAGCAGGGACCGAGCACGCCTGCCGATGTCCAGGTGAAAGCGACCGAGGAGGACGGCAAGGCTAAGCTGAGCTGGACCGCATCGACCGATCCCATGGGCGGCAAGCTTAACTATCGCGTGTATCTCAACGGCCGCGAGCTTACCGTGACGGGTAAGACATCCGTTATGCTCGAGGGCCTTGAGAAGAACGAGACGTATCACGTACGTATCGTTGCCCAGTCCACGAGCGGTCAGTCTTCTCTGCCCGCTGCCGCGCACTTTGCGTACAAGGGACCCGAGAAGCCGGTTGAGCCCAACCCCGAGCCCAAACCTGACCCCGAGCCCGAGCCTAAGCCCGACCCTAAGCCCGAGCCCAAGCCCGAGCCCAAGCCCGAGCCCAAGCCCGAGCCCAAGCCTGAGCCTACCCCCAACCCCGGTGGCAATACGGGCAACACGGGCACCAAGCCTGCTGGCAGCGGTACCGCCGCGGTCAAGCCCTCCGGTTCCTCCAAGAAGGACCTTCCTGCGGCCGGCGACGCCTCGATCATCGCCGCCGCACTTACCGGTGCCTCCGGTGTCGCCGCGCTGGCTGCCGCCCGCGCGATCGACCGCAAGCGTCGTCGCTAGTAACGCCTGCCGGGGCAGGCCTGCTTGTTGGCGGGCCTGCCTCTCAGGCTGTAAGGGCGGGCGCTACGGCGTTCGGTTCTAATAACTAATCATTCCGAAAGGGGATTGTATGTTCAAACACGCCAAGTCATTGAGGAGGGTGGGAGCCCAGGCAATCTTGTCTGCTGCGCTGCTTTTTGCGGCGGCAGGCCCGCTTGCTGTGGCCCCGACGCCCGCGTTTGCCGCTGACGCGCCTCAGCAAAATGCCGTGAGGCCCAACAGCGCGCAGTATAAGTATCAGAAAGACGAGCTTGCTGCGTTCTGTCATTTTGGCCCCAACACGTTTAATGAGATTGAGTGGGGCGAGCACTACGGCAATAAGGCTCCGAGCGAGATCTTTACGCTCACGGAGGATTTTGACGCCGAGAATTACGTCAAAACCATCAAGGACGCGGGCTTTACGAGGCTTGTCGTTACCGCTAAGCATCATGACGGCTTCTGCACCTGGCAGTCCGATCTGACCGAGTACGACATGGGCGGCGTGACCCAGTACAAGGGCGGCAAGGGCGATATCCTCGCTGAGCTTTCGGCTGCCTGCACTAAATATGACCTGGATATGGGTCTGTACCTGTCTCCCTGGGATATCCACGATCCCTCGTACGGTTATTCCAATGGCGAGGCTCCCGGTATCGGTACCTCGACCGATCCCAAGGTCAACTACAACTACTACTACGATGGTCAGCTCAGGGAGATCTTGGGCAATAAGAAGTACGGCAACAACGGCAAGTTCGTTGAGGTCTGGATGGACGGCGCCAAGGGTTCCGGCGCTAACGCTCAGGTGTACGACTTCCAGCGTTGGTACAACACCATTCATGAGCTCGAGGGCGACGACTGCCAGATCTTCCAGGGCGGCGACTTTGCCGGTATCCGCTGGATCGGCAACGAGAACGGTCTTGCGCATGACACCACCTGGGGTCCGTGCAAGACAGATAAGAATGCCAAGGACGGCTTCAACACTAACCTGAGCGGTGGCTACAGTAAGGGCTTCCCCGATGGCGACAAGTGGCTCGTCCCCGAGGCCGACGCCCGCATCACCTCCGGTTGGTTCTGGGGCACGACCAAGAACACGCCCAAGACGCTTACCGATCTGGGCAATATGTACTTCCAGTCCGTCGGCCACGGCGCTCCGCTGCTGCTGAACGTGCCGCCCAACAACAAGGGTAGGCTCGACCCCGCTATCGCCGACCGTGTACGCGAGTTTGGACAGAACATCAAGGATTCGTTTAAGGACGACCTGACGCGCGCCAACAAGAGCGGTCGCGCTGCCGCTACGGCAGAGGCCAGCAGCACATGGAACGACAACGAGGCTTATGGCGCATCCAAGGTTTTGGACGGCAAGGACGATACGTATTGGTGTGCTAAGAATGCTGCCAATCAGTCGCTCACCGTCAAGCTGCCCAAGCCCACGACGTTCGATGTCGTTTCCATCGAGGAGGCCATCCAAAACGGCCAGCGAATCTCTGGCTTTACGGTGTCCTATCAGACTGAGGAGAACGGCGCATGGACCGAATTTGGGCGCGGCGGCACGATTGGCGCCAAGCGCCTGGTCCGCGGTACCGCGGTGACTGCCACGGCTGTCAAGGTTACGTTCACAACGCATAATTTTGGCGATGAGAACCTGAGCCTCCCGCAGATTTCCGAGATGGGTCTGTTCAAGGCATCCCGCGGTTTTGAGAAGCCGGCCCCGCTGCCCGAGGGCATGGTCGGTATCGATAACGCCGAGATGACCAAGACCGGCAAGTGGAACGACGAGAAGATTGACGGTTGCTTTAAGGGCACGAGCATGTGGACCACGCAGTCGGGCGCTACGGCTTCGTTCAAGTTCACGGGTACCAAGTTTGCCATCGTGGGCACCAAGGACCCCAACCACGGCACGTTTACCGTCTCCATCGACGGCGGCGCAGCCCAGACGATCAACACGCACGATTCTGTTCGCACCGTTCCGGCACTGCTCTTTGAGTCCGACACGCTTGAGGCTCGTGAGCACAACGTCGTGGTTACGGCAACGGGTACCGTCGGTATCGACGCTGCCGCCTACTTGAATAACGGCAGCACCGGTATGTTCGATTTCACGGAGACCAATGTCACCATGGATGAGGACAGCACTCATGCCTTCACCATCCGTCGTACCGGTGGATCCAAGGGTTCCGTGACGCTGGTCGTCCAGCCTGAGCCCGGCTCTGCTATCCAGGACAACTTTGACACCACGCCGCAGGAGGTTACCTTCGCAGACGGTGAGACCGAGAAGCAGGTCAATATCAAGACCCGTCGCGTTGTGACCGGCTCCGCCGCCGACGGCGACAAGCAGTTCTCGGTTTCCCTCGCGGTTAAGACCGGCGAGGGCGCTGTCATTGGCTACCACGGCGTGGCAGACGTCACCATTACCGACCTCGACGCTGCGTGCAATGCGCTCATCGCTCGCGCCGAGGCGCTGGATACCTCTAACTTCAATGCCGATTCCGTTGCCGAGCTGACCGCTGCCATCGAGGCTGCCCGCAACGCTGCCGGCAACGGCGACGTCAAGGGCGTTGAGGTGCGCAAGGCCATGAAGGCGCTTCAGGATGCCATGGACAACCTGTCGTTTGCCTTCCCGGCTACGCAGGGCAAGACCGTCACCATCGAGGCCGAGCACGGCACTCTGATTGACGATCATTCGAATGACAGGGACCAGTGGGGTGGCAATTACCCCATGGAGATCGTTGATTTTGAGGGCGCGAGCGGCGGCAAAATCGTAAACGCCATCAACAATGGCGATGCTGTTTCCTACCGCGTGAACGTCAAGCGCGCAGGCACGTACAGCGTCAAGCTTACGTACTCTTCGGGTTCTACGACGAATGCAATTAAGCTCTCCGACGATAACGGAGTGTTTGAAGCCATCGAATCCGTCTCCGCCGGTCATACGAACCCGCGCGAACTCAAGACCGTGACGTTCGATCTCGTTGCCAAGAAGCCTGGTACGACCACCCTTACGGTCGGTACTCCCGGCAATGTCAGCGCGCCGCGCCTCGACAAGTTCGACATCACGCTCAAGGAGGCCGCCGTCGATAAGTCCGACCTGCAGAAGGCCGTCGACAAGGCTGACGAGCTGAGCTCCGAGGATTACACGACCGATTCTTGGCAGGCATTCCAGACCGCCCTTACTGCGGCTCGTGAGATGCTCAACAACGAGACTGCGACTCAGACTCAGGTCGACGGTGCCCTCGAGACGCTTGATAACGCCCGCAAGGCTCTTCATGCTGTGACTGTATTTGCCTTCCCGACCAAGTCGGGCGAGACCGTGACCATTGAGGCCGAAGACGGCACGATGCTCGATGACCCCTCCAATGACACCGATCAGTGGGGCGACACGTACCCGATGACGGTCAAAGATTTTGCCGGCGCAAGTGGCGGTAAGATTGTGGATGCCATCATGAACGGCGACGCCATTTCCTATCGCGTGAACGTCAAGCGTGCCGGCACCTACAGCGTCAAGCTTACGTACTCTTCGGGTTCCACCGAGAACGCAATTAAGCTTTCCGACAATGGCGGCGTGTTCGAGGCTGTCGATTCCGTGTCCGCTGGTCATAGCAATCCGAGTGAGCTTAAGACCGTGACGTTTGACTTGGTCGCCAAGAAATCCGGCACGACCACGCTGACGGTCGGCACCCCCGGCAACGCCGATGCGCCGCGTCTTGATAAGTTCGACATCACTCTTAAGAAGGCCGTCGTCAACAAGGACGAGCTCAAGAAGGCCATCGACGATGCCGCCGAGCTGGCCGAGGACGGCTACACCGCCGACTCCTGGAAGCCCTTCGCCGCCGCCCTCAAGGCCGCCCGCGAGGTGCTCGCCGACGAGGAGGCCACCCAGGACCAGGTCAACGACGCCCTCAAGGCCCTGACCGACGCCCGCGGCGCCCTCGCCGAGAAGCCCGTTAAGCCGGCTGTCGACAAGGCCACCCTCCAGAAGGCCGTCGATGACCTCAAGGCCCTGAAGGCGGACGACTACACCGCCGAGACCTGGGCTCCCTTCGAGACCGCCCTTGAGACCGCCCAGGGCGTGCTCGCCGACGAGGAGGCCGCCCAGGACCAGGTCGACGGCGCCCTCAAGGCCCTGACCGACGCTCATGGCGCCCTTAAGGTCAAGGAGATTACTCCCGACCCCGAGCCTGAGCCCGAGCCCAAGCCGGAGCCTAAGCCCAACCCGACGCCCAACCCCGGCGGCAACACGGGTAACGCCGGCAATAAGGACGACAAGCCCGCGGCCGCGACGAAGCCCTCCGCCTCCTCCAAGAAGGACGGCAAGGACCTTCCCACGACCGGTGATGCCTCGATCGTCGCTACTGTGCTCGCTGGCGGCTCCGGTGCCGCCGCACTCGCAGCGGCTCGCGTGATCGATCGCAAGCGCCGTCGCTAATTGCCTGTATAGTCGCAGGGCAAAAAGGCGTCCCTTCGGGGGCGCCTTTTTTATTCAAGACTTTAGTCTGCTGGCCGCGCAGCGGCCAGCTTTAAACCACCCGCTACGCGGGTGGAGACAAACG
>OLQA01000918.1_pt1 | contig 27772 bp, 15 predicted proteins | sample 1673151 | NCBI WGS metagenome assembly OLQA01 (sample SAMEA3136760, study PRJEB25190) | human gut metagenome | biome: human gut; feature: human-associated habitat; material: faeces | place: Austria | collected 2013
CGCCCAAGGAGGAACCGAGCGACTCCGGCTGGGGTGATGCAACGAATATCCAAATCGATTCTACTTCTCCAAGACCAGGAGACAAAACAGATGAGAATACAAGCATCACTTTAAATATCAGTATGTCTGCTTCCTGTCCATTGTACTGTGGACAGAGCATCGACTCCTTAACGATTTTTCGGGCGTTAGATACTTATGTATCGGTCATAAAAAGGGACTTGAGTGCTTGGCCGCCTGTCGATACGACCTATTACTATTGGGGGGAAAGCCAGCTCAACAAGCTTTTCCGCATCGACGGCGTGTCTTTTGACGGCGGCGAGACCTACAGCGACCAATTCCCGATGACCATTCCGAAGGGCTTGCAGGCCGAAGCAATGAAAATTCAGGTTTCCTATCGTTATGACACTTCGGAAGCCTGGATCTCTTATGAAGAGCCAGTCAGCTGTACCCCCAAAGAAGCTCGCCTCTATGTGCTGTCCGAGCAGTTGAACCAGCAGAACCAAACCATAGATTCGTCCAAAGTGTTAAATTCTGTGTTTACTTCCGATAAATTCCCTTCCGTCGGCTCCCGGATAAACTTGTTTTATTATCAGAAAGCGTTGCTGAGAAAATCTATGGAAACGACGGACAAGCTGGAAAAGCTGTTCCCCGGCTGGCTGGAAAACGATCAGATCGTTCCGTTTTCCTATCCGGTGAGCAGCAGTCGGCACGTGCTGGAACCTGCCTCTTTGGTAGACTACGATAGCAGTTTGTATGATGTCCGTTGGGCCTCCTACTATGTAGATGCCAATTATCAAGTACAGGACTCCGCTTTTGACGATTCCATGCTGTGCAGTCTGCAAACAATGATGGACTATGGCGATACTCTGGAGAGCCAATCTGTTGACCGTCTCGTGGTTCCCCAATATGTCCAGGCCGTGGAGCTGGTTCGCTTGTTTGGAAAAATCGAAGTCAAGGAGCTTGTCCTGCCCAGCTCGGTGATCTATGTCAACACCAAGGATCCGGATATCCTGTCTGTCAGGGAAAACTATGTGGTGGACAGCGCCAATCCGAAGTATACTTCTCAGGATGGCATTCTGTTCAGCAAGGACATGACCCAATTGCTGGCCGTACCGACAGAGCGGGAGACACTGGAAATTCCGGCTTCCGTGGAAAGCGTGACCCTGCCGGGAAGCGATTGCCTGACCAAGCTGGTGTTCCAAGGTACCAACCCGGACGCTCTGCCGGAGGTCAACTTTGAAGACCTGGCAAAAGCTAGTAAGCTGGTCGTCAAGCCAGAGGTTTTAGACCGCTTTCTGCAAAAAAACCGCACCGTGATCGAAAACCGCGGCTTCCAGGTTTCTGACACAGAGAAGCCGAACGTTATTTACACCGTGAAGAATGGCATGGTTCTTCGTAATGATGGCTCGTTGTCTGGCCTTATGCCCTCTGAGGACGAGGTCTTGTATTTACCGAATGGTATTGAGAAGATAGACAGTGATGCGTTGCAAGGACAGAATCACCTGAACACGATCGTGATGCCTGCCGATGGAACTGTCGTTAAAACTGACAGCGCTTTGTTTGGAAAATATACGATCGAAAACGTGATCTGCTACAATCAGAACCAGGCGGAGGCCATCCGGGCTGTAGCCCCGGAGGGGATAACGATCCAGACATGCAGGATAACGGATGGGTACACCTATTTTATAATAGAAGAGAATAAGGCGGTCCTGCTCTCTGCCCCGGAAACGATCACGGAATTTACCGGCACGGAACTGGGGGAGGGGATCTCTATCTGCGAGATCGGCAACTACGCCTTTGCCCATTGCAAGAGCCTGCGCTATGTGACCCTGCCGGAGAGCGTCAAACATATCGGCACCCAAGCGTTTTACGGCTGCGATGCGTTGGAGGGCCTGCTGATCGACAGCCGAGACAGCATCGTGATCGGTGACAAGGCCTGGGATAACTGCCCGGCGCTGCGTTTTGTCGCGTCCAATGCGGCCGAGGCTGTGCGGCAAAATAACTATGACCCTACGCTGAATGTCACGTATACAGGGGCGGATCGGGATTCCCTCTTGGTGCAGTATCTGTTCTGCCTACCAGACCAGTCGGGCTACTCTGAGCATTGGATGTCTTTCGAGGATCCCATCACGCACTTTATGATGGTCGATGTGGGAGGAGGAAGCAAGGCCCTGTGCGGCGCCAATAAACAGGAAGGTGCGTGGTTCGTGGCGCGAATGGGGAAAACGATGCCGAAGCAAGTCGAGTTACCCCCAAGCATCCGCTGGTTCTATTGCGGTTCGTTTTCCGGAACCGTGTCCTCTGATGAAGCGGGGTATACCATCAATTGGGAGGCGCTTACTGCCAACGCTCCAAACCATGCCAATTTGGGGATGAATGCGTATGCCTTTGCCCATTCGGACCTGGCGGGTACCATTACGCTGCCCGGTAACGTCGATTTTGATGACTATGCGTTCGCCTACTGTGATAAACTGACCTCTGTTGATTTTAGCGGTACGATCTCCCGGTTAGGCGAAAACCTCTTCATGGAGGACAAGGCGCTGAGCGAGGTGCGGTTTGGCACCTTTGCATCACCACCGGAACATGGACGCAACGAGCTGAGCAACCGGCAATTCAGCGGCTGTGACAAATTGCAGCGCATCGAGTTTACCAGTGTTACCCCGCCGACCTTGGGCTTTCTGGGGGTGGGGGATGCCTACGCCTTCACTTCCACGCCGGAGCAGGACGAAAAAAACAAGCTAACACTCACCGTGCCGGAGGGGAGCAAGCAAGCCTATTTGGATGCTTGGCGTTATGCCTTTGCCGGGTATGAGGACACAACGATCAACGGGATATTCAAGCCAGCCTACCAGATTATGCGGGAAAACATTAAGCATACGAGCAAGAACATTTCGGACGAAGAAGTGGACGCCAAAATCTACCAGACGCTGCTGTCCACGGAAAACCGCCTGCGGGGTCTGCTGGGGATGCAGAAGATCACAAAGCTGGACCACCTGTACAACTGGAAAACTACGTGGGGGGATGATCTCTTTATCCTGACAAGTGCTTACACGGATGCGACGGGAATCACGCTGGATGCGAAAACGCTGGATTTGCCTGAGGGATGGTCGATCGACTATATTGGTTCTCATGCGTTTGCAAACGCGCCGAACCTGACGCAGGTGACGGCAGACGCGAACACGATGCTTGCCCTGTACAGCGGAGCCTTTGCGGATGCGAACCATCCGATCACGCTGACCTTCACGGGGATTGCAGATGGGAAGACGATGGGCGTTGGCCTGGTGCCCGCCGGGGATGGCAAACGGTTTGATTTTACAGGTTTGGATAAGGTCGTTCTTCCGGAAGGGACGGAGCAGATCTTCCTGGATCTCTGGCTCTATCCCACGTCCGGCTACGAGGATTATGCAGACCTGTATCTCCAAACCGCAGACGAACTATATGAGCAGAAGGAGCTCACAGACAATGTGGAGGAAAATAAGAAACTGATCGATGCTCGAATGGCGGAGATCATGCTGCATTATGAAAATCAGCTTCGCCGGCTCTTTGGTATGGAGGAAACCAACCAGTTGACGGCCAGCCTGAGTGAATATCACGTCGATGTCCCGGACGGTCGGGACTGGGAGGACCTCGTCCAGGAGGTGGAGATGAACAACGGCACCAACAATGGATCGGGGGAAGATGATCTGACCGAAAGCCCTGCGCCGGGCCAAGATAACGACGGAGACACACCGGAGCCTGACATTCCCCCAGGGCAGGGTAGTTCCGACCAGACCAACCAAAACCAAACCACCCCGGACCAGACCGGGGAGGACAAGAAACCGGAGGAGACCGAGGGAGAGACCGCGGACCGGCAAGACCCACCGAAGCCGGAGACCGCTCAGCCGGATCAGCCGGAGGCCTCCCAGCCGAGCGGACCGGAGCCGGCGGAAACGCCCGGCAGCACCACAGAGACAGAGGAGGCTGCATCATGATCGTGGAACAATCCAAGCAGATCATCGAGGAGGTCGGCAAGGCCTTCATCGGGAACACGGACCTGGTGGAAAAGGTCCTCATGACCATTTACGCCGGCGGCCACGTCCTCTTGGAGGACTGCCCCGGCGTGGGCAAGACGACGCTGGCCATGGCCTTTTCCAAGGCGTTGGGCTTGCAGAACAAGCGCATTCAGTTCACGCCCGATACGCTGCCCTCGGACATCACGGGCTTTACCATGTACAACCGGGAGAGCAACCGGTTCGAGTACCGGGACGGCGCGGCCAACTGCCAGCTGCTGCTGGCCGACGAGATCAACCGGACTTCCCCCAAGACCCAGTCGGCCTTGCTGGAGGTCATGGAAGAGCACACCATCACCGTGGACGGCAAGACCCACGCCCTGCCGACCCCGTTTTTGTGCATCGCCACCCAGAACCCCCTGGGTTCGGCCGGTACCCAGCCCCTGCCGGAATCCCAGCTGGACCGGTTTATGGTCTGCCTCTCCATCGGCTACCCGACGCTGGAGAACCAGATGAAGATCCTCAACGCCCAGCGGTATTCCAACCCCCTGCTGGATCTGCATCCGGTCACGGACGCCGGGAATATCATCGAGGTGCAGAATTATCTGGCGTCCGTGCGCCTGGCCGACCCGGTGCTGAAATACGCCATTCGGCTGTGTGAAGCCACCCGTGTCCACCCCCTGGTGGAGCTGGGCATCTCGCCCCGCGGCGTGGCAGCCCTGGTGAAGATGGCGCGGGCCAACGCCGTTCTGCGGGAGCGGAACTATGTGGTCCCGGAGGACGTGCAGAACGTGTTTTTGGACGTGTGTGCCCACCGCCTCGTTCTGCGCCCCCAGGCCAGAGTGGACGGCCTGACGGCCAGGGAGGTCTTGGAAGAGACCCTGACCAACGTCCGCCCGCCCCGGCCGGAGGACCGGTAACGCCATGCGGAAACGACGCCTGGCCTATTGGCTCGTGCTGGCGGTGCTGGCCGTGTTTTTGTTCTTTTTCAGCCGGCCCTTTTTCTTGTGGGCGCTGGCGGTGCTTGGGGTGCTGGCCCTGGTGGTGGCGGTCCTGCTGCGGAAGGATGCGAAAAAGCTGACCCTCTGCTTAGAGGTCCGCTCCGGCGGCCGGGAGGGAAGCCAGGTGCCCCTGACGATCGTGGTCCGCCCCAGGGGGCGCATCCTGGTGTCCCGCTGCATGGAGGTGGACCTGAGCATAGAGAACCTGATGTTCGGAAGCGTCCGCAGCAGGAAGCTGCATCTTCGCCTGGGGCGGGGGGAGCAGCGGTATCAGATCCCCATCCCTGCCGCCCAGTGCGGTCAGGTGTGCCTTCGGTGCGACGGCGTTCGGGTGCTGGATGTGCTGGACCTGTTTTCCGTGGCCTGCGCCCCCGTGCGGGAGGTGCGGACGACCATTTACCCCCGCCGGGTGCGGGTGCAGGTGCTGCTGTCCCAGGCCACCGTCGGCTCACCCAGGGCGGACAGCATGATGCAGAACCGCCAGGGCAACGACCCCAGCGAGCTTTTCGACATCCGGGAGTACGTCCCCGGCGACGACATTCGCTCCATCCACTGGAAGCTCTCCAGCAAGACCGAGCAGCTCATCGTCCGCCAGTCCAGCGAGCCCTTTTCCTATCACATGGCGCTGCTGCCCGACCTGGGCCGCAAGCAGGGGGAGCGGAGCGTGGATCAGGACGAGCTCAACGGCGCCGTCGCCCTGGGCAGCGCCATCGCCCAGGGCCTTTTGCGCCAGGGGGTGGCTTTCTGCGCTGCCCTGCCCACGGCGGAGGGCCTGGAGCTGTGTGAGATCCGCACTCAGAGCGATTTTGCCCGGTGCATGGACTGGTGGCTGAGCTACCCCATCCCGGAGAACCCAGGTGCGTCGCTCCAGGCCTTTTTGGCCCAGCATTGGGAGGGGTATTTTACCCGTCTGCTGCTGCTCACGGCGGGGCCATGTGACTTAGACCTGACGGGCCTGGACGGCCGGATCGGCCTGACTGTGGTCAGCGCCGTGAATGCCTCCGCCCCCGCCACGGCGGAGATGAGCCCCACCACGACCATGGTGGAGCTGCCCACCCACCCGGACCGGCAAGAGGCCTGGCGGGTGGTGTGCTGACCAAAAACAGAGAAGAAAGGAGGGAGACCGACCATGCGCCAAGCGATCCAAGAGCTGCAGCCCCAGGGGGCCAAGCCGGGCCAGGCCGGTCTCCTTTGGCCGGTTTTTCTGTCGGCCCTTATGACCCTGGGGGGCCTGCTGGGCGTGAACCAGACCTTTGGGGGGCATACGCCCGGCCTGCTCGCTCCCGTGCTGGCGGGGCTGGCGGCCCTGCTTTGCTGTCTGCTGGGGTGGGCCGTTCAGGAAAAGCATCCCGTGTTGGCGGCCCTGCCGGTACTGCCCTGGGTAATCCTGTTTGCCGCGGCCGGCCCCGCCGCCCTGTGGCGGGGCGGGAAGCTGTGGCTCAACGATCTCTTCACCCGCTGGAACCTGGCCCATGACGGGGCCTTGTCCCTCTTCCAGGTGGAGGGGACCATGGGGGACTTGCTGGCGCTGGCCTGCCTGCTGGCGCTGCTCTGCGGCTGTGCCGTTTGGTTTTTCGTGGCGGGGCGGCGGGTGCTGCCCTGCGGTGTGGTGGGGGGCCTGGTGGTCCTGCTGCAACTGCTGGGCAGGACCTTTTCGCCCCTGGCCTGTGCGTTGTTTTTGGGGGCATTTCTGGGCCTTTGGATCACGCGGGACGGGGGCGCGCCCTCTCGCCGGGGCGTGTTCGTCTGGCTGGCGGCGGTGGTGCTGCTGGCCCTGGGCACCCTGTGGGGCGGCAGCACGACGCTCCCCTCTGTGGACCAGCTGCGGGAGGACATGACCCAGGGCGTCCATGACCTGCGCTACGGCGAGACCGTCCTTCCTCTGGGCGATCTGCGCCAGGCGGAGAAGCTCAACGAGAGCCAGGAGGATATGCTCACCGTCCATACAGGCCAGGAGAAAGCCCTTTATCTTCGGGGCTATGTGGGGGCGGACTACCGCAGCGGCGTCTGGTCCCCCCTGGCAAACCGCACCTACACCGGCGAGAACGCCGGGATGCTGGACTGGCTCCACGAGCAGGGCTTCGACCCCCTCACCCAGCCGGCGGAATACTGCCGCCTGAGCGGGGAGGAGGACCAACCGGAGCAGAACACGCTCTCCCTCCAGATCAGCGGCGCAGCCCGTGATCGGATCTATTTCCCGGCCTCCCTGTCTGCCGTGCCCCAGAAGGGGATGCAGTCGGAGCAGGACACGACCCTGGCCCCCACGGGCTTTATCGGCAAGTGGAGCTATGAAGAGGAGGAGCTCTCCGGCTCCCGCCCGGCCGAGCTGACCGTGGCAGAGGAGTGGGTCACAGCCCCCGGCAATGAGGCGCAGAACCGCTACTGCCAGGCCGAGGCCGTCTACCGGGACTTTGTCTATCGGACCTACACCACGGTGGACACCCAGCTTGCGGATCTTCTGCAAGCCATGTTCTGGGATGAGTACGACCAGGAGGGCGACGGCGTCTACCGCGCCCTGCGCCAGGTCCGGGATACCCTGAACGAAACGGTGACCTACACCAAAGCCCCTCAGGTTGCCCCGGAGGGAGAGGACCCCATCCTCTGGTTCCTCACCCAGTCCCGCCAGGGCAACGATGTGCTCTATGCTTCGGCGGCGGTGCAGGCCCTGCGGGCCCACGGCATCCCGGCCCGGTATGCGGAGGGGTACTATCTGTCTGCCTCGGACGCGGCCAACAGCCCGGACGGGACCGTCACCCTCACCGGACAGAACGCCCACGCCTGGGTCGAGGTCTATTTCGACGGTGTGGGCTGGCTCCCCACCGACGTGACCCCCGGTTACTACTATGACACCGTGGCCCTCCAGCAGATGGTGGGCACGCCGGACACCGTCCGCAAGACCGCTGCCCTGGAGGACGACCAGACCGGCGCCGAGGGCGTCACCGGCGAGGACAACGGCGGCAGCGAGGAGAACATCACCCCCCAGGAGGCCGTGAAAAACGGGGCCATTGCCTTGGCAGGCCTGGTGGGTCTGTGCCTGCTGCTGGCCTGTATCGTGCTGCTGGTGCTGGAGCTGATGCGGGCGGCCGTGCTGTGGCGGCTGACCCAGCGCTTCCAGGCGGCGGATGCCGCCGCGCAGATCACCATGCTGGAGGGGCAGATCTTCACCTTCCTGGACCTCTGGGGCTATGAGGGCAGCCTGGGCTGGCACACGGAGGCGCTGGACGCGGCCCTGGCCAAGGAATTTACGGCCATTGAGCCAGGTGAGTTCCGCCGGGTCAGCCGCCTGATGGAGCAGGCGGTCTATGGCGGCCTGGACTTGGAGGAATACGAGACGCGGGCCATCAGAAGCTTCCTGTCGAAGATCTCCCTCGTTAAACCGGGGGACGGCTGGGAGATCCGCCGCCGGCTGCGCTACGGTTGGCTGCCCATCTTCGCCAAACGCATCCACAAACGAAAAAAATAATTCCGACTGTGCGCTGTGAGAGGCGTTTGGCCGGAATTATTTTTGCTGTTTTTAAGAAGAGAGGTCAGGCTGCGGCGGGGACCTTGGGGTCCTTCCGGGTGATGATCCGGTAGGCGATGAGGCAGATGAGAACAGACACCAACGACCCTGCCGCCGTGGCCAGGCCCATGGGGAGAAGGGACGCCGGGAACCAGAGGGAGGTCAGGTAAGCGCCGGGGAGCCGGGCCAGGCAGAGGGAGATGATGTTGTGCAGGAAGGAAAACTCCGACCGCCCTCTGGCGCAGAAGTAGCCGCTGAAGCTGAAGTGGATCCCCGCCAGGGCGCAGTCTAAAATATAGCCCCGCAGATACTGCCCGCCGGCCACCCACACGGCCTGGTCTGGTGTGAAGAGGGAGACGACCTGGGCGGCGATGAACTGCATGAGCACGGCCATGATGAGGCCGAACCCGGCGGTGATGATAACGGCATAGCGCAGGGTGCTCTTGGCCCGCTCCGGCTTGCCGGCCCCGATGTTCTGGGCACCCAGAGCGGAGACGGTGGAGAGCATGGAGGAGGGGACCAGGAAAAGAAAGCTGATGACCTTTTCCACGATGCCCACGGCAGCCGCGTCCGTCAGCCCGCGCCCGTTGGCGATGACGGTGATGACGAGAAAGCCGACCTGGATCAGACCGTCTTGCAGGGCAACGGGGATGCCGATGCGTAAAATTTGTCCGGTCACGGTCCACTTGGGCCGGAAGCAGGCTTTCGTGACCGGCAGGCCCGTCCCCTTGCGGCAGATGACGATCAGGGCAATGACCACGCTGATGCCCTGCGAAATGGTCGTGCCCAGGGCAGCCCCGGCAGGGCCCAGGCGCAGAGCGCCCATGAAAAGAAAGTCCAAGCCGATGTTGGCCGCGCAGGCGATGGCGATGAAATACATGGGGCTTTTCGAGTCGCCCATGCCGCGGAAGATGGCGCTGATGATATTATAGGCGGTGATGCAGGGGATGCCCAGGAAGCAGATGGTGAGATACTGCGCCGTCCCCGCCACGGCTTCCGCCGGGGTGGACATGACGGACACGATGGGATACACGAACCGCAGCAGCACCAGCGTCAAGACCACGGACAGGGCCAGAAAGATGGTCGCCGTGCTGCCCACGGCGTCGGCGGCCCGCTGGCGTTTCTCGCCGCCCACGGCCTGGGCGATGGTGACGGTGGAACCCATGGCCAGCCCCACCAGCATGACGGTGATCATGTGCATGACCTGGCTGCCGACGGAGACGGCCGTCGTGCTGGCTACGCCCTCAAACTGGCCGATGATGAACAGGTCGGCCATGCCGTACAGCGTTTGCAGAAAATAGGACAGCAGATAGGGCAGGGAAAACAGCAGGATATTCCGCAAAACGCTGCCGGTGGTGAGGTTACGTTCCATAGGCCAAGGCCCTCCTTTTATCCGTGGGTGCGACCACGCTGGCCGAGCCAATGGCGTAGAATATCCAAGACATGGTAAAAACCGCTCCCTTTTGTCGCTTAGTATAACACAAATAGACGAGAACGGAGGAACCAACGGGAAACTTTTGCCCTTTTGCCTAGAAAAATCGTGGCTTGGTTGACAGTATGCGAAAAATGGTGGTAAAGTGATAAAATCAGCCGCCGGGATTTTTGAGAAATACGGCCTGGACCTTGCCCTGGCGCGGGTCGAAGCCTGACCCTATTGAACGAGAGAACCGAAGGAGAAGCCCATGAGAGTACGATGGATCGCAGCCGCCCTGACGTTGGCGCTGTGTTTTTCCCTGGCCGCTTGCGGCCATCCCCCTGTGTCTGAGGAGCAGGAACAAGAGCTGCCGACCTTGCGCATCGGCAGCGACGACTATGAGCCATACAGCTACCTGGACGAAACAGGAGACTTCATCGGCATCGACGTGGACCTGGCCAGGGAGGCCTGCCGCCGCCTGGGCTATTGGCCGGAGTTTCACCAGGTGGTTTGGGAAAACAAAGACCAGGAGCTGGCCGCGGGGAACATCGACTGCCTGTGGGGCAGCTTTACCATGACCGGCCGGGAGGACCTCTACCAATGGGCCGGCCCCTATCTGTACAGCCGACAGATGGTGCTGGTCCAGGCTGACAGCGACATAACCACCTTGGCTGACCTGGCCGGGAAGCGCGTGGCGGTCCAGGCGACCTCAAAGCCGGAAACGGTTTTCCTGGAGCGCCCGGAACCGGAGCGCGTCCCAAAAGTGGGAGAGGTGTACTGCTTTTCTAGCATGGAGGAGGTCTACTCCGCCATCCGCAAAGGCTTTGTGGACGCCATCGCCGGCCACGAGGGGGCCATGCGGACGTTTATGGAGGATTCTCCGGGATCTTGGCGGATCCTGGACCAGAGCCTCATGGTTTCGGGCCTGGGGGTTGCGTTTCCCAAGGGCACCAACGAGAGCTTGTCGGCCCAGCTGACTGCCGTGTTGCAGGAGATGCAGAAAGACGGAACAACGAAAGCGATCGTTGAAAAGTACGGATTCGATCCGGATCAGTTTTTTTTAGGGAGAGGAGGTAGCTCGTAATGCATCACACCAAAGAAATGCCAGCGCAGCCCCGCCGCCGCGCGGGGCTGCGCTGGGTCTCCCTGGTGCTGAGCATGGTGGTGTTGGCGGTGCTCCTGGTGGTGCTGTGGGGCCAAGACCAAAAGAACGTCCTGGCTACCACCGACGAGACCATCGACTTTCTCAAGGAGCAGGTGGTCCGCTATGACAACTACGTGACCAACGACAAGACCAAGAGCTTGATCCGCCTGCTGGATAAGACGGCGGAGCTGAGCCGGTGCCTGGGTCTTTCCGGTGCGGCTGACCAGGATATTTTTGATGACTACGTCTACAACCAGCGCCTGACCGGTGCCGTTGTGGTGGATGAGACCCTGCGTCCGATCCAGCAGTCCAGCGCAGACGGGGATACCTACGCCTATTGGTATGACATGCTCCACAGCCAGAATGTGACCTCGATCATTACCTACCCGACCAAGTCCTACATGACCCGCGTGGAGCGGGACGGGGAAAGCTATGACGTGGCCGTGGTCGCCCGCACGGGGGCCAAGGGCCTGGTCCTGGCCTACTATGAGCGCCACGAGATCGTCACCGGCAGCGGGGAGATCACCATGGACTCACTCTTTACCGGTTACAACTTCAAGATGGACGGTGTCGTCATGGTCACCGATGGGACGCAGATCATTGCCAGCAACCAACAGGATCTGATCGGTCAGATGGTGAGCGAGTGCCTGCAGTTTCTGGACAGCGATACGAAGACTTTGAAAAACGGTCTGCTTTGTGCGAAGGTCGGCGGCAGGAGCTGGTACGGCGGAAAAGCCCAGGCCAAGGGAAACTTCCTCTACGCCTTCTTCCCCTCCAACGAGGTCTACGCCACCTTCCGCACCGTGCTGGGCTATGGCTTGGCGGCCCTGGCGATGATGTGGCTGATCTCTACCCTGATCCGCTACCGGATCGAGCAGGGCGACCTGCGCCAGATCCAGAAGCAGTTACGCACCATCCAGGCCATCAGCAGCGTGTACACGGCGGTGGTTCTGCTGGACATCCGGAGCAACACCTGGGAGCTTATCCAGGCGGAAGATCGGCTGCGGATCATCACCGACCCCAAGAGCACGGCCACCCAGATGCTGCAAAGTATCAACGAGCACCGCTTCAGCAAAGACAGCCGGGAGGATTTTGCGGCCTTTAGCGACCTGTCCACCCTGCCCCAACGGATGCAGGGCCGGGATTATATCACGCAGAACGTCCAGGATGTGAATGGCCGCTGGTATGTTTCGATGATCGCGCCCCAAAAGCTCGACGAGCAGGGGGCGCTCACGGAAGCCATGCTCATCTTCCGCGACATCACCGAGCAGCAGCGCCGGGAGCTGGACTACCAGGTGGAACTGAAAAACACCGCCGAGGAGGCCAAGCGGGCCGACGCCGCCAAGACCAGCTTCCTGCGCCGCATGAGCCACGACATCCGCACCCCCATCAACGGCATCCGCGGCATGGTCGCCGTCAGCCGCTGCTGCATCGGGGATGAGGAAAAACAGGAGGCGTGCCGGGAGAAAATCCTGTCCGCCTCCGGCTTCCTGCTCAGCCTGGTCAACGATGTGCTGGACATGTCCAAGCTGGAGAGCGGCCAGGTGCAGCTGGAGCACGTTCCCTTTGACCTGCCGGAGCTGGGCGACGGCGTGTTGAGCCTGCTGGAAACGGAGGCCCAGAGGCGGGGCGTGACCCTCATCTCTGACCGCCCGGCGCTGCCCCACCCACATCTGCTGGGCAGCCCCCTGCACCTGCGCCAGGTGCTGCAGAACATCACCGGCAACGCCGTCAAGTACAACCGGGAGGGCGGCTCGGTCCGCACCGGCTGCGAGGAGCTCTCCTGCGACGGCAAGCGCTGCTGGATCCGCCTGACCTGCGCCGACACCGGCCTGGGCATGAGCGAGGAATTTCAGCAAAGAGCCTTTGAGCCCTTTGCCCAGGAGCACAACGACGCCCGCACCGCCTACGAGGGCACGGGCCTGGGCCTGGCCATCACCAAGGATCTGGTGGAGCGCATGGGCGGCACCATCGACTTCACCAGCAAGGAGGGGGAGGGCACGACCTTCTTTCTCACCATCCCCTTCGACATTGCCCCCGACGCAGCGCAGACGATGGAAACGGAGCAGCCGGAAGCGCAAAGCTTCTCCATTGTCGGCCGGAACATCCTGGTGGTGGAGGACAACGACCTGAACATGGAGATCTCCCGTTTCCTGCTGGAAAACGAGGGCGCTTCTGTGACAGAGGCCTGGAACGGGAAAGAGGCGGTGGAGCTGTTTGCCCGCTCCGCCCCCGGTCACTTTGACGTGATCCTGATGGACGTGATGATGCCGGAAATGGACGGCCTGGAGGCCACCCGGCGCATCCGGGCCATGGACCGGCCCGACGCCAGGACGGTCCCCATCATTGCCATGACCGCCAATGCCTTTTCCGATGACATCCAGCGCAGCCGGGAGGCGGGGGTGAACGAGCACCTCTCCAAGCCCCTGGACCTGCCGCTGCTGCTGCAGGCCATCCACCGGTGCCTCCATCAATAAGCGAAGACCCAGCCGTCCGGAACACGGCTGGGTCTTTTGATTGCGTTTTATTGCGTTCGGTCAGCCGCATTTTTCTTGGCCTCCCGCTTGGGGTTCTTAGGGAACCAGCCCTTGGCCACCCGCTGCTCCTGCTCGAAGAGCTCCTTGATGGTCCAGAGGCAGGTGATGCCGAAGACGGCAATCAAGATGCTCAAAACTGTGTGGGCGATGAAGAGCGATCCGATCAACGCCCCCGCGCCCACCACGGCAAAGAGCGGCCAGATGCCCTTTCCAAAATAATACTCGCACCGGATGACCACCACATGAAAGCTGCCAATGAGCAGAAACGTGGCCGCGCCGATGAGGATGCCCTGATAGTGCATGGGCTCCGTCCCTCCTTCTCTTTGGGTCATTGTCCGTATCATACCATAAGTCGTCCCAAAAAGAAAGAAGAACCGGTACTCACCCAAGCGCCACATCCAGCGCCATCATCACGCTGAACCCCAATGCGAAGCACAGCGTCCCCACGTTGGAGTGCTGCCCCTGGGACATCTCCGGGATCAAAACCCCGTAGACTGCTTCTATTGGACAAAAAAGCAGGGACGATCTAGGGACCGCCCCTGCTTTTGGGTTTGATAGGGAGAAAAAATAGGCTCAAACGTAAAGATAATCATTCAGCACCGGCTGCAAGCCCTCCTGGCTCATGTCCTCATACATGGCTGCGAAGCTCCGCCCGTCGTTGATCTCAAACTGTTCGTCGCCCTCGTCGGCCCCGGCGTCCTGGCCGGTGTACTTGCTCTCGTGGTCGCCGATGCCGGTGGAGACGCCGGCGGAGACCTTTGTGGCGGCGATCTTCACGATGCCGTCCCGGAAGCTGGCGCTCTCGCGGGAGGAGACGGTGATGCCCGCGAAGGGCAGGAAGATGCGGTAGGCGCAGAGGATCTGACAGAGCTCTTTTTCGTGGACGTCCAAGGGATTGATCTTGTCGTTGTTCACGATGGGCCGCAGGCGGGGACAGGAGAGGGACATCTCTGCGTGGGGGTATTTGCGCTGGAGATAGTAGACGTGCAGGGCAGTGGCCAGGGCGTCTTTTCGGAAGTCCGCCAGGCCCAGCAGGGCGGAGAAGCCCACGCCGCGCATCCCGCCCATGAGCGCCCGCTCCTGGGCCTCGAAGCGGTAGGGCCAGACGCGCTTGTGGCCCTTCAGGTGGAGGGTCTCGTATTTGTCCGCGTCATACGTCTCCTGGAAGACGGTGACGTAATCCGCGCCGCAGTCCCGCAGATAGCGGTATTCGTCGGTGTTCACGGGGTAGATCTCCAGGCCGATCATGCGGAAGTATTTCCGGGCGATTTTCACGGCTTCGCCGATGTACTCCACGCTGCTCTTGGCCCGGCTCTCGCCGGTCAGCATCAGGATCTCCTCCATGCCGGAGTCGGCGATGACCTTCATCTCGTGCTCGATCTGCTCTTTGTTCAGCTGCATCCGCTTGATGTGGTTGTAGCAGTTGAAGCCGCAGTAGACGCAGTAGTTTTCACAGTAGTTGGCGATGTAGAGGGGGGTGAAGAGATAGACGGTGTTGCCGAAGTGCTTCTGGGTCTCCCGCTGGGCCTTCCCGGCCATCTCTTCCAGAAACGGCGCGGCGGCGGGGGAGAGGAGGGCTTTGAAGTCCTCCACGGAGCAAGTCTCGTGCTCCAGCGCCGCCCGCACGTCGCGGGCGGTGTAGGTGGTGTAATCATAGGCGCCGACCTGCTCCATGACTTTGTTGCGAATTTCGGGAGAAATTTGCTCCATGCCGGGCTGGTAGGCCATGTGGTCCGTGCGGCTGGTGGGGTCGTTCTCTAAGCGATGCTTCCGCGCCAGGGCCTCAGGGCTGAGATACTCCGAGTCGATTAAAAATTGGTTTTCCATGACGATCACGGTCTTTCTGTTGGATTTTGAAGGAGAGTCTGCCAGGGGAACTCAGTCGTGCAGGAACCCGGTCAGGGGGTCCGAGGCGGAGGCCCCGCGGGTCAGCACCCGGCCCAGGCCGGAGAGATAGGCTTCCCGCCCGGCTTCAATGGCCTTTTTGAAGGCGGAGGCCATCTGGGGCAGGTCTCCGGCGGTGGCCAGGGCGGTGTTGGCCATGATCGCCGCCGCGCCCATCTCCATGGCCTCGCAGGCCTGGGAGGGGCGGCCGATGCCGGCGTCCACGATGATGGGCAGGTCGATCTCGTCTACGAGGATCTGGATGAACTCTTTCGTGGCCAGGCCCTTGTTGGAGCCGATGGGGGAGGCCAGGGGCATCACGCAGGCAGCCCCGGCGTTCGCCAGGTCGCGGGCGGTGTACAGGTCGGGGTACATGTAGGGCATGACCACGAAGCCCTCCTTCGCCAGGATCTCCGTGGCCTTCACCGTCTCCTGGTTGTCGGGCAGGAGATATTTGGAGTCCCGCATGATCTCGATCTTCACGAAATCGCCGCATCCCAATTCGCGGGCCAGGCGGGCGATGCGGACAGCCTCTTCGGCGTTTCTGGCCCCGGAGGTGTTGGGCAGCAGGGTCACGCCCTTGGGGATGTAATCCAAGATGTTTTCGTGGTCTTTCGTGTTGGCCCGGCGGACGGCCAGGGTGATGAGCTCTGCCCCGGCGTATTCCACGGCGGCCTGGATCAGCTTCAGGGAGTATTTCCCGGAGCCTAAGATGAAGCGGGAGGAAAATTCATGCCCTCCCAAGATCAGTTTATCGTTCTGCGTCATAAGAAACGTCCTTTCTGTTTTGTGTCAGGGTTCTCTCTCCCCGGCGATGAGCCGGAGGATCATATTGGCCTCGTGGGCGGCGCAGACCAGCACGCGGGAGGCCACCAAACCCAGCCCCACGGAGGAATCCGATGTGCCGTCCCCGCAGAGATAAAAGCGCCTGGAGACCGGGCGGGTCTGGATCGTTTTGGCCGAGCCAAGTCCCGCCAGACCGGAGGCGGCCACGAGATATTTTTCCGGGAAGTGCTCTAAGACCCCGGAGACCAGCATGGCCTTGGCCTCGGCGCGGTCAAAGGCTTCGCAAATATAGTCTTCGTTCCGGAGTAGGTCCGGCAGAGTTTCCTCCGTGACTTTGATGGTGTCGCAGGTCACGTCGCAGTAGGGGGAGATGAGAGCTAACGTCTCCCGCAGGGCGTCGGTCTTATACTGCCCCAGCTGCCCCACGGCGTACTGCTGGCGGTTGAGATTGGTCAGGTCTACCCGGTCGAAGTCGATCAGGTGCAGATGCCCCACCCCGGCCCGCGCCAGGGCGATGGCGATGTTGGACCCCAGCCCGCCCAGACCACACACCGCCACGCGGGCGGCGCTGATCTTGTCTTGCAGCTCCTCTCCGTGGCGGATGTTCAAGGCCTCCCGCATCACCTCGCGGGAGGGGACGGGATGCGCTTGCAGGCCGGCCATCTCAGCCACCTCCCACGAAGCTGACGACTTCGATCACGTCGTTGTCTTGCAGCACGGTCTCCCCATACAGGCGCTTGGGGACGATCTCTCCGTTGCGCTCCACGGCGATGCGGGTGGGGACGTAATCGGTGGTGTCCAGATATTCCTGCAACGTCTTTCCGGCGGCGATGGCAACGGGGGTGCCATTGACTTGGATCATCGTAAAAACTCCTCTCACAGCGCAAAAAAGCCGCACAAAAGAACACACCCGCGGTGGTGTGCCCCTTCGTGCGGCGTTACGCTCGTACTCTGTATCCTATTGTATCATGGGGAGAGGATTTGTCAAGGGGTGTTTGGCAGCGGAGCGTCTACTCCGCCGGCATTTGTCGGCCTGTGTGGTCGATGGTGTAATCCGTTCCGCAGGTGCCAGGCAAAATGAGCTGGCCGACCGGGACGACTTGATAGCCTTCGCCCAACAAATATTCTAAAATGCCCGGCAGGGCTTCGGGGGTGTGGAGCGCAGCGTTGTGGAAGAGAATGATGGAGCCTGGCTGCACGCCCTCGGTCACGCGCTTGGTGATGGTGGCCGCGTCATAGTCCTTCCAGTCCAGGCTGTCCCCCCTGGCAGCGGTTGGAAAGGTGCAGGATCAGGAGTGATACAGGTACTGTAAAATGTCGATCAAGTCTTGGATATCAACTTTGTTGTCACCGTTGACGTCGCAGACGGAAGCGTTGCTCCAGTCGCTGTCGTTGGAATCTGCCCTATACCAGCGCTGGCAGGTGGTGATGTCCAGCTGGTCCACTGTGCCATCTTTGTTGACATCGTAAGAGTTACCCTCGCGCACTGCGATGCTGAGGGAGGGCGTCTTGATGTTGCTGAGCAGCGTCACGGCCTGGCCGCTCTCGTCGAAGCCGGTGACGGTGACGCCGGTCAGCTTGATGCCCAGGTTTGTGCCGTTTTCTGCGGTGGCCTTGAAGACAACGCGGGAGACGTCGGTCAGTGCCGCCTGGGTGAGGCTTCCGCCGCGGGTGCCGTTCTGTAAATAGCTGAGCATCAGAATGCCCTTGTTGCCGTTCCAACGGATGCCGCCCAGGGCGGTGAAGCCGTTTTTGCCTTCGGCGGTGCCGCCGGTGAGGGCGGCGTCCCGCTCAAACACAAACGAGACGGTAGCCACGCGCTTCAGCTTTTCCAGCTGGAAGTCCACAGGTAACGCAGCACCGGGCTGAATAGAAGCTGGGGCCTGGATCGAGGCGAGGACAGGTTCCTCTTCCGGTTCTGTGGGCTCCGGGTCTACGACGGTGCCGCCGGTCAGGGAGTAGTAGTCGGAGACCGTCTGGTTGTCTGCATAATCCACCAGGCCGATCTTCGCCTGGGTGAGGCCGCTGAACGCCGGATCGGACAGGTCGAAGGTGACAACGGATTCGGCCCTCTCCACGGTTTCGTTGGGGGCGTACCAGCCGGTCAGAGGCTTGGAGCCCAGCGTTGCGCAGACGGCCTGGACGTAGTGGTTGTCTGTGACCGTCACCTTCCACAGGCGCTTGCCGTTTTGAATGACGACTTCGCTCTTCACGACCTTCGGGGCCTGGTTGTCGATGGTCAGGGGGAAGGACTCCGTCTCCGTCTTGCCGTTCAGTTCTGCAGTTACGGTGTAGGTATATGTGCCCTCCGGCAGGGCCTTGGCGGCGGTGTACTTGGACTTGGTGTAACCCGTGAAGCCGGTGGCCGCCATGGGAGTATGATAGGACTGCTGGGAGCTGCTGTAATAGGTTTTGCTCTGGTTGGTCAATTCTTCCGAATAGACTGTCTTGCCGCTCTCGTCTGTCACTGCAAAGGTGAGCTCATCGGCCGAGCGGAGCATCGCCATTGCCGCTGTCACGTGGTAGTTCTGGGTCTTGTTGGACATGGCGATGTAATTTTTGTCAAAGCGGTCGCTGCTCGTGGCATAGAGGTTGTGGCCCAGGTAGTAGCCGCTGCCGTCTGCACCGAACAGGCCCAGCATGGTCCGGTAGACGGCCGGGCTCTTGTCCGTGTCATAGACGGAGGCGTCAAAGATGGGCGCGGCGGACCAGTCGCCGTAGAAGCCCAGGAAGGGCAGGCCCAGGGAGATCGTGTCGCCGCCATTCACAGGCGTCAGAGTCACAAAGCCCTCCAGATAGATGCCATTGGGGAAATCTTCCAGCGCAGCCTTGCCCTTTTCCGTCAGAGCCAGGGAGACGTTGACCGTTGCCGTGCCGCTGGCGTTCAGAGTGACGCTACTGGGCGCAGTCACGGCCACCTCGTCTGCGCCCAGCTGGCGCGGGCTTTGGGCGAGATAGGTCTTGCCGTTCTCCTTTACCGTGGCCTCGGTCAGCACGGTCACGCCGACCTCATACTGGATCTCACTTTTGCTGAGATTGTTTGCCTGGAAGGAGAAGGAAAAGCTGCCGTCTGCGCTGTCGCCCAGCTCGGCCTTGGGCAGGCCGCCCTCTGCCGAGGACAGACACGCTTTTGCCTTGGTGGCGCGGCCAAGCTGCACCAGGCCGGCGCCCTGCTTGCGGGGGGAGTAGGGCAGGCCCTGCTTGTTTTTCACCGGGACGGCGGTGCTCATGAGGAGCTTGTTGGACAGGGCGGTGATCTCCTGCTGGGTCATGTCTGTGCCGCCCAGCTCCTCCGTGATGTACTGGGCCATGACGACCGCAGCGCCTGCCATGTGCGGCGAGGCCATGGAGGTGCCGCTCATGCTGCCGTAGAGGCCGCCGGGCAGGGTGGAGTAAATGTCCCCGCCGGGGGCGGTGATCTCCGGCTTGAGCTTCAGGTCTGGCGTGACGCCCCAGGAGGAAAAGTCCGACATTTTGCCGCTGTAAGCGTCCTGGAACTGCGCAAGATAGCTCTTGCTGAACGAAACATGCTTGTCCGATGCGGCCAGCATGGCCTCGCCGTCTGCCTTGCTGATGAAGACGGCGGGGATGCTGCCGTCGGTGGCCATGTTGACAAGGTCACCCTCGACGTTGTCGTAGATGATGACGGCTTTGGCCCCGGCGGCCTTGGCGTTCTTCTCCTTTTGCGCAAAGCTCAGGATCTCGCCGGCTTCCTTCCCGGCGCGCTGGATGAGGGCGACTTTTCCCGTGAGGCTCTTGCCGGTAAAGTCGGTCGTCGCGCCCACGCCGCAGTCTACATATGCATAGGTGCCGCCCAGGCTGGCGATCTGCTTGGAGGCTGTCTCCGCCGGGTCGCTGTAACGGATTTTCCGGCCACCCACCAGCAGATAGGGGGCCGTGGCCTTCACGTTGTTCATGCTGGCCACGGACAGGGCCGCATCATAGGTAGAGGGGGAGGCAACGGCTCCGTTGTCCGGGTTGGAGGCCAGGGGCAGGTCGGTGCCGCTGGCGCTCTTGTAGGACGAGCTGTACTCGTTGCCCGCTGCGCACATCAGGCTGATGCCTGCGTTTTTCACGCGCTGGTAGACCTCCTGCATCCTGGTCTCGGCGGCCTGGGAGAAGCCGGCGGTCATGCCCAGGCTCATGTTGATCGCATCCACGCCCAGCATGACGGCGTCATCCAGGGCAGCTAAAATATCCGAGTCATAGGCCCCGCTGCCGTCGTCGCCGAAGATCTTTAGGATCATGAGCTGCGCGTCCGGGGCTACACCGGTCACCTTCCCGCCGTTGGCGCCGACGATGCCCGCCACGTGGGTGCCGTGGGAGTTTCCGCCGGAGACGTTGGTGTCATTATCATAATAGTCATAGGCAAAGGGGATCTTACTGCTTTTGTACACCGAATCCACGCTGATCTCACCGGCCTGAAGGGGGTTGCCTGAGATTTTTGCTTGGATGTCGGTCTTGGTGTACTTTGCGCTATTGACGCCGTTTTGAAAGGCCTCATGGCTGGTGTCCAGGCCGGTGTCTAAGATGGCTACGACCATGCCCTTGCCGGTATAGCCGGTCTTCTGGGAAATGTCTCCGCCGATGGAGGGGACGCTGTCGGCCAGCTTCGTCTCGTTCACCGGTTCGATGAGCTGGTAGACCTGGGAGACATAGGCATCTTTGACGCCGGGCAGGTCCTGGATGGTCTCCAGGTCGGCGTAGTCGGCTTCGACGGACAGGCCGTTGAACACGGTCGTATACTCGTACCGGACCTCTACGTCGTCCAGCTTGGTGGCCAGCTGGCTCTTCACGGCCTTGCGGGCCCGCTCCAGCTTGCGCTCTGCGCTCTGCGCGGCGTTGCTGTCCAGAAACTCCGTCACGCTGGCGTACTGGGAGACCTTGTGGCTGTCCAGCAGGGGGGCGTCCTCCAGCTCAATGACGATGCGGACTCGTTCGTCCGGCGCATAGGCCGTGACCTGCTGGCTGCTGTCCGGCTGGAAGAGGGAACCGGTGTCCTCGCTCTCCACCGCCAGGGCCGGCACGGCCGCGCCCAGCAGCGCCGCGGCCAGCAGTCCCGCGCCCCAGCGCCTGAATAGGGATGTTAGATTCATTTGCTTTCTCCTGTGTTTGCGATTCGTCTCAAAAAGTAAGCACAGGCTAATTTTGCATCATAGCGAATATCTCGCGGTTTGGCAAGTCCCAAAAAGACAAAAACCGACCCGAACGCTAGGAATCACAAAAGATTCTTTGTTTTATACAATGCGTATATGTTTTGGGGAGAGCAAAAACAGAAAATGTGCCCTATATCTTTTTGCTCTTTCGTTGTGATATAATCAAAAATGTCTCAAAAAGTAAGGAAAAAGAGAATGTTTTGCAATGTTTTTCTTTTCACGGCACGAGTTAGTAAGTGCTAACCAATATCCTGTCGGGTGGTATACAAAACGGATAAAAATGTCCGTTTTTTATTTGGCTATAAGTTAGTATACGCTAACTTTTTGCTATGTGCGCCACCAAAGAACATCCCAAAGGAGGAAAAAATTTATGACAGCAATCATCGACTCCCGCCCACGCATCCCCCGCCTGGCCATGGTCTTCATCGCCGCCGTGGTCGTGATGCTTCTCACTGCCCCAAAAGCAGGGGCGTGGAGCCAGAACACCGATGACGGCCTTTTTACCGTCGCAAATCGATCTGGTTACTCCTCTATCCCTGTGACCGTAACAAGTTACAACGGCTCTGATACCAATATTACATTCCCTGATAAAATCACGGTCAGCGGTACCGAATATCCAATCGTTAGCATCGGTTCAAACGTGCTCTCCAAATTAGCGGAAGTAGACGGTATTACTATTAACGTTACGATTCCTGACGGCTATACGGCTCTTGATGGCAATGCATTTAAAAATTGCTATGGTCTGAAGTCTGTTACCATTCCTGGCTCGGTAACGAAAATCAGCTACAATGCCTTTGAGGGCTGCGAAAATCTTTCATCCGTCACGTTTGCGGATGGTAGCGCTGATCTTTCTTTCGGCAATAAGGTGTTTTTGAACTGCACTTCGCTGAATAACCTTACCCTGCCCGCTCGTTTGAGCAATGCTGGCTATGGCTCGTTCCAGGGCTGCACTGCGCTGACCAACCTGACTGTTGATTCCAGCTCCACTGCCCTTGTTGTACAGGACGGCAGTCTTTATGAGAAAAATTCGGATGGCGCAAGCTATACGATGAACACCTATGCCCCCACCTCGACCGCGACCAGCTTTACCGTACCGGGAACTGTAAACGGTCTGCCCGTTACCGGGATTGGCCGCATGGTGTTCCAGAACAATGCGGTGCTTCAGAGCGTTACGGTTCCCGCTTCTGTTACGTATTTTGATTCCAGCTGCTTTGACGGCTGCTCTGTTTTGAAAAAGATTTCCCTGGGCACGACGGAGACACCTACCCTGAAATCCGGCTGCTTTACCAGCCTGCCCGCAGGCAGCGTGATCGAGGTTGCAAACGAGGACGTAAAGAACGCTTTTGAATCTACGGATAAGTACACCACCTACTACACCGCGGACAATACCACCGTTCAGGTCAAGGGCAGCGAACCTGAGGTGGAAGCCACGCCTGCTGCTTCCCTGACGGTCAAGGGCGCTGGCGTGAAGGACGGCTACTCTTACTACACGGTAAAGCTGGATAGAGCCGCAAACCTCTCCACCATGATCATCAACCTGTCCTTTGACGCTTCTCAGGTTTCCCAGGACGCACAGGTGACGGGAAAACCGGCCGCTTACACCAAGGTCAAAGACGAGCGATTCACGTTGACTCCGAAGTGGAAGGAAGAGGTCGGCAAGGTCAAGGTAAGCCTGATGCTTACGACCGACAACAAGGCTGTGACCTCGGAAGAAGCTTCCAACCTGCTTCTGCTGGCTCTGCCCGTTAAGACGGGTGTCACCGGAAACATTGCGATGACTGTGGACAGTGCAACGTGTGGCGGTGTGGTTTCTGGCACTACTACCGGGGGCACCGTTAGCGTGAATGGCTCCCCGGCCTCCAACCGCGTGACCAGCTATGACGTGTATGCAGACAGCAAGATCGACATTCTGGACATCACCGAGGCACAGCGCTTCTATCAGGCCACCAGCACCGGCAGCGACTGGGCTACTGCCCAGAAGGCCGACGTTAACGGCGACGACAAGGTCGACATCCAGGACCTGATCGACATTTTCCTGCAAATCGAATTTTGACCCTAAGCGAGGTACTCTATATGATACGTTCCACACAGAAACGACACCTGCTGGCGCTGCTCACGGTGGTGCTGGCCCTGTTTGCCCTGCTGCTGATGCACCCGACGGCGGGGGCTGTTGACGCCGACGAAGACGAGCTGATCGGTGCGAACATTCAAGACGGCGTCCTGCTGGGCTATTACGGCCCAGGCGGCGACATCGTGATCCCCAACACCGTTACCAAGATCGGCGATGAGGCCTTTAAGGGAAACAAAAAGGTAACCGGTGTCACCATTCCCGGCAGCGTGGTGGACATTGGTAACAATGCTTTTGAGGCTTGTGAAAACTTGAAGAAAGTTGCTTTCACCAACCCTGGCGAAGCAAGAGATAACCTTCTCATCCGCCTCAGTGCGTTTAAGGACTGCACGAAACTGACCGACGTGGAGATCCCGGCCCGCGTGAAACAGATCGTCGGCAACATCTTCAAGGGCTGCACCAGCCTGATGGAGATCAAGGTCAATGCCAACAATCCCTATTACTTCGCACAGGAGGGCGTGTTGTTCGGGCCTGCGCTTGTGGAGTATTCTCCGAAGTATGACGACAACTATGTCCTGCTGGCCTATCCCGCAGGCCGCCAGGGGGAGTATACCATCCCATCCAAGGTCAACGAGAAAACAATCGACCAGGTCTGGACCAGCGGCTTTGAGGGCGCGGCCAGCCTGACGGACATCACCATCCCCGCCTCCATCGGGCGGCTGGGCACGGCGGCCTTTGAGAGCACCGGCCTGACCCATGTCACCATCCCGGACACCGTCCAGCAGGTGGACCCCGCCGTCTTTCAGAACTGCACCTCCTTGGTGTCTGTGAAGCTTCCGAATGGCATCACGGAGATCGACCAGTACCTGTTTGCCAACTGCATCAGCTTGCAGCATGTCGACATGCCAGACACCATCACGAAGATCAACATCTATGCCTTCCACAACTGCACCAGCCTGACCTCCCTGGCCCTGCCCAAGGGGCTGACCTCTCTGTCCGTGGGCTGCTTTGAGAAGTGCTATAACTTGCAGCATGTGGTCGTGCCACCCTCCGTCATCAACTTCCCCAAGGATGATGTGGGCGTCTACAATCCCTTCAAGTATTCCCCGGTGACGGTGTATGTCCAGAAGGGCTCGACGGGGGACAGATTCTTCAACAACAACCTGGCGGAATTGCAGGCTTCGGCGACGGCCTCCGGCGGTTCGCTGAAGGTGGTCACGCTGGACAGCGTAGCAGACCCGGCTTCTATCGACGTCAGCTCCCTGGAGCTGATCGACGCGGGGAGACAGATCAGCGTGGCGGGTAAGTTCCGCATCGGCTCCTATCTGAACGTCCAGCCCCTGACCTCTGGCAGTGATTACAATGCGTTCGCCGCTAAGGCAAACGGCAAGGCCTTCCAGGCCTATGACCTGGACCTGCTGCCCAGCGGTACGACGGCAAGCGGTCCCTTCACTCTGACCATTGGTCAGCCGGAGGGCTATGCCTCTTCTGCTACGCTGTATGGCGCAAACGCTTCCGCACTGACGACGGATTATGCGGACAACTGCTTTACAGCCTCTCTCTCCGCCCTGGGCCCGGTGGCACTCATCGACGTGAATGAAGCCACCGGCGGTACGGAGGTTACGTCCGTCAGGCTGAACAAAACGACCCTGAACCTGGAAGTGGGGAAGACCGGCAAGCTCTCCGCCACGGTCCTGCCTGCTTCGGCTACGGACAAGTCCATCACCTGGTCCAGCAGAAATACGGACGTGGCTTCCGTCAACTCGAATGGAACAGTCAACGCGAAAAAGGCAGGCACGGCGGTCATCACCGCCACAGCCACCAACGGCAAGAGCGCCTCCTGCACCGTGACCGTCACCGGCGGCACGACAGACCCCGATCCCGGCCAGCCGGAGGCTGCCGTCTCCGCAGACGTGGCTCTGCGCAATGCGGGCCTGGCCGATCGTAACCCCAGCTTCCGTTTGGCGCTGAAACATGCGAAAAACGTGACCACCGTCCGCGTGCGCTTTACCGTTGACGCCAGCACCGTATCCGTCACCGGCCTGAATGGCTTCCAAGTTTTGGGTCAGCCCAAGGGCAGCGTGGCAAACGGCAAGTACACCGGCGAGGTCATGCTGGCTTACCTGAGTGACGGCCGCACGGCATTCACCCGGACAGAGGAGACCGGCATTGCCTCTTTCGTGACGAATGGCGACACGCCGACTCTCAAGATCACTGGCGTGACGCTCTCCGGCTGGGACAGCGACGGCAAGGCCATCTTTGGTACCACCGGTAGCATCGACCCGGATAAGGTCAAGTTCGTCGCCACGACGTATGACCTGAACAGCGACGGCAAGGTCGATCAGCTGGACATCACCGTGGCGCAGGCAGCCTACCAGGCCCGCTACACCGACAGCGACTGGAACACGCCGGGCACCAACGGCGTGGCCCCCTCGGCTTGCGATGTCACCGGCGACGGTGTGGTAGACATTCAGGATCTCATCGCCATTTATCTGAACTTTACCGCGTAATTAAAACCAATCAAGCAGGGTGTGCCCGTTACGGCGGGGACACCCGCCCACAGGAGGATGTATGAAAACCAAGATAAGATGTTTGCTCTGCGCGATGCTCTGCGTGTGCCTGGGCCTGCCGACGGCCTTTGCTGCCACGATCACGTCGTCCGTGACGCAGATCTCCCTGCCCAAGGGCGAGACCAAGGCCAGCTTTGACGTGATCCTTACCGTAAACAAGCCCTTTGCTGGGGCGGAGTTTGGCCTCAAGCCCTCGGCCGATGATGTGACCCTGGAGTCCCTGAAAATGCTGGGCCAGATCGGCGGGAATAGCCCCGTCCAGGCCGACAAGAACGGCGTGCATTACTTCGGCTTTTTCACCGGCAGCAACGCCTACCAGCCCGGCACCTACAAGGTTGCCCGGCTGACCTATACCTACACCGGCTCTGCCGCCCGCACCGTGACCCTGGCCAGCTCCAAGATCGTCACGGTGAACGAGGACGGAAAAACCACCGAGGGCGATACTTCTTCCCAGCCCTTCACCGTCACCATCACCCGCGCCGGAACGACCACGGACGGCGGGACCGGCGGCGCGGGTGGCGGTGGGATCGGTGGCGGTGGGATCGGTGGCGGCGGGGGAGGGACCGTGACCCCTGCTCCCGGCGGCGCCACGCAGAACCCCTTTGTGGACGTGAAGCAGGGGGATTATTACTACGACGCGGTCCAGTGGGCCGTAGGCAAGAAGATCACTTCTGGAACCTCGGCCACTACCTTTACGCCTGACGGCATCTGCACCCGCGCCCAGACGGTCACCTTCCTCTGGCGCTCTCAGGGCAGCCCCAAGGCGGCCGGTGCGGAAAACCCTTTCACCGACGTATCCAAGGATGCCTATTATTACGACGCCGTCCTCTGGGCCGTGGAGCAGGGCATCACCAATGGCACCAGCGCGACCACCTTCAGCCCCGACGCCACCGTGACCCGTGGGCAGACAGCGGCCTTCCTCTGGCGGGTAGCCAAGCAGCCCCAGGCGGACCAGACAGCGAACCCCTTCGCCGACGTGACCCAGGACGCCTATTACTACAACGCCGTCCTCTGGGCTGTGGCAAAGGAGATCACCAACGGTACCTCCTCCACGACTTTTTCTCCAGACCAGGGCTGTACTCGCGCCCAGATTGTCACCTTCCTTTGGCGAACCAATTCCAATTAACACACAAGGGATGCACTGCAGCTATATCGTTCAGACGATCGAAGAGGACTTGACCTATGACTATCTCCATTCCTCTGAGGACAACTTATGGAGTATCCTGTACCTGACAGGCTATCTGACACGAGTCCGAGAAATTCCGCCTTCTGATGGATCGATCGCTCTGATGATTCCCAACGCAGAGGTGAAAGAAATTTTCCGTTCCACGATCCAGAAATGGTTCAAGGATAGCTCCCAAACTTGGAACCGGCAAGCGATGTTTCAGGCGCTCTGGGCAGGGGACAGTGAGACACTGACGAAAGAGATCGGAAAGTTGCTCCGCAAAACAATCAGTTACCACGATTACAAGGAAGACTTCTACCATGCTTTCTTGGCTGGTATCTTAGCCAGCTTCCACTATTCTGTGGAATCCAACCGAGAACACGGGGAGGGGAGAAGCGACATCGTGCTTTACGATGAGGAAAATTCCCGTGTCGTGATCTTCGAGGCGAAGGTGGCCAAGTCACTGGATGAACTGCCTAAGGCGTGTGATGCGGCACTTCACCAGATCGAAGCGCGGCAGTACGCGGAAGATTTCCGGGATGAATATGACGAGATC
>OLQA01000924.1_pt1 | contig 27656 bp, 20 predicted proteins | sample 1673151 | NCBI WGS metagenome assembly OLQA01 (sample SAMEA3136760, study PRJEB25190) | human gut metagenome | biome: human gut; feature: human-associated habitat; material: faeces | place: Austria | collected 2013
GTGGACATTGCCAGGCTTTACAGATCCACCATAAAGGATCTTTACCTTGTTGGCAACACCCTTGCCGAACATATCTTTGAGTACATCACGGATGAATCCACAGACGTTCTCAGCGATTTCGGGAGTTGCAGTCTTTCCGGTTCCAATAGCCCAAATAGGCTCGTAAGCAATGACAACATTATCCATGTCTTCCTTGCTGAGTCCTTCGAGTCCTTCACGGATTTGTGTTCCTACCCATTCATCAGTCTTTCTTGCTTCATATGTCTCTAAAGACTCACCGACACAGTAGACAGCAGTCATTTGGTTCTTTACAAGAGCCTTAATCTTGGCATTGCAGCCTTGGTTTGTCTCACCATTGTATTCACGTCTCTCAGAGTGTCCAATGATTGACCAGGTTACTCCTAATTCCTTCAACATAGGAATGGAGACTTGTGCAGTGTATGCACCTTTCTCAAAAGCGGAGACGTCCTGAGCACCGACGATGATACCCTTAGCTTTCTTTTTCAAAGTTTCCAAGCAAAGGTAGGAAGGGCAGACACCGATAAGGATTTTCTTCTCTTTTGCCAATTCCTTGGTCTCTTTGAGTGAATCACAGAAAACCTTAGCTTCGGCTATGGTGTGATTCATCTTCCAGTTACCGAGCAATAGTTTCTTTCTCTCTGGCATATTATTACCTCAATTGAAAAGATACTTGATTACTTATCTTCAATGATGTCGATTCCAGGCAAGTGTCCATCGTTTTGGATGAGCTCCAATGAAGCTCCACCACCGGTGGAAACATGGCTGAACTTGCTGGCAAATCCGAGCTTCTTAGCAGCGGCTGCGGAGTCACCACCACCGATTACAGTGAAGGCACCTTCGTTTTCAGCGGCAGCCTTGCAGACAGCGATGGTTCCATTAGCAAATGCAGGAATTTCGCTGACTCCCATAGGTCCATTCCAGAAGACAGTCTTTGCAGAAGCAATGATCTTTGCATAATTTTCGGCAGTCTTAGGACCGATATCCAATCCCATCATTCCCTCAGGAATTTCATCGGAATTGACGGCTTCACCCTTGGCAGATTCATCTTCAGGATATGTAGCAGCGATTACGTTGTCGACAGGAAGAACAATCTTTCCGGAACCATAAATCTTCTTTGCATAATCGAGTTGATCATCTTCAACGAGTGAAGTTCCGATGTGATGTCCAAGAGCCTTGAGGAAGGTGTAAGCCATGGCTCCACCAATCAAAATCTTGTCACACTTCTTGAGCAAGGATTCGATGACAAGAATCTTGTCAGAAACCTTAGCACCACCGAGGATTGCGACATAAGGATGATCCTTTTCAGGGCACTCTACACAACGTCCGAGAGAAACGATTTCTTTCTCGACTAAGAATCCTACTCCAGTAGGCTTTCCTTCACTTCTGAGAAGTTCAGGTACTCCATAAGTGGAGACGTGCTTTCTATGGTCGGAACCGAAAGCATCGTTGACATATGCATCAGCCAAAGAAGCCCATTCTTTTGCAAGCTCAGGATCGTTCTTGGTCTCACCCTTTTCATAACGGGTGTTTTGCATGAGGACGATTTCGCCATTATTTAATCCTTTGACAGCATTGGCGAGCTCTTCTCCTCTAGTAGCAGGGCAGAAAGTAACCTTAACTTCATGTCCAACAGCCTTTTCAAGTTGAGCCTTGAGTTCGGGAACAATGATTGAAAGATCACCCTTCTTCTTCATGGCATCAATCTCTTCAGGAGTCTTCTTGAAATCAATCTTTCCAAGGTGAGAAGTCAAAAGGATCTTAGCACCCTTGTTGACTAATTCAGCGATGGTAGGAATAGCAGCGACGATTCTATTATTGTCGGTGATGTTAGCTCCCTTGTGAGGAACGTTGAAATCACAACGGACAAAGACAACTTTTCCAGAGACTTCCAAGTCTCTAACATCTTTCTTGGCCATTATTAATTACCTCTTTCTATAAGGACGTGCCCTTTGATAAAGGGTGGGCACAGGGTTCCCTTTTTTGAAAAAAGCACCATCCGCATACTGGGAGCGGATAGTGCTTTATTGCGTTAAGCCTTTAAAGTGTCTCCGCGTCGCTATTAGGCAACGAAGGAAGCAACCTTCTTGGCAAGACGGACAAACTGGCAGGTGTAAGAGAACTCGTTGTCATACCAGGCAAAGACCTTGACGAGCTCAGCACCATCCTCAGTCTTGATGACCTTGGTCTCGGTTGCATCGAAGATAGATCCCTCGGTGCGTCCAAGGATATCACGTGAAACGATAGGATCAGTGTTGTATCCGAGAACTCCCTTGAGTTCACCCTCGGAAGCTGCCTTCTCGAGAGCGTTGATTTCTTCGACAGTAGCTCCATGCTCCTTGAGCTCGAGTGTCAAATCACAGAGTGATCCATCGAGAACAGGAACACGAATTGCGATACCATCCAAACGGCCAGCCATTGAAGGAATGACAAGCTTGACAGCCTTAGCGGCACCGGTGGAGGTAGGAACGATGTTCTCAGCAGCAGCACGGCCACGACGGAAGTCCTTAGCCTTGATCAAGTCCAAAGTGGTTTGGTCATTGGTGTAAGCGTGAACGGTGGTCATGAATCCAGCCTTGACTCCCCACTTCTTTTCAATGACGGAAAGCATAGGTGAGAGACAGTTGGTGGTGCAAGAAGCTCCAGATACGACGTGCATATCAGGAGTGAGCTTGTCGGTGTTGACACCATAAACGAAGGTAGGAGTGTCATCCTTGGCAGGAGCAGACATGATTACATATTCTGCACCAGCATCGATGTGGTCTTGAGCAAGTTCCTTCTTGAGGTAGAATCCAGTGGACTCAAGGACAACCTTGACTCCGAGTTCCTTCCAGGGGAAGAAAACGTTCTTGGTTTGATCAGCATTAGCGAAGACTCTCTTGGAGAGAGGTGCTCCAGACTTAGCGATAGCATAAACAGGGATCTTCTTTCCATCGACGATAAGTCCACCGAGGGTTCCCTCAGCAGCATGAGACTCATCCTTGTAGAAAGAAACCTCATGGTTGAAGATTCCGTGAGCGGAATCATACTTGAGAAGGTAAGCAAGGTTTGCAGGATCAGAGAGATCGTTGATAGCAACGACTTCGAGCTTGGGTCCTACTTCGACTTGGTTCTCCTCATAAGCACGACGGAAGGCCATACGGCCGATACGTCCGAAACCATTAATGGCAACTTTGACAGAATTAGACATTCTTTTTTGTCCTCCTTTTGGACAACGATATTATATAAGCATGTTGTGAAAGTTGTTATAAAAATTCATCAAGGAAGCACTTACATGAGATAAAAAACTTGGTTTTAAGGAAAAAATTAAAAAATATTAGCAATTTAGCTGTTTGAGTGCTAGCTAAAATTTAGTCAAAAAAAGAGCACGTAAAAAATGATAGATTTTTTGAAAAACTATCAAAAAATTTGTCATATTTTTTCACCTTAAAAACACTCGAAATCTGACTATCTTTTGTTCTAAAAAAGAGATACTCTATGCATTTATAAAAAATAGGTTCCTTTTCGGACGCCAAAAAGGGAATCGGAAGGCCCGATTCCCCAAAAACACAATGATGCCGTCATATCTTTTATAGTCTATCAGGCTGGGAAAGTTCTAATTGATTATTTCTCCATCAAGAATAAAGCTAAACTATAGTCTTTAACAACATAGCAATCATATGATTTTGCTGAATCATATTCGACAAAGTTGAAATTAGAATCTACTATCATCCCATTTGATTTATTTCTATGATCTATGCAGCTGTAATACTCTTTTCCATTAGAGTCTTTGAATATTTTGTAGTTTGAAGCAGTGTTAGGGAAATCTTCTTGCATCATCTGTCCGGAAACTTTTTCAATTTTATTAGTAGTCATATTATTTAAACGATTGTTTTTCCAAACATCTGTCACGACAGTGTTTAGGAATGAATCGTTGCCTTTATTTGTGTCCCACCAAAAGAAAATTGAGTCATTATTAAAAAATTTATCAATAGGTAAAATTCTTTCATACCCTTTTATTGAGACAGCCAGTGGCTCATCAGTTTCATCATAAAAATTAGTTTCGATTTGATTAGTTTCTTTGTTTCTTTTTAATTCATGTCTCTTATTAAACTGATCTAGAACATATATATCAGAACCTTCTACCATAAATTTTCCACTAGCGTATCCACGATTGTAATTGTAATGTATATCAATTATTTCGATTGGAATTTTTACTGTTGAATCACTATTTTTGCAACTGAATAATGCCATAGGAATTAAACATAAAAGAAGTATTTTTTTTGTTGGTTTCATATTAGTTATAGCTCCTTATTATATTAATCATATAATTGTTGATTTTGACGGCATAGGCGTGGGAATCTATTGTATTTTTCTCGATTATAATTCCCGCTACTCCTTGTACATCTTTGAAGGTGTTTCTGTCTTCGTAATAAAAGAATAATGGACCACCACTCATTCCCTCAGTTGCATAATTACATAAGTTATATAAATCATTTTCTTTTGAGAAAGTATCAGGTTCACGTATTTCGCAAGCTGGTGAATAAGAAAGGTCCATATACTTTTCAGTTCCTTTTAAATCACCTCCTGGGTACCCACAGGCATAGTCAAATTAATAATATCAACCATAAACACATTCCTCCTTTTACTTTTGCATCTTCATTATAGTGATTTTAATTAATAATGTAAATGAATGTAAATGTATTTTTTACTATTTTTGAAAGTAGTTAATTGTATATATTTTAATTGAATGAGTAAATAAAAACTCGTCCTAACATAAGTTAAGACGAGTTTTTATTATTGAGCTTTGTATTGTTCTGTGTTGCTTATAACTTTATCTTTCTTGAATGTTCTTCTTAAAGCCATAAACATCCAGAATGCAATCAATAATCCACTCAATACATCGATTGAAATCAACACAGGTATCCACCATGCATATACTTCTTTACTTTGACCTATCAAAGATCCTTTATCTAAGCCTTGAGCAGTTTCGGCATAGTATTTAGTTGCTACATATGAATATAAGACATCTTTCGCACTCTTATGAATGTATTTCTTTGCAGTTGCACTGGTGTAGTCATCAAGCAATGTATGACTCATATCCGGATGCAAGACTTGACTGTTTCCGGCTCTAATTCCTTCATCGAAGTCATTGATGGTTCCACCACAATAGTAATCAGTAATTACTGTTCCATCAAATCCCCATTCGTTACGAACAACAGCAGTTAATAATGCGTAACTACCAGTACTTCTCATTCCACCGGTTCTTGTGGCAGCACCCATAAGTCCATTTGCACCGCCAACCTTAATTGCCATTTCAAATGGCTTTAGATAATTCTCACGGAATGACTGCTCAGTCAACCATTTGAATGCACCGGTTCCTTCGGTTCTTCCTTTATCGTCTTCATTTGCTCCAATGTGTTTTATATAAGCTAATACACCTTTTTCTTTAGCTCCTAAAACATGATATGCACATATGGTTCCAGCTAATAATCCATCTTCTGAATAATACTCAAAGTTTCTTCCACCTAATGCTGATCTGTGCAAGTTTGCACCAGGTCCGTACCATCCGTCTATTCCTAACGCATTTCCTTCGATTCCTATGGCACAGCCTACTTGATAAGCTATATACCAATCCCAGGTTTGAGCAATCACTGTATCAGAAGGATAGTTCACGGCTTTTAAATTATTTGTACCAGTTACGTTATTGTTGAATCCGCTAGGACCATCTGCATCGACTGTCTTTGGCTTAGCAATAGAATCTATTGCCATGGTTCCAAATCCAGCTCTTGTAATCAAGTCTGCTGCTTGATCCAATGATAATTGAGAGACTAATTCATCCCACATAGGATCATCATAATTGACACCGAACAATTCTTGGATTGACCAAGAAGTAGCTTTAGAATCGAATGTAGGTGCAACTGCTCCTTTTTCTTCGACAGGGGCAGAAACTCCTAACATATCATCTTTTAGATTTCCAGCCTTTCTATCTTCACCTTTTTCGGTGGGGAACGTAGAAATGAAATCGTTTCTGGTCATGTATTGAATAGGGCCACCTTCATTCTCGGATCCATCCATAGAATGAGCTTTTGGATTGAAAGGCTCATCGATTTTACTAGATGCACCAGAAGTGCTGTTGGTGTAAGTAGTAAATCTATTCTCTACTTTTTCACCTGTCACACTATCTGTCTCATATCTAATATCATCAGCCACTTTAAATGTGAGCCTATTAGTTCCATCCAATGTTTCTTTTAAGGTGTGAACATCAGTTCTTAGGGTTAATTCATAATCACCTTTTTCTAATTCATAGCCCATGAATTCGTTGTTGTTAGCATCATAACAATCATAGGATTTCATCTCTTCTACATCCATAGTCAATTTGACGTTTTCAAATTGTCCAGGTTTTAATTCGGCAGTCTTTGCAAAGGCTCCTAGTTTGATTGCTGGTTTTTCAATTCCACCTTTGGTGTATGGTGCTGAATAATAAAGCTCTACTACATCTCTTCCAGGTAAATCTCCAGTGTTTGTTACAGTGACTTCAAGTTCAATCTTTCCGTCTTTTGTAATCGTAGCACCATCATTTAAATTACATTTATTTATCTTCCAATCAAATTTTGTATATGACAATCCATATCCGAAGGGATATTGAACAACATCTTTGTATCCGTTCTTGATACCCCATCTTTCTTTAGCAAAATTAGAATCCCAGAATCCTTCTTTATCTGCTGTTTCGTACCAATAGTAACCAGTATAGATATTCTCTCTATATTCAGTGTAAGAGGCTGCAGCGTCTGTATATCTTCCTACACCTTCTAATCCGGATGTTGCGTATGCAGCGGCAGTAGATAAATCATATGCCCAGGTATCAGCTAATCTTCCTGATGGATTTACTTTTCCAGCGATTATTTCTCCAATTGCTATAGTTCCACGGGTACCGGGCATTCCCATATCGATTACAGCATCGATATTATCGTTGTCTGCAAATCCTAATTCTAATGGATTACCGTTGTTAGTTACTACGATGACATTTTCGAAATTTTCAGTAACCTTTTGAATCATGTATTCTTCACGTTCGGAAAGTTGCTGAGTCTTTCTTGTAGGATCTTCGCCATCCTCTCCAGGTAATTGTTTGCTGTTTTCGGAAATGTATTGAACTTTAGAGAAATCGTTTCCTTCACCCATCATACGTCCTATTACAACAATAGCAGTATTTGAATAATTAACTGCATCGGTCATAAGAGAATCTGTATAGAAACTTTTAGGTGCTTCTGCAACTCCATAGAAATCTTTATATTTTTGCCCATGAGCTTCGATGACGTATGAGCCACCGGAGACTCTATTCCAACCTAAATCATTGTAAGCTTTAGCTAAATTCTCATTGTATTCAACACCAGCTTCTTTTAATCCACCCAAGAAAGTTACTAGATCATTTCTTGAACCTGTTCCTGATCCTGTGCCTTGTGGCATGAAACCAGCATCGCTTCCAGACCAACCGAAGACATTTACTTTTTTATTGGCTAATGGAAGTACTTTATTATTGTTCTTTAATAATACAGCACCACTAGCTTCGACATCTTTAGCTAATTCGTTTCCACTTTCTCTTGCTTCTTTGGAATTTTGACCATCGTCATCAAATCCATATCCACACAAATATGAAGTAATTAAATTTTTATTAGCGAAACAAGCTATGTTTCCTGCAATTAAACCTCCGATGATGCCAAGGCTTATCACGCCTGCAACAATCGGGTATATATATTTTTTCTTAAAAGCCATTTTTACCTCCTTTATTAAATTGTTAAATAAATAGAATTATTCAGAAACAGTAGTATTTAGGATAAAGCAGTCTATATTTGCATTTGAATCAGTCAATGTTTTTAAAGTTAATGTATATGTTCCTGCACTCAAGGATTGAACACCACCAAATTTAACATCGATCCAATTATGCCAATCGTTAGAGCCATCTTCTGCTCTTCCTAAATTCTTCTCTTCTACTGCCAATGTGGTGTCATTTAATTTGACTTCCAACTTGTCTTTTGTTGAGAAGCTAGACTCATATTTAGCCATCAATGCTGATATTTGAACATTTGCATCTATATCAAGCTTGAATGTGAAGCTCAATACACTATTCACATTCATACCACAAACACAATAATTGCTTGGATTTTTAGAATCTACTTCAGTATTTGATGACATTCCTGTTTGAAGAGTTAATTTGGATAAGTCGAGATTCTCGGCTTCAATTCTAGTTTCACCGGCTTTTGTAATTGTTGTGTCGGGCTCGGGTTCAGGCTCGGGCTCGGGATTAGCCAAATTGGAGAAACTAAAGTAATCGAGATTGAATCCACCATTAGTAGTCATGCTGAATGTGTATGTCCCAACTTCAAGATCTACCTTTCCTAATGAAACATCAACCCATTTCCAATAATCGCTACCATCTCTATGGCCGAAAGTTCCTGCAGGAACAGGTGTTAATGTTTGTCCAGCAAAAGTGATTACTGTATTTGAGAAATCATATGTCTCACTGTCATAATAAGACATTCTCATTCCTACTCTTAAATCTTTAATAGCTTTTTTGACTTCGATAGTAGCGGTGATGACGCTTCCATTAGTCAATCCTCTAATGCTGGTTCCTGATCCAAAATCGTTGCTCCAAGATTCAGTGAATCCCATTCCGGCATCAGCTAAGTCTTTCCTCAATACCCAATTTGTTTTATCGAGATTCTCGGCTTCTATCTTATATTCTCCATCAGCGCTTATTTCTAAATCGGCTTTAGAAGGTTCCGGTTCTGGTTTCTTTTGATTATCTAAGGCTGAACCTGATTCATCATAAGAGCCACTAGATACTACTGTGAATTGCACTCCATCGATGTTGCAATCGGATCCAGTGTTCTTTATCAAGAAGAAGTGATCTCCTTCAGTTAAGTTATATGATCCTAAATCAGTTGCAATCCAATCCCAATATTCACCAGCAGCTGCATTACCACCTTTGATATTTCTATCTTCGACTAATTCAAGCTTGAATCCATCGATATAGAATTCCCAGTTTTCTTTAATTTTGTAATCATCTACTTTAGCAGCTATAAATTCCAATTTTATTGTTGAATCTTTAGCTAATCTCATTGTGGTTGAAAGTTGAGATCCTCTATTTAAAGCAGCCACTGATTTTCCACCACTTGTAGTCTTTCCCTCGGATTCCTTAGTTACTGTCTCAAGTTCTAAACCATTCACTATTTTATCTGGGTTAGCATTTGCCCAATCTTCTCTTGTAGATGCATATTCAGTATCGAAGGTTTCTAAGTCTTTCATCAATGTTCCTTCTGTCAACTCTGCTACTGAACTGATGTAACGCATTCCTACATAGAAGTCGATATAATCGATATCAGGAATATCGTTGGATAAGGCATCGAATGTAAGAGTATTTGTTCCTTCTTTCAAAGTGACATTTCTAATTACTATATCTTTCCAAGTACATTCACCCTTTTCTAAAGATCCGACTAACGATAATTTACCTTTTTCTTCTCCATCTACTACTTCTCTGTTCATATAAGCTTTTAAATTATCTTGTACATCGATTGAGTTCTTAGATCCGCTATAAGCCATTCTAAAGACTAATGTTATTCCTGTATATTCTTTGTCGGAATTGAAGGTGAATCCGAAATAATTATATTTAGCACCATAGCTGGTGAGATACTTTCCACCACCTGTGATTTCAGCACCTTCAGGTGCATCTTTAACGAAGCTAGTAACACCCTCGCCTTTTTTGACATTGGTCATATCGATGTTTTCTGCTTCGACTCTATATGCAACTGATTCGTTTTCACCGGTGATATTTAACAATGAAGTCTCTGAGATGGTAGGATAGACTCTTTCCTTTACAGTTATTTGATATCTAGCAGTTTGTCCGGAATAAGAAATAAGTACTACTCTTCTTCCTGGCAACTCCATATTAGGCTCTGTGATTTTGCAATCGGATAAGCTGACATCTTTAGTTGTTCCATCACTCATTTCAGCAGTGACTTTTAATCCGTCATAAGAGAAAGCTTCATTGAAATCAAATTCTGTTTTGACTTTAGAAGTGTCGAGATTCAACTTACTAACTTTGACTTCACTCTGGGTTGAATTTTGAGTTGAATCATTGTTGGTTCCACAACTAGCCAATAAAACTCCACTGGACATGACTAATCCCATAATCATCAACAACGAACAAATTTTCTTGCTTTTCATTTTAAGCTCCTTGTGTTTTGATTAATAACTTTCAGCTTTCTAGATAGGATCCAATGTCTTAGAAAGAAGGAAAATTATTTCCTGTATTGTGATTTCAAAGCGCTTTCTAAGCAATTTTAGAGCCCTTAATTTGTCGTTTGCTAAACCTAGATTGTTATTTGATGGTTAAAGAAATGATCATTTTGCTAGTTTTTTGTCGATTATTATTTTTTGCTGTTAGGTTGAGTATTTTTAAAAAGAATATTCACATTGAAAAAATTATTCTCAGGACAAATGTCTAGAGTACCGTCGTATTTTTCACAAATGCGTTTAACTGATTTGAGTCCAAAGCCATGAATATCTTCATGCTTCTTAGTCGTTTTTGGTAATCCATTAGAAAATACAAATTCTGAATCTATGCAATAGTTATATACAGTGATAGACACATATTGATCTAGTTTATTTTCTATTCTGATTCCCATAGTTCTTTTCTCTATTGGACATTTAGTTACAGCTTCAATAGCGTTATCTAATAAGTTACTGAATAAACTATATATATCCTCTTCGTCTATAAAAGAGATGAGACTTCCATCAGCCATATAACTAGCTCTGATTTTATTTTTCATACAAATTTTATTTGTTTCATTTAAAACTACATCTAATGCTGAATTTCCAGTCGAAGCTATAGATAATTTGCTAGATAACGAATCAATCATTTCATCTGCTAAATCAGGTGGAATTGTAGATGTTTCTTTCAGCCTATTAATTTCATGTTTTAAGTCATGACATTTTATATTAACTATATCCATAGCTTCTTTGACTGCTTCATATTTATCTTTTTCATATCTTCTTATCAGTTTGCTCATTCTTAATTGTGAAAACAAATCCCATCTCAATAAGACTTCAAATTGCAGGAACAATCCTAAAATACAGCAAACGATGTTATATACACCGGTTAGAATTAATCCTTGATAAGTTTGTATTATATAAACTGCTGCAGCATTTAAAACTACATCGACTAATAATAGAGTCGATGTAAGTATAAATCCAAATAAAGGAGGCATTTGGAATTTCTGATTCAATAGTTTTCTTCCAAATATATAGAATCCAAAAAAATAGATATATACGAAGAAAAAGAAATATACGACAGTAAAGAATGGATTTGAAAAAGTAGGCATAAAGCTTTGACCATACATTCCAGATATAGTTGATTTACCTTTAGTCATAGCTAAGACGGCAATGTTATTCATTTGATAAGCTAAATGTTGAATTGTGTATCCAGCTACACAACAAAAAGATAATTTTAATAAGCTTTCTTTGAATAGAAACTTCGATAAAGCTATTGTTGTGACGAATAAGAATATAAACATAAATGATCTATATAGGAAATTATCGGATGCTATTGGAAAGAAATAAGAAATGGTAAATATTGCACACAATCCAACAACTAACCTAATAATAAAATACTTCCTTCTCTTCATCGAAATTAGAAACAAAGATTCGCCTACCATCAGTTCTATCATGAATTGAAATGATTTATAGAACTGTAATTGAGTCATTTCTATCATAATTATTTGCCTAAGAATCTATTCAATGCAGAAAGAAATCCTTTCTTTCTAGGACGTGAGATATTTAGTTTGGTCGTATTTACATATATATCTAATCCTTCTACATTCTTTACGTACCTAAGATTTACTAAATAACAGTTATTGCATCTATAGAAATTGTTTCTTTCTAGTTTAGATTCATATTCTTTTAAGGATCCACTTCCTTTGTAATCTCCATTGGTAGTATGGAATAACAAGCTATGACTTATAGCTTCGATATAGTAGATATCATTTATAGAAATGATCTTTATATTATTTCCAAATTTTATTTCTACTGTATTGTTGTTAATATCTTTATTTATATGCTTTAAAGCTCTGGTGAATCTCAAAGAGAAATCCTCATATATAATAGGTTTTATGATGAAGTCAAAAGCCATGACTTCATATCCTTTGACTGCAAATTGCTCATAAGATGTTACGAAAATCAGTGTTGTTGATGAATCTTTTAATCTAAGTCTTCTGGCAGTTTCCATTCCATCGATATCATTTTTAATTTTGATATCCATGAATATGATGTCGTATCCACTATAGTTGGTTAGAAAATCAGTAGAAGATTGGAATATATCCATATTAATATCTATATTCTTTTCTTTAGCGTATTTATTTACATAATTGGATAGAATGGAAGACATTTCTTTCTCATCATCTATTATTGCAATTTTTATCATTTTTATAATCCTAGGTATAAGTCTTAATAATATGATTTGTGTATGCGCTTTAAGACACATGCCTTTTAAGTATAGACTAAAAAAGATCAATTGCAATGTTTAAAGATTAGGGTTATTTAAGAGAAATTAAACACTTATATATATTCATTTAACATACAATATAAAAAGTTAAATTATTGGATTTGCTAGCTTTATTCACTAGATTTTTCTTTCAAAGTCACATTTAAAATAAAAATGTTGTCTTCGATGTATAGATATGGAACCGTTATATTTGTTGGCAATCATATTTATGGATTTAAGGCCATAGCTATGATTTATCTTGTCTGGTTTTTAGCTATTAATTTTCCATCTACATTCTTAGAAGCTATCTTAAAGTTGTTTTTTATGTTCGGTCAAGTAGAAGCTTCCTCTACAACCATAAATAAGTCTGTAGAAACTGTTTAATTAAGATTTAGTAAATACAGAAAATAAAAAGACTTGGAAATTATAAAATCCAAGCCTTTTTATTTTTGATATCGGATTAAGCTAGTTTAGTAAAAGCATAATCAGGGTATGTTCTAATGAAGAAGGATTCAATATCCACTTGTGATTTTGGAGTTAAAGTATTTTTGGTTGAATCATAAACAAAGACTACAGCGTGACCATTTAAAGCTACGGTGATTTCCTTGGAGGTTTCATCATAAGTATATTCCACATTTTTGTTATTTAAATATTCACCACCTTCAACATTTGAAGCTGAAGCTCCATCACCGGCTGAGAATGATAAAGTTTTTTCTGAAGAAGAGAACTTTATATAAGCATCATAAGGCACTGTATCATATCCCTCTTCGTATTCTTCGATATAGTCAATTTTGCCTTGGAATGTTTGACCTGCAAAAGCTGGAAGGGTTAATGCTTCAGTGTTTGTAATTGTGTATGTGCTATTTGCTAACGAAATTGTGTATGTCGTATTGCCTTCTTTGACGGTGATTACATCTTTGGAAGTCACTTCATAAGTTATAGCTACATTGTTTAAAGTTCCAGTACCATCGTTTGATAAAATTAGTTCGCCATGATTATTTTCAGTGTCTGTATCAGTATAAGTTCCAGATACATCTATAGCTATTTCTAATGCACCATTGTTATTTTTCATACTGATTTCATGGTTGTCTTCAGTGACAAATATAAACGATGTTCCCTTAGTATCGATGGTTGTGTTGTTCTTGATACTTCCAAATACATAATTGGTTCCATCGAAGTATACAGCTTTTTTAACAAGAGAACTTGAGCTAGTATTAGCGTCGTATATATCAGCAACAAATTTTTCACCTGTCTTTAGAGTTCCGTTAGTTAGACCGACTATTTCCATACCCACGCTGTCGGAACTATATTCTGTTATATCCGTTGATAATAAGTATGTGTTATTACTATCTCTTACCAATGCTAAGTCTTTATTATCTGATAGCAAAACTTTATATGAACTAAAAGTAAATGTTTGATCATCGTTGAATGTAATTGTTGAGTTACTTTTAGATTCCCACTTTCCTTTAAAATCAGCAGTTAATTGCATCTTATAGTAAGAATGCGAGGAAGCAACTTTTCCACCGATATATAAACCAGCAGAGAATTTTAATTCTTGATATGTGTTAGTGGTTGTATCGACTTTTAAAGTATGCTCTTTTCCGTCAATAATTATTGTTAAAGATTCTCCATCCATTGAATAAGTTGTATTTATAGTATTGCCGTCTTTTGTCACGGTTGCATTGCAAATGCCATCGGTAGTAATTGTTCCTAAAGATCCAGTTAGGGTCAAAGGATTTGTTGTTGAATAATCCGTTAATAGACCATTTCTATTAACAAAGTATTTATCTTCACCATTTATTGTAGCTTTAAAGATTGCACCTTCATCAGTAAAGCTGGTCAATCCATTTGCAACTTGGATAGAAGTAATCTCAGATATAGTCGCTTTTTTACTACCTGTTTTTTCAGCATATACATAAATGTCTTTAGTATCATTTTTAAGTCTGGCTATATATTTTGTAGGTGTGCTATCTTTTGAATCTGCTAAATACTCAGTTTCAAGATTGCTTGAGGTAGAGCCTTGCAAGAATACAAGATCATATGTGAGGTTGCTATATGTTGAAGTGGGTAAGATATATATAAGTCCATTGTCAGTCCATCCACCTTCATAATCTGAAGTTTCCATCTTAAATGTTTTTGTAGTGTCATCTACTGAGGTGATCTTAGTAGTAGTTGAGGAATAACTAGTTGGGAAAGAAATATTTCCAAATCTATCAGCAACTAAATTAGATTTTGTCTTAGCTAATGAAACTCCTGATGAATATGTATAATTGATATAAGCACCTGCATGTGATCCAACTATTACATGGTTCGCACTAAATATAGGTTCGACTTCAGTTAAGGTAAATTGTAATCCATATGTCATATCGCTTACTACTGCGGAAGGATTGTAGTAATATCCATCTGAATTGGTGTATAAAGCACGGGTGTCATTCTCACCAAGTTTTACTTCTACCTTGTCGATGCCGTAATCTCCTTCATTTACTCCAGCCTTGGGTGTGACTTTGATATATAACTTTTCACCCCATCTAACCTGGGTCACAGGAGTATATGTGTTAGCTTCTTCGTCGTGTGTATAGGCAGTCATCATCAAATGTTCAGAGTTGTTCAATATGACAGGAGCAAATCTCTCTTTTTCAGTTACGACTAGACTTACAGCTCTATCTTTCATGGTGAATGAATACTTTCCTTCTTCATCTGCAACCAATTCAACATTATCTAGTGTTACTTTATCAACTTCATATTCATTGGTGGAAGGAACAACAAATTTCACTTTAGAATTATATGCTGCATAATCAGGAACATCGACATCCAAATGCTCACCGATAGTAGCATTGATCTTATATATTGCTGCTGCTGTTTCTTGACTGATGGTTACGCTTGAAGCAGGCATTACAAATGAGTAAGTTCCATCATCATTTGTCATGACTTCAACTTCAGTATCACCGACGGTAACTTTAACTTCACCAGCAAATTCAAATCCAGAGTCTAAAGCCATTGAAAAAGTAACTTTATCTCCAGCTTTAGCTGTTTTAGGTGCATTTACTACAACTGCACCATCGCCAGCTTTATCAAGAATTGCATATTCTGCAGGTGCATCCGATAGTGTCACTAATAAAGATACATCACTTCCGGGTTCAACGAATGATCCTTCAAATGTTTTAGTTTCATTTTCTACTAAAGCCATTGGGACATCGATATCTCCAGCTTTTACCATGGGTGATTCTTTGGTTGAATCGGTGATTGCTACTCTAACTTTTATAGTCTCACCTTTCTTTGCTAAGGTGGAAGATACTGCAATTGTAGCTCCAGCAATTTGTTCCACATTTACTGCATATCTCATATCTTGAGTTACAGCTTTTACGGTTACAGCGTGAGCTGGCATTACGAATTTATAGACACCATTCTCTGGTGTTATTATATTTTCTCCATCTATAGTGACATAAGAAATCTCTTTTTCTTCTTTCAATTCGACTTAGAATTCGACTTCATCGCCTTCACTTGCTTTTTTGGGAAGACCGGAGATTGTGGCTCCATCATCAACATCAGTCGTGATGTTGAATTCTTCTTTTGTTACAGTAGAACTGGGTGTGGGTTTTGGTGTTGTTGGAGAGATGGTTGAATTTGGTGTTACTGGAGATGCAGTACTACCAGGCAAATTACCATTGCATGAAGCTAAAGAACTTAGAATGACTAACAGCGATAAGATTGAAACTTTTTTAGAAATTTTCATAGATACTATTCCTTTCTAGCTAAACCTTATGATACACCAAGTAAGCACATACAATCAAATAAAATCTTAAAATTGACATATTTTTTTCAAAATTTAGCTAAGAATAAGGAAGACTTAAAAGTTATAAAACACGATAATTGAACGGAAAAAATATAAATAGTAAACAATAGCTTTAATATTGACTACCAAACAAATTAGATAACTAATATAAATTTAAAGTATAGAAATGTTTTTGATATGAAAAGACTATTAGCTTTAGCGTTAGTGTTTCTTTCGATGGTTGGAATAAAAGTAAGAGATAGTGTTTTATCTGAGACTATCAAGGCTTAATAATTATGATCGAGTAAAGAATATTCCAGTTTCTTTTTCAAATAAAGGAGATGTAAATATCGAATTATTATCATTTGGCATTGGTCATAATTACACTTGGTGTTTTGGAATTTATCGTTCCTATTTTGCTGGGATTATTGTTTTCTTTTATGTTTACATTGATTCCTATTATTCTTTTAACTAAGAAAAGACCTATAGATATTATTAAATTCAATCAATAACCTTATTCCTTACTATTTATATAAGATAAAATAAATAGCATTGAGGAGCATTATATTATGAGTGAAGAAAAGAAGGAAAAGTTGTCGTTTAATGAATATCAAAAACATGCATATAACTTAATATCTGAAGATGGTAAGAAGGATATGCTTACTAATGGTGTTTTGGGATTGGCTGGTGAATGTGGTGAATGCTGTGATATAGTTAAGAAGTATAAATATCAAAAACATGATCTCGATAAAGAGCATCTAAAAGATGAATTAGGTGATGTGCTTTGGTACTTAGCAGAAACTGCATCTGCTTTAGGCATTACTTTAGAGGAAGTTGCTCAATTTAATTTGGATAAACTACATGCTCGTTATCACGGTGAAACATGGTCTAAAAATGATGATGTTAATAGAAAGGATAAACTTTAATCATAAAAAATTAGAAATAATTTATTAGAGTTGTCTAGGAACAAAGGAAAATAAATCAAAAAAACCAGCCGAGATAGGCTGGTTGTTTTAGTACTAGCAAATGATTAGTATCCGAGCATTGTCAACAATGTGACAAAGAAGAAGACGATTCCGGTAGCAAAAGTGATAATAGACAATATTTTATCAACACCTCTTTCCTTAGTCCTAGAAAAGATGTTCATGGTGTTACCACCGGTAATAGCTGAGGAGGCACCTTCGGATTTTCCTGATTGCATTAAGCAAATGATGATAAGGAATATTGAAACGATGAATAAGACAATTTCTGCAGCTGACATATAGATAACCTCCACTACAAAATGAGATTATAAATCTATATTTACTAAAAATGTAGTATTACTTTGTATTAAACCAATTATTTATAAGAGATGATCTTTGACTTCACCTTTGTCATCCCATACAGCATAATTCTCATTTATAGAATCATTGTAGAATATTTCTATCAAATCACTGAATTCAGGAGTCAGTTTATAATTTTTTAGATTTTTCTTTTCAACCCAAAAGACTTTTCCTTCTTCTGATGATTTCAATTCACCAGAAAAGGTCTTGGTCTTAAATAAGAAAACTAAATATCTATTGAAATTCGGACTCACATTGTTGTTTACACCAACAAGCTTTAAATCTTTTATGTCTAATCCTGTTTCTTCTTTTACTTCTCTGATTGCTGAATGGACGATGGATTCATCGGGGAGCAAATGACCACCTGGAAAGGAAATTCCCTTCCAATGTGGATCGACTTTGTCCTCTACTAATATTTTTCCATTCTCATCTTCGATCATGACCATGTTGGTCAATGTAACTGTTTCTTGTCTAGACATATATCAAGTCCTCGTTTTTCTTATATATGAAAAAGGATAAGGCTCGCTAGGCATGGCTTAACCCTATCCGTACTTTATTTTACTCAATGCCTATATGTGAGTAAGTACACATTTTTACTCATTTATGAATTGCTACTGGGTTTGTTTAGCAAATCCATTCTTTTTTGCAATGCTTTCTTTACTTCTTCTACAAAATAAGATGGTGCAACTGGTATGAAATCTTCTCCATATTGCATAGACCAGTATATTAAAGAATTTTTATCGATAGTTACATCAAAGTAACAATTCCCATCCATTTCATAAATCTTAGCCTTATCGCCGAACCAATCTTTCACTACATCGACTTTGGATCTTTTTGGATCGGTTGATTTGAATTTGGCATTAATTAATTCAGTATCGTCTCCAAATATGTACATATGAGTAGCTAAATAGTTATTAATATCGAATTTAACATCGTTTTCATCTTTAATTGCATTGACTTCATCAATTGTTCTATATCTTCCATTCTCATCATTTTCTAGAATTGAGACATGTTCCATATAGTCGATTCTAAAGGCGCTGACATATTTGCTTTCATCAGCTGTTTTGAATTTTTTATAATTGCAAAGAAGGTAGTATCTACCATTATTATTTACCAAATAATAAGGAGATACAGCATATTTTCTAAATTTGCTTGGATCTTTGGTAGCTCTTCTCAGCACCTTTTTACCTTTGTTATCGAATCCTATATAGTTAAATATTATTCTTTTCTTTTGATTGATAGCTTCTGTAATGATTTGAACATTTAAGAGAGTTTCTTTTAAGAATTGATTTTTATCGCTGTTTCCTTTTTCTTCGTGGTGGATAGATAATGATGGTAATGATTTCTGTTGGTTAACACTAAAAGTACTATTGATCTTTTTAATCAATTCAGAAGCTTCATGTCTGTTGATGAGTTTGGATGAATAAATAGAATCATCTAAAAGACGTGCTTCTTCTAATTCAAAAGTTCTTTTAGTTAAAGCGTATCCTATTCTATTGTCGGGTTGGCTGATCTCATAATTAAAATCTTCAGGATATTTGTTTGATAATCTTTGTAATAAGAGTATAGAATTAGAAACACTCTTTCTATCTAGTTTTACTCCGTATTCATTTTCAAGAATATCTATTATTTGTGCTTGTGTTAAATAGCAATCGCTATTTTTATCATCCTCGCTAGGCTCGTTAGAGTACTTGTCTAGAATTTTTAGTATCAACAAAAGCGAAGCTTTCTTTTTGGCTTTAATCTCTCCTTCATCGGCATTTTCATCTTTTCTTTTGTTAGCCATATTAATATCCCCATCCTCCTAATGTTAGCATATCAAAGAAATAATAATGTGTCAATTATTTCCCATTCTACAACATTAGTTCTGCTCATTTATATTTTGTTTGCTAGCTAATGGATATTTATAAAGCGATGAGCCATTAAGATCCACTTTATTCATATTTATTGAGTTTATTTGATTATTATCATATGTAGTGTAGTAGTAAATTCCTTTTTGAGTATTCATACAAGAAGAATATATAGTTATCTCGTATTCATTTGGTTTAACTTCGCAACACCCTTTTTGTTGCTCTACACTATGTAAAATATGGAAGAATTGAGTTACTGATGATTCCTCATCTTCCTTGCAAATAGAGTGATTTCTTGTAAAAGCAACTTTAACAAATCTAGACATAGATGATAAGTCTCCAGGAAGACCTATAGCACCCATTCCTCTACTATAAGTTCCAAGATTTATATTGGAGAAAGCAGTGTTTTTCGGATCTTTCTCAGATAGAGACATGTAGTTGTTTAAATTGAATAATTGCTTATCAAAGGGTGGATTATTTGTTAAAACTCCAACAGGATTGTTATAGACTTTAATTCCATCCTTCATAGCTTCAACTACTATAGTTTCATTTTTATCTCCAATAATATAATGTAGTTGGGATGGTGGAAATTGTTCATTAAATGGAGTGTTTGTTATGACCAGATTCTTTAAAGCTTCTCTCACCTCTTTTACCGACGAATAATTTCTTAAAATGTATGGAATGAATTCAAACTGAGCTATATTTGTTTTACCACTAGTCACTTTGTTATAAACAGCGTTTCCGACAAAGTTTAGTCCAGCTATAGCTAAACCTTTTTCATTCATTCCATCATAGAATAAAGGATAATCTTCTATAACACATGCCATTCCTATAATTGCATAGTTATTTCTTGCTTTTCCTTCATGTCTAAAAGAAAGAGGATAGTTACGAGGGAGAATAACTACTTGTTCACCATAGGAAAAATCATAATCTAGATTTCTACCGAAGTAGAAGTCTTTTGTCTTTAATGTTGCTGCTGTACACATTATTATTACCTCCTATTGATAATATAATTCAAAATGAAGAAAAAGATATAAAAAATATTATTTCTGTTGCATGAAATTTGCTTGAAAAAGAGCTTGAAAGCCAAACTCGCTATAAAAAGGTGCAGGATATACTCAAAACTCGCTATAAAAAGGTGCAAGTTATACTTGAAACTCACTATAAAAAGGTGCAAAATATACTTGAAACTCGCTATAAAAAGGTGCAGGTCTTTATTTTGAGGAGCATTAAAATGTTTAAAAGAAAAATTTTAGATGAAATAAACAAGTGGAAGAATTCACTTAATATAAAGAAAAGAGCTCTCGTAATTAAAGGCTTGAGGCAAATAGGAAAGACTACAGTTGTTCTTAATTATTGTAAAAAGAATTATGAAAACCTTGTTTATATAAATTTTATGGAGAATAAGTCGATCAAAAAAATATTTGATAATGATTTAGTAGTGGATGATTTGATTCGTGATATATCAGCAGCGATTCCAACTGCAAGATTCATTCCTCAAAAAACAGTTATCTTTTTTGATGAGATTCAAGAATGTGCAAGTGCAAGAACATCTATCAAATCTTTTATGATTGATGGGAGATTTGACATTATTGCCACAGGATCTTTATTAGGGTTAAGAGGTTATAATCAAAAAGAGCAAAAATCAATTCCTACTGGCTTTGAATATGTAGTTTCTATGTTTCCTATGGATTTTGAAGAATATCTATGGGCTAGAGGAATTGATGATAGTCTTATTGAATACATAAATAACTGTTTTGTTAAAAAAGAAATAGTAAGTGATGTAGTTAATGATAGTTTCTTGAACTATTTTAAAGAGTATTTGTGTGTTGGTGGTATGCCAGATGCAGTAGATACTTTTTTAAAAACTAGAGATATGAATCAAGTAAGAGATGTTCAAAGAAACATATTGGAAGAATATAAAGATGATTTTGGAAAGCATTTAGATAAATATGAAAATGAAAGGATTGATAAATTGGAGTTGACTAGGATTATCGACGTTTATAATTCTATTCCTTATCAATTGGCTAAAGAGAATAACAAATTTCAATTTAGTGATATTAGAAAAGGTGCTAAAGGAAGAGAATATAAGAATGCAATAACATGGTTGGAGGAATTCGGCTTAGTTAAGAGAAGTTATAATTTAAATAATCTTGAATTGCCATTGGAAGGAAACAAAAATCCGGATGAATTTAAATTGTTTTTATCTGACACAGGATTATTTGTTGCGATGCTAGATGAAGGAACCACAAATGATATTATTAATGGAAATCTAAAAATTTTTAAAGGAGCAATTTTTGAAAATATAGTTGCAGATGCTTTTATAAAGAATGGAAATAACTTGTATTATTTCAGCAAGAATTCAGGTCTTGAGATTGATTTTATTACGAAGTTCGATGGTAAATTAACACCCGTCGAAGTAAAGGCTACTAATGGAAACGCAAAATCATTGAAAGAAGTAATTAATAATAAGAACAAATACGGAGTGGATTCAGCGTTGAAACTGATTGATGGCAATATCGGATATAGCAATGGAATATATACAATTCCATTGTATATGGCCTTTCTAATCGACTAGATTTAATCTTCCAATAATTTCTTTTGAAACAATACAAAACTATCGAATCTAGGCAAGGCAAATTTTGACTTACCTCTCGTTTCAATATCGATAATTCCTTGCTTTGCTAATTGCTCATCTAAAATCAACATTATGTTTATTGCAAAAGAGGACTATAGAATTTGGGTTTCTTATTGTCTTAAAAAGAAATGAACCATTTAAAATTGATTTCTCGAAAATCTACTTTTAGGAAGTGATTCCTAAAAATAGTTATCCTAAATCGAGCTTGATTATGGCTGAAAGTCAAACAGGTAAAGGTGATGTGGCACCAATCTGGACCACACGCGATTTCAAAGCTTTGCCTTGATTGTGGGATACCCACCTAGCATAAACTTAAAGTCTAGTTATACTTATCTTGGTCATCAGCGAAATAATAGCCAATCATAGAAAGGAAAAACTCTAAATGATATAATAAACAAGTGTGAAGTATGATTACAAATATAAGCAATAGAAGATTTTGGGTTCGTTATTGTTTATACATTCAACTAAATATAAAGCAAGTTTGTCGTATTCTTTCTCCCAAGCTTTCTCGGAATCAGTAGTAAATCCATATTCTTTTCCACGGACAGGTCTAAAGCAAACCGTTTTGAAAATCTTTGATAAAGAAAGGATTGAATTTTTAAGGTTAAATACCTGGTTTGTCAGTGTTCCAGTACACCCGATATAATCACGATTTTTAATTCCTAAAACATTGTGTATGATTTCGTCATAAGTGCCTTGTCCATTCTTATTTTTTCTTTAAAGATCATGTGTTTCTTTATCTCCATCTAAACTGACACCAAAAAGAATCCCATTCTTTTGCAGTATTTCAGCAACTATAGGTGAAAGCAGTGTCCCATTGCAAACGAAGGTTGGTAGAACCTCGACATTTAACTCATTACTCTTATCTTGACAATACCTTGCAATTTTTAAAATCACGGGTAGATTCATGAGGGGTTCACCTTTTCCAGAAAGATCAACAAAGTATTTTTCACCATTAGGAAAAGTAGAGAACATCTTATCAAGAAAGCCTTTTGCTTTTTCAAAAGAAATAATTCTTCCCGTCATATTTTTATTGAAACAATAAGAACAAATAAGATTGCACTTGTCCGAAATATCTATTCCGAATGAATAACATTTAGGTTTAAAAATGCTAAGAATTTTTCTTCATTCAAGCAATTTTTTAAAGTGTCATCTTCTCTTAAATCTTTTTCATTGAAAGAATAGGTAAAATTTGAAGGATCTATAAATATGCTTTTATTGAATAAAGAGTATTTAATCATTATTTTCCTTTGCAGCTTGGGAAAAAGTTGTTGATTTTAGTGAAAGTCTCGGAATTCGTAAAGAAATGATTAGATGGACCAACTGTATCGGCAAAAATATCACCTATTGGATTATCAAAAGCAACTCTTACATCGAATTTATAGTTGAATGTCATGTTATATCGATAATAACTTTTTGAGAAAAAGCCATTAGAAACTGGATAAATAATAGTAATAGTTATTAATCCCCAAAAGTTCGATGGAAGTTCTTGAGTTTCATCACCTCTTTCAGTACTAAAAAAACAAGTCCCCAAGAAGTTACTAGACTCCTTTCCTTTTTTGTAAAAGCTCCTGTTTTCAGTAAAATCATAGGTACTTCCGGACCATTCTACGTTCTTTTTTTCATCACTATGAGAATCTAAATAGTTGATAAATGATTGAGGGGTTGCTAAGGGTCTAAGTCTATTTATTTGAGACTGTGAACCACAGCCTAATAAAGAAAATGGAAAGTTTAATAATGTAAAAAGATAAATTATTTTTTTCATCATATTAATTCCTTTTTTAACACAACGTTAGAACGTAATTGACAAAAGATCTTGCAACATATTTCCTAACATCTACATCAGTATTTTTGTTGTGCAATAACTTAAATCTGCTTTCTTGTACCTTATTATTGGAATTATATTCATCATTAGTTACCCAGTCCGAGCCATCCCACTTTAAGCCTAGGGCATCGTACACTTCCTGTTCAAATTGATGGTACCTATCACCAGACCAATTCTTATTCTTATCAGTCAAAACGCCATCAATAAATCTACTTGTCCGATAACCATTTGAATAAATACGAGGATAATAATCACCAATTGCATCCGAAACTCTTCCGGGACCCGTTAAGAATTTGTCTGCTATGTTTACAGCATCCATATCGGCAATAATATCTGAATATGAACATCCAGAACCGTTTGAATTTAATATTTTGTAAAAACTATCAGAAGACAAATTAAAATTAGGTTTATTATCCTGAACATAGCCTGCAGCTTGTTGTAAATCACCAGCCCAAGAGACCAAATCATGTGTATATTGAGGAAAGAGAGCAATTGGGTAAATATCTGTAATTGAAAGACCATATGTATTTGTTCTATCGTAACAGCCATCAAGAGAAGCAAATAAATGGATTAAATCAATATCCCCCAATGGATAAACCGGATCCTGAAATTTAAGTGAATTTAAATCTAACGAATCTGATCGGTCACCATGGATTCCTTCGTCGTAATCTATTGCACTAACATACTTTGAAAAATAATCTTTGCACCCTTGTATTGCATCAACAGTTGAAATATATGGTAAAGGAGGTAAAGCTCCAGCAACTATATCCCATTCAAGAGCGGTACTATAGCCGTTTTTTTCATCGCCTGTATAATTTTTGTTGAAACTTCTAAGATAACCTAAAACATAGTTATCCATCACAAAAGGATCTGGATTTAAAAGAAAAGCTTCATAAGTAATGGCTGTATTCTCAGCAACAACTATTTTATTTCTTAACTCATCAATATAAGAATTATTAAGAGAAACACTAACAATTTTAGGATTTTCCTTCGAAGTTAAATAAAAATATCTTTTTTGTCCAAGAAAATCCTCTTCTTTATTTTTCCATCCTAACTTCTTTAATGCAGCAACAGAGTTCTCACTAACATAGCATTTACTACCATCCTTTACTGGTTCCGTTCTTACATATACATGATTAAAATCCGTAGGTTTATCGATTAGTGTATTGATGTTATTAATTGCTGGCAACGCCTGCTGATTTAAAATGCTAGAAATAATCATTGGTGCTAATACAAGTATTAATCCCATTTTTATTCCTCTTTTTTACACATTAAAATTATAGTAGCCCAATTTCTTTATGTCAACCACTTGTAGGCAAAAAAAATTAAATTTCTAGACTTATTTAGTCATAGTTTTCAAACACCTTTTTTTAATCTCGATGCATCTTATTTCTTTTTAAACAAGGGAGCAAACGGGTGATGGAAAAAGTGGCTTTTCAAGAGGAAAACAAAGAAATTGGCTTAGCAGGCCGGTTTTTCAATCCATAGTTTGCTCCAGTATTGGGTTAATTTTTTACAAATTATCTTGCATCGCCTAAAATATATTTGCTTTTTTATGGTTGATGGGAGCCTCTTTCAATTTATTTTTTTGAGCATAAAGTTATAAATCTGTTCCGGTAATTCTTTGGGATCATCCTCTGATACCATTTGTAAATCGCTAAACCAAACAAGATAGTAATTTCTATTTCTAGCTTTGGTACACCTTAAAGTCTTCTTATTAAAAGCCAACTAATACTTGAATAGAATCCATTTAATTTTTTAACAAATAATTGAAGGCATTTTCAACGAGGTTTTCTTTCGTTGTTTGTTTTTGACTTACACCCAAAAGAGGGTTTGGTAGGATTCCAATCCGCTTTTTAAATTTTCAAAACCAAAAAGGGGGTATTAACTCCCGGAATTAAAACCGGAGTTAATACCCCCTTTTTTATAGACTGTCTTTGGCCTTGGCAAGGCTAGTCTTAAATCCGAACTTCTTACCTAATAGTAAGAGTTCGAATAGCATTTCAACTGGCGGAGAAATAGAGATTCGAACTCTAGCGGGGATTGCTCCCCCTGACGGTTTTCAAGACCGTTCCCTTGAACCGCTTGGGTATTTCTCCATCTGTCTTTATATGGACAGCACATTATTTTAGCAAATTATTAATAAAAGTGAATAGTGTTTTTTATTAATATAGTTATTAGAAATGGTTTTCAAGACACGATTATCCAAAAGAACGTGCTTTTTTTATCGGCAAGTGTTTTAGAAGTGTATTAAATTTGCATAGAGCTTGTATATCTACAAAAAAAGCGACACTTTCGTGCCGTTGATTTTTCTCTTAATGGTGGGTCCTATAGGGTTCGAACCTATGACCTTCCGCACGTCAAGCGGATGCTCTCCCAGTTGAGCTATATCTCCGATTTCTCTGACGGAGGTAATTATACTTGAGCTTCAGAAAAATAGCAAGCAGAAAAGCAGAAATATTCATTTTTCCTTCAGCGCGTACCAGTTGATCCATGTGCGAAAGGCAGAGGGAACTGCAAAGTGCTGAAGATCTGCTTTTCTGATGAGGATATACCCCGCTTCATCTGTTTTGGAGGCCGTATCAGTGCCTGCGACCGGTTTGTCCTCAGGATCTGATGAATTACGCTGTGCCGTGCCGTAGGGGGAGGGATTATAGGCACTGGTGTCCGCGCGGGGGCTGCTGTTTCGAATGTCCGCGTCCGAAAACTCCGCTACCTGTATCTCCCATGCACTCATGTGCCACTCGATATGGGTGAATATGTGCTTTCCCTCCGGAAGAGCCTGGATGTGTACGGGAGAGAAGCCGAGCGCTCTGACAGCTGTCAGGGCTTCTGTTTCTGTCAGGACTCCGGAGATCCCGGGGAACTCGTACAGTCCGGCGAGGAGGCCCTGCGGGGGGCGCTTCTGAAGCAGAAAGCGCTCACCGTCCCGGATGATGAGCAGGGTTCGCGGCTCAATCCGGCGGGGCTTTTTCGGAGAGCGAAAGGGAATACTCTCTGTTTTTTCCTCTGCATATGCGCGGCAGGAGCTGCGGAGAGGACAGAGGGGACACAGCGGTGCGCCATTGGGGACGCAGACTACAGCGCCGAGTTCCATGAGAGCCTGATTAAAATCCGAGACGGAGAAGTCGGCGGAGCTTTGATCGGCTTCCAGAATCAGGGCTTCTATTTCTGATGAGAAGCTGTTTCTTGTCTGCACAGCAGCGATATCATCTGTGCGGGCGTTGACCCGAATTACGGCGCAGGCGCCGGTGGCGGCGCTTACGGCGCGGGCGGGTTCGACTTCGGCGACCTCGGCGATATCTTCGGCAGCTTCTTCGGCGGTGGCTTCGGCGGCGCGCGCGCGAACCCCAACGCGCCCCAGCGCGGCGAAAGCCTGCGCACGAGCGTGAATATCAGCTTTGAAGAGGCGGCCTTCGGCTGCGAGAAGGAAGTCAGCATCGACCGCATCGAGCAGTGCCCTGACTGCCGCGGCTCGGGCTGCGCCAAGGGCACGACCGCCGAGGTCTGTCCTGACTGCCGCGGCAGCGGCGTGATCCAGCAGCGCCGCCAGACGCCGCTGGGCTATATGTCGACGTCGGCCCCCTGCCAGCGCTGCGGAGGCAAGGGCAAGATCATTCATCAGCCCTGCCCCAAGTGCGGCGGCAAGGGCATGATCCGCCACCGCAAGACCATCAAGGTCAGCATTCCTGCGGGCATCGACAACGGGCAGAC
>OLQA01000926.1_pt1 | contig 27601 bp, 41 predicted proteins | sample 1673151 | NCBI WGS metagenome assembly OLQA01 (sample SAMEA3136760, study PRJEB25190) | human gut metagenome | biome: human gut; feature: human-associated habitat; material: faeces | place: Austria | collected 2013
TGTGGTGCCAAATTTATACCCTGCTAAATCGCTATTTACCTTCTTAAGTGCCAGTGCCCCTGCCATATACCCTGCCTGCGTATTTGCCGCAATATCGTCGATATTATCTATAATCTTCGATGCATCGGCAATCCCGCCAGCGGGTATTGTAGGCCTTTCTGTCAGGTCGGAATACTTTCCAGAAAATGCTACTGTCTTTAAATCAGCAAACCACTTCATCAGTTTTCCCAAGGAGAGGGAGAGTTTTTCGCCCGATGTTAAATTTGCCCGGGTTCCTGCCTGAGAAAATTTATTTACAACATTGCTGGCATCCCCTGTCTTATCCAGCTTTTTGACAACCTCTGCATCCAGCACATCCATATTATCGTTTAAGTCCTGTACATCAACAGGGGTGGTTCCGTCCGGTTTCCGAAGCCGGTAATTAGGTGTTAATTGCATATTCTCTTTGCCTCCTCTATTTCTTTAACTTTATTCCAGCTATATGCTGCCAAGCTGTTCCAGGTATATCCCTCTTCCTTCAGACCATTCCATGATACATACGGGGTTATCTCATCTATCCTCAAGCCATCCCATGTATACGGCCGCAGATCATTCCAAGTTTTCGGCTTCAAATCATCCCAAATTATATATTTGTAAGAGAACGTATACCACAGGTGAGCCGGTTTAATATCTTCCAGCATAGATATGAACGCCTGCATATTGCGGGGGATGCCGTAAATGCCTATAAACCGGACGATAAAGTGGTAATTGGAATTATCCTCAATAACTTCCACTTCGCCACCAGAAAAGGCTTCTGCGACACCCTTAATCATTTCTGCCGTAGTAGTTCCCTGGCCCCTGATTTTAGCCATAATAATTTCCCGGCGTTGCTCATAACTCAAGGACATGTTCGTTGCTACGCCGAAAACCTCTTCCCACCTGAGCAAGCCCCAGGTTGCGGAACTGACAAAGCACTGCTCCACCAAGTCCTCCAGGTTATGCCGGGCAAGCCCTATCTCATACCCTTGAGCTGTGTATATGACGTCCATCTCGGCTTTTTCCGACACGAAAGGCGGCACATACTGCTTAAGGTCGATATAATAATCTGCCTGTCCGCTGTCGGGAGTGGAGTCCCTAGCGTACTGTGTCAGACCATATTGATTTTTTCCATACATAATCAAATCCCTTTCAGGTCATTCCAAGTTATGGCGCCCTTTTTAAGATAAGTGCCATCATGGTTATGATTTTTTGCTGCAGCGTCTGTTATCCCATACCCGGCCAGCGTTGTAGGATTAGTGCCTCCGGTAACATGGCCCTGCGCATTCACGGTAACGCTTTTGTAGGTGCCTGCCGTTACCCCGCTATTCGGATGGGTATAGCCGGATTCTGGTTCACCCCATGCTGCCGTTCCGTCTGCATTCCATTTCAGCACCTGGCCGCTGCTCCCGCCAGAAGGGATATGTTTATATCCGGGTGTCATAGGATGCACATACTTATTTGCCCCCTCTGCAATTCCTGAAAGCTTGTTTTTTTCTGCCGTTGTATAGTCATTTGCGGATAATCCTTTTCCGGATATTTTATCAACTTTGTTTGATACTGTATTCCATGTGTCCAGAAGAGCCTGTGTCAATTTGTCCAGCACGGATTTATTGCTGTGGGAATGCTTTTTTGCATTTGCATCCGCAACAATTGCCTTTTCACTGTCAGAATAATCATTGCTGGTCAACTGCTTCCCGGTCTCTTTATCAACCTTTCCTGCCAACAGATTCATTATTGTTGTAGCAAAATTAGGATCGTTCCCCAGTGCATCCGCAATTTCTTTAAATGTATCCAGGGTATCCGGCGCCGTACCAATTAAATCCTCTATCTTCTGTAAAACTTCCTCTTTTGTAAATACCTGAGATTTTGTATAACGAACGGCCAGTTCACGATTAACGTCCGATGTATTGGCCTTCTTTTCATCCAGGGCTGTATCAGCTGCTTTCAACGCCTGCACTTCGCCGGTTACCGCTGTAATGTGAGCGTCTATGCTTCCCTGCAGTTCCTCTTCCCTGGCTACTGCCCGGGAAACCTCTGTGGTCAGATTGTCAGTCAAGGCTTTTTCTGCAGCGACCGCCCTGTTTTTTTCGACGGTAATATTGTCCGCATTTACCTTTTCGGCGGCCTTCGCCCTGCTTATTTCCCCGGACAGGTTATCGGCCAGGGTTTTTTCTGCACTGGCGGCCCGTTCTGCTTCCGCATCCAGCCGGACGAATAAGACATTTTCAGCATCCTGCGCCCTGCCGGCTTCGGTGTCGATCCGACCGTCCAGACGCTGCTCTTCTCCCACGGCTCGGTCAGATTCCGCCTGCAGGCCACGCGCCAGCTCCACTTCTGCCGAAGAAGCCCTGGCTTCCTCCGCATTAACGCCGCCCTGCGTAACCAGTATTGCTTCCTGTACGATGTTTATATCCTGTGCCTCCACGGTATCCCCATCTGTCTCATAGCTTATGTACACTGTCGGCTTGTCTGTCTGGATCCGGATAATCCTTTTCCAGGGCATAAGGCTGGGAGTAGAAAGGGCATAGGTCTGTATCTGCTCACCTGTCAAAGTGGGGCCAGTATATACCGCAAGGGTGTTGTCTACAATGTTGTCATGCCGCAGTTCTGCCTCATATACTCCGCCGGCCGGCATCTGGATTTCTTCTTCTATGACATATACTTTTCCGTCCACCTTATTTAATTTGTCATGAAATACGGACAAATCCATCATCCCATCACCTCCAGTGTTACGGTCCCAATGACCGCTATCTGCTCATCCGTCAGCTCTATATTATGGTCATAGCCGTTTATGGTAAGGTCTGCATAGTCTTCCACGCCGGCAGTCTCCAGGAGAATGTTTCCGACACGGGCGTAACCCACATATGAGATGTCGAAAGCATTATCTTTTAGGAAAGCATCGAAAGCCATCCGGAAGGAAGTCTGAGCAGTGCCAAGGTTAATCCCGTTTTTAAGCTTTATCCGCCCCATAACATTAACCGGCAGCTCTTCTGCCGATGCCACTGTAACCGTGGCGCCGATGGGCCGCATTTCTTCAATATAATCTCTAACCGTTTTAAGCAAGGCCGGAGTGGCCGCCGTCTTATCCTCATCAGCTACTACTACCTTTACGGTTCCGGGGCCATAAGCCAGGGGAAATATTTTGGCAGCCCCTACCCCTTTACAGGCCATAGCCCAATTGTAATAATCGTAGATGTTGCCGCTGGTGGATGGTTTCCTGAGTATGGTAAGGTATCGCTCCCGGAAAGCTTCCGTTTCTTCTTCATCATTACCCGGCGTAATCAGTTCTGTCAGCTCCGCAGTTTCCAGCCCTGCCACATAATTAATGGGTATCAGTTTGCCCTGGCAGCCATTGCCAATGCTTCCTGCTGTCTCACAGGTAAGCTCATAAACTCCATCATCAAATTTTCCTGTTACTGCAAGGTTCATGCTGTCGCAGTTAAACCTGGTACCGTTTCCCACTTCCAGAGTTTTCGGCATAAACGATGCTTTCCAGACCGCTGCCGTGGCAGGGTGCGGAATGATGTTTCTTTCCTCTGCGCGTTTCACCAAATATTCTCTGGATGCCTTATCCGTAAAGACTTCCCGAAGGAAGGTGTCAAGGTCTATGTAAAGCAGCTGGTGTTCTATGGCAGTTGGAGCCAGTGCGTCATGGATAATAGATCCTTCCCGCTTATCCATACTGTCAGGAACCTCATTCATCATCCGTTTAAGGATAACTTCTTCGGTTATGTTTTCATACATTAAATGTTCACCGCCTTTTCTGTTACAACATCCCCATAAATAGTGTGGACTGTAAAAGAAGCTATTACTGTCCCGCGCTGTGATGTGGTATCAAAAGAGAAGTCCGAGACTTCCTTAATTCGCTTATCCCACGTCAACGCTTCTGTAATTCGCCTTTCCAGCTCCGGACAGACATAGGTAACCGGCATTCCGAAAAGGTCCTGAAATTCACTTCCATAATTCCAGCTATACACCAGATACTGATACCTCTCTGTATTCAGGATTTTAAAGATTGCCTGCTTCATGGCTTCCAGGCCTTCTACATTCCCAATTACCCGTTCATTTTCAAAATCCATCTGATAAGTCTTTGTTGGCTGCTGTCTGATTTCGAAATTTTCATCCCGGAGGATAATACTGCTTTTGGGTATCATCCTATTTTGTCCAGTACAACAAATTTCTGACCACCCTGAACGCGCAGAAGAATAACCTCATCCCCAACCGCCAACTGATTGTGGATGATAACTCCTGTTTTTTCCCCTGCTCTCTCCCGGGAAGAAGTATCGGTCTCAAAGTCTGTTACATTCCGGGTCGTTACAATCTGCTTTGCAGTAATAGGTAGTTTCTGGTCCACCAATATTGCCAGCGGAGCAGCACCGGTGACTTTACCAAAACATAAAGCGACAGGCTTACTGGCCTCCACAGCCTCAGCCGCCGCTTTCTTTATACTCTTTATAAAATCTTTAGAGTCACGCATCAAAACCTCCACCTCTCAACGTTAAATCCATCCAGTGTTCACTCTCATTAAAGGTATGCTTGCACTTTTCCACTAACATCAGATTATCCACCTTCGTATCTGCCAACTGAAGGCTGGTTATCAGCATACAGCCGGCACGGATGTTCACATCCCCGAAGGCCTTGGATATCGATAGATTTCTTGTTTCCTTATTATAGAGGGACAGCAAAGCTTCCGCCTTCGCTGCCCCATTCTCTCCTTCTTTCAGAGTGTCATAATACTGCAGAACACCCCATTTGTTTATGTTTTCTGTGTGTTTTGTAATATACGCCTCACGCTTACCGGTTTTATCATTATCGTATACCAATTTGACCTGGTTATATGTGTTGGAATCTATGCTGCAGGTATAGCTGTAATCTTCCGCGCTGGTATCGTCAATGAGAAGGTTATAAGCCATTCCCGATATATTCCGCAGGGCCAGTTTTCCGAAGTCATCATACAGGACATACATCTGCTTTGCATTGGTCAGTGTCAGGTCAAGGGCATTCTGCACAATGTCAAACAGGGTTTCCCCGTCCTCTATTCTGGATTCAATCTTGTATCCAGTATCCTCTATATTCCCAGGCTCCAGGTTAAAGTCCGCACATATCATCTGTAGGAGTTCCCCTGCTGTCTTATTTGCATAGACGTAAGTTTCCTTGTTTTTGAAGTACCTCAGCTGATCGTAAGCTTTTATATCAACAGTACTGTCTTTTTTGGGCTTGTACTGAAAGATAAAACCATAAAACAACGGTGTACCATCTACCAGAAGCTGAATACTGTCTCCATTCTGAAATTGTAATACGCTGTCATTAATGACAGTACAATTCAGCTCCCCAGGGCTGCCGTAGCGGTCCGTCTGCCATGTCAAGCCATCCAGTACCGCAGGATAATACAGAGTACCATCATGCTCTATTATTAACTCTATGGTCACTCTCTCACCTCCTATGGCATGGTCAGCACCTGTCCTGGATAAATCAGGTTGGGATTGCTTATTTTATCCTTGTTAAGCTCATAAATTTTTGAATAGTCAGAGCCATTGTCATAATACTGTTTAGCAATCTTCCAGAGACAGTCCCCCTTTTTAACCGTATAGGTACTTCCGGTCTGCGGGGCATTGTCAGCTTCCCGGCTTTCCGCCAGTACCGCCATGCCATCTTTTGCTATGGAGCAGGTCTTTGTTCCATAATCCTTATACTGCTTTAATTTTATGGATACTTTTACATCCGGTCCCTCGTTTTTAGCGTCCTCTTTGATTGTATAATTTTCCAAGGACACTTTAATGTTGGTAGAAAAAAGCCCCTTTCCAGAAGGAAGAGAACGGGAAACAATGAACTGGAATCCTTTCTGGCTGGCCTTAAGCTGTTCCAGGACGCTGAGATAGTACCCCGCCGTCTGCGCCCCGCCATTAGAGAAGGGGTAACTTACATTCGGCAATAAGGCATCAAAAGCCACTTCTGTCAGGCCCGGCTGTTTCAGCAGATTGATTTCCCCTTCATTAATAAGAGTCATCGTCTTGTTATTGCCGTTAATCTTTACCTGAAGAGTCCCCGGCGTCACAGGGAGCATTACGCTCCCTAGATAAAATACATAGGCCATTACTTATGCTCCCCTTCCGCTGCCTGCTCCATTGCTGTATCGATCTCGGTCACCAAATAATCCACTATTCCATCCAGGTCCATGTTGGAGCTTACATTGTTATGGTTTACCATTTCTACCTGGATTTTCGCGGTTGTAAAGCGGTTGATAACATCACGTTCAGCAAGGTCATGCAGATACTTCAACTGTTCGTCGGAGATGTCCACGGTATCCTTGGTGTTTTTGGCAATATCCTCTACTCCACCAGGAACATCATTAAACTGACTGTAATCTATCCCAAAACCATCCAGCCCCTGACCAAAGAAGCCACCGATTTTATCCTCTAAACCTTCACCGAAGGTGTATCCTGATTCGAATGCTTTATCAGGATCTATTCCTTGGAATTGATAATCTTCGGCGTCAAGTTTTTCCATGACCACAGTCTGCTCGCCAATCATATCGCTTACTTTATCACTTACCATATCTCGGAATCCGGCTACAGCCCCAGACATGTCAGTTCCAAGTACAGTATCTATCGCTTTTGCCGCCGTTTGAACCACTCCAAGGATAAAGTCAAATAATCCGGCGAACAAATTTACAATTGCTCCCACCGGATCGTTAAATACATTGGCAAAAAAGTTCGCAAACACTGCAATTAAATTATAGATTTCTACCCCGCAGCCGATTATAAAGTTTACTATACCTATAAAAAGATTTGCGATATCAGCACCTGCCCGGAATAGGCAACCCATTATGAATCCAGTGGCACTATACGTAGAGCCGGTGACTTTATTAATAGCTGCTATGATTGCATAAATAGCCGCAATTATTGCTATTATGGCTACTACAATCCAGGTTATAGGACAGGCAAGCAAAGCAGCATTAAATCCATGTTGAGCAGCTGTTGCCTTAAATGTTTCACCAGTCTGGAACATAAGAGCAGCTGCATGTACCGCCTCTGTTATTGCAGTCGCCGCATTGATTCCTTTATAAACGCCCAATGCTACAGCATATATTCCGATAGCGGCCGCAACCCCTAAAATAATGGGTTCTAATATACCCCAATTTTGGGCCATCCAATTAATTGTTTCCAAGACTGGCTGCGAAGCATACAATAATTGATTCATAGCCCCTGTCCATACCTGTTGCCATGTCATCGGCATATTCTCAAACTGCTTATTTATATCCCCAGCCGCTGAAAGCATAGCATTTTTAACAATAGAAGCTGTAATTTGTCCTTCAGAGGCCATATCACGGATCGCTCCAATATCTACCTCCAGATAATCGGCAATCGTTTGGATAATATTGGGTGCTGCTTCAAATACTGCATTCAGTTCTTCACCACGTAACACCCCGGATCCAAGAGCCTGCGTAAGTTGCAGAGAAGCTGAGTTCATTTCTTCCTGCGATGCACCAGCAATAACAAACGATTTATTAAGGGTTTCCGCAAACGCAATTGTTTCTTCATTGGAATCCCATACACTCCCCGCCCGTAAGGCCAGTTTTGCGACTACATCTGCAGTTTGCATATAGGCTGCTCGTGAGTTTTGAGCAGAAACAAATATTTTATCTTGAAGAACAGCAGTGTCCTGTAGCCCATCATTTATCATGTTAAGGCGAGCAGCTGTCTGAGTATATTCATCAGATAAATTCACCAGTTTTCCAATTGATTGAATTCCAACATAAGCAGAAACCATACCAGTAATTTTATCTGCCATAGAATCTACTGCCACAGTCCCCTTCTGAACATTGTTGTTGAATTCCTGCTGGGCCTGCGCATTTTGATGAATTGAGTCATACATTTCATGTACTTCGGTATTCACCAAATCTATTGCTCGCCTTGTACTGTCTATACTCTCACTATCAAATCCTTGAGATGCCGCTATGTCAACATTTGCCATAGTATCTATCATCATGTCCATAGCACTGATAATAGAGAAGATAGGCCCTGACATCCTATCCGCAACATTAAGGGTTGTTGAAATTCCTGCCATAAACCTACCTCCTCTTTTTTCCGTTTTTCCTTAGCTTTTTTCTTTCTTTTTCGTCGTTTTTTTGTTTCTTTTGAATAGAAGCAATTATGAACGCTTTTTCAAAATCATCCATAGCTGCGTAGTCTGAAGGCCTTATATGAAATTGATGGAGGCAGTAATATGCATAGGATGCATCACTATCACCATCTCCATTAATTAGTTTTTTGCTTCGTCTACTTTATCTTCCATATTTGTAAAGCCATTAAACTTTTGAACAAATGCGGTAAAATCACCATATTCACCCGGATCGTCAACCATTTCCTTCAACAGTTCTTCCGGAGTCATAGCCCCGTATGAATCCTGTAAATCCTTATCATGAAGATTTGGCTCCACTACAGAAGTTGCTAATAATTTTGCAATATATTTAGATGATTGCAATTTAGGTCTATACATTCCCGGTTTTCCAGGTATTTGAACATCAATCATACATTCGTCACGTAAAGTATCATTTTCGGATGTGGAAACTGGACGAATAGTCCAGAGTAATGGCTTTCCCTCCTCATCCGCTAACGACCTTGTAACAGGAAATGTTGTATTCTCCTTAATCTTTTTATTTTTCTTAAGAAAACGTGTTAAATCTGACATCTTAATTCTCCTTTTTCTCCATAATAAAAGCACCTGGCTTTTAACCAAGTGCTCTGTAAATTATACTCAAATATTATAGTTCATCGGCTGTTGATTCAAAGCCGCCACCGTTTCTTGCATTTGTCTCACCTTTGGAGTTTCAGAAGTTGTACCCCAAAAATCTAAATGGCTTGCATTTCCTTCCTTATCTATGTAATTGATTACATAATAATGTTTTGGAATAGATTTACATTTTGTAGTTGTAATATTCACTCCTTTATATTTAGACATATATTCATTTTCGTAGATATAGATTTCTATATTAGTTATGCGATTTTTATCCAGATTAACCTCAACATAAGGATTTATTTTAGTAATTCTTAAAGTAGACGGCTGTAACAAAATCTGGCATGGATAATTACTTACAAATCCTGGCAAGCTTCCCTCATAAAATTGAACCCGTATTCCCTCAGGAATTTTATTTTTCGTTCCAAACAATCCCATAAATTCCACCCCTTTACTTTTTTCTTATTGTACCATTTCAAGAGGTGGAATTCCATAATTATTTACAGCATTCCGTTCAGAAGTGAAAACCGCTCTGGCATTTTGAAATCTTCGAACGTGAAGTCCATGTCCTCATCCAGATACTCCCCGTCTGCATCAAATTTTGCCAACGTCCCACCGTCAATATTACATCCCATAAAAACCACGGTCTGCCGCCCTGCCTTGGATGTCGGATCCTCATTTGTCACCTGGATTTCAAAGTAGGTATCTTCGCCGGTATCTTTATACTGCTGCATCAGTTCCCGGAAGATGCTGGTATTATAGTGGAATGTAGCGGAACCGCTTCCCTTCCATCCGGTACTTTTATTGCCGCTTCCAGTCTTCCCTAAAATAGGTATCTCTGTTTTTGTCTTCTCAAAACTCGCTTCCAAATTAATCGCCTGCATGAAATTATACCGGTTATTTCCTATAGTCACATAGCACTCTGCCATCTTCGCAGACAAGGAATCGGAAGCATTCATTTTTACATTATTTAACATTTTACCTCCTTATGCCACCTTTACGGCCATGTACAGCTGCGTCATTGTGTTGGTGACTGTAACAACATTACCAACCAGAACCGATTTTTTACTATCCCCCTGCTCTACCGTAATATCATTTTCCGAAAAGTTCTCTATGGCACGTATCTTTTCAAGGTCCTCATGGTGTTTTACAATATCAGCCCACAAACTGATACGGCCACTTGCATCGTTAGGTATAACCCCCAGATATTTTTCGTTAAATAGTAGTGCGATGTCATTGGCTATCTGATCGATAACGCGGATCGTCTGATTGTCCTGGAATATTTCACCCTTGATATCCGTCAGCGTTACAAGGGAATTGGTATCATTCAGAACCCGAACAGCCTGCCCCACTTTATGGAAGGTAAACTCTCCTGCCCTTATGGACGCTTCCAGCTGTGCCTGCGTAAAGTCCACAGCCGGCTCATACTCGCCATCATATACCCGATTAAGGACTGACCTGTTCACGGCACATGCCGCCTCTGCCCCCGTCACCCAATACACAAGGGATGACTTCGGTGCCCCTTCGTCTGCCACTTCATTCTTCACGTTGATCACGCCTTCGTAGTCTGCAGCCTTCCCTTGCAGAACAAGCTGGAACTTTGCCCCGACTTCATCCCGCATCCTCTTCGTAAAGTTGATATACAGGGACTTTATCTTATCATCATCTGTTACCGCACCCAGAATGTTAAATGGATACCCCTCTATTTTATCCAGAAATTCCTGGTGCGCAGCTCCATCAACAGTACTGTTTGTACCTCCCTGCAGCGCTTCCCCCGCCGTTGCCGCCAGCGTTGCATCCTTTTTCCAGATAACAAAATCATTATCCACCAGTTCCGCTGCCGTCGTGACCGTCTGTGTCTCAAGGCGGGAATTATCCAGATACAATGACACATCAAACTTGGTGCTATCGTCTACGTTGGCCTGGATGATCACATTTATGGCATTCCCCCGCGTCCCCGGATATTTTGCTGTGGCAAACGTGTTTGTGGCCCTTTCCCCGCCCCCATTAAGCCGGTAGGCATATAGTGTCTGGGCATTCAAAAACAAGTCCCTTAAGCCCCTCAAAGCGTCATTGGTATAATCATACCCGAAAATCTTCCGGGAATCTTTCTGGAATTCTTCATTCGTCACCGTGAACACAGCGCCTGCAGGCCCCCAGTTAAGTTCCAGCGGCATGGCAGCATATCCACGGTCTGACAATGCAGCTGCCGCCCTGGCGGCCGATACAAAGTTTATGTAACATCCAGGCAGGACTTTATTCTGCACAAGGTATGTGCCTCCTCCTAATGCCATATCAATTCACCTTTCCTTTCATAAATTCATTCATCTTCCTTGTCACCTGGGCTTCCGTATAGGTTTTTCCGTCTTCCAACAGTACGCCCAGAAGGTCGCGCCTGGCAGCATATTTCTTCGATGCCAAAAGTTGCTCCTTTGTATATGCAGCCTCAATTAAGGTCTTTTTCACCATTTACCTCCATTTCCAGTTTGTATCCGTCCATCTTTTCCTCAGTGTTTGGACGGAATAAAAACATATCGTATTCCGCCATAAAGTGCATCACATTCCCATCCCTTTCCGCATGCATACCGGTACCACGTACCATGTTTCCATCCACAGAAATGTATTCCAGGCATTCCGTTAAAGCAGAGAATACAGCATTGCATTCAGCGGCTTTTTCCGGCCCCTTCGGGAAGTAATGGATACAAAAGGGTATCTCTTCATGATACCGGCGTCCCAGAAACTGCTCAAAAGATGGATTGATACACTCAATCAAAAAGCAAGGTTCAGTCAAGCCCTGCTCCACATTTTCTGTATATATTTCATAGCCTTCGCCATACACAGAGGATATTGCCCGGACAATGCCGTCCACTATTTTATTTACCATTCATACATCCCTCCAGCCACTTCTTTAGTTTCTTTTCAAGAATCCTCGGCGCCGCTGCCTGAATTTCCTTCTCAGATATAGTCATCATAAATTTACCGGGAACCCATCCCTGGTGGTCTCTGGTGCGGTGCCCGTATTCCACGTAGCTGGCGTATTCAATAGGATTGATAACTTCTATCACATAAGTGTCACCATAATGGTATACTTTCATAGTATCGGCATACTGTTTCGCGCTCCCGGTTTTCAACCCTTCAGATCCGCTGCCGGATTGCTGTGTAGTCCATCCCCGTTTTAAAGCACCGGTATCCTTCGGTGTCCTTCTGATAGCCAGGGCCAGCAGCCGAGCCGCCAGTTCCTTTACACAGGATTCCACAAAAGCTGATTCTTCTTTTTCAATTTTAGACAAGTTGTCTCGCAGTTTCTTGACTTGCCTATAGTCAAAGCCACCGTTCCGCCCCATTATGCGTACCCTATGAAGGATTCCAGATTGATTTCCTGGTGGGTAGCAAACACCGCCGGAATACCGCTCCGCGTATAATCCGCAGTTACTCCGTTCTGGCTTACTGTAATCTTTGAACCTGGCTTGACATGTACTTCTGGAGCAATCAGCAAAACTGTTCCCTGATTAATGGATGCAGCCGGTTCTGGAACGGAAGCGGCGGATACCGTCTTATATATCATAAGGCATGGCTGTTCTTCCAGCACTTTCACTTCCTCAAACCCAGTGCTGCCGTTTGGCTTCTTGACCTTCTGCTGTTCAGTCACCGTGCATGTACTTGTATAAGTCTGCTCTATCACAGTTCTGTGCATAGCCTGCGCCTGCCGAATAGCATTTATAATCATATTACCACCTCAGCTTCCGGTACCGGTTAAGCTGTCCCTTATAGTCTGCCAATACGCCACCCTGAAGGGCATCAGCCGCACTGGAAAAGCTGGTTGATGTATTTCCCTCTGTGATGGAGGATACTTTTACTGGTCCATCTGCTTCCCCAGGTCTGTCATACCGGTATAAATCAAGTGCCATCCGGTATGCTGTGTTAATCAGGTCGGATGGCAGTTCATCTACATTGCAATAATTTATTATGGATTCCTGGACATCATCCATGACAAACTGCAGGGGAACATCCTGGGAAGTATCATCTTCCGGAATTCCCAGCAGAGCTTTTAACTTCCCAAGTTCCATGCGTCCTCCTTAAGATGCTGCTACCTGACTGATGATACGGGCAATCGTAATAGCCTTGGAATCAATATATTTCGCAGCCCCGTCTGTCTTGTCATTTACCAGCATCCAATTGGTTCCATTCTTCAGTTCAGCATTGGTAGGGGAAAGACTGGCCTGTGCTTTCTTTTCATAAGACAGTCCGTAAGCTGCAAGAGCTTTCCTCTGTCTCATCCACAGCATATCCACGCCGCCTTTGGTCTTGGGGTCGCGGCTCATTTCATAAGGCACTTTCACTCCCACGTCAACCAGGGTCATCGCCCCGGTTCCCAACAGGTACGTCGTGAACTTATTGCCGTTTACAGGCATGCTGTCATCTATCAGCACCAGGCGGCCATTGATGGTACCCAGAGCCAGGTCTTTCTGGATTCCACTTGCATCTGTAAACTTCATGTACTGCAGCAGCTGGAGGTTCTCATAATCCGTTGCTACAGCACTGTGCATGATTGCCAGGGAAAACTTGGACTTATTGTCCCCACAGGCCCTTTGCATGGCTGTATTAATGGTAGTTGCTCCCACAGTAGGCGTCTTGGAAGCACTGATATCCATTGTATGGGAGGTCACAAACTTTGCGCCCTCTGTATCAGACATAGAAAAAATACCCTCCAGCGCCGCCAGAAGGATCCCCTGATCCAGTGCCTGCTTATAATCAGATACCTGCCCCGCAATATTCCCCATAAAATCCTGTCCACCGGTAATATCATAGGAAAAATCTTGCTCCTCCCATCCCTTGGAACGTCCCACAACAATAACCCCCTGTTCGTAGGTCGTTGTACTGGAGGTATCAATATCCGTCTTACCGTCGTAGTTATTGGCTTCCCCGTCAATTATACCCTTCATTGCCAGGCGGGAATAATGTGTTCCGTCCTGCCGGAAGGATGCGGAAATATCCTCATCACTGGTGACGATTGCCTGGGACTTAACCAGCTCATTTCTTTTCAGGTTAGGTGCATGACCTACCTTGTACTTAAATGCTTCCGCATTAAAACTTTTAGAATCAAATCTACCTGCCATTATTATTTATCCTCTCTTTCTTTATGCCATTGCACCGGATGCTTTAAAAGCATCAATCAACGCCTGTATTGCTGTTGCACAGGTTTCCGTCGTCGCTCCATCTACGGTAAATGTAACGGCGGCTGCCTGTTTTACACCTCCATTTTTACTGCCGGTTGCTGCGGGAAGGGAATAAGGCGTCCCTGCACCAATTGCCGTTCTCGCTGCCCCCGCATCCGCTGCCTTCATTACAGCTTTTCCTATTTCCGTGGCCCCGCCTAAAGTATCCACAGATACCGCTTCACCGGTTCCTCCGGACTCCGGCAGGTTATCCGCCATATACTGGATAATCCCTTCCATATCCCTGGGGACATCCAATGCAGATGCACCTGTCATTTTCATTGCAAGAGCTTTTAATGATTCTTCAAATCCTGTCACTAGGTTTCTCCTTTCTTTATTCCAGGGCCGTTCCCGGATTTGTTTCCATGTAAGCACACAGTTCTTCATAGGTCATCTCAGACGGCTTTTTGTCTGATGGAGGTGTCCCTGCCCCTTCTGCAGGTTTTCCTCCTTTAATAACCACCCCCGGTTTTTCCTCCTTAAACAGGAAAGCCTTATCCTTCCTGATAGCCTTCACCTGTTCTTCCAGACCTGATACTGTACCATCTTCATTCAGCACCAGTTTGCCCTTATCAACCAGCCCTGCTACCAGTTCTACATCATGAGCATTGTCACCGACTGCAAGTTTAATAGCCGTTGTCAGTTTCAGTTCCTTCATGTCCGCTTCATATTTTTCTTTGGCAGCTTTATTCTCTGCCTGAAGGTTTGTAATCTGTTCCTGCAGCGCTTCATTGTCCCCACTAGATTTTCTGAGGGTTTCCAACTGCTTATCCCTCTCCTGAATCTGCGTATTGACCGTATCCAGCTGCTGTTTCAAGGTCTCGTAGTCTGCTTTCGCGGCATTCACATCATTACCATTCTCAGCCATGATTTTGTCAATAGCATCCTTCTCAAGCCCCAGATCCTCTAAAAATTTCCGTTTCATCTTATCTCTCCTCTACGATTTTTATACGTGGTATCGCCCACATGATTCCAAGTTAAGCCGACCGTTTTACGCCTGATCAGCTGGCAAAAAGGTGAAAAAATAACACCCAGGATAATCCTGCGTGTTTCAAACATCAATAAATTCGGTTATTTCACTGAGACCGACAACGTCCCTCTTTCTAAAAGCAGACATACAGCCATCTGGAAGTTTCACCCGGATGAACATATCTGGCTTTATAAAATCATCCTCCAGGATGGAAAGCACGCATTCAAACGTCATTGCCGTCTGGAGGCAGAAGTTGCCTTTCATATAAATTTCTACCATTTTATTCATCCCAATCCGAATCACGGTCTATAGGCTCATGGTCCTTCCATACAAACACTGTGTCAGCAGGATAATCCTCAGCCGTCTTACCCTCTGGTATGTCCTCAATATAAACTTTATTCTCATGGGGTAAATTCGTCTTTTCCATAGTCCAGCCCATACCTTTCTGCAAACCGCTTGTTTGTTTCATCCACTCTCCGGCAAAAACGTTCCACTTTTGTTAACTTCCCTGCATTATATAATACCTGGCACTCCGCTTTTACCTCGGCATCAATGCTTTTATAGGCTTCTATGATTTTATCAGGGCTATTTATTTTCTACGGCCACTCTGCCGGCGAACGCATAAAATACACTCCTGATGCTGTCGAGGCTCTTACCTCTGCAGCCCGGCTTTTTTGTAACAAAACAATATCCTGGGAAGATAAGGAAGCACCTGCGGGATGATTGTGGGAAACAACGCCGCCTTTTAGCCGCTTAAACTCAGACATTGTGAATGAGACTTCATTCCCCGTTCCTCTCTTTTGGAACAGATACCGACCATCAGGTCCGTATACAACAGCTGTCTCTTTTTCCCGAACTGATAGCGCCTCTTCATCCATTAAAAGCTCTCTTCTTGCTCCCTCCGACCATTTATCAGTTGTTTCATTCAGTTTACCACCAAAAGCCTGGCTTTTCCAGTCCTCATAATTAAGACGGCCATCCACATATACGGTTTTTCCAGTTTCTGAATCCCTTGCGGCTCTTTCATCGCGGATTCCAAATTCTTCCCAATCATCGAAGAAAGGAACAGTACAGCATCGGCAGCGCGGATGGATGGGCGGTGCCGTAACACCTACTTCATATTCAGACATCTTGAAATCCATCTGGTCCATACCGCCGCATACATCGCAGGTTTTTCCATCCAGAGTAGCGTCAAACTGATAACGCTCCACATCCAGCTCGCTGAAGCACTCTTTCTGTGCCGCAGAAGATATGGCTGCTGATTCCGTCAGGATAAGGTTTCCGGCCTGATTCCGGCTGACATTCATTTCCCTTGCCAGCCTACCGATTGCTTTCTGCGGCGCTTCCCCACGGATAATACACTGGGAAAGCTCCCTATGCAGGTTGGTCACCAGTTTTTCTTTATTGGTCCATATCCTGTCTGAAAAGTTTTTCCCGTCCTGCGCCCAGGGTCTTTTAATAAGGGCATCAATCTTCCTGGTATCTATCCGAGCCAGATTGCTTCCTACCCCCATCCCGTTTGCCATTTCCCATGCAGTCCGATAATATTGTTCCGAAAATGACCTATGCAAAAAATCTGTTATACCGCCTTCGAACTCGGCTGATAATAATTCTGCATATTGCCGGGCCTGCATCTTCATGGCAGTCAAATAGTCAATGTGGTGCCTGGAGGAAGCATTCTCCAATTCCTTCATCCAGCGCTGGTCAATGGCATTCTCTTGACCGGCCTTTATGTACCGCTCCACTGTCCACCGGAATTCCTCAAGTTCTGATTCCCTCAGAAACTTTTTTGCAGAGGCGTAACTAATACCGTTATTATCTGCAAGTCGCTGATACCATCTCTCTATATCCATCTGCAGGCTGTTTGAAGCCTGTCTGAACTGTTCCTGAACATCTTTATAATATGCCGTGCTGCGCTGATATTGCTCATCTTCCAGCACTTCCATACGCTTTTTCCAATAATCCTTACTCTTTGCCGTTGACTCTCCCTCCCTTCGTTGTATTTTCCTTTATCCCGCCTTATAATATACACACAGGCGCTGGCACGCTGAGTAATTGAAAGGGGGAAAATGTATGTCTCCTTATGAGCAAAACCTGGCCCATATTTGTTATGAGCACTATAAAACATCAGGGTCAAGAGAATTTACATATCAGGCGCAGAATGGAAATGATATGGTCCATGCGTCCAATGCAATTTCATCAATGGAAGAAGAAGGATTCCTATCAGAAGTTACTGATCATGGATTTTCTTATTCCTTTATCATTGAAGATTCTTTAATTCGCTATATGGAACAAGAGGAATTTTAAAAGAAATGTTAAAACAGCCATCGTATGGTGTACACCTCATTTCTGCAAGGTACGGTTCTAAATCTGTACCTTGCATTTCTTTTATCGTTTTCAGGAATCCCTCACATAGCCTTACTCGTGTCTCATGATAATCTTCACATTCAGGATGTAACTGGCATATTTCATCTAACATTTTGCAGAATGCACTCTTATTTTCACTCAATTCTTCGTCCCCTTTTCTTTTTCATCACCTATTTCACTGCTTTCTGGATGTACGCGCTGAAATGCTTCCTGATATGGATCCATCTGCTGAAGCTTCTTCTGCTCTTCTTCCTCAAGCTCCTTCATAGCTTCCTCCACATCTTTCACCCAGGGATGTTTCTGCAAAACAAGCTTCGTAGGTAGCAGACCTACAGATTTTGTACAGTTATCAATCAGCTCTGTCTCATTGACAAGAATATTCCGGTTGAAGGTAATCTCCACTTCAATCTGCTCATAATCTCCTTGTCCAGTATTTGCCAGATGCTGGTCTACAAACCATAATAAGTCTTCAATGGCTGCCTGGTATTCTGTCTCCATGTCCTGCGCATCCAGCTCGATATCCTGATAGATGGTCTGTATGTGCATCTGATTAGCATCGCCTGTCAGCCGGGCGTCCTTGGCATCATAGGTTTTACAGTTCTCAATCAGGGCCTGCTTAAATATTTCCAGTATGATTCTGTAATTTTCCGCATTGACTTCCACCGTCAGAGAGCGGACATCGCCGCCGGCGCCGCTGCCATCATTGCGAACCTTCACTGCGCCATACTGACTAAGATTCTTCCGGAACTCTCCCAGATTGGTACCATCATAATTGACAATAATCAGAATAGTGTTCCGAGCATCTTCACACATGTTATTTTCAAAGGTCGATACCATAAGGTTAATACCGTCCTGCAGGCTCTTACAGCACTTAATCAGCGGTATCTCATAAGCGTTACGTTTGAAGGCTATAAGAGGCACCCTGTCCCAGTTATAAGGGACTTCCATGTGCTTTCCGTCTGGATCATGCTGCTCTACCAGGTAATGGGCGCCGGAAGGGTGCAGCACATCCGGAATCAAATGACTGTCATCTAGCTGATAACGTTCTACTCCATCGCGGGAATACAGTTCAAAGAACTCAAATATCTTTTCTGTTTCCCCTTCATACCCTTCAATCTGATACAGCCGCCCGAAACAATCCAGTTCCGTGTGTTCTTCATCAGCCCAAAAAGGGATAATTTCATAATTGCTGAACCGTTTGAATTGCAGCTGCCCCTCGCTACTGTAATACGGATACAGATAACCAATACCACCGTTGATTGAGTCACCGGCTATACGCTTTAACGTCCGCAGAAACCGCTTATCCAGAACATACTTCAATGCCTCCGTGTAACTATCGTCCTTGCTGGTAATGGTAATAGGTTTTGACAGGAGATAGTTCTTCTTCTGATCTACAGCCTTCTGATACTGGTTATCTACAATGCGGTTGTCCGGCAGATTCTTTACCGGTGCCAGCTCCCCGTTCTCATTAATAGCAGTTCTGGGAGTGTGCAGAATATCATGGTCACCACGGTAATATCGTTCTGCCAGAATCATGTTTTTGCGGACAGGGGATGCTTTCCACTTCTGGATTTCCTTTTCCAGGAACCTGGTATCTCCCATCATTGTTCTGGCTCCTGCATTTACTATGGCATTTATGCGCCGGGTCTCACTGCCGTATTCTATCATCAATCTTTATCACCTCCTTATTCAAAACTGAATGCCTCACCGGCGCCAACTTTTTCGGCCACGCCTGTTGTCGCGTCTGGCCCGTCATCATGCTTGTTTTTCCCTTCCCGCTGATACTTAATCATAGCATCGTAGTATTCCGGCCAACGGTTGCGCCAGTCCTCCGGAAGATAAAAATGCTGCATCACCCAGGCAGAGTTGGAATAGATTCTGGCCTGTTTGTTCTTATTCTGGCTGAACCACCGCACTACTGTGTGGTTGCTCCCCAGCACCTCCCGCAGTATCCGTTCCACACTGCGGGCAAAGCCCCGACCGCCGTTGTTGGACTCAATGTCAGCCACATTTACAGAACCTGCCAGCAGCATCCTGGCTACAGCCGGCTCTGTAACTTCCATCGGATCCTTGGTGTACAACACATCCAGCACATAAGCCTCATTGGCAAAGGTCACGCCGTAATTGATGCTGCACAGATAATCCTCACCGGTATCGGCCGTATCTGTGTAGTTGCGTATCTCCTTAAATTGAGGCAGCTGCCCGGAATATGTTTTGAAACTGGTGTACAGCCGGCCTTTCAGATCGATAGGCTCCTGCTGGTAATTGGCCGATGCAATATCGGCTCCCATAGCCCTTATTTTTCTCTGGTAGGATTTATAAGATAATACCTCCGGGCAAAGCATTTCATGTGTCTCTGGATTCAATAATGCTTTCATGGAAATATGTCTGATTTTGGCACCGGCTTCCCTGAAATGTTCCAACGCACGGCCCGCAAGGTCATCACTGGCCCATCTGGTCATAATTATGATAATCTTCCCACCTTCTTCCAGACGGGACAGCATCGTATCTGTAAACCATGTCCAGTGCTTTTCCTTTGTCAGCTCATTGTTGGCTTCTTCAGCATTTTTTATCAGATCGTCAATAATCAGCAGGGAAGCGCCGAACCCTGTGGCCGTACCGGTTGGTGACGTGGCAAGATAATTATTGTACCCGCCTTCCAGGCTCCATAAGTTCATGGCGCCGTCACCGCGCTTAATGGCTACCCCAGGAAAGATATCAGAAAACACAATCCTGTTCTCATCTGCTTTCTCCTCCTGGATGTCATTACGGACATTCTTGGAGAACATGGTGGAAAGAGTCTCATTATAGGAACCGGTCATAATCTTCTGCGTCTGGTCATTTCCCAGAACCCACTCAACAAGCAGACCCGCCGTCCGGCTCTTGCCATGCCTGGGCGGCTCATTGACCACCATAACTTCATCATCCGATTGGATGAAATCCTGAAACTCATTGCAGAGGTCAACCAGATACTGCCGTTCCTCTTTATAGAAAGCCGGAGCCTTTAAATGACAATAAAAAAAGAACTCACGCCGTGCAAGTTCTATCTCTGCCCCTCTGATTATTAATTCTCTATCCACCATGTATCAGCTTCTTTAATTCTTCGGTCGTCAGTCCAGCATAGGGATTACGGGTCTTTATCTCTCCGGATAGTTCCATATTTTGCTTATCCCGCCATTCATTTGGCTTGCGATTCTTAAGCCAGAATATCTGAGCGGTAGTATCCGGCACAACTTCCTTTGTTACCTTCTTTGTGACGCGCAGCTCCATTTCTCCTGTTTCTGTATTCTCGCATACTTCTTGAGTCACTTCTGTATATTCATAACCTAATGCCCTTTTGAGAAGAGCATTCTCTACCTGGATATCAATAACTTCTTTTCCCTTTTTTAGGGCGTCAGAAATGTCAGAATATTTGTTCTTCCATTGATATAGTGTTTCTCTGGATATTCCGATATTAGCCGCTATCTGCTCATCTATCAATCCATCTCTGGCCCATGCCTCCAGTTTAAGCAAGCCTTCTGGCGTCAGCCAATATTCATATTTTCCTTTTGCCATCAGGTTTACCTCTCATTCTGATTTTTTTATAATAGAAAAGAGGCGAAAATAATATCGCCTCTACTCATACCTATAAATTTCTTTCACAATTGTTTACATAATACTTATTGATGATCGCGTCCATCTTATTAATACTTTTTAATACTCCTTCTTCTTTTACAAATTTAAAGTAATTCTCTCTTTGTTTCATATATTCAGCTTTTACAGGGATGTTCTCAAGCTCACCCCATACTAAACAAGGCTCCCATTCTACAGACTTTATTTCTGGACCACTCTCTCCATCTACTGCATCAACTGTAATTGTAAATCCAGGGCGTTGAACACTATAAAGTTCAAATACTGATTTCTCATGCTTTAATACATTATCAATATATTTTATACCTGACATAAAAAATTTATCGTCATCAGTAACTTGAGTCTTTTTAATTCTATCATATAAAAACACTATCCATGTGATTACTTCTCTTAGAGCTGCAAATGCTTCTGCATTTTCAGATAAAACAATTGCGCTTTTGTCATTGCAAAGTTTTATATATGTATCATGTTCAATTAAGAACCTTCCTTTTGCTTTGTTGTACGAATTTATTGCTAAATCAATATTATTAATCATAGCTAAAGCCTCCACATATATTTTTTACCATTATACACCAAATACCGACAAAAAGAAACACCCTGAGTTACCCAGGATGCTTCTTCTGAAAATATATTGGGAGGGATGCTATTATGGGAGGGCAAATGGTTTGTACCATTCAACCTGCTTATACTATAGCATATGTATACTATCGCATTCTATCTCATCTTAAACCATGAAATTTTTCAAGCCTCTTGCATGGATTTTATGCACATGCTGCCAACTAAATCCTAATTCTACAGCAATATCTTCCCACTTCATCAGCTTTATGTACCGGTAAAAGAGAACGTCCTTCTCATCCTCATTTTCAAGACGCTCAATTTTATCGGAAATCTCCTGGCACCTCTTAATACGCAGGTATCTGGCCTTTCGGTATTTCTGTTCCTCATCATCCAGCATTGCGGCATAACCTGATAAATCGGATCCTCCTGAAGCATGCGGCATCCCGTCAGCAATAACAGCGGGGCATATCCGGTTTATCCGTATTTCCCGGATCCGCTCCTCACTGCGCTTCATTTCCCGGATAGCCCGTTCATATCCCTTGAGATACCACTTCTTTTCTTCATTTTCTTTCATCTGTTCTTCTGTCACTCCCAGACCCTCCCTGTCTCCTTGTCTTTTAAGGTAACCCGCCCCACAATCTCCATACCAGCCAAACTGGTAATAAGATGCAGGATATAGATTACCTGTTTTACTGCATGTGGCGGCCTGTCCGCCCGTTCTATGGCCTCACCCGCCGTGTTGTCGGGATAGCCTTCGCTGTTTTTAAACATTGTTATCCTCCTATGCTATACATGATTTATGGACATGCCGCAGCTGGCCCGGTGCCTGGGCTGCGTAATAGTCCCGTGTTACTTTGATATTGGCGTGGCCAAGGATATCCGCAATATCATCAAGGCTTGCCCCATGTTGACGCAGGCTGGAAGCCATTGTCTTACGCATCAGATGTGGGTATACCCGCCGCCGTAGCTCTGCCTTGGCCTTAATGTCCTGCAGCAGGTCCCGGTATGCGCTCTCATGTATTGGTAAAGCTGGCTTTTTTAGAGACACAAACAGGTAAGGGCTATCATCCTGTCTGGCATCCAGATACCGCTTTACATGCAGCCGGGCAGCATCATTAAGATATACCTCCCGATACTCTCGGTCTTTATGGCCGTATATCATCAAGGAGCCGGATACAAAATCTATATCCGTTATCTTAACTTCGGGGACCTCTCCTACTCTGGCCCCGGTGGACAGCAGGAATTCCAATGCTGCCCTCTCCCGCTTACCCTTAATGGTATCTTGGTCGCAGGCCGTCCGAAGTTCCTCTACCTCAATCCCTTGCAAAAAGTCAATCGGTTTCCGTGGCACTTTTTTCTTTGCAACGTTTTCAACTGGGTTAGCCGTTATAAAATTACAGCGGCGAAGCCATGTGAATACGGAAGAAAGGAACTGCCGCTCATTATTGACACTCTGCGGGCTGTTGACCTTGAGTTTACCCCGTGCAAACTCATTGAGATAATACTCAATATCTGTGGGCACCACATTGCGAAGATTTTTGTGCACGGTATCCAGAAACATCCGTGCAGCCCTCATATACTGCTCTATGGTCTTACTGCTGAGGTCCCGCTTTTGCATATTAAGCTTAATGGAATCCAGCATATACTGATTGTCGTCAAGATCGGTACTCAGGGCAGTCTCCATCCGTACCACCTCAACACTGTACATCACGGCCAGCAACACTTGCTCCAGTACCCGGAGCTGTTCCCGGTTTATAACTTCCTGCATTCTCAATAACACATCGTTAATTAACTGTTCTTTCATCGCAATGCCTCCCTTATGCTTGCTTAAAGGGCGCAGTAATGCTATAATACCTTTAAGCGGTAGAGCGGCAGAAATCATCTTGGCGGGTGGTCTGCCGCTATTTCTTTGTTCAATTTCCCTTCCATTAAATGGAAATTACTCTTGACCTCATGCGCATAAGGTGGTAATCTAAGAATGTAATCGAACATGAGTTCTGTTCCACAAAGGGAGGCAACCCTGGGACAGGACTCTTTTCTTATTTAAATTTGAATCCAATAAATTGAATCCCGGAATGGAGCCGGCTCTGGGGGCTGGCCGCACCCGGTAATGAGTACAGCCGCCGCCAGGAATATTATTATGTATCGCTTCATCCTACCCCCAATTGTTATCCCAGATGTAAAAGATTATTCCTACACCAATTCAGAAAATTTTGTACTTCATCTTCTGCATCTTCTTCATTATATTCAAACAAATACATTGTTTCTAATTCATCGATAGTCCATTTTTCCTCCATGCTTTTTAATTCCTCCTAAAAATCCTCGGCTTTAAGATTTACGACACTTTATAATAATCTGTAAAAATTGCTGCATCGTCCACAAATCCCATCCGGCAATCCATTTTATCAATCTATCTTCGTCTGCCGTAAGTTCTATTCCTTCCAGTGATTTTTTTATTATTAAATACTCTTCTGGCATAATTTTTCTCCTTCAGGCTTCTCGCAGCGCTCAAACTCGATTACCCATACCCACGGATTGGCACTCCACCCGTAGCGATCAAGGTCTTGCTTTTTTGTTGTGGAATCCCATAACTGTGAAAATACATAAAGTGGATCCTCGTTTTCTACATGTTTTTTTAATTTTTCAATCCATATCCCATACAGCGCTGTTAAATATCCGTGATAATGTGGTGGACTAATTCCCTCTCGCACTATCTGTTCTTCGGAAATTTCCTGCAGCTGCTCCACCCGCACGTCCGTAACCTTAATCCATATACGGGCAGCAGCTTTCGGCATGTGTATAGATGGATGCCATTTTATGTATCCGTCAAGCCATTCGCACAGATCACAGTTTGCCGTTCTGTCGTATGCTTCAGGACAACCCCATTCGGTGGAGTGGCCGTCGCATTCGCTATTCGCCTTGTAATAATACTTTTCCATTTTGGGATGTTTAGCCCACGTTTCACGGACATACAGGATATCCCCCGTCCGGCAGGGGGCATACTTTTGGATGTAGTAACTCCACGATATCCAACATGGGGATATGCTGTAATCCTTTATATGTCCCTCATAGTCGCCATTATCGGCGCTGGGGTCTACCCACAATCCGTTACCCTGGCAATACTCCTGTTCGCTGGCTTTTCTTGCATTGTGCGGCTTAATAACCCGCCGCGTAACCGTCTTGCGTCCGTCCAGTATCGCCCGGACCATATCTGTATTAAACAGGATTGGTAATACTCTGCCCATCTTTCCTACTCCTTCCTGGCTGTAGCCGATAAATTCCTCATTTACCAGTCCAATTTTTGTCCGCATTCAGAACAGAATTTATAATCATCGTCTGTGTCAACCACATTATTACAACAAGGACAATTTCCTTCTTTGAATTGTTCTCTTATGCTCCCTGTAAACTTAATGCTTTTTACATTGTTTGGCACTGTGGCAATCTGCTTATCAAGTGCTTCATAAGCCATTTTAAGTGCCTTTATCTGTAATGCGGTAGGGTCTCCCTTATACATGGTTTGTATTATTTCTTTCGCTTCTATTGCTACCATATACGTTCCTCCTTCAAAATCCTCATTTAATATTCATGATCACCGCATACACCGTCTGTCGGCATATACTCGTCCTTTTCCTTGCAATGGATTTTCTCACCTTCGTTAACATCCTGTACGAGATATCCGTATTTGCAGGTCGTGCAACATATATCGTTATCCCATTCTTCTTCCATACTTTTTTCAGTCCTCCTAAAAATTTTCATAATCTGAATAATCAATATCTGCTCCGCAACCTGGGCACTGTTCTGGCATATCCCCACAATCATTGCAGCATATTATCTTGTCACATATCTGACAGCGTAATTCTCCACAATCGTCTATTGGCTTAAACATCCTGTACCTCCTTCAATTATCATTTACTCATTATTCGGATCCCCAAATGCATCTCTTATCCGGTCAGCAAAAGCCGCGCACATACCGTCTACGGAATCACCACTATTTCGGATATCCTGGCTTTCCACATCCAAATCTTTCGCTAGCTCATAAATTACATCAAGTACGCCATCCTGGTATGTACCTGACTTAGACTCGCAATTGCTGCACGTAAATATTTCCTCCGCAATATCTAATCCTTTCTCGACTCCCTCATAGTATTTTTGTACAGAAGTAATCGCTAAAGTTTTTGCCCTTTCTTGGTAGCTCCTGTTTTCGTTGATATATCCTAGCGCTTTATCCGTATCTACATTCTTTGCTTTATACATTCTTTATCCTTCCTGGCCTTCTTGCCTAAAGTTCAATTTAATCAGGCAAACCGCAATTGCGATCCGCTGTAATCTATACTCATATTGCCCACGCGCTCCCCTATACGGAGATAAGGACAATTTGCGCTTACCAGTTCCCGGGCCATAATAGGAACTACACTGTTACCAATACGGGCCACCTGCTCCGCAATCGGATACGGCTTTCCTTCTATATCCCGGTCAATGATATAATCTGACGGGAATCCCTGCATTAATTTCAGTTCTTCCGGTTTCAACATCCGAAGAAAAATATCATACAGGATATATTTTTCTCCTTCTATTTCCGTAACCACATTTACCAAACCAAATCTGTCCCTCGTGGTTATGGTTCCCAATGGCTTATTTATGTCCTGTCCACATCCTGTCCCATAGTACTTTATCAGGTACGCAGATATCATTCCAAAATGCCCGGGAGAAGTTGTAATTGTATGAAGCGGTTCTTCGCATCCCTGTCCGATCCCGGTTTTGTAAAATTTAGTGACAAAAGCCGTAACCAAACCATACCGGTTACTGGTATCTATTGTCTTAATCGGCTCGGTAAGAAGTTGTCCCCTGGAATCTCCCGTCCTTGTCTCACCGTGATATTGGATTAAGAACGCAACGGCTTCCTGATTCTGAACAATGTACGGATGCGGGTTATTTACCACATACTTTGTGTATCCATTTGCAATCCGAGCCATCGTCGCATCTGCCAGCGGCTTTTTACGGTCAAAAATTGACTTTCCCAAATCCGACCAATCTATGTAACTGCCACACTCCAGCCACTTTTTACCAGTGCTTCCATCCTTGCTATATGCTGGAATGGGCCACACAATCGGCCTTGCGTCTCTCCGAAAAATTGCATACCAGCGTTTTCTTGTTGTCGGCGCTCCATAATCAGCCGCCACAAGTTCCCGGCTGTCGAATACATACCCCAATGACTGCATTGCCCCTATAAACTTTCGATAATCTTCTCCTGCTCTTTCTTTTATGGGATAACCTGCTTCATTCAACGGCCCCCACTGCTGTATTTCTTCCACATTTTCCATGATTATTACATCAGGAAGAATGCTTTTTGCATGCTTGTACACTGCCCACGGTAGGATCCGCAGCCCCTTTTTCCGTGGCTGTCCTCCCTTCGCCTTGCTGTGACTGGTACAGTCTGGGCTTGCCCACATCAGTGCTACATGACGGTTGGCAACGTATTTTTGCAGGTCAACTTTAAAGATATCCTCTGTCAAATGTATTGTATTGGGGTGATTTACTTTATGCATTCGTATAGCCTGCGGATCATGATTTACTGCAATATCAACCTGCCGTCCCAGTGCCATTTCTATTCCTACACTTGCCCCGCCACCTCCGGCGAAACAATCAATAATTAAACTATTCATATTTTTCGAAAGGAACCCGGCGCGCCTTTTCCCGGGAAGGTTCCGGCTCCTTTCTTAATCTGCTTAATCAGTTAAAGGGTTATTTAGTGCATTCGTTATAGAACATATGTAATAGTTCCAAACGCTTTTTATATGCCTTGTTTGCTTGCTCCAATTCTTCTACGTATGTATCCGTAGCATAGCTTAAAAGATTATTAATAGCCTTCTCTCGCTTCTGGCTCTCTTTTGTGGTGTACCCTTTTACCAAAATATCATTAAGTCCCTGGCGGCTCAGGCCGGTTATTTCACAGAGTCCGTTCACACTCAGCCCCATTTCGGTAGCATATTCTTTTACGGTCATTTTCCAGTACCTTCTTTCTTGACATTTTCAGGCTATTTTGTCATTAAAGGGTTATTTAACATTATCCCTTGCCGCTGATCTAAACATCATAAACAGCATTTCT